>Ga0074045_10000490_pt1 | contig 38319 bp, 29 predicted proteins | sample BogForMeECP23OM2_FD_94442 | JGI IMG/M metagenome (GOLD analysis project Ga0074045, IMG submission 94442) | Bog forest soil microbial communities from Calvert Island, British Columbia, Canada - Bog Forest MetaG ECP23OM2 | ecosystem: Environmental > Terrestrial > Soil > Wetlands ...
CTCGAGTATTGCGTGATGACGCCAGCGGTCGTGATGCGGTCGATCGAACCGCTACAATCGGCGAACCACATCGCTCCGTCCGGTCCCGCCGTGATTCCCCGGGGGCAACCGTATGGCGGGCCTGGGAACTCCGTAATGCTGCCGGCGGTTGTGATGCGGCCGATCTTGTTGGTGTTGTACTCGGTGAACCACAAGTTGCCGTCGGGCCCGGCGGCGATCCCGTACAGAGACGCACCCGGGGTCGGGACTAGGTACTCGTTGGTGACGGCGCCTTCGGCGATACTCAAGTGGCCGACCTGGTTGGTGCTTTGGTCCAGGAACCATAGGTCCTCGCCGTTCGGCCCCACCGTTATCCCGGCGCCTCCCGTGCCGCGGAGGAAATCATACGTGGTGACCACGCCGGCGGTCGTAATCCGCCCGACGGAGTATTCGGAAGTGAACCACAAGTTGCCGTCGGGCCCCAGGACAATCGATTCCGGGGACGCTGGGCTGACATTGTATTCGGTAACCACGCCGGCGGTGGTTATTCGCCCAATCCGGCTGCCCGTAACCTCGGTGAACCACATGGCGCCGTCCGGCCCCTGCGTAATGGACTTGACCCCGCTCCCCGCAGTGATTCCGTTGGAGTATTCGGTAATCTGAAAGTATTGAGCCGATCCGGTTGCGCAAAGGGCCAGCAGCAGCCCCGCAACCCATAGGTAAATCCGATTTCGCATGACGTTGGAATCCCCCTCAGGTTCCATAGTCCCGAGTAAGTATACCAACAATGGCTTGCACGGAGCAGAGTAAATGGCACTAAGTCAGTACGTACTGCCTGGCCCCGCGGTACCCGGTTTTCCGTTCCGGACTTATTTCACCCACACCGTTACGCCGTTTTGGCTCGAGTTATCGCCGATCTTCACGACGATCGAATCCGCGCCGGATGCAGCGGTTGCCGGAATAGTGGCGTTCACCTGCAACACGCCGGCCACGAAGTCCGGCGCTTCACCGTCCCATTGCAACTGCGCCGGCTGGCCGCCGATCCACACCGATACCGGAAGCTGCGGCGTCGGTGTATACGGTGGAGCGGCGGTCGCGACAGTCACCGCACCGGTAGCCTGCGCGGGAGTCGTCAAACCTTCTCCCGTCATATAGATTTGCACCACGCTCCCCACGGCCGCCGGGTTGGCCTGCGTGTTCACGGTGTAGTCCTGGTTGAGAATCGCCCCGGGTCCGGTGCCGTAGTTCGTGGTGAAGAGCGCCGGCGCGCTGCTGCCAACCGGCAGGCTGGGCTGGTTCGATGTCGTCCCGCCATAGGTCACCTGTACCGACGTAGTTGCGCTGCCGGCGACCTCGTACGGCACGATGGCGTTGATCTGGGTGGCGCCTACATAAGTGAGCGGGGCCGGATGGCCATTGAAGCTGAGAGTAACACCGCCGAGCGAAGTCGAGACGTTGCCGGTCGAGTCCAGCGTCAAGGTCGCGCCCGCGGCCGGGCCGAGCGATTTCCCGAAGATCGAGACTATCTCACCCGGCGCAAGCGCCTGGTTGAGATAGCTGGCCGCACTGACCACGCCGCCGGTCGCGATCCAGGCTCCAGGGAGTTCGAGGCGCCCGATATTGCCGGCGCCGTCCTCGGTGAACCAGAGATTGCCATCCGGCCCGAGTGTGATTCCGTTCGGGCTGCTTTGGGGAGTGAGACCGTTCGAGTACTCGCTGATGACACCGGTGGTCGTGATTCTCCCGATCCGGCTGCCGCGCGTCTCGACAAACCACAGGGCGCCATCGGGTCCCGCCGCGATCCCCGTGGGGTTGCTCAACGCCGAAATGCCATCCGAGTATTCCGTGATGGCGCCGTTGGTCGTGATGCGCCCGATCCGGCTGCCCGACAGTTCGGTGAACCATAAGGCGCCATCCGGCCCCACTGCGATCCCGGCGGGCTGACCGCCTGGCGTAAGGCCAGTGGTGATCTCCGTGATGACACCGGCGGTGGTGATGCGCCCAATGCGGGTTTGGTTGAAAATGGTAAACCAGAGCGCGCCGTCCGGTCCCGTGACAATCCCGTACGTGGTGGCCCCCGGCGTCATTCCCGTGCCGAACTCCGTGATGACGCCCGACGTGGTGATGCGGCCGATGCGCGGCCCACCCTGTTCGGTGAACCAGAGGTTACCGTCCGGTCCGGTTGTGATCGTGTACGGCGCGCTGGCCGCCGTCAGGCCCGTCGAGAACATGGTGACGGCGCCGGCCGTGGTGATGCGCCCGATCTGGTTCCCGTGCATGCCGGTGAACCAGAGGTTGCCGTCCGGCCCCGCTGCGATCCCGAACGGAAAAGCGCCCGCGGGCACCGGGAACGTTTCGACGACGCCCGCCGTGGTCACGCGCCCAATCGCGTTCTTCCCCCCGTCGGCAAACCAGAGATTGCCATCCGGCCCGGTGGTGATTTGATACGGCACGCTTGGGCCGGGGTACTCGGTGATCGTGTATTCAGAGGGGACTGTGATGCGCCCGATCTTGGAGGCGCTCTGTTCGGTGAACCAGAGGTTGCCGTCCGGCCCGGTCACGATCCCAGCCAGTCCGCCGCTCGGCGTGAGGCCGCTCGAATACTCGGTGATGACGCCGCCGGTGGTAATGCGGCCGATCTGATTGGCTGGGCCCTCCGTGAACCAAAGCGCGCCGTCCGGCCCTGGCGCGATCGCGGCGGCGAAGCTCGATGTCGCCTTGCCGCTCGAGTACTCGGTGATGGCGCCGGCCATCGTGATGCGCCCGATCCGGGCCGTAAACTCTTCCGTGAACCAGAGGTTGCCGTCCTGCCCAACCGCAATCGCGTACGGTCCAGCGTGAGTCGTCATGCCGCTCGAGTATTCCACGATGGCGCCGGTGGTGGTGATGCGCCCGATCGCATTGTTGCCGTAGTCGGCGAACCAGAGAGCGCCGTCGGGACCGGCGACGATCCCATCGCTGGGAGCTAGCTTCTTGCCCGCGCCAAACTCCGTGATGACACCGGCGGTGGTGATGCGCCCGATAAGACCGACACTGGTGTCCGTGAACCAGAGGTTGCCGTCCGGGCCGGGTGCGATCATGGCTGGCGTGCTGTTCGCCGTCAGGCCCACCGAGAACTCGGTGACCACGCCGGCCGTGGTGACGCGCCCGATCTGGCCGCCAGCGGACTCGGTGAACCAGAGGTTGCCGTCCGGGCCCGCCGTGATCCCTATAGGAAACGATTTCGCCGACGGTACCGGGAACTCGTGGATAACGCCCGCGGTGGTGATGTACCCGACCGAGCCGCGTGCGTCGGCAAACCAGAGATTGCCATCTGGCCCGATCGTGATCTGCTGGGGTGCACCGCCCCCCGGGAACTCCGTGATCGCATACTGAGCCGATGCGGGCGCGCAGAGAGCCAATAACAGGCCCGCGCTCCATAGACAGGTCCAATGCCTCATCACGTCTGAATTCCTTCCCGATTTCAGCGTTCCAGATCAACGTATCTCAATTTGACCGATGAGTCAAGCCGGGCGGTGCGTCCGCATAACTTGGGGAAGCTTCCAGCCAGGCCGGATAGAATCGACTTACTGGCCCAAAGACACTTTCATCAGTTTGGTTTCGCCATTACGGAGATCGAGCGCGGCGGTTCTCTGCGAGCCGTCCTTTTCCACCAGGACGCGGTACGATCCGGCAGGCAGAGGAATCTGCGCAGGGGTGGTTTGTGGAAACCGCTTGCCGTTGATGGTGATGGTGGCGCCGGCCGGCGAGCTGGTGACCCACAAGGTGCCCTGCGTGGCGCGCAGAATCACCATGGGAAGCTCCATGGATCCGCTGCCGATGGCGAGTCTGCGTTGCTCGGACTGGTAGCCCGCCATGGCGATGGAAACGGTGTGGACGCCGGGCGCCGCGTCGAGCGAGCACGGCGTCGAGCAGGCGGTCTCGCGCCTGCCATCGAGGGTCGCAGTGGCGCCGGCCGGACTCGTGATGACGGTCACCTCCGCCGGATCGGGCGGTAACGCCAGCGTGCTTTTCCGCGCCGGAGGCTCGGGCGGGGGTTGGGCGTTCTTCTGCGTGGCCAACACCGGGGACGCGTCGGGCGGCTTGGCCGGTTCTTCGGCAGGCTTCGTTTCCTCGGCGGTGGCCGGCGCGCTCGTCAGCGGACTGGGCTTGTTCTGTGCCGCTGACAGCGCGGGAGACGGCGGCGCTGGAGGCTGCGGCGTAGTGGGCTTGGTTTTGGCATCGACGGCGGCTTGCGACGCTGCCGGCGTCGGCGAACCAGCGGCGGCCTTGCCTTTCCGGCCGCCTGGGGTCAGCCACGACGGCGCGGATTGCCACCCGATCAGCGCCAGCACCGCCGCAGCCACCAGAATCGCCGCCAGGAACGGGAGGAAGCCGGTCTTCGATCGTTCGCCCCGCGCACTGGCGGACATCGCGTCGCCGCGGCGGGGGTTGCGGGCTGGCGGCAACTTCACGGCGCCGCGCGGACCATCCGCCAGCGTGGGCTCATTCAAGGCACCACCGCGCGCCAACGGCTTCCAGGTGCGGGAGGCCACGCACGCCTTCTCCAGTGCGCGCACAAAGTCCTGACAGGTACCGTACCGGTCGTCCGGCTTTTTCGCCAAGCCCTTGCAAAGCACGTCCTCGATGGGACCGGCCAGGCTCGCGTTCCAGCTACGCGGCGGCCGCGGTTCCTCGGCCACGATCTTATAGACCACCGTGGTCAGGTGCTCGCCCGTGTACGGCTTTTCGCCGGTCATCATTTCGTAGGCAATCACCGCCAGCGAGAATTGATCGGAACGGCCGTCCACCGGCTGGCCTTGTACCTGTTCCGGCGACATGTAGTGCGGGGTGCCGACGATCGAGCCGGTCATGGTGAGCTGCTCGGAGGTGGTGATCTTAGCGATGCCGAAATCCGTGATCTTGGCCGTGCCATCGGCGGCGATCATAATGTTGGCCGGCTTGATATCGCGGTGCACGATGCCCTTCTGGTGGGCATAATCGAGCGCGCCCGCGGTTTGCGTCAGAAGGCGGAACATGCGTTCCGGATCTATTGGCCAGGGGGCGGACAGGATCTGGTCGAGCGTCGGTCCATCCACGTATTCCATGGCGATGAACGCCAGGTCGTCCTGCTGATCGACGTCGTAGATGGTGACGATGCTGGGATGCGAGAGAATGCCTGCCGAACGGGCTTCCCGGAAGAGCCGATCGCGTTGCCGCTCCTGCTCTTCGGGGTTACGCTGGTTGCCGAACTGAATGGTCTTGATCGCCACCGGCCGGCCGATATTCGGATCGATGGCGTGATAAACCACGCCCATGGCGCCCCGGCCGAGTTCCCGAACGATCTTGTAGCGTCCGATACGGTCCATCGTCGATTCGAACTTCCCGCTAGTGATAGGATACGGCTTTGCCGGCCGCTCCGCCATCCGGACGCGGCTCGACGGTGGGCGGTCGGCAGCAGGTAACCGAGTGCCGAATCATAGCAACCTGGGCTTCCCCGGAATCGTCCTTGACCAAATCAAGCGGACGATTTGTGGGCGTGGGTGCTGCAGCTCACGGGGTGGGCGGCTTACGCTGGTGCCAATCGGTGCGAGACTGAAAATCCTTGCCGATAGCCAGGAGAGTGTTCTCCGACCAGGGAGGACCGACTAACTGAATGGCCACCGGCATGTTATCGGCGAAGCCACAAGGGAGTACCAGCGCGGGGAGCCCGGCCAGGTTAGACGCGGGAGTGAGTTCCGCGAAGCTGGGGAACGCGGCGGTGCGTGGGGCGGACTTGGGCGCGCCGGGGGTTGGAGAGAGCGGCTGATCGATCTTTGGGGCGATGCCGGTGCGGGCGGGCGCGAGGACAGCATCCAGGTCGCCCCACATCAATTGAATCGCGCTCTGCAGCAGGCGGCGGATGCGCATGGCCTTCAAATAATCTATGGCGGGAATCTCCAGGCTGGCTTTGAGGCCGGCGATCTGGGCGGGGTCGGCCAATCGATCGACCTGTCCGCTGGAGATCAGCGGCTCGAAGACGGACGCTTGCTCGGCGCCGAGAATGGCGGCGAGCACAACGCCATAAGGAAATGAAGGAAGCGCGGTTTCCACCAACTGTGCGCCGCTCGACTTAACCATGTCGAAGGCGGCGGCGAAAGCGGGAAGCCCGGCGAAGTCGGTGGCGGTAAAGCCGATCCGCAACTGGTTGAGCGGACGCGCGTACTGCGGCGTGTAATAAAAGCTCTTGCCGGCGGAGCCCGGGTCATTGCCATCGCCGCCGGCGATCGCGTGCAGGATTAGGCCGCAGTCCTCGACGGAGCGCGCGAACGGACCGAGTTTATCGAGCGTCCAGGAAAGCGCCATTGCGCCATGCCGGCTGACCAAGCCGTAAGTGGGACGCAGCGCGGTGACGCCGCAGAAAGCGGCGGGAGTGACGATGGAGCCGTTGGTTTCCGAACCGATGGCGAAGGGCACCAGGCCGGCCGCCACCGCCGCGGCGGGGCCGCTGGAAGAGCCGCCCGACCAGCGCGTGCGGTCCCACGGATTGAGCCCGGGGCCGAACAGCGAAGCCGCCGTCGACCGGTACCCGCCGGCGCCGGCGAGTTCCACCATGGAGAGCTTGCCGACGATCACGGCGCCCACGACATGCAACTTGTCGATCACCGTGGCGTTCGAATCGAATACCTGCGTGGCGTAGGGCTTGGCGCCCCAGGTGGTGGGCAGGCCGACATAGTTCAGCAGGTCTTTCACGCCATAAGGAACGCCTTGCAGCGGACCGCGCAGGCGCCCATTCTTCAGGTCCTTATCCACCGAGTGCGCCTGGCGAACCGCCTGCGGTTTGAGCGACAGCGCCAGCGCATTGTAGCGCGGTCCGAGTTGCTCCAGGCGTTCGGCGAACGCGCGGGCGAGCTCTTCGACGGAAAACTCCTTCTTGACCAGCCGGGCGTTCAGCTCGGTTACGGTGTCGAAGAAAATGTCGTTGCCGGCAGCGGGCATGGCTCAGGCCTTGAACTGAAAGGCGGGCTCGACGCTCATGGGCAGAGCGTGGCCGGCGAGAGCTTCGCCATTAGTTTTGACGCGCTCGCGCGCGGCACGAAGTTCGTCGTCCACCGCTGGCGCGGATTGGGCCGCGGCGCCCGCCACCGCCGCGGCCGGCGCAAGCACGGTTGCCAGTTGCCGTCGTGTGAGTTTCATTTCCCCGTTCCTGGTATACCACAAGCCGGGTGGTTCAGCGCCTCCAGCGCCGCCTTTTGCATCACCGAACGCGGCGCGGTTTCTCCGGTCCAGATCTCAAACTGGCGTACGGCCTGTTCGAGGAACATGTCGAGGCCGGGGATGGCGGTCTTCCCTTGTTCCCTGGCGCGCCGCAGCAGGATTGTTTCGAGCGGATTGTAAACCATGTCGAAGACGACGTCGGCCGGAATGGAACCATCGAAGAAGCACTCGTCCACGTGCGGGAACATGCCGAGCGGGGTGGCGTGGACGACGGCGTCGAAATGGCGTCCCGCGAGTTGTTCCTGGGCCAGCGCCTCGGCGGCGCAGACCTTGGCCAGCGCGCGCACGCGGTCCGGGTTGCGGCCGGTGAGGGCGATTTTGGCGCCGGCGTCGGAGAGGGCGAACGCTGCGCCGCGCGCAGCACCGCCGTTGCCCACGATCAGCACGGAAGATTTCGGCAGCCGCAGCAGACGCGCCAGCGGAGCGGTGATGCCGGCCACGTCCGTATTGGCACCGCGCCAGCGGCCGGCCTTGCGCCAGACCGTGTTCACCGCGCCGATGCGCTTGGCCAGCGGATCGACGGCGTCGAGGTAGCGAATCACTCTCTGTTTGTGCGGGATGGTGACGCTGAAACCGGCCAGCGGCACCCGCTCCGCCATGGTAAAGAAATCCCGCAGGTGGGCTGGCGAGACCAGGAAGGGAAGGTACACGGCGTCGGTGCGGCGCGCCTGAAACGCGCGGTTCAGCACGGCGGGCGATATGGAATGGCGCACCGGCTCGGCGACGACGCCATAGATTTTGGTCGCCTTGGAGAGCTTTTCGACGTGATACAGATGGCGCAGAAAATGGCCGCTCACCTGTCCGGCAGCGGTGCCGTCGGCCACCAGTGGCGCGGCATAAGTGAAGGCGCCGCCAAAAACCGGCGAGAGCACGCGAGTGGGAAAGCCCAGTTCGCCCATCGCCAGCACCACGAGCCTCTGTTTGGGCAGCGCACGCGCCGCCGTCAGCACGCGGACGTTGTCGGTGGGCTTGCGCGCCGTGGTAACGATCTTGTAGGCATCGGCCGGGACGCGTATCATGCGCGCCACCACGGTATCGAGAGCCGGCGTGGCTTCAAAATTGTGGTAGGAGACGATGACCTGGGCGCGCGAGCGGAACTGATGGAGGCGCTCTTGGGCAGCCTCGGCGCTTTCGATTTCCACATCCACGGCCTGCGCCCCGCAACGGACGGCCTCGTCGAGCACCACCATTTGATCCTCGATGCCACCGTTGAACTTTCCGTGGTTCTGGTGGCGTCGGCAGGTAGCCAGAATGAGCGTGTCGGGAAATTTGTCGAGGAAGCCGCGTATGGCGGAGGCGCCCTGCATCGGCTGGTCGAGGAAGTCGAGGCGAAACTCGAGAAACGTCTCACCCGACTCTACCTCGCGGCGGGCGTGGGCGAGCAAGCTCGCAACGTCCGGCAGGCCCAGTGCAATGCATATGCGAGGGAGAGTCCTGGTCTGCACCATCGTAAGGAATTCCTAGGTTACCACAGGGGGTTTGCCGCGCTGCGGCTGCCAAAGGATAGCGGGCCGTGCGTTCGATAACCCGGCGCCAGTCCGGCCGTATCTTGTCTTCCGCCCTGTCCACGTGGCTGACACGACGGCGCGAGAATCCGCCCTCGAGCGGGCGTTGGCAAGCTGCAGCATGGCCCACCCGGCGGTCAGGCTGCCGCGAACGAAAAAAGAGCCAGAGCGCGGAGGAGACCTCCACGAGTGCGGTTGAATTCCTCTTCGAATTTGCTCTTGGCGCGGTGGACCAAAACCCGCAAGTACTCGGCGCTCACACCCAGGCGGCGGGAAACTTCCTGACGATCGGCTTCTTCGAGGAAGACCATGCGCAGGACGTCGCGGTCCTTGGCTGGGAGCGAATCGAGAATCCGCCCCACCACGCGCTTGCGTTGCTCGGTAATCAGCAATGCATCCAGGTCGACCCGTTCATCGACCGGTTCGGGCGCATTCTCCGGAATTGGCGGGTGCTTCGATTCCTTGCCAAACGTCTCCAGCAGCACATTGTTGCAGACCGCGCTGACGAACGCGCCGAAAGCCTCCGGCTGCGTCACTCCTTGCCCGTGCCGCAAGGTCCGCAGCACGCGCAGGAATGTCTCCTGGCGCACATCCTCGGCCATTTGCGGGGCGATTCGGCGCACCCTAAGCTTGGAGGTAAGCAACTTCTCGAAATAGCCGCTGAAATGTAACTCGGTTTCCGGATCGCCTTGCGTCAACCGGTCCACGTAAGCCGCGTCAAAGATATGAAAATCCAACCTGGGCCCGCCTGTATCCTGTTCAGTATAGTAGACAACTGCGTCTAATCCCAACCCTGCGCGCATAGCGTGCGGCTTGGTGTAACGATCCGCGCCCAGTTTTCACTACCCACCATGAACGCAATCGGAATGGATGACTCTCGCACGAGCGGCGAGCGGCGAGTTCGCGCCACGGCTCCCGCGAGGAGTTACGCGCGCACCTGGTATCCGATGACGCTGGTGTTTCAGTACCGGGCGTTTTCCGGCGACCGGCTGGTGCACACCGGGGTTGGAGAAACCGTCGAAATCTGCAGCCGGGCCGTGCGGCTTCGCGTTCCCAAAGACCTCCCCACGCAAGTCGAAGAACTGGAACTGGCGATTGCCTGGCCAGTCCCGCTCGGCGGCGTGACGCCCTTGCAGTGGATCGTCAAAGCGAAACCAGTGTGGCGCGCGCCGGGCTGGGTTTTCGTCTGCATCGCCAGTCACGAACTCCGCACCGCTAGCACGCGCAAACTGCTGGCAATGGCCGCCTGCGGCTGAAGGTTCCTCACCGCGTGCTCGCCCGGCGCTGCCTTTCGGCTGCGCACCAGGGCGACTATTGAGCAGGCAAGGACGAGTCGCCCCTCGGCTCTTCTGGCTCGACAATCCGCGCCACGATTGATCTAGGATGAAGGGACAAGACTGCGCGCGATGCCGGGATGGAACCAACCTCTGCTGATCAACATTCTGGGGCACGCGGCCGGCGCGCTGGTCTTCGCGATCTTTCTGGCGCTGCTATATAGCGGGCGCGGCTGGTCCGGTTCGCGCGGGCGCTACCTGCCGGGGCTGGCGGCGGCGCTGTCACTGCTATGGAACCTGGGCTCGCTGGTGATGCTGGCGGTGCCGGGCCTGCCCGCTACAGTGCAAGGCGTTCTGGTGGCGTGCAGCTTTTCCACTCTGAGCGTGCTCCCGGCAGTCTTGCTGCACATTTCGCTGGGCGGGAGGAACCGCGGCTTGGCGATCGCGGGCTATGTGCTCGGCGCGGCGGCCTCGTTGATGCATTTCGTCGAGATCGGCGGCAATGCGGCCGCCTGGCACCAGGCCGCGCTGCTGGTGACCACCATCGGTTTCCTGTCGCTTACGGCGCTGGCGGTCGCCAGTGCGGCCTACAGCCGGCGCCCGGGTGGAATCCGCATCCTGGCGGCGATGTGCCTGGCCTTGTTTGCGATGTCCTTCGTTCACTTTGGCGCCGGCCATGCCAGCCAGGCCTGGGCCAGCGAACTGGTGGTGCACCACGCGGGCATTCCGCTGGCGCTGTTCCTGCTGTTGCAGGATTATCGCTTCGTCCTGCTCGACGCCTTCATTCGATTCCTGGCCAACGCGCTGCTGGCCGGCATCTTGACGCTGCTGGTGATCGCCATCGCTTTCCGTCTGCTGCCCGTGGAGCGGATTGCGGATCCACTGCATGAGGCGGCACTGCTGATTGGGGTCGGTCTGATTCTGGCGTGCTTTGCCTGGCTGCGCAACCGCGTGCAGGAGCTGCTGACGGGGGCGGTTTTCCGCCAAAGCGGCGTGGCTGGGCTGGTGCGCCGAATCCAGGATTGTCCGCCGTTCACCGAGGAAGAAACGTTCCTCGAGTGGTCCGCTGCCGCGATGGCGATGGCAGTGCACACGCCGCAACACTCGATCGTGGGAGGGGCGGAGATTGCCAATGCGGAAGACCTGCACGCTCCGGCGCCGGCCAGCGCCATCGCGGATTCCGCTTCGCTCAGCCGATGGGATTGGGCGGAAACCGTGGTGCCGGTGCGGCTCGGCTCGGGAAGCTCCAAGCTGATCCTGCTGGGGCGCCGCGACGGCGGACGGCGCTATCTGAGTGAAGATTTCGATATGCTGGCCCGCGCCGCCATGGAAGTTTCGGAAAAAGTGGAATCGCTGCGGCGGCGGGAAATGGAGCGGCTGGTGTCGCAGGGAGAACTGCGCGCCTTGCAATCGCAAATCAATCCGCATTTTCTGTTCAACGCGCTGAACGCGGTGTACGGCACGATTCCGCGCGAAGCCGAGCGCGCGCGCCGCATGGTGCTCAACCTAGCCGAGATCTTTCGTTACTTTTTGCAATCGGAAAAGACCTTCGTGCCGCTGGCGCAGGAACTGCAAATCGTGCGCGCGTACCTTGAGGTGGAGCAGTCGCGGCTGGGCGACCGGCTGAAAGTGGAGATCGACGTGGACGAGGCGTTGCGCGAAATTCCCATCCCCGCGCTCTCGGTCGAGCCGCTGGTGGAAAACGCCGTTCGCCACGGCATAGCCCCCAGTATAGAACCCGGTTACGTTCGCATCCGCGGCCAAATCGAAGGCGGGCAGATGCGGATTCTGGTGGAAAACAGCTCGCACGGCGACGCGGCCGGCAATCCGGGAAACGGCGTTGGCCTGGACAATGTGCGGCGGCGGCTGGAAATCTGCTATGGGCGCGCCGCCGGGCTCCGTCTCGTCTTCAACCCCGGCGTCACCGTGGCGGAGCTTTCCATTCCTACGGCCGCACATGTAAGAATTGTTTCGTAGACACCATGCGCCCGCCAGTATTCGTTAGCGGGCCGCGGCCAGCACTTTCATGCCGATGAGAACGCTAATCGTCGATGACGAGCCGATCGCCCGACAGGTGCTGCGCGAGGAGTTGGAATTGATCGACGGCGTGGAGGTGATTGGCGAAGCCGACAACGGCGCATCCGCGCTCGATCAAATGGCGCGTCACAAGCCGGATCTCGTGTTTCTCGACTTGCAGATGCCGGCCATGAGCGGCCTCGAAGTGGCGCGCGGCATCCGGCGCGGAAGCCGCATGCCGGTGATTGTGATCGTCACCGCTTATGACAGTTACGCGGTAGAGGCGTTCGAAGCGGGCGCCATCGATTACCTGCTCAAGCCTGTGGCTCAGGAGCGATTGCGGATGGCCGTCGAACGCGCCAGCCGCATCAGCGAGCGCCAGGCGGTGGAACGGCTGGCGAAGCTGCAGGAAGTCTCCGAGCCCAATGCGGGGCCGCGTCCGCGCAAGATCGTCGGCAAGGCCGGCGAGGAGTACTTTCTACTCGATGCGTCCGAGATCCTGGCGTTTCAGGCCGAAGGCGATCTGGTCTGGATCGTCACCGCGCGGAAGAAGCTGCTGGCGACGCAGACGCTGCAGGCGATTGAGCGGCGCCTGGGCAGCTCCAGTTTCCAGCGCATCCACCGCAACGCGCTCATCAACGTCGATCACATCCGCAAGATGAGCGCGCTCAGCAGCCAGCGCTGGCTGATCACGCTCAGCAACGAATTGCAGTTCATCGCCAGCAAACGAAGGGCGCATGGGCTGCGGGAACTGCTGAGCGGATAAGGGGGTGGAAGCGGGCCCTGGCATTTTGGGGACTTCGGCCGTGAGTCAGTTTCCGATTTGGCGACGACACGGCCAAGTGGCCTCGGACGGTCAGGCGATAGCTCAAACCTCACAGCCTGTCGCCGTATTCTTTGATGCCCACTGCAAGCGCCTGGTCCAGCCAGCGCCCGAATGCATCTGTGATCTCCGCTACGTTCGTCTTGTGAGTAAATACGAATGGCTCCATCGAGCACAAGAAGAACTTCTCGTCCACCGACTCGCGGTCCTCCGAGTCCTCATAAGACTCGAGCCTTGAGAATGCTGTTGCTTCCATGATCCCCGTCAGTTCACGACCGACGTGGTGAAAAGACGCAACAAAAACAAGGCGCTCCCTCGCTGCGCGTATGGATGCTTTGACAAAGTAATGGTCCTCTGAAAAATTCGCGAACTTACCTGTCTCTTTGGCCGAACTGACCACCTCAAATTTGTACCAATGCCCATTAACATGATCCGAGCCGCCCTCTCGTACGAATACTTCCGTGTGTGCCACGTCGCCTATAGCCGTTACCATCTCGCTGAATGATTGTTCTAGGGAGTGGCGCGCCTGCGCACGAAGTTCGCGTGCAACATCATTTACCTGCCGGAGTTCCGCTATCTTTTGTTCTTTGCGCCTCGCGAACTTGTCTGCAAGCGAGTTGATGACGGCAGCGGTTATACTGCGCTGTCTGGCAATCTCGGCATCCGCGTCTACGCTAAGAGCTTGCAGAATTGCGTTCCGCTCCAGTCGGGCAAAGAGATTCGCGAGTGGGGCGAGTTCGCCAAGATCGGCCGACTCTAGGGCATTGATATACTCAACCCTCAGGTCGCGTTCGATAACCAACGGAAGCAAGTCCGACCGGATGAGCACCATGGTGGTGAGGGCTCGGGCCACACGCCCATTTCCATCCTGATAGGGATGGATCTGTGTGAACCGATGATGGAGCCATGCTGCTACGATAATCGGGTCATCTTCAGAATAGGTCGGTAGCCACTCGAGCAGATTGGCCATTTCGCTATCCACATGAATAGGCGGACAGTACTCGTGCATGGCTCCATCGGGCCGCTTTGGGTTGTTCGGTTGCTCCTTGTATTTCCCCTTCAGCAGCGCAATTTCAAAACGATTCGCTAATTGGTCGACAGCCATTGTTGTTTCCTGATGCTTTGTGAGAATGGCGTGAAGTTCGTGGATCAAGCCCTTTGTAAGTTCCCGCGTTTTCCCAATGCAGTCGATCACAAGTTGAATGGCGGCCTCTTGGTCCCTGAGGAGATCGATGAGCAGGGCCGGTTCGATGTTTGTGTTGGAGCGCGTTACGAGTTCTTCAGCGAAGCCGTGCGCAACGAGGGCTTCCGTGGTCCCGCGATCGAGATCGTAGAGGCGTTCTAAGATTCCCGTCTCGACGCTAAGCCTACGAATCAGCCGTTGATTGAAATCGGCTAGTTGGGTGGGGCTCGATTGCTGAAGTCGTTTCTTGGAGGCTCGCCAATTTTCATATAGAGGGCGCATCGCTGCAATATCGATGCGTCTCTCCACGTCCGTCAACGGCTCGATCGGCCTCCAAATGTAGTCAGGCATAGAAACGTATTCTACCTAATGTGGAGAGGGTCGGTTCCTTCCGGCGGTTGTGCCAGGGCCACGCGCCCCGGAAAAGCAGCAATTCGCGCCGCAGATTCTGCCACTTGGCCGTCTAACGCCCATCTCGGAGACTTGCCGCCGCGAGCCCTCCATCGATCAGTCCGCTCACCGTAATAACCAGCCCGCTTGCCGCTCTCGCCCGCCCGCCGGTCGAATTGTGCTCGGGCTCCTGCAATTCGCCCACGACAATAGACATAGATGATGCGATACGCGAGGGTTGCTGCCACTTTGCTGGCACTGGGGTTGGGCTGCTGCGTACTGAGTTATGCGCAGTCGAGCGGTGGCAGTTCGGGGACGGTTCGCGGGACGGTTCTCGATCCCTCCGGCGCAGCGGTGAACGGCGCCGTGGTGGAGATCCAGAACCCGGTTTCCCATCTCAGCCGCAGCACGGCGACCGACGCCTCGGGGAGCTTTGCGTTCACCAACGTTCCGTTCAACAACTATCATCTGACGGCCAGCGCATCCGGCTTCCAGGTCGGCGTGCAGGACGTCAACGTGCGTACGGCGGTCCCAGTGGAACTGAAGATCAACCTGCAACTCGGCGAATCGAAGGTCACCGTGGATGTGGAAGGCTCGGAGGATCTGCTGGAAACCGTGCCGACCACGCATACCGATGTCGATCGCGCGCTATTCGACAGACTGCCGCTCGAAAGTCAATCCTCGTCGCTCAGCTCGCTGGTGACGGCGAGCGTTCCCGGCATCGCCGCCGATTCGAACGGTCTGTTTCATGGACTCGGCGATCACGCTTCCAACTCATTCTCGGTCGACGACCAGCCTATCAGCGATCAGCAGAGCAAGGTTTTCTCGAATCAGATTCCACTCGATTCGGTGGCCTCGATGGAAGTGATCGAAGGCGCGCCGCCGGCCGAGTACGGAGATAAGACCAGCGTGGTGATCGTGGTGACAACGCGTTCCGGGCTGGGCGTTACGCAACCGCATGGCGAAGTGGATGCTTCCTACGGCAGCTTCGGCACCGGCGGCGGCAGCTTCAACTTGGCTTATGGCGGAAACGCGTGGGGCAACTTCATCGCCGCCAGCGGCCTCGATAGCGGCCGGTTTCTGGATGGGCCGGAACTCGCCGTGATGCACGATCGCGGCAATGAAGAGAATTTTTTCGACCGGGTTGACCTGAAACCCTCCGCGGCGGACAGCGTCAATGTGAACCTCGGGTTCACGCGCTCCTGGTTCCAGACGCCGAATTCGTTCGACGCCCAAAACGCAACCGCGTGGTCCGGGCTGGTGGCCGATAACGGAGGGTTGGGACCTAATGGCGCGCCGGTGGGATCGAGCGACCAGCGTTCCCAGATCCGCACGTTCAACGTTGCGCCAGCCTGGACGCGCCTGCTGAATGCGCACACCGTGCTGACATTCGGCGGCTTCGTGCGGCAGGATCAATACAACTATTACCCGAGCGGAAATCCTTTCGCGGACCTGATCCCGGATTTGCAGACCGAGACCATCGGCCAGAATCGCCGGCTGACCGACCTCGGCGCACGCACCAGCGTGTCGTACGTCCGGGGCATCCACAACATCAAGGCGGGCGTCACGTATCACGACACCATCATCACCGAGAAAGACGCACTGGGGATTGTCGATCCCGCCACCAACGCGGTTTGCCTGAATGCCGGCGGCAGTCCGGACACCTCGGCGTCGCTCACCGATCCATCGCAGTGCACCGGCACTTTGCAGCCGAACCCCGCATTCAACCCTCTGCTTGGCTGCTACGACCTTACGCGGACAGGGCCGTTGCCCGCCTCCGCGGGCTGCCCGAATTCCACCAGCGGCCTGTATCACTATTACGGCCATGCCGACATTCGCGAGGTAGGCATGTTCGTGGAAGACAGCATCACCATCAAGAACTGGTCGTTTAACATAGGGTTCCGCGAGGATGTTTACCACGGCATCACCAGCGCCAGCCAGCCGGAGCCGCGGCTGGGGATTGCATACAACATCAAGCCGACCGGCACGGTGTTGCGGATTTCCTATGCCCGCTCGCTCGAAACGCCTTTCAACGAGAATCTGGTCCTTTCCAGCCTGGGATGCAACGATCCGGTGATCAACGCCATAATGTCGCAGTTGGGACCTTGCGAGACCGATCCGCTGGCGCCCGGATGGCGCAACGAATTCCACGCCGGTTTGCAGCAGGCGTTCGGGAAACACCTGGTGGTGGATGGCGAATACATCTGGAAATACACCCACGGAGCTTACGACTTCAGCGTGCTGGGCAACTCGCCGATCACGTTTCCCATCGAGTGGGACCGCTCGAAGATCCCCGGCTATGCGGTTCGCGCCAGCATGCCCAACTACCATGGACTGACCGCGTACGTGGTGTTCTCCCACGTGGCGGCGCGCTTCTTCACGCCGCAAATCAGCGGCATCGGCGCCACGCCGGGCGGGGCCACGGTATTTCGCATCGACCACGACGAGAACTTCAATCAGACAACGCACATGCAATATCAGCCGTGGAAAAAAGGCCCGTGGTACAGCTTCAACTGGCGGTACGATAGCGGGCTGGTGGCCGGCCCGGTGCCGTGTGCGGGAGGCAATTGCGCGAATGGGCCGGACGGGACGGATTCGATCGTCGACGTCTCCAACCTGACGCCGGACCAGCAATTTCAGGCGGGGCTCTATTGCGGCAGCGTACGCGCTACGGCGACCTCGCCGATCAGCGCGAGCGGCCTTTGCCCAGCGTCGGAATACGGATCGACATTGCTCAAGATACCGGCGGCCGGCACGGAGAACGACGACCGGAACCCACCGCGCATTGCGCCGCGAAACTTGTTCGACGTTGCAGTGGGTCACGACAACCTTTTCGGCGGCGACAAGCACCGGTGGAGCGCCCGTTTGACGTTGGTCAATCTGACGAACAAGGAAGCGCTGTACAATTTCCTATCCACCTTCAGCGGCACCCACTATGTCAGCCCGCGTGCGATCACCGCGACGCTGGGTTTCCACTTTTAGTTAGGGCCGGCGCGGAGCCGGTCATTCCGGCTCGGAGAAGGCCATGCCGGCGAAGCTCACCACGCTCGCCTCGTCGATGTTCCACTGCTGATAGTGGAGCAACTCGCCGCGCGCGCGCGGAGCGGTCTTGAGGAATGTGTAGAACGGCGACGCCCCGCACCACTTCAGGTCGTCGCGATTCTCGCGCAGTAATTCCCAGAAACCGGCGGCATCGCCCGCGTTGATCCGGTCGATGCGGGCGCGGTCGCGCACCTCGACCTCGTTCATCGCGCCCTGACCGGCGCGTGCCTGGAAGGTGTCGTGATAGCGTGCGCCCATGTGCGCCATATCCACGCCCAGAATCCAAAACAAGCTGTTGCCTTCGCGATCGCGCATCTCCACCAGGGCATCGAAGAAGCGGCGCACTTCGTCGTCATCTTCGGGATTGCCGCCTTCGAGCAGGCTCTTGGCGAAGCTTCCGCAAAGAATCGGTAGAATGCGCGCCTGGGGCCCCAGCGCATGCTGGAGGAAGATCAGCTCCAGTTCGACGGTGTGCTCGAACGAGTGGCAGTAATCTTCCATTTCCACCGCGCCGGGCGCGCGTTCCGCCAGCCAATCGACCAGCCGGACATCGGTGGGCGATTCGCCCAGCGGCGTGACGAAATTTTTGCGCGTGAGGCCGAACTTCTCCGGCGGGCCGTAGTGCGAGGTGGCCAGGATGACGAATGTGCGGCCGCGATCCTCGGCGCGCAACGTGCGGTAGGCGGCGCGATAGGATTCGACGCCGCCGGCCGGGCTGGCGTGGGGCGCCGCAATCGCCATCCAGCGGCCGCCTGGCGAGGCGCACGCGGCGCCATCCATGTAGCGCGCCAGGGTCTGGCGGAGGGCGTCGGCGTCGGCCGGGTAGGCACCGCCGGCGAAGACCGGTTGGCGCAACGGCTCGGCGGCGAATTGGCTCCGGCGCTCCTTTTCGATGCGGGCGAAATTCTCGTCTTGCAGGAATCCCGCGGTGCTGAGCGATTCGACCAAGATTCGCGCGACGTCGCCGACGTCGAGATCGCCGGTCAGCCTTACCAGCACAGCTCGCAAATCGAGATCGGTCTTCGTCCCATCGAAACACGCGAGCGATTGGACCAACAGTGGTGGAACAATCAGGATCGCATCGGAAAAGTGGCGGCCATCGCGGATCAGCAGCCCTGGGTGGTCGGCGGCGGGCGATGGCATGAAGTCGAGATCCAAGCGCAGACGTGGCAGGGGCTGGGGCAAGTGCCTATGTTATCGCAAGCCGGCCGCGCGCTGTTCCCGAGGCGCCGCCATTTCGTGGCGCCAGAAAACACCCGTGCGGGCACGGCAACGAATGCCCCACCTTCGCTCAGGCGATGCCCATGCGCTTTTGCATCTGTTCGAGCGAGACGCCCTTGGTTTCGGGGAAGAAGAACAGGACGACCACGAACTGCACGGCCATCATGATCCCGAAAAAGCCAAACGGAAGAGCGCCGGAAAGGGCGGCAACCATCGGAAACAGAAACGAGATCAGCGCGTTCATGATCCAGTGCGTGAAGCTGCCCAGGCTCTGGCCCTGCGCGCGCACGCGGTTGGGAAAGACTTCGCTCAGGTATACCCAGATGACGGCGCCCTGGGAGAACGCGAAGAAACCAATAAACCCGATCAGCAGCCAGAGCAGCATCGATTCGTGACGGGCGGTAGAGAAGATTAGCGACACGCCGCCCAGACAGGCAGCCGTGCCCACCGCGCCCACCAGCAGCAGTAACTTGCGCCCGATCCGGTCGATCACGGACATGGCGATCAATGTGAACAGGAGATTGGTGGCACCAATCGCCACGGCTTGCAGATCGCCCGACACCTTGCTGAAACCGGCGCGAGCGAAGATATCGTTGAGGTAATAGAGAATCGCGTTGATGCCGGAAAGCTGGTTGAACATGGCGAGCGAAACGGCCAGGAGAACCGGCACGCGGTACTTACGCGAGAACAAACGTTCTCGCTCGTGCCCGTGTTCGGCATCGATGGAGGAAACGATTTCGGCTAACTCGCCTTCCACGTTTTCGGCGCCAATGGTGGCCAGCACTTGGCGCGCGTCCGCTACACGGCGCTTCTGGGCCAGCCAGCGCGGGCTGCGCGGAATGCGGAACAGCATCAGCAGGAACAGCAGGGCGGGCAGGGCGGCGATGCCCAGCTTCCAGCGCCATTCGGCGTCGCCCAGGGAAAACCGTCCGATTAGATAATTGGAGAAATAGGCCAGCAGAATGCCCGACACCACATTGATCTGAAAGAAACCCACCAGCCGTCCGCGCCACTTGGCGGGAGAGACTTCGGCGATATACATGGGTCCCAAAACGGAGGAGCCGCCGATACCCAAACCACCGATGAAGCGCGCCAGCAGCAGCGAATACCAGTTCCAGGAGAACGCGCAGCCAAGCGCGCTGACCAGATACAGGACCGCCATCAGCCGCAGACTGTCGCGGCGGCCCAGCCGGTCGCCGGGATAACCGGCGAACATCGAGCCGGCCACCGTCCCGCAGAGGGCTGCAGCCACGGTGAAGCCCAGCATCAGGTGCGAGAGTTGGAACAGGTCGGTAAGGGCGTGAGTGGCGCCGGCGATCACCGCGGAATCGAAACCGAAGAGCAGCCCGCCCAGCGCGGCTACCACGGTGCATTTGAGCAACGAAGCGTTCAGGCGCATGCAGCGATCAGGTTATCAGAAGGCGCGTCTGCCTTCAGCGAGCGGCTTCTCATTGGCGGTGAATTGCGGGACAATGATGCGGTAGAAGGGTCTGCCAAATAATGCGGGTTGGTTATCGTTTACTAGGGATCTCGCTACTGGTCGGCGTTGCCGGCGTGGTTACAGTTCGCGCCGAAGATTATTCGCTGACGTTTGTATTCGGCCCGGGGTTTGAGGCAACCGCGAAGAAGGGCGCGGAAGCTGCCGCCGCAGCCTCCCACCGTTGGTTGGCGAACTCGAACGCCACGGTGGAACTCCGGCGTGCCGGCAGCCTGGATGGGCAGCGCATCGACGCCAAGACGGCCGAGGCGGAGATCGAGCTGATCTTCGAAAACGCGGCGCTCCAGGCGCGCACCGCCGATCCGGCGGCGTTCCTGACATCCCTGGACGCGGCGGCACAGGCAGCGGCGCTTCGTCCGGGTATCCGGCTTCTGGTCGCCGTGCTAAACAGCCCGCCGCTGTCGAGCGAGATGGAGCGGACGGTGGAACACCTGGCGGAGTTGTGCCAGACCGGCGGCGTGCGCGTGGTCGTGCTCGATGCGGGCCAGTCGGGTGCGAAGGCGCCCCCATCGGCTATGGAAAAGCTGACGACCAGCAGCCGCGGAAGATGGGTGCGCCATGCGAGCGATTTGGAAGGCAGCCTGGAAGCGGTCGCCAAGTCGGCGCCGCCAGCCGTCGTTGCAGCAGCCGCGCCAACGGCCGCCGCAGCGCCGGCTACCGCGGTCGCCGCCATGGCCGCACCAACGGCCGCCGCCGCATCGGAGATCCCGATTTACGCGCGTTTCATTCGCACCGCCGCTAACGCATCGTCCGGTGCAACCGGTACAACCGATGCCACGGGCTCGATGCGCGGCACGATCATGGCGGAAGTGCCGCTGAGCGAGCTGAAATTCCAGGTGGACGAAACGGCCAATACCTACCTGGCGCGCGCCACGATTTTCGTAATTGTGCGGAATTCGCAATACGCTCCGGTGTGGAGCGGACAGAAAGAGATGTACATTCACGGTCAGCTTAGCGGGCTCGGCTGGCGGCAGCAGGGCAGCATGTTTTTTATGCGGCAGATTACGCTTCCCGCCGGCGACGGCTTGATCATCGACGCCAAAGTGCAGGATCTGCTGGCCGGAACCTCGGGCCGCATCCGCACGCCGCTGCGCAGCGCTCCGGGCCCGACCGTTTCGCTGGCGAGCGATGCGCTATTTGTGCGCCCGTTCAAGGCTGCCGCCGACAAGCTGGATGCCGATGAGGTCTTGAGCTACAACGGCGAGGCATTGTCTCCCGTGTTGGATCCGAGGTTCTACTCCGGCGAGGACCTGGATCTCCAACTGTTCCTAATGCTCTATGCGAACCCCTCCGGCCAGCCGCCGGAAATGAGCCTCGATCTGGCTCACGACGGGCACGTGGTAGCCCGCATGCCAATACACGTCAAGCCCAAGGCGGGTGGTGAGAGCGCGGCAGCGCCCGACGGCGGCTCCAACGCGACTCCCTACTTGGCGAACGTCAAGCGCGCGCAATTGGCCGCCGGCAGTTATGACGCGATCGTACATGTCCGTCAGGGCGACACGGCCGTGGAGCGCGGCGTGGCGTTCAGCGTGACGACGGGAGTCGCCAGGCCCGCTGCGGCGCCGCCCGCCAAGGCTGCCGCAGCGGCCACGCCGGCGCCAACCGAAATCCCGGTCTATGCCCGCTTCGTTCGTACGGCGGCACCCCGCGTGTCTGCGCTGGCAACCGGCGACTCCGGTCCCGATAGCGCGGGCACCGACAAGGCCGCTACGCTGCTCAATCGGCGCGCCGACACCTCCAACGACGCGAACGGCCCGATGCATGGGACCATCCTGGCGGCGGCGCCTATGGACGCGTTGAAGTTCCAAGTGGATCAGAACGCCGCCACCTACCTGGCGCGCGCCATGGTTTCCGTTGTCGTACGCAACGCGCAGAACGACGCGGTCTGGAGCGGCCAGAAAGAAATCTACGTTCACGGTCCGCTGCGCGAGATGGACCAGCGGCGCAGCGGAAACCTGGTGTTCCAGCGCCAGATCACGGTTCCCGCTGGCGAAGGCTTCACGATCGACGCCAAGGTGGAGGATCTGCTGGCCGGCACCCGAGGCCACACGGAAACGCCGCTGCGGCGCGCGCCGGGCGCGCCCGGCCTGATGGCGAGCGATGCGCTGTTCGTGCGCCCGTTCCAACGCGCAGTCGACAAGTTCGAAGCTGACCAGATGTTCCGCTACCAGGGCACGGAATTGTCTCCGCTGCTGAATCCGGTCTTCCGCGCCGGGTCGGATTTGCGGCTCCAGCTTTTCCTTACCATCTATCCGGATCTTCAGGGAGCCAAACCGGAGATGAGCCTGGAGATCGCGCGCGACGGGCACTCCGTGGTTCGTATGCCGATGCAGCTTTCCACCAACCTGGCCGATGCGTCGCGCGACAGCGAGCACGTCGAACTGGCCCCCGGCATCCCTTACCTGGCCGACATCAAGGGCGCCAAACTGGCGCCCGGCAATTACGAAGCCATCGTCTCGATTCGTCAGGCCCATAGCTCGATCACCAGGAACGTGCCGTTCCGCGTGACCGGGGAACCGGCGGTCGCCGCGGCTCCGGCAACGCAACCGGACCTGCACGGCGACGCGGCGGACGGGGCGGTCGTGATGCCGGAAATCGAGCCCGCCACCATCGATTCGAGCGGACTGGCACTGTCGCAAGCCGAGCAGCAGCGGTTGTGGGAAGCGGCTGCGACGAATGCGCGCGAGTACTCATCGCACCTGCCGAACTTCCGCTGCACGCGGGAGACCCACCGCTTCTCGGGACTCGCCGCCAAGCCGGAGACGATCAGGGAGACCAAGTCGTTTCGGGGCGAACTGACGTTCGAAGACGGCCGCGAGAGCTACCGCATCGTTCAGATCGATGGCGACAAGACCGATGCCACGCTGGCGGATGTCAATGGCGTCCGCTCCCGAGGGGAGTTCGGCTCCCTATTGGCCGGCGTGTTCGATAAGGACGTCAACGCCACCTACAAGTGGGCCGGCCGCGCGATGGCGATGGGCGTCCTCTGCCAGGTCTTCGAGTTCGCCGTGCCCCGGTCGAGATCGAACATAACGCTGACGTACAACGCACGGCCCGAGGCGGCTGCCTACACAGGCCGCGTCTTCATCGATGAGGAGAACGGCATGGTGCGGCGTATCACGATTCTGGGAAGCGAGCTGCCGCCCGACTTCGGATTGCAGGCGCCTTCGTTTTCGCTCGAATACGGCATGGTGCGCATCGGCACGGACGACTATCTCTTGCCACTGCGTTCGGTGATGCAGATCAGGCAACTCAAGCTGGTCGTACGCAACGAGAGCGTTTTCCGCGAATACCGGAAGTTCGAGGCGCAATCGGGCATCAAGTTCGATCTCAAGTGACCGTCAGGTAATTGAGAAACCACCGCCGAAGCGCGCACTGAAGTTCATAACCGGCTTTTCGGCCATGGCGCTCTTCAAAACTCAAAGTGCGGCGGTCTATGGGATTGACGCGCACCGCATCGATGTCGAAGTCGACATGTATTCGCAGGGGTCGCCGCGCGATTCGCGCATGGTGGGGATGCCCGATGTCGCGGTGCGGGAGAGCCGCGAGCGCATCAAGTCGGCGCTGATCAACTCGGGCTTCGGATACCCGAATAAGACGCTCACCATCAATCTGGCGCCAGCCAGCGTGCGCAAGGAAGGCGGCGGCTTCGATCTGCCGGTGGCGCTGGGAATACTGGGCGCGATGGGGGTAGTGAAGGGACTCGATCAACACATCCTGGCCGGGGAGCTTTCGCTCGACGGTGCCATCCGGCCAATTCGCGGCGCTTTGTCCATCGCCGTATGCGCCCGCGACGCCGGAGTTCGCAACCTGATCCTGCCGGCCGAGAATGCGGCCGAAGCGGCCGTGGTGGAGGGCGTCAGCGTCTATGGCATGCGCCACCTGGCCGAGGTCGTCGCCCTGCTGCTGCGCCCGCTGGAGTTCGCCCCCGCAGTCCCGGTCCCGAACGGTCACAGCGACGATTCGCCGACCGCGCCGGACTTCGGCGACGTGCGCGGCCAGACCATGGCGAAGCGTGCGTTGGAAGTGGCCGCCGCCGGCGCTCACAATGTCCTCATGATCGGACCGCCCGGTTCGGGCAAGACCATGCTGGCGAAGCGGCTGGCCGGCGTGCTGCCACCGTTGACGTTCGAGGAGGCCATCGAGACCACCAAGATCCACAGCATCGCCGGGCTGCTCGGCTCCGGTGGCGGACTGCTGCATCAGCGGCCCTTGCGCTCGCCGCACCACACGATTTCCGATGCGGGATTGATCGGCGGCGGAATCGGCACACCGCGCCCAGGCGAGGTCAGCCTGGCGCACAACGGGGTTCTGTTTCTCGACGAGTTTCCCGAGTTTCCGCGCGACGTGCTGGAGATGCTGCGCCAGCCCATCGAAGACGGATCGGTCACCATCGCCCGCTCCGTAATGACGGTCTGCTTTCCCTCCAATTTCATGCTGGTCTCGGCGATGAACCCTTGTCCGTGCGGCTTCTATGGCGATGCCGGGCGCGAATGCCGCTGCACGCCGGCCATCATTCAGCGCTACCTCAGCAAGATTTCGGGGCCGCTTCTCGATCGCATAGATATCCACGTCGAAGTGCCATCGGTGCCCTACAAGGAACTGCGCGCCGCCGCGCCGACCGAATCCTCCGCCAGCATCCGCGCGAGAGTCGAGCGCGCCCGCGCCCTCCAACATTCGCGCGGGTTCTACAATTCCGAAATGCCTGCGCCGCTCATTCGCAAGCTATGCGCGCTGGACGAGGCCGGCGAGCGCACGCTCGAGATGGCCGTCCGCCGCATGAACTTCTCCGCCCGCGCCCACGACCGCATCCTCAAAGTCGCCCGGACGGTGGCCGACCTGGCGGAATCGGCAACTGTGAGCGCGAAACACATCGCCGAGGCAGTGCAATACCGGAGTTTAGATCGCAGCTATTGGACGTAGGGGCGGGCGTCAGTCGTCTAACTTGGCGGCATCCTCCAAAGCTCTGGGAGGGACAGCCGATTGGTTTGCGGCATCCGTCAGACAGCCGGGTTTCTCCCGGCTACGCGATAGGGAGAGACAGCTGCATCAACACGGCGCTTTCCCCGCACTCTTCTATCGAGACGCCGGAGACCACCCGGCCACAGGTCCGTGGTTGCGGCGTGAGCGAAGGATACACATCGCCGCCATCAGCGCAAGCCCGCCGCCGCGGGTTCGGGGACCACTTGGACGTCGTCAATTAACCCTACGATGAGCGTCCCATCGGAAAGACCCAACTGTACGGCGGTATAAGAGCCGCTTATCAGGCCGTACCGTATGCCGGCTGGGTTGAAGGGATCGGGGAGCACTCCTGGCGTGAGCGCGCCGGTTGGCCAGTTGAAGTCAGTGGTGAGTTGAGTCGCGGCCGGCCCGGGTAGATTCGACGCAAATCCATCACTCCCGCCTACGGTCGCCCCGAAGACGTCCTGCGTCGGAGAAACGAGCAGGCCAAACTGGTTGATAGAAAGAGAGTTTGCGGAGTAGGAGATGGTGTCGCCGTCAACGCTCAGTGTGATTCCATCTCCCAGCCCCATATCCCAAATGGTCTGGGTTGGCGTGCTGCTGACAAGGACCTCGGGATCCTGATAGGTCATGCTTCCGGAGAACGCCTCGCCGACAAGGATTGAGGGGATCGTGCTCTGGTAAATAGTCCCCGAGTACGTTATCGTAATGCTGCTAGCCACGCTGGAAGCACTCAAAAGGGTTGTGAGCGCGAGGGCCCTTACCCACGGATGGAAACACCGACATGGTAGGTTCATGCGGATGCTGATTGTAACACTCGGCTCGCGCGGCGTGCTCATGGCGCAGTGAGCGTAATCGCCCGACTCCAACCGGCGTTCCGGTTTCATGCTCCATGGTACGTGCGGTTCCTTCGGCGATACCGGGCGCGAATGCCGCTGCACGCCGGCCATCATTCAGACGGGGAAACCGGGTCCATTGACCAATGACGAAACCGGGACAGCCTGAACTGCGTGGCTTTTAGGCTCGATAAAAGGCGGACGAACGCATTTTGGGCCGAACCGGACACCCCGTTCACGTCCTCCTCAAACTTATTTTGCTCCCTCCAACCCATGCCCCCACAAGCACTTGCCAGTATCGCCCCTCGCCCTGCGCACCCATTCCACCCGCGCGCCATGCCACAGTAATGGTGAGGCGGGTCTCCGACCGGCTCGCCCGGGCGAAAGCCCGGCGTCGCCATTGCCAAACCGGCAAAATGGGGCGAATTCGCCCCAAATTCCACCGGTCGTTTTCATTGTTTTCAGCAACTTAGCTCCAAAAAAATGGGGCGAATTCGGCACCGTTCTGGCATGTGGTAAGAATCCACAAGTCGCACCCAACGCGAATGAGGCCGAGATTCTGGAAAACGAGGCTACGCAACTTCGAATTCCGACGGGGGAGAACCGGGATTGTCTGGTCTCTCTTGACGCTCCTGCGCCGGCCGCGAGCGCCACACACATCGCCGAAGCCGTGCAGCACCGCGGCCTGGATCGCAGCTATTGGACATAGGTCGCGCGTCAGTAATCTATCTTGCCCGCATCCTCGAGGGAAATGGGCGTCTGCTGCTGAATCTCGATGGCAAACTTCAGTTGGCGCTCGGCTGGATGGAAAGCGTTGACAAGCGGCATAGTGATATCCACTAACTCGGCCGATTTGCATTTCGCCAGCGCGTCCTTATCCCACTTCGAGACAACGGCGCTAACGCCGGCGGTCTTAGCGATCTCGGGCAACTTGTCTTTGATATGTTCCGGAATGTCATCGACCGGCGCGGTGCTGAAGCCCTGCTGGTGCAGGAGAGTCTGACGGGCTTTGCCATCCGCCTCCAACTCCGCAACCCGTTTCAGACTCCCGCGGCTTTGGCCTCGTCGCGCTCCGCTCTCATGCCGGCGAGTTGTTTGCCGATCGAGGCTTGATACGCATCGGAACTGACAAATGCCACCGCGATCGCGCGTGAGTCATATACGCCGATGCGCGTCTTATCGCCAGCCGTATTCGCGGGCACCTGCGCTAGCGTAATTGACACGCACAGGGAGAGACAGATCACCGACGACATGATTGCGAGAACTCTCATGGTTACGATCTCCTTACTCTCTCGTGACGACGCACAGAGCTGAGCCATGCCGGCGATGGCAACACTTGCCGCCACAGCCATCTTGTCAAATTGTGGCTCCGAATGGAAGTAACGCAAGGCGCCGGCGCGCGCTTCTGCTAATCTGAAGCCATACCTGCCATGGGCGCTGCCCGCAAACCGGAAGTGATGAGTCCGGCCGGACACTGGCCGCAATTGGAAGCAGCTCTCGATGCCGGCGCCGACGCGGTGTATTTCGGACTGCGCCACTTCACGGCGCGCGCTAAGGCGGGCTTCGGACTGGACGAATTGCCGCGGGCGCTCGCGGCGCTGCACCGGCGCGGCGCGCGCGGATTCGTGACGTTTAACACGCTGGTATTCGATCACGAATTGCGCGAAGCGGCACGCGCGCTGGAGGCCATCGCCGAAGCCGGAGCCGACGCCATCATCGTGCAGGACTTGGGAATCCTCAAGCTGGCGCGAGCGATTGCGCCGGAGCTGGAACTGCATGCCAGCACTCAGATGAGCGTCACCAACGCCGCTGGAGTTCGCCTGGCCGAGCGGCTGGGCGCGCGGCGCGTCACCCTGGCGCGCGAACTTTCTCTCGCCGAGGTACGCGCCATTCGCGCGGAAACTTCCTGCGAGTTGGAGATCTTCGTTCACGGCGCGCTGTGCGTGGCGTATTCCGGGCAATGCTTTTCGAGCGAAGCCTGGGGGGGGCGCAGCGCCAACCGAGGCCAATGTGCGCAGGCGTGCCGCCTGCCATACGAGCTTGTGGTGGATAGCAAGGTGAAGCCGCTGGGCGACGCGCGCTACCTGCTTTCGCCCGGCGATCTGATTGCTCTGCGGCAGATTCCGGAGATCGTACAAATCGGTATCGCGGCACTGAAGATCGAGGGCCGGTACAAGGACGCCGATTACGTGGCGCTGGTGACGCGCGCGTATCGGCAAGCGGTAGACGCAGCGTGGGAAGGCCGCGACGCGGGCACAGACGCGCGGCAGGAGCTCGACCTGGACCAGGTTTACTCACGCGGATCGGGCGCGTATTTCCTGAATGGCACGGATCACCAGGCGGTCGTGCGCGGGCGCGCGCCCAGGCATCGTGGCGTGCGGATGGGCCGTGTGGCAGCGGTGTCGGAAAACGGCGTGACCATCGAGCCGGCCGAGGCGCACAAGCTGTCGCCTCTGAAACCCGGCGATGGCGTGGTCTTCGATGCCGCCGATTGGCGCAGTCCGGAAGAGCCGGAAGAAGGCGGACGCGTCTTCGAGGTGGTGCCGCGAGGCGGCGTGCTGGAGCTGCGTTTCGCCAACCGCGCCCTCGACCGCACACGCATACGCCGCGGCGACCTGGTCTGGCGCACCAACGATCCGGAGCTGGAGAAGCGAATCCATGCGCTGCCGCCCGAGCGGGTTCCGGTGCGCGTGCGCGTCGCCGCGCGGGAAGGCGCGCCGCTCGCGACGGTGTGGTCAGCCGGCGGCGTCCAGGTGACCGTGGACTCCGCCGCGCCGTTAGGACAAGCGCGCAACCGGCCACTCGATGCGGAAATATTGCGCGATCAATTCTCGCGTCTGGGCAATACACCGTATCGGCTCGCCGGTTTGGACTTGGTTGTGGAAGGCGCGCCGTTCGCGCCGGCGTCGCTGCTCAACCAGGTGCGGCGCGATGCGGTCGAGCGTTTGGAAGAGGCGGCGACCGCGCCGCGGCGAATCGCGGTACGCGATGGCGCGGCGGCGCTCGAGGAAATCGGCAGGGATTCTGGCGCGAGTTATCCGGTTGACAGACAGAAGCGTCTGTCCCACCTTGCGGCCGAAGGACTGATTGCCAATGTGGGGCAGGCGCTTCCGCCTGCCAACTTCGACCAGCCCCCCAGCCTGCATCTCCTGGTCCGCACGCCGGAGCAGCTCGATGCGGCGATCGACTTTCGCCCGGCCAGCATCACGCTGGACTATCTGGATCTCTACGGGTTGAAGCCATCGCTTGACCGCGTGCGTGCGGCCGGGTTACACGCGCGAGTGGCCAGCCCGCGCATTTTGAAACCAGGCGAGGAGCGCGTGATCGATTTTCTGCTGAGTTGCGGCTGCCCGGTCCTGGTGCGTTCGGCCGGTCTGCTCGAAGCGCTGCGGGGCCGGCCGCACGCCGCGCTGGTCGGCGATTTCAGCCTCAACGCCGCTAACGCGATCGCCGCCGCGGAGCTGTTGGCGTTGGGCCTCGATTCGCTCGCCCCCACGCACGACCTGAATGCGGCGCAGGTGGCCGGCCTGGCGCGCGCGGTCGGCGCCGACCGCATCGAGGCCGTAGCTTTCCATCACATGCCCGTCTTCCACACCGAGCACTGTGTGTTCTGCCGTTTCCTGTCGACTGGATCGAGCTATCGCGATTGTGGTCGTCCCTGCGACGAGCACCGCCTCGCGCTTCGCGATGCGAGCGGTCGCGCGCACCCCGTGATGGCCGACGTCGGCTGCCGCAACACCGTCTTCGGCGCCGAAGCCCAACACGCGTCCGCGCACCTGGGAACCTGGCTGGCCGCCGGCATCCGCGATTTCCGATTGGAATTCGCGCACGAAACCGCCCCCCAGGTCAGCGCTGTCTCGCAGGCGTTCGCCGACGCATTCGCCGGAAAACTCGTCGCCTCTGAACTCGCGCGCAGACTCACGCGCGGCGCCCCCGCCGGCATCACCGAAGGCAGCCTTTTCGTGGCTCCCGACTATCTCGAACTGCCGGTGCTGCAGTAGAACGAATCAAGCCGCGAGCAAATAGAGCGGTCCAGCCAGATTGCCCTGGCAACTACGCCATCCCTGAGTCTCCGCCGGTACTCCGGTCGGTGTCGCACTTGCGCTTTAGGCCGCTACTCTTCGAACAAATCACCCTGCAAACTGTCAGCCCATCGGGGCTTCTTCTTTTCAGGATGAGTTACTGTCTCGACAAGGCTGAAACCGTAGAGGTCGAGGACAACTGCCAAGTTCGCGCGGCTGTCAGAGTCTTGCTCATACCACGAATGAGAGCGGACGATTTCCAGCCGCGGAAGGTCCTTCCGGTTGAATATCGCGACCGCCTGGCGGGTGTGGTTGTGCCTGGCCGGGTAGAGGATTCCGTGAACACCGGAGAGCTTCGCGATTGGATGCTCATAGATGGCTCTGGACCAAGTCTGGGCGACTGATCGCTCGCCGGCGAAGAGCCGACTATCCGCACCGACTCGAGCCAAACAGCCCGTGCTCACGAGATCGACCAGAAGCAGAGGATCCGCCGGGTAGAATTCGGTTAGCGATCTGGATCGCAACTCTTCGGTCGTCAGAGTCCGAATTCCGGTGTCCTGGCCGAATGTCTCGATGAATGCGGCGAAGAGGTCACACCCGGCGTAAAGGACCGAGTAGTCACCTTGCGGATCGTCAAATCTGTTTCTTCCGGTCCGGCCGAAGTAGAGTGGAGAATGGCGCGCATCATGGCTACGGAAGAAACTGCCGCCACGCGAAATGATTGGCAGAACCCAGGATTGGAAGTCCGGCGGTGGCTCCGGGTGCCGGCCGGATTCAGACATTCATGCAGCTCCATGGTGTCCGAAGTCATTTGCTGCCTCGATGACCTCCGAGACCTTCTTGCCACGGAGCATATCGAGCGGCCTGCGGCCGCCTAACCGGGTATTCGGGCTAACAAAGAACACATTCTGCATCCATTCATCGTGCTCGGCAAGGGCCAAAAGCACATCCTGCAAGCCGGTGAGCGTGCCGCGCTGATCGAATTGCCAAGCTGGAAAGACGTGCCCGCGCCTCCGAAAGGTCAAACCGAGCAACTGGAGGGCTGCTCTCCTCTTGTTCACGGCCTGTGGACTAATGCCCAAATACTCAGCGACTTGCTCCGTCTTGAACACGCCACCATTTTGCTCGATCAGCCGCACCCGGGCGTCCAGGCCATCAAGGAATGCTCTTGCAAGAGGGTCGGAGGCTTGCATCTGTTTCAGGAGTTCAGGACTTCCCATCGCACGGAGCATAGCGTGGAAGTTGTCGGGAGCGGTGGCGGCGTCAACCAATGATTCCTCAGACAAGTCCATCAACTGCAGAATGAGGTTCCCGGCTCTTTCGGCCCATTCGCGTTTGCGCGGACTCTCCTCGCAGACCCGTCTGTAAAGCCGGAAAAGCCATTCGGGCCATTCCTGCGGCCTGTCGGAACACGTCTCTCGCGATGCGACCGCCCGCGCCTTCGAACTGCTCCGTCTTGCCGGCATAGTATCTAGTATACCCGAAACATCGACAACTACCACTACCTCAAATACCTTAGAAACTTCGGAAAACGCCATCGCGCGTGCTGCGGGTCGAATGGCGCGATGCCGCGTTCCGCTCGTGTCGAGCGCCACCCGGTCGTCTAGTCGCCAACTCGACGACTGCCCTACTGCCAATCATCCAATCGCTACCCGCCACCGCTCACCGTCGCGGTCCGCGCAGACAGCCGCAAGAAACGATCGCTACTTCTGCTCTTCGACTAACTCCCATAGCCCGCGACCGCAGAAGTTGGGGCAGTCGGGGAGGGTTTCGCCTTCGGTGAATTGGGCGGGGGTCTTGCAGACGCTGCACCAATAGATGCCGGTAGCGGGCGCTGGGGTGCCGGGCTTATGATTCATGAGACTTGGTTCCTTTTCTATGTGGCGGGGTTGAGCACCCAATCTACCATCTGCTCCATGCGGTCCACTTTGATGTCGGGCTGCGTGGTGTCGAGCGACTCAGGCTGAAAGCCGTACGTCACCCCGCAGCAGGCGATCCGCGCGTTGCGCGCGGTTTCCACATCGACCGAGCTATCGCCGATCATCAGCGTACGGTCGCGGCTGATCTCAGCTTGTTCCATCAACGACTCGATACCTACGGGATGGGGCTTCTTGAACTCGAAGCTGTTGCCGCCATAGACGCGGAAGAAATGCTGCGCGACGCCTAAGCCTTGGACGATGGCCTGACTCACCCGGACAGGCTTATTAGTGAGGACCGCCATGCGCTTCTGCGCTGCCGCGAGGCGGTCGAGCGACTCGCGGACGCCGGGATAGAGCGTAGTGAAATCGAGATCGTGCTCGCGGTAGTATTCGAGAAAATACTCGAGCGCTTCCTGAACGTCGGCCTCGGTGGCCTTGTCGCCCAAGGCGCGGCGAATCAGCACGGCGGCGCCGTTGCCGACATAGGAATAGACGCGTTCCTTGTCGAGCACCGCCATCCCCATGTGCCGGCGCGTGGCGTTGACGGCGTTGGCCAGATCCAGGCGTGAATCGATGAGGGTTCCGTCGAGATCGAAGATCAGCAGGTCGAACACTAGGCCGCGCCGACCCTCCGCTTGCGCGCGGCCACGGCGCGATTGGCTGGCTTGCGGCGCGCGTGGCCGCGGCAATCGTCGAGGCCGTATTCCAGAGCCTTGCGCTGCAACGTGTTGCGGTGAATCCCCAGTTGCTTGCTGGCGGCCGACTGGTTGCCTTTGTGATGGCCGAGCGCGGCTTCGATCATGCTCCGTTCGAGCAGCCCGACCGCGTCGGTGAGAGAAACGCCGCCGTTGAACAGTCGCGCCACCAAACCGTCAAATTCGTTTTTCATTTCTCGTCCTTGTTCGCCTGGGGCGGCGGCACGTAATGCCGGGCGTTGGCCCAGGCTTGCGTGACTTGCCCGTATGCCTTGCGAAAACCTTCTTTAAACTCGTGAGGTGCCATGTCTACAGCTAGGTTGGCGACGCCCACCAGGTAAGGAGCCAGGCGGGAGTGTGCCACCGAGGCCGGAGGAGCGTCGCCGTGAGAAAACGCCATCAGGCCGCAAATCAGCACCACCGCGATCAGGGCCGCGCGCAACAGGCCGAAGCCCGCACCCAAAAGATGATCGAAGAAAGATAGCCCGGTCCCCTTCAAGAACTTGCCTGCCACAAAACCCACCAGAGCGCCCAGCAGCATCACGCCGCAGAACACCATGGCGAAGCCGGCAAAATGCGCCGCCTGGCGCGACTTCAGGTGCGGCTCCAGAAAGCCGCCCGCCCAGGCGTAGAACCACAACCCCAAAACAAAACCCAACACCACCGAGGCCAGCCCGATGATTTCCCGCGTGAAACCCTTGCTATAAGCGGCGACGATGGACACAATCAGAATCAGCCCCAGCACTAAATCGAGCCAGTTCATAGCTGGTGGCCGGTGAGCGAGCGGTAAGCCTGGCGGTATTTCTCGCTCGTCTTCACCGCGACCTCCTCCGGCAGCGGTGGCGCCGGCGGCCGCTTGTTCCAGCGAATCGATTCCAGATAATCGCGCACGAATTGCTTGTCGAAAGAGAACTGCGCGCCGCCCGGTGCGTACGTATCCGCCGGCCAGAAACGCGAGGAGTCCGGCGTCAGCACTTCGTCGCCGAGCACCAGCGTGCCATCCACGAAGCCGAATTCGAGTTTTGTATCGGCGATCACAATCCCGCGCGATTCCGCGTAGCCCGCCGCGCGTGAGTAAATGGCGAGCGTCAGATCGCGCAGCTTTCCGGCCAGATCCTCACCGACCAGCGAAGCCGTCTGTGCAAACGAAATATTCTCGTCGTGTCCCGACTGCGCCTTGGTGGATGGGGTGAAAATCGGCTCGGGCAGTTTGTCGCTCTCGCGCAGTCCCGCCGGGAGCGGAATGCCACACACCGTTCCCTGCACTTTGTATTCCTTCCAGCCGGAGCCCGCCAGGTAGCCGCGCGCCACGCATTCGATATCGACCATCTTGGCCCGCTTCACCAGCATGGAGCGGCCCTCGAGTTGCTCGCGGAACGGCTGCAGCGCGGCCGGGTATTCGTCCACCCGTGCCGTCAGAAAATGTGTCGGCGTGAGGTCGCGCAGGAACTCGAACCAGAAAATCGAAAGCTGGGTCAGTACCTTGCCCTTGTCCGGAATGCCGGTGGGAAGGATGTAGTCGAATGCCGAGATGCGGTCGGTGGCAACAATCAGAAGCTGTTCGCCCACGCGATAGACATCGCGCACTTTGCCGCGGGCGTGAAGTTCGATGCCAGGAAGATCAGTCTCTAGAAGAACCGGGTTCTTTATGGGATGCACGGCGCCTTTTGCATTTTCAATCGGGGGGGCATTTCAAAATCATAACCCTTCGCGCGCCGATTGCAAACCGAAATCTCGAAAAAAAGTTATCCGCCGGCGGCGTCGCGCCGAGGGACGGCCGGCACCTTCGCCGCGCCTCGCCGCAGGCGCCGGCAGGTTCATTCGAAGATTGAAGGACTTCGGCGGAATGGCGATTAACTTTTGCGCCGATTGCGGCCTGCACCGAACTGTACAATCGAGGAGTGACCGACGCCGCCCTGCTCGAACACATCGCCCGTTTGCCGCACGCCCGTGCTAACTTTAAGCAACTTGTGCGGGAGTTGGGCACGCGAGGCGAATTGCGCGCCGAGCTGGAGACCGCGCTTGCCCGGCTCACCGCGCGCGGCGATCTCATCGAGCTGCGCTCCGGCCATTACACCGCCACCGCGCGCAGCCGCGAGTTCGCCGTCGGCCGATTGAACATGCATCGGGATGGTTACGGCTTCCTGATCGCGGACCGCGCCATCGAAGGCATCCAGGGAGACGTGTTTCTGCCGCCGGAGACGGCGGAAAAGGCCATGCACGGCGACCGCGTGGTGGTGCGCATCGCGCGCATCGAACCCGGCGGACGCGCGGATGGCGAAATCGTCAGGGTGTTGCAGCGCGCGCACCTGACCGTGGTCGGCGAGTTTCGCTTTGGCAGACGCGGGCAGTACGTGGTGCCGCACGACGACCGCATACGCCAGTGGATTGAGATTCCCGAAGGCATGGAGATTCCGCCCAGCGGCGCTACCATCGACCGCATCGGCGTCACGCCGCGCCAGGTGAGTTCGCCCGAGGAACTGGCCGGCTTGATCGTAAACGTGGAGGTAATCGATTACGCGGAGCGCGGCGAGCACCCGGTGGGGCGCGTGATCGAGATTCTCGGATCGCCAGACGATTTCGGTGTCGATGTCGAGGTCGTCATCCGCCAGCATCACCTGCCGCACCGCTTTCCACCGGAGGTGGTCGAGCAGGCGCAGGGCATTCCGGGCGAGATCGCCGGCGCCGAACTCGCCCACCGTCGCGATTTTCGCGCATTGGACATCGTTACCATTGATGGCGAAACCGCGCGCGATTTCGACGATGCCGTGTGGGTGGAGCGCCTGCCGAACGGCAACTACGCGCTTCAAGTTCACATCGCCGACGTCAGCCATTATGTGCGTCCCGGTACACCGATCGACTTGGAAGCCCGATTGCGGGGCACCAGTGTCTACTTTCCCGACCGCGCGGTGCCGATGCTGCCGTTCGAGCTATCGACCGGCATCTGCTCCTTGAAGCCGCAGGTGGACCGCCTGGTGCTTTCTGCCCTGCTCGAAATCGACGCGCGCGGAGAAACCGTGACGCAGGAATTCACTGCCGGCGTGATCCGCAGCGCGGAGCGGATGACGTACACCGACGTCCATCTGTTGCTCGAAGGCGACGCCGCGCTGCGCGAGCGCTACCGGCCGCTGGTGGAGCGCTTCGAGCTGATGCAGGAGCTGGCGTTGCTGATGAACCGCAAGCGGGTGCGCCGCGGCTCGATCGATTTCGACATGCCCGAACCGAGCATCGAATTCGACGAATGGGGCGCCATGACCGGCGTCACCCGCGCCGCGCGCAACATCGCACACCGCATCATCGAAGAGTTCATGCTGGCCGCCAACGAAGCGGTGGCCGCTCACCTGGAGACGGCCGTCCCCGCAAGCATCTATCGCATCCACGAAAAGCCGGATCCCAAGCGCGTGATGGATTTCGAGGAAGTGGCCGCGCACTTCGGCTATTCGCTCGGCGTGGGCGCGATTCCCGTGCAGCGCTTCGGCATCACCGACCGCCATCGCGACGGCAGCAAGCGGCGGCGCGACATCGAGTTGGCGTCGCCCGAGCTGAAGATCACATCGCGCCAATATCAGAAGCTGGTCAAGAAGATCGAAGGCAAGCCGGAGGAGCGTATCCTGAGCTACCTGATGCTGCGCTCGCTGAAGCAGGCGCGCTATTCGACCCAAAACGCCGGCCACTTCGCGCTGGCCGCCGATACGTACACGCACTTCACCTCGCCCATTCGCCGCTATCCCGATCTGGTGGTGCATCGCCTGCTGCGCGCCGCGCTGACCGATCCGATCCCGCATCCGAGCCGCGACCGTGCGGGAGCGGTTGCCACGGGCTTCTCCGAGCCCGAGCTTTCCGCCATTGCCGGCGAATGTTCGCAATCCGAGCGGCGCGCCGCCGAAGCCGAGCGCGAGCTGGTCGAGTGGAAGAAGGTGCGGTTCATGGCGGACCGCGTCGGTGAAGACTTCGACGCGCTCATCATCAGCACCGCCAAGTACGGATTCTTCGTCGAGCTCACCGAATTGTTCATCGAAGGTCTGGTGCCGATCGACACCCTCCCCGGCGACGAATACGCCTACCGCGAAAACGTGCGCAAAGTGGTCGGCAAACGCACCAGACGCGAGTTCTCCATCGGCGACCGCGTCCGCGTGATCCTGGTGAGAATCGACGCCAACGAACGCAAGCTGCAATTCGCGATCTTCGAAGAACCGAAGCCAAGGCGGAGGAAGGGCCATTAGGTCGGGGCGCTGGTGAGTTGGCCGCTTAGGGCGCTGATATACTTAACACAACCAGCCCGAGGCGGTCCGAATGGAACCAAAAGCGCCACTCTTCGCTAGTAGGAAACCCTTTGGAGCGGCAATCTTTGTGGTGCTAGTAGGATGCTCCCACCCTGCGCCAAAGGAAGCCCCGCGTCCTGTCGCACAGACCGGACAGAGCGATTACTTGTTCGTCTGGAGCAGGCCGACCCAGTTCCCGATCAACCTTCCAATTACACAATCGGCAACCTGTAGATTCAAGAAATCGGTTGGCCTTGGCTTTCAAGGGAAAGTTGCTGACGACAAGTCGCACCCGCCCGAGGGGATTTCCTACTCGGCCGCCGACGAAGACGAGGCCAACACAGTGACGTTCATCGACCTGGACACCCGCTCGCCCAAGGTTCGCTCGAACGGCGGGCAGGCTTCGCTCGAGGTGCTATACAACGACGGTGAGATGCTCACTCTGGTCCACACATCACTAACGCCTGAAACTTCCGGGGGTGCCGCTGAGATGTACACCGTTTTCCGAAGCAAGGGAGTTGTTATACACAGTGAACAGAAGAATTCTCCACTCATCGGCCCTTTCGGGGTGACTGAGATGGGCTATTGCAACTAGGCGCGGTCTGAAACTGCGTTGCTGCTATCAGGTGGCGCTTCGCCCTAAAGCTCCCCAATTCCTTCAAGCCATGCCGACCGTTTGTGTTTCTGTGAGTACACGTAGGCGGCTCGGGCGATATACGCGGCCGCTGGCCCAAGCTGGCGCGGGTCTTTGACGATGAATTCCCAATATGAGCTGCGAGCGCGCCAGAGGCTAAGCGCAGCATACCTCTTGAACCCGTAAGGCTGGGCGTAAATCGTGAACCTGATCTGCCTTGCGCGGGCGGCCTGGATCTCAAATGCCACGAAGTTGTGGGGGCTGCCGACCCAAAGGCGGCCCTTTTTGACGAGCTCCATTCCAGGAATCAGGCTCTTCGCGTAGCTCGCCAAGGCCTCGCCTGTCGCCGCCAGTTTCGGAATACTCTTCAGCTCCTCTACGTAGTCCATTCCATCCTCACCACCACCCATTTTACGAGCGAAACTACTCAAATCACCAGCTTCGCCTTCGATGTTCAAACCGGAAGGTCAACTCTCCCGCAACGCACTTTCGGGCAGCACTCCGCCAGGCCCGTCTCGCTCCCCCGACTGCTAAACTCTCTATTAGGCCGTCATGGATCGCCCTGCCGCCGCTACCTCCGCTACTGCGCGAGACATCATATTGGAAATCGTGCGTAATATGCGAGAGGGCCTCGAACCTTTGCAGTACTCCACGTTGCCGCCGGCCATCTATAACGTCTATCTGCACCCGGACGACATGGAGCGGCTGCGCGGCATCGTCCCGCGCATCCTCGATGAGGCGCGGCGCGCGCTCGATGAGGAGATGGCATCGCTCAATCGCGGCGGTCTGGCTTCCCGGCTGAAGCTGGCGCGGCGCGGCGAG
>Ga0074045_10000491_pt1 | contig 38277 bp, 35 predicted proteins | sample BogForMeECP23OM2_FD_94442 | JGI IMG/M metagenome (GOLD analysis project Ga0074045, IMG submission 94442) | Bog forest soil microbial communities from Calvert Island, British Columbia, Canada - Bog Forest MetaG ECP23OM2 | ecosystem: Environmental > Terrestrial > Soil > Wetlands ...
CGCGCTGCCGATCCAGCGTGCCAACCATACCTTCAAGGTCTTCATGCTGCTGCTGACTCTCGTGCTCGTCCTGACCTTCATACTGCTCAATGTCATGCTGCATTCGATCGTAATCCAGCGCATCAAGGAACTGTCCAAGCTGGCCGACGAGGTAAGTCTCGGCCATCTCGAATCGGCCGAGTTTCGCAGCAAGAGCAAGGACGAGATCGGCGTCCTTACGGCGGCGCTCGCGCGGATGAACAAGAGTCTGGTCCAGGCAATCAAGATGCTCGAGTCGTAGGCGCAGGACGACGCACCGCAATCGCACCGCGATGGCTGAACCGGAGAAAATCGGCAAGTACGTGATTCAGGGCGTGCTCGGCAAGGGCGCTATGGGGGTCGTGTACAAGGCCTTCGATCCGCATATCGAGCGTGTGGTCGCGGTCAAGACCGTGCGCAAGGACCTGGTCGACCCCGACCTCGCCGTGCAGGTGATGGCACGCTTCCAAAACGAAGCGAAGGCGGCTGGGCGGCTGCTGCATCCGAACATCGTCAGCGTCTACGAGTATGACGAGGATGAGGTCAACGCCTTCATCGCCATGGAGTACGTCGAAGGCACGGGCCTGCGGGAATACCTCAACCGCAAGGCCAGCTTCGATCTCGGGCAGATCGTTGCGATCGTGTCGCAGCTGCTGCTGGCGCTGGATTTTGCCCACGAACGCGGCGTCGTGCACCGCGATGTGAAGCCGGCCAACCTCATCCTTACCAGCGGAGGTACGCTCAAGGTCGCCGATTTCGGGATTGCGCGCATCGACACGTCGAACCTGACCAACGCCGGAATGGTCATGGGGACGCCGTCCTACATGTCGCCAGAGCAATGCCAGGGCAAGGAGATCGACCGCCGCTCCGATCTGTTCAGCTGCGGAGTGGTCCTCTTCGAGCTGCTCACCGGTGAAAAGCCGTTTGCCGGGTCGATCGAAGCGATTGCGTTCAAGATCTGCTACGAGGAAGCGCGGGCCCCATCGGAGCTATCGAAGCTTGAGCTTCCGCCGGCGCTGGACGCGATCGTCGCGACAGCGTTGGCCAAGGATCCCGCCACGCGTTTCCAGAATGCAAAAGCCTTCAACCGCGCGTTGCGCCTTGCGCTTGACCCGGAAATCAACATCAAGCGCGAAGCCCAGGACGCCACCGAGATCAATCTCGCCGCGGTCAAGCTGCAGGCTCAGGCCGCGCCGGTTTGGGATGACACGACGCTGCACACCATCGAACGGCAGCTGGCCGACCTGGTAGGGCCGATGGCACGGGTGATGGTCAAGAAGGCGGCGGCGAAGTCCAGGGACACGGTCGAGCTCTACACGCTCCTGTCTGAGAGCATTTCGGACCCCGAAGTGCGCAAGAAATTCGCTGCCGGGATGACCGGCGCCACCGCCGAGCGCGCGGCCAGCAACCGGACCGGCACTGGCGTACGGCATACCATGGCGCCGCAGCTGCGCTCGCTCGGCGGCGGAGCAGAAGCCCAGGCGCCGCTTGATCCGGTTTTTGTCGAGGAGACAACTTCGAGGCTCGCGGTATACCTCGGGCCGATCGCCAAGATCGTCACCCGCAAGGCCGCGGCCGATGCGGCAAACCGCCAGGAATTCGTCCAGCGCGTCGCCGACCATCTCGGGGCGCAGGAGCGCGGAGCGTTCCTGCGCGAGGTCGGTTTCGTCGAATTCGAATGAGCGCGTTCTACCACGACGGCAGTCGGGCGCTCCAGGACCGGTTCGACGCCCGGCGGCTCGCCGATCGCCTCGAGCAGCGGCTGGTCTCGGATAGCATCAGCGACGACGACAAGGCATTCATCGAGTCACTCGACATGTTCTTCCTGGCGACCTCCGATGCGGACAATCAACCGACTTGCTCATACAAGGGCGGCGAGCCCGGCTTCGTGCGCGTCGTCGACCGCGGCACGCTCGCCTTTCCCGCCTACGACGGCAACGGCATGTTCCTGTCGATGGGCAACGTTGCGCAGAATCGCCGGGTCGGCATGCTGTTCATCGATTTTCTCCGCCCGAAGCGTTTGCGGATCTCGGGCGAAGCATCACTGCATCTGGACGACCCGCTGCTCGCAGCTTACCCGGAGGCACAGCTTGTCGTTCGCGTGGCCGTAACGCGCGTGTTTCCGAACTGCCCGCGCTACATCCACAAGCTGGCGCTCGTCGAGCGCTCCGGCTTCGTTCCGCGGGCTGGGTGCGAGACGCCGGTGCCAGCCTGGAAGAAGAACGACTGGGCGAAAGACGTACTGCCGGAAAATGGTCCCGCGCGCCGGAAATAGGCTAGCGCTGCCTCGGGTCAAATGCGTCGCGTAATCCGTCACCGAGCAGGTTGAACGACAGTACCAGCAGGAAGATCGACATTCCCGGCCAAACCGCCATCCAGGGCGCGCTGTCGATGTAGTTCTTGGCGGTGTTGAGCATACTGCCCCAGGATGGCGCCGGCGGCTGCTGCCCCAGGCCCAGAAAAGACAGGGCTGCCTCGGCGATGATCGCGGCGGCGATTGCCAGCGTAGTCTGCACGATCAGCGGCGGGACGATGTTGGGCAGGATGTGTCGCCACATGATCCGCAGCGGCGAGTTGCCCACCGCGCGTGCCGCCTCGATGTAATCCTCGACCTTCACCTGCAGGACTTGCGCGCGCGTGAGACGGATGAAGACCGGGGTCGCCGAAACGCCGATCGCGATCATCGCGTTGGTCAGGCTCGGCCCCAAGAAAGCCGCCAGCGCGATGGCAAGGATGAGGAAAGGGCAGGCGAGCATCGCGTCGGTTATGCGCGAGATCAACGCGTCGAGCCAGCCCCCGGCGTACCCGGCAAGCAAGCCAATCGGCATGCCGAACGCGAGCGAGATCGAGACGGACACGACCCCGGCGAGCAGCGACGCGCGCGTCCCCCAGATGACGCGCGAGAGCACGTCGCGCCCGATCTCATCGGTTCCGAACCAGTGGGCCGCGTTCGGTGCCTTGCGAACCGCGCTCCAGCTTGTCGCCAGCGGGTCGTAGGGCGCGATAGCCGGCGCGAGCAGCGCCAGCAGCGCGAAACCGGCGATGACGCCCAGCGCCGCCATGGCTGCGCGCCGTCGCGTCAGGCGCTTGATGGCGCGCCTGCCCGGCGACAGCGGCCCGGGCGGCGATACGATGGCCGCGGTAGTCACGCCTGGCTGTCCCGCAATCGCGGATTGACCAGAAAGTACGCCAGGTCGGCAAGCAGATTCAGGCTGATGTATGCGGTCGCGGTACAAAGCACGACGCCCTGCACGACCGCATAGTCGCGATTGAACACCGCGTCCACGATGAGCTTGCCGAATCCCGGAATCGTGAACACCTGCTCGGTCAGGACGGCGCCGGACAGGAGCGTGCCGAATTCGAGGGCGCCAAGGGTAATCACCGGCGTCAGCGCGTTGCGCAGTGCATGTTTGAGCACGACAACGCGCTCTTCGAGCCCCTTTGCGCGGGCCGTGCGCACATAATCGGCGCCAAGGACCTGCAGCATCGCGCTGCGCATGTGACGCATGAGCACCGCCGCGATGCTGTTGCCGAGAACGAATGCCGGCATGATCATCGCCGCGAGGTTGGCCCTTAGATCCACGAAGGGGCTCACGTAGCCGGATGCCGGCAGCCAGCCCAGGGTGACAGAAAACAGCAGGATGAGCATGATTCCTAGCCAGAAGTTGGGGGTCGACAATCCCCAGAGCGCAAGGACGTTGGCGGTGTAATCCCAAATGGTGTCCCGCGCCACTGCAGAGACGATGCCCGCCGTGATGCCGACAACGAGCGCGATGAGCATGGCCAGGAAGGCGAGCTCCAACGTGACCGGCAGCTTCTCGGCCACCAGATCGAGTACCGGCCTCTGAATCCGCACCGACTCGCCCAGGTCTCCCTTGAGCACGCCCGACGCCCAGTAGAGGTAGCGCACGGGCAACGGCTCGTCGAGGTGGAGCTTCTGGTGCAGGTGCGCGATCACGGTGGGGTCGCGTTCCTCGCCGGCCAGGATCATCGCCGGATCGCCGGGAAGCAGCTGCTGCAATCCGAAGATCAGGATGGACACAAAGAAAAGCGTCGGGGCGATTGTCGCCAGTCGCCGAACCAGAAACTTGACCATGCTCGATTATGTTGTTGCCGTAAGCTCCGCCCGCGGAGCCGGGAACGAATGCCGGTGGTCGCCTTCGATCAGCCCATTTCGCGAGAAGCCGCGAAGCGCGTCGCCCAGGGCGCATCTGCAACGCTGCGGCTTCAATTCATCTTCAGTCCCTGCACTCTCACCAGTCCGTCGGGGATGGTGCGCAGGCCCGACAGCCTGTTCGTGTACGCCCATAGCCAGTGGCGATGGAAGAGGTACACGATCGGCCGGTCCTTGAGCACAATGGCGGCGATTTCCCCGTAGATCCTCTTGCGCTCGGCGGGATCGAGCGTGGTCCGCGAGCGGTTGAGCAGATCGTCGACTGCCTGGTTGCAGTACCCCGCATAATCAAGCGGCTGCCTGCAAGCGTCGAAGCTGAAAATATTGCCGTCGGGATCGGCGCGACCGCTCCATGCCAGCACGTAGGCCTCGAAATCGCCCCTGTCGGCCATGTCGAGCGAGGTGGCAAATTCGGTTGATTGGATCTTCACCTCGAACCCGGCCTCCTGGACCATCGATTGCACGACCTGCGCAATCTTTTGCGCGTCGGAGGTCGTGGGGGTCATCAGCGTAAATGCAGGATGCGGCACGCCAGCCGCCTGCAGCAGCGCCCTTGCCTTCGCCACGTCGCGCTTTGGCACCGGGACGTTCGCGGCGTAGTAGGCGTTGCTCGGAGCGACCCATTGATTGCCGACGTCCGCCTCGCCGTCCATCGCGACCTGGACGATCGCTTCGCGGTCGAGCGCGAGCTCGAACGCCTCGCGCACCCGAGGGTCGCGGCCGAGTGGATTCGATTGCGCATGATCGCCGTGGCCGACGTTGATCGTAATGCCCTGATAGCCGATTTCAGTGATACGCGAGATCTTGAAGCGGCTGTCGGTTTTGAGCGCCGAGATGTCGGAGGTGCCGACGCGCTCGATGAAATCGAGTTGGCCCGATTTCAGATTTGCCAGCCTCACGGTCGTGTCGACGATGGGGAGATAAACGATCCGCTCAAAATGGATCTCGCCGTTGTTCCAGTAACCCGGATAGCGCTCGAGCACGATGCGGTCCTGCGCAATACGCTCGACAAAGCGAAACGGCCCGGAACACACCGGGTGCGAGCCGAATTTGTCGCCCTCGGCCTGTGCCGCCTTGGGCGAGACCATCATGCCGGCGCGGTCGGCCAGCTGGGCAAGCAGCGGTGCAAACGGCGCTGCCAAGTCGAGGCGGACGGTCGATTCGTCGACGATATCGACCCTGGTCACGGGGGCAAGCTCGCCGCGACGGTTCGAGCCTGCCATGTTCTTGTGGCGCTCGATGTTGAACTTGACTGCCGCAGCGTCGAATTTCTCGCCGTCCTGAAAGGTCACGCCTTTGCGCAGCTTGATCGTCAGCGCCTTGTGGTCGGCCGACCATTCGTACCCAGTCGCCAGTTGCGGCACGATCGCCAGCTTCTCGTCGACGTCGAACAGCTTGTCGCACAGTGCGGCAAACACGATGCGGCCAACGAAGGTGCGGGCGAGCGTCGGATCGAGAACGTCGGGGTCGTCGGCGAGCCCGATACGCAGCGTCTGTGCCGCAGCAAAGGTTGTTGTCAGCAGCAGCGCAGCGACCGGCAGCGCTACTCTCGTCCATACTCGCAGGCCCATCTGCCTCTCCTTCGCTCCAGGGTCGCGTGCGGTCCACGCCTCGGCACGGATGTTAGCGCCAACCTGCCGCCACCGGAACCTCCGCCGTCAAGGCATCCGTACCGGGTCACGGAAGGCGGCCTGTAGTCGCGCAAGACGTACGTCGGGGCGCTGCCCCGCCCTGGGCAAGGCGGCCGCGGGCACGGCGATTTCGTGCCAGAAATGGCACGCCGTCGCGTGGCCGGACTCGCAGAGCAATGCCGGTTCTGCTTCGGCACAGTGCGGCCGTGCATGAGGGCAGCGGGTGCGGAAGCCGCAGCCGGAGGGCGGATCGATCGCGCTCGGTACGTCGCCCTGCAGAATGAGGCGCTGACGGCGCCAGGCAGGGTCCGGCACAGGGATCGCCGAAAGCAGCGCCTGCGTGTACGGATGGCGCGGGTTGACGAACAGATCCGCGGTGGCTGCGGATTCGACGATGCGTCCCAGATACATCACCGCGATCCGCGCCGCGACGTGCTTGACGACCGCAAGGTCGTGCGCGATGAGAACGAATGCCAGGCCAAGCCGGCGCTGCAAATCGGTCAGGAGATTGACGACTTGTGCCTGGATCGAGACGTCGAGTGCCGACACCGGCTCGTCGCAGACGATGAGCTTGGGCTCCGCGGCGAGCGCGCGGGCGATGCCAATGCGCTGGCGCTGGCCGCCGGAGAACTCGTGGGGATAGCGGCCGGCATGCTCTGGCGCGAGCCCCACCAGACCGAGCAACTCGGCCACGCGCTCCGGACGGCGCCCTTGCGCAAGGCCATGCAGAAGGAGCGGCTCGGCGAGCGTTTGCCCCACTGTCATGCGCGGGTTGAGCGATGTGTAGGGATCCTGGAACACAATCTGCAGCGCGCGGCGCTGGGCGCGCAGTTGCGCTGCATCGAGCGACAGCAGGTCGCAGCCATCGAATTCGATCGCGCCCGAGGTCGGTTCGAGCAAACGCAGGATCAATCGGGCAGTGGTCGACTTGCCGCAGCCCGATTCGCCGACCAGGGCCAGTGTTTCACCTTCGGCCACGTCGAAATCGATGCCGTCGACCGCGCGCACCGCCCGCTTGCCGCTCCGGAAAGGACTCGAAGGTACCGGGAAGTGCTTGACGAGGCCGGCGACGCGCAGGAGGGGTTTCACGCCGGGGCGGCTCCTGCATCGAGCGGGGAACGCCAGCACGCCGAGGCGTGGGTCGGGCCGACCGCCAGCAACGCCGGGCTGTCGCGACGGCAGCGCGCGATCACAAACGGGCAGCGCGGATGAAAGCGGCAGCCGGGAACCGGCTGCAACGGGTCGGGGACGACCCCTTCGATAGCGGGCAGCCGCTGCTGCTTGACGTCGAGCCGCGGAATCGACGCGAGGAGGCCGATCGTATAGGGGTGCTCCGGCCGCGCGAACAGGCTCGCGACATCGGCGTGCTCGACGATGCGGCCCGCGTACATCACGGCGACCTCGTCGGCCAGTTCGGCGACGATGCCGAGATCGTGGGTGATGAGCACGATCGCGGTACCGGTCTCCTGGCGCAAGCTGCGCAGCAGGTCGAGGATCTGGGCCTGGATCGTAACGTCGAGCGCGGTCGTCGGTTCGTCGGCGATCAGGAGCCTCGGCTCGCAGGCAAGCGCCATCGCGATCATGACCCGCTGTCGCATGCCCCCGGAAAGACGATGCGGATAGTCGCTGAAACGTCGCTCGGGCGAAGGGATGTGAACACGGCGCAACATCTCGACGGCGCGCTCCTTCGCCGCCGCGTTCGAGACGGGCCGATGTCGCATTACCGCCTCGGCGACCTGCTCGCCGACGGTGAAGGCCGGATTGAGCGAAGTCATGGGCTCCTGAAAAACCATCGACAGCCGGTCGCCACGGAGCTCGCGCATGGCCGCCGGAGAAAGGCGGGCGAGGTCGACACCTTCGAAGCGGATCTCGCCGCTTACCCGCCCGGGCGGCGCGACGAGTCCCATTATCGAAAGTGCGGTTACGCTCTTGCCGCATCCGGATTCACCTACGATGCATAACGTGCGCCCGGGTTCAAGCTCGAAGCTCACGCCGTCGACTGCGGTGAGCTCGCCGGCCTCGACCGCGAACGACGTCCTGAGGTCGCGGACCTCGAGCAGCGCGCTCATCGTCGGCGCCGGGTGCACTCGTCCTGGAAGCGCCGGATTTCGGCTTCGATCGTGGAGCGGTCGGTTATTCCAGCCGGCCGGGCACGGCTGGGCAGGCAGCCGACAAAAGGCTGGAAGCGCTCGAGGCTCTTGACGTAGAGCCGGTTGAGTTCGGCGAGCGGATCAGGATGATCGTCGACACGCAAATCGAGCGCCGGATACGCCTCGGTCGTGCAGATCATGAGCGCGGTCGCCTGCCGGCCTCTCTTGTCGCCGCCGGCAGCCTCCCCCGCCTGCATCGCGGCGATCAGCCGTTCGGCGAATGGCAGCTCGCGTCCCGCGTCGTAGAACTGGGCCGTGTCCTCAATCACTTGCGGGCCGACGAGCATGTTGCCGGCGACAGAAAAGCCGTCGCCGGATACGTGCCCGCACCATTCAATGCATTCGACCCCGGTGTGCACGGCGAGATTGCCCTCGGCATCGATCAGATGCACCTGGCGATGGTCGCGGCCGGCATCGGGGTAGATGAGCGTGCGCACGACGTCGGTCGGCGCCATGCCCTGGGCGAGCCGCGTCAGGCCGCGCTGGCCGTACAGCGGATTTACCAGGGCCTGCGTCGACAATGCGCCCACGCCGCTGAGCGCGTACGGGCAAAGCGAGCCCACCGCAAAGAACCGGCTCACGACGATCACGCCCAGGGCGCCCGACGCATCGCGCGCGACGATCGACCAGGTCATGTGCCATTGTGAAAGCTTGCCTGGCGATTGGCAATCTGGACCATGGTGCGGGCGCTTCGGCCCGCCACCAGCGCAGCGGGTCCGAAGCGCAGGCGAGCGCGGGACGACCAAGCTCGAAGCGCATCGCCCAGGCTCGCCGCCGCCGCCGCAATGCCCGCTACAGACGTTCGATGATCGCGGCGATTCCTTGACCTCCGCCGATGCACATCGTGATCAGCCCGTAACGGCCGCCGGTGCGGTGCAGCTCGTATAGCGCCTTGACGGTGAGGATGCAGCCGGTGGCGCCGATCGGGTGGCCCAGAGCAACGGCGCCGCCATTGGGATTGACTTTGGCGGGATCCATGCCGAGTTCCCTGCTCACGCCCAGCGCCTGAGCGGCGAATGCCTCGTTGGACTCGATGACGTCCATCTGCTCGAGCTTCAGGCCGGCCTTGGCGAGCGCCTTTTTAACCGCCGTAACCGGCCCCAGGCCCATGATCTTGGGATCGACGCCAGCATGCCCGTAAGCCATCAAGCGCGCCATCGGCTTGAGGCCCTTCCTGGCTGCGGCAGACTTCTCCATCAGCACTACCGCCGCCGCCGCGTCGTTGATGCCCGAGGCGTTGCCAGCCGTCACGGTGCCATTTTCCTTCGCGAATGCCGCCTTCAGCTTCGCCATGCCTTCGAGCGAGGCATCGCTGCGCACGTGCTCGTCGGTGTCAAATTGCACCGGGCCTTTCTTGCTCTTGAGCTCGATCGGCAGAATCTGATCCTTGAAGTACCCCTTGGCAATGGCATTGGCCGCGCGCTTGTGGCTTTCGACTGCAAACGCGTCCTGGTCGCCGCGTGTGATACCGCACTTGGCTGCGACATTTTCGGCAGTGACGCCCATGTGGACAGTATCGAAGGGATCGGTCAGCGCGCCGACCATCATGTCGATATCCTTGGCGTCGCCCATGCGCGCGCCCCAGCGCTGCGTCACGTTGACATACCCGGCGCGGCTCATGCTTTCAGCGCCGCCCGCGACTGCGGCATCGACGTCACCGAGCATGATGTATTGCGCGGCGGTGACGATCGCCTGCATTCCGCTGCCGCACAAGCGATTGAGGGTGAGCGCTCCCGACTCCTTGGGAAGCCCGCCGTTCAGCGCTACGACGCGCGACAGGTACATGTCCTTCGCCTCGGTGTGGATGACGTTGCCGAACACGCACTGGCCGATTTCCTGGGGGTCGATCTTGGCCCGGCTGACCGCTTCGCGCACGACTCGGGCGCCCAGCTCGGTCGGCGGCATATCCTTGAGGCTGCCGCCGTAGTCGCCGATCGCCGTGCGCACGCCGCTCAGGATGACTACTTCTTTCGTTTCGCTCATTGCTGCTCTCCGGGAAATGGACTGCTGAAGAGGACGTCTATTATCGCGCTTGCTTGACTCCGGCACGCGACCATGGGATTGATGCTCGGCGCGGGGGGCTTGCGGCTCATTTTACGATTGTTCCGTCGTTCGACAGCCCGGCGAGCAAAAGATTCGGGCGCTGTGCGCCCCGTTCGGGCGACCGCCTAAGGCACGTCGAGCAGGCGCCTGCGGTGCCAGTCGGCGATCCCCTCATCGGGGTGTTCGGCGAAGTGCGCATGGTCCAGGCCTTCGGGGATCTCTGCCCAGGGTACGGCATAGTCCAGCATCATCTCGACTTCCTCGATCGGTTTCGGCAACGGCGTGTCGATCGCTGATGCGAACGGGTAGACCCATTGCGCCCAACGCGGGTCCGATACCCACAAGGAGCTGCCGCACTTGCCGCAGAAATGACGGCGTGCGTCGGACAGCTTCTTGCGCTTGCCGTTGCCCTCGGCAACCCGCGCGCGGTACACGATCACATTTTCCTCGCCGGCGACCTTGAGCGACGCGGCCTCGCCCATGATGTTGACGGCGTAGCCGCCGCCGCCTTGAGTCTTGCGACAGATCGAGCAGTAGCAACGCTGGTACGGATAGGGTGTGTGGGAGTCGAGCGCAAACTTGACCGCGCCACAGGAACAGGAGCCCTTGAGCCGCATGATCTCGATCTTGGACGGGGAAAACCAGCATCATACCGCCGGCCGGCGGGAAGCGTGCCCGCGCCGGGCGCAGCGCCGCCATGGCTTGGGCTACACTGGGCCATCCCGGTAGGGTCGAAGGAGCCGCCATGGGACACATCAGTCAAGCCGTCACATTTCCGGCCGCGGCCGGGCACGCGCTTGCCGCGCGGCTCGACCTACCCTCCGGGGGCGCTCCCCTCGCCTACGCCCTGTTCGCCCATTGCTTCACCTGCTCGAAGGATTCGCGTGCCGCAACGTTCATCAGCGAGGCGCTGACCGACGCCGGTCTCGCCCTGCTGCGCTTCGACTTCACCGGTCTCGGAGATTCGCAGGGCGACTTCGCCAACACGACTTTTTCCTCCAACACCGCCGATCTCGTGGCCGCCGCGGCGTGGCTCAGGCGCGAGCACGAGGCGCCGGCGATCCTCATTGGCCACAGCCTGGGCGGCGCGGCTGTCCTTGCCGCAGCGGCGAGCGTACCGGAGGCGGTCGCGGTCGCGACCATCAACGCCCCGGCCGATCCGGCTCACGTGACGCATCTGTTCCCCGACCGGGGCGCCGAAATCACCGCCCTCGGAGAGGCCGAGGTCGAGCTCGCGGGACGCCGATTCCGCATTCGACGCGAGTTTCTCGAGGACATCGCCGCGCAGAAACTCACTGCGGCGATCGCGGCGCTGGCGCGCCCGCTGGTCGTGTTCCATTCGCCACGGGATACCACGGTGGGCATCGACAACGCCTCGCGCATCTTTCTGGCCGCCAAACATCCGAAGAGTTTCATCTCACTCGACGACGCGGATCATTTGCTTACCCGGCGCTCCGATGCGCGCTACGTCGGAGCGGTGCTCGCCGCCTGGGCCAGTCGTTACCTGCCGGCGCGGTCGGCGGACGGCCAGGGCGACGGCACCCCGCGCGACACGGTGCTGGTGGCAGAGTCGCACGAAGGCAAATTTCAGGAGCAGATCACGATCGGACCGCACCGCCTGCTCGCCGACGAGCCGTTGTCGGCGGGCGGCAAAGACAGCGGGCCCTCGCCCTACGACCTGCTGACCGCGGCGCTCGGCGCGTGCACAGCGATGACAATGCGCATGTATGCCGACCTCAAGCAGCTGCCGCTCGACCACATTCGTGTCCGGTTGCGCCACGCCAAGATCCACGCCAGGGATTGCAGTGAATGCGAAACCAGGGAAGGCCGTATCGACCGCATCGAGCGGGTCATCGAACTGGAAGGCGCGCTCGACGCCGCGGCACGGGCAAAGCTCCTTGAGATCGCCGACAAATGCCCGGTGCATCGGACCTTGCAAAGCGAAGTCCTTGTCCAGACAAGGCTGGCACCGGCCGAGGCGACGATGTCCGACGACACGCCCGCAGGCAAGTGAGTCGTGTCAGCGCTCCCGTTCGGTTGCCGCAAGCACCGTGAACAGGGCGAGTCCGATGAACGCGCCGCCGCTCAGGTAGTGCCCCATTGCACGGACCCGCCGCGCTCCGCCGAGGGCGGGTCCGATCGTGGCTGCGGCGACGGCATAGACGCTGTCGGTGACCGCCGCGATTGCGACAAATATCGAGCCGAGCGCGATGCTTTGCACCAGCGGCGCCGTCTCGGTACTCATGAACTGTGGCAGGAAGGCCGCAAAAAAAATCGTGGTCTTGGGATTGAGCAACGCCACGACGAAGCCGTCGCGGAATACGGTACGCAGGCGCGCCGGCCCGGCAGGCCGAAGGATGCTGTTCACCCCTGCGGTGCGCAACGCCTGGATGCCGAGATAGACCAGGTACAGGACGCCGGCATATTTCACGACCGTGAAGGCGAGCGACGAGACGGCGAACAACGCCGCGAGCCCGATGGAGGCACCAATCGCGTTGCCGAGATTGCCGAGCGCCACGCCGGCAACCGAAGCCAGGCCATGGCGCGGACCCTGAGCGAGGCTGCGGGTGACGATGTAGAACACGCCGGGACCCGGCGTGATGGCCAGTATGAAACTCGCGACCAAGAATGCGGACAGCAACGGCCAGCCAGGAAGCGGGTGCATTGATCATCCCTGCGCTTTGAGCGTCCCTGAGCCGCCGGCTCCCGGCGGCCCAAGCCATGCGGCGACCTGGGCTGGTCTGCCCCTAGGTCTCCATCATCTTCGCTTCGTCCTCAGTCAACTGGCCCCGGCGCCGCGTGTCCGGCATGAGGATCGCGGCGATGAGCGCCACGGCGCACATGACGGTGACGTACCAGAAGAACATGGACTCGAAGCCGCGCGATTTGAATTCGAGGGCGACGTATTCGGCGCTGCCACCGAAAAGGGCATTGGCGATCGCGTATGAGAGCCCGACGCCGAGTGCGCGGACGTGCATCGGAAAAAGTTCGGCCTTAACCAGCCCGCTGATCGACGTGTAGAAGCTTACGCCGGCAAGCGCAAGGATCACCAGACCGAACGCAACATAGGGGTCGGTGGCATGCGACAGCGCGCTCAGGATCGGCACGGTGCCGAGCACCGTGACTACACCGAAGCAAAGCATCGAATTGCGGCGACCGATCTTGTCCGAAAAAGCGCCGAAGACCGGCTGCATCAGCATGTAGCAAAACAGCACGGCGGTCATCACCGCGCTCGCCGTCCGGGCGTCCATGCCGGCGGTGTTGACCAGATACTTCTGCATGTACGTGGTGAAGGTATAGAAGATAAGCGAGCCGCCGGCGGTGAACCCGAGCACGGTCAGGAACGAGCGCGGATAGCGGAACACGCCCTTGAGCGTGCCGGCATCTTGCTGGTGCCGCACCGCGTCGGACGTCGTCTCGGCAAGCGAGCGGCGGAGGAAGAAGGCGATGACCGCGGCAAGCGCCCCGATCGCGAATGGGATGCGCCAGCCCCACTGCTTGAGCTCGGCGTTGCTGAGGTACTGCTGCAGGATCACCAGCACCAGCACCGCCAGCAACTGGCCGCCGATGAGCGTCACGTACTGGAACGAGGCGTAGAAGCCCCGGTGGCGGTGGACGGCGACCTCACTCATGTACGTCGCGCTGGTGCCGTACTCGCCGCCTACCGAGAGCCCCTGCAGCAGTCGCGCGACCAGCAGCAATGCTGGCGCGGCGACGCCAACGCTGGCATAGGTCGGCAGCAACGCTACCAACAGCGAGCCCCCGCACATCATGATGACGGCGATCATCATCGAGACGCGGCGGCCTTGTTTGTCGGCTATGCGGCCGAACAGCCAGCTGCCCACCGGTCGCATCAGAAACCCTGCGGCGAAGACGCCCGCCGCGTTGAGAAGCTGCGTTGTCTGATTACCGGCCGGGAAGAATTCGGCGGCGAAGTAAAGCGCCGTGAACGAATAGACGTAGAAGTCATACCACTCCACCAGATTCCCGGACGATCCGCCGACGATTGCCCAGATTCGCCGGCGTGTTTCGGTGGCGCCGATACCGTGGACGTGATGAGGGTGCGTGGTCGTGGTCATGGCTTAGCCCAGAAGCTTGAAGGCGTGCATCCAGTCATTGCGAAGAAATCCGGGAATGCACCACAGCATGCACAGCGGCTCGATTGCGCGCGCGGCCTCGGCCTTCCCCATGTCGGCCGTCTCCCAGCCGAATTGACCAAGAATACCGGTTACGGTCTTCTTCGCCGCATCGTCGTTGCCGCAGATGAACATCGTCGGCTTGCCGCCCTTGAACTGGGGGTTCACCATGCAGGCGCTGCCGACCGAATTGAATGCCTTGACGAAGCGCGCAGCGCCGAACTCGCGCTGCAGTCGCTCCATCAGCGACTCGTCAAGGCTGGTGAAAAACCTCAGTACGCCGTTGACCGGAGGGGCGTCGGCGATGGGGTTGGTTGCGTCGATCACGGTCTTGCCGGCAAGGTTTGCCGCCGTCGCGGCGCGCAGGGCGCCAGCCGCGGCGCTGCCCTTGACCGCGACCACGACCAACTCGCCGAAGCGAGCCGCATCGAGAAAGCCGCCGACCTTGGCCGCGGAGTTTTTCGCCAGCCAGTCGGCGAGCCTGGCGGCGTCGCGCGTACCGAGCATGACCTCGTGGCCGTGGGTGATCAAGCCACCGGCGAGCGTCTTCGCCACGTCGCCCGATCCCAAGATACCCACCCTCATGACAGCATCCTTTCCCGTTGCGGCCGCCCGCCGCCACCGCGGCCCGTAGCTCCCGGCAGCCGTGGACTCCCGAAAAGGATCGTCGACGCCATGAACACGGGGCTATGGGCAGACACGGGACGACATCATCGCACTGTCACACTACCCCGGCAATGTTGCGATGCGCAAAGGCGAGACGCATAATTTCCCGTCGCCGCCAGCGTGGTTTGACCCCGGATCCCGATGCGAATGCGCGACGTCATCCTAGTCGTTGTTGCCGGCGTGTGCCTGGTGCCGGGCGCGGACGCGCAGAGCCCGCCTGCGGGCCCGGTCACCGCAACGCCCATCGAGCATCTGATTGTCGTCATCGGTGAAAACATCAGCTTCGATGGCCTGTTCGCCACCTACGAGGCACCGCCCGGTAACAAGGTCGCCAATCTGCTGTCGCGAGGCATCGTCGACCGCGAAGGACTGCCCGGGCCGCACTTTTCCGACGCGATGCAGCGCACCGCGAGCGTCCGCGATCGTTATGCGGTTGTGCCGGGTACCGGCGGTGGGTTCGCCACTCTGCCGCAACCGGGCACGACGTACGCGAGGGGCCTGCCGAGTTACGTTCGCGATGTCCGCTTTCCGGCCGACCTGCCCAACGGGCCGTACCGGATTACGCGTTACGTGCCCTACGACGCGCCGGTCGGCGATCCGGTGCATCGCTTTTTCCAGATGTGGCAGCAGATCGATGGCGGCAAGATGGACCTGTTCACTTGGGTTGCCGTCAGTTCTGGCGAGGGCTCCCGCAGGCGCGACGATCCATCCTCCGATACGAATCAGGGCGGCGAGGCGATGGGGTTCTACAGCATGAGCAGCGGCGACGCGGCGTATTTCCGCGAACTCGCGGCCAGGTACGCGCTCGCCGACAACTACCATCAGCCGGTCATGGGCGGGACCGGCGCCAATTTCCTTGCGCTCAGCACGGGTTCTGTCGGCGTTTATCTCGATGCCGGCAAGCCTGCGCCGCCCTCGGCAGACCAGGTCGAGGACCCCGATCCGCGGCCAGGCAGCAACAACTGGTACAAGCATTCGGGGTACGGGAGCGGTTCCTACACCGCGTGCGCGGATGCGAGTCAGCCCGGGGTCAAGGCGATCCGAGACTACCTCGCGACCCTGCCCTACCGGACCTTCAACGACGGCAACTGCGCGCCGGACACCTACTACCTGGTCAACAACCGCAATCCGGCCTACGCATTCGACGGTACGCTCCAGGCCCGAGGCCCGGACACGACCTTCCTTCCCCCGCAGACCAGCGCAAATATTGGCACGGCGCTTGCCGCGAAGGGCGTGTCGTGGAAGTGGTACAGCGGCGGCCGTACCGGGTCGGGAATCGACCGGCCACGCTACTGCCCGATCTGCGATCCCTTGGTCCATTCGACGGCTGTCATGACCAGCGTGCTGCGCAACAACCTGCAGGGCGTGGACGCCTTCTATCGCGATCTTGCGAACGGTGCATTGCCCGCCGTGTCGTTCGTGATCCCGCCCAACGTCGACTCCGGTCACCCGGCCTATTCGACGGTCTTTGCGCTGGAGCAGTTTGTCAGGCAGCTTGTCGCCAAGGTCCAGGCCAATGCCGTCGTCTGGGGCAAATCGGCGATCCTGATTACAACCGACGAGGGCGGCGGTTATTACGACAGCGGCTACGTTCAGATCCTCGATTTTTTCGGTGACGGCACCCGCATTCCCCTGGTCGTCGTGTCGCCGTTTGCGCGAAAGGGCTATGTCGACCATACCTACTACGATCACGTGTCGATACTCAAGTTCATCGAACGCAACTGGCATTTGCCGCCGCTGTGGGAACGCAGCCGCGACGGCCTTCCCAACCCGGTGATGAGCGAGGCCGATCCGTACGTGCCGACCAACCGTCCCGCGATCGGTGACCTGATGAACCTGTTCGGCTTCTAAAGCGCCCGAGGCGCGTCAATCTCGCGCCGATGCGGGAAGAGCCTTGTTGCGCGAGCGCACCGCTGCGGCCAGATCCTGCAGCACGCGGGTTGTCGTATCCCAGCCGATGCAGCCATCGGTCACGCTTTGTCCGTAGCGCAGTCCGTGGCGGCCGCGTTGGATGTTTTGCCGCCCTTCGATGAGATGGCTTTCGAGCATGACTGCGCCGATGGCGGCCGAACCGGAGGCGATCTGGCCGGCCACCTCCGCGGCGACTTCCGGCTGGCGGCGGTAATCGTTGCCGCTGTTGCCATGGCTGCAGTCGATCATCAGTCGCGGTGGCAAGCCTGCCCGCTCCAGCGCCGAGATCGCTTCGCGCACGCTGGCGGCACCGTGGTTGCTGCCGTCGCGACTGCCCCGAAGGACCAGGTGGCAATAAGGATTGCCGGTCGTCGTCACGACGATGGCGCGGCCGGCGCTCGAAATCGACGGGAACCTGTGCGGCTGCGCTGCGGCGAGGATGGCGTCAACGGCCGCCGGGATGTTGCCGCTGACCGGGTTCTTGAAGCCCACCGGTGCCGAAAGCGCGGAGGCCATTTGCCGATGCAGAGGGCTCTCCGTGGTGCGCGCGCCGATTGCCCCCCAGGTCAGGAGCTCGGCGTAATATTGCGGCGTCACCAGGTCGAGAATCTCCGAAGCCGCGGGAATTCCAAGGCGGGCGCAGTCGAGCAGCAGCCGGCGGGACTGGTAGAGCCCCTGGCGGATGTTGCCGCGACCGTCGAGGTCCGGATCGTAGATCAGCCCCTTCCAGCCTAAGCGTGTCCGAGGCTTCTCGAAGTAGACACGCATGACGAGATAGAGCGCGTCGGCCACGCTCGGCGCGAACTGGCGCAGGCGCTGCGCATAGTCGAGGGCCGATTCCGGCTCGTGTATCGAGCACGGCCCGGTTACCACGAGCAAGCGGGGATCGCTGCCACCAAGGATTTGCTGCACAACCGCGCGCGCCGTCGCGATACCAATGGCATCAGCCTCCGTGACGGGCAGCTCGGCGTGCAGCTCGGCCGGCGCGGGCAGCGCTTCTTCGAACGCAATGTGCAGGTCGGAGATTCGAGTCGGCATGCGCGCTGTCCCGGCTCAGCTTGCGGCTGCCTCTCCGGGCCTCCCGCAAGTCTCGGCCATGGCGTCGGGACCAGGCATCGCGCAAGGCATCGGGCCCGACCCTCCGCCTCTGGGCACCGCCGGCAAGGCGCCGGCTCGCGCCCCCGCCATGGGTGCCTGCATGATCGGCAGCTCGGTGCCGACAAGTCGCCGCTGGGTAGTCATCGAAGCCCCCATTTGTTCACGCCGCGGAAGCCTGTAAGCTTGACCGCGCATCCGGAACCGGCCGGGTCTACGGAACCACGACCATTATGCTCGACAGTTCAATCAAGCCGAGTTCGATCGTCGGCTACCTCGATCAGTACGTGATCGGCCAGGAAGAAGCCAAGAAAACCGTGGCGGTCGCCGTCTACTCGCATTTCAAGAAAATAGCACGCTCGCAACGAGACAACACGCGGATCGAGAAAAGCAACGTCCTGCTCATAGGCTCGTCCGGCACCGGAAAGACCCTGCTCTGCGAGACCCTATCGCGAGTGCTCAAAGTTCCTTTCGCGACCGCGGAGGCGACGTCACTCGCGCAGACGCGCTACGTCAACGAAGAAATCGAGGCGGTGCTGCGCCGGCTCGTCGACAAGGCGAACGGCGATATAGCAGCGGCTCAGGACGGCATTGTCTACATCGACGAAATAGACAAGCTCAAGGCCAGCGACGGCGAACGGCGGAGCAGTTCGGGGGAAAGCGTTCAGCACGCACTGCTGAAGATCATGGAAGGCGCCCCGGTGCGGGTGGGCAATGCTGAGTATCTCGACACGACCAACGTGCTGTTCATCTGCGGCGGGGCGTTCGTCGGGCTCGACGAGATCATGTCGCAGACGCACGGCTACGGTTTCATCGCCATGTCGAAAGATGACAACCAGAAAATTCTCGACCGGCTGAACTCGCGCGTCAAGCCGACCGACCTGTTTACCTATGGCTTGATACCCGAGTTCACCGGAAGACTGCCGATCGTCGCCCACTTCCGTGATCTGAGCCGCAAGATGCTGATCCGGATCATGATCGAACCGAAGAACTCGATCTACGCGCAATTTCGCGAGCTGTTCCGCAACGAAGGAGTCGAGCTGACGGTCGAGCCCCTCGTCTTCGAGCAGATCTCCGAAATTGCGTTTGAGTACAAGACCGGCGCACGCAGCCTCCGCGGCATATTCGAGGAGCTCATCACCCCGATCCTGTACGTGATCCCCGATCAGCCCGAGATCGCAAAGGTGGTCATTACCTCTTTGTTTACCCCGCCCTCGCTCGAGAAGCGATCCCCGCCCTCGTAGCGGCCAGGTCTAGCCGTCGAGGAGCCGATCGGCGAGCGCGGTGAGGCTCGACGCGGCAAGGTCGACGGGCACGTTGGCGGCGCGCTCGCCGGTGCCCGGTCCATACTCGTCCGGGCGCGCGATGAAGGCGGTGCGCAAGCCTGCGGCCGCGGCAGCCGCCAGGTCGTACGAATGCGCGGCGACCATCATCGCCTGCTCAGGCGCACAGTCGAAGGCGGCGGCTGCCGTCAGATACACGGAAGCAGTCGGTTTGTAGGCGCGCGCAACTTCGGCGCCAAGAATCGCATCCCAGATGAACCCGTTGCGTCGGGCGACATCGACCATGATCGCGATGTTGCCGTTCGAGCACGGCGCGAGGCGGTACCGGGGACGCAATCGCGCCAGCCCGGGACCCGTATCCGGCCATGCATCCAGATGGTGCCAGACGCGAGCGAGTTCGCCGCGCACGGGTTCGTCCAGGGTATCGAGCCCGAACGCCTTGAGGACCAGCTCGAGGTTTCGCCGCTGCAGCACGTCGAGCGTGGTGAACGCCGCCCTGCCACTTCGCACCTCGTCCATTGCCGGTCGGTAGTGACTGTGCCACGCGTCGGCGAATGCCTCCCAGTCGATGGCTACGCCAAGCGGGGCAAGAAGCTCCCGCGCCTGCCTGACGACCGATCCGCGCCAGTCGACCAAGGTACCGAAGACATCGAAGAAAAGGGCCTTGATGGGCTGCATGGGTGCTTCTCCCTCCCCGGGGGCCCTGTTGCCACCCAGGGCCGCGGGGCGTAGTATGACAAAAGCATATTTAAGGCGCTGCGGAAAGCTTACCGGTTTTCCGTTGCGGATAATTCGTGCGCTCGAAGCTCATTTGCCTGCCGTTCGTACTCGCGCTGGGCCTTCTGCTGGCTCCGGTGGCTCAGGCGCAGTGCCCATCGGTGCCGGTCGAAGGCGCCGCTCCTCCCGTACCCCTGCCGCTGTTTCCGCCCGGCAACTGGTGGAATCAGGACATTTCCTCGGCTCCGGTCGATGCGAATTCTGCGAACTATATCGCCTTCATCAGCAACGGCGGTACGCGCCACCTGCACCCGGATTTTGGCGGCGAGGTGTCGCCGGGCAGCACGGCGATCTATGGCATGCCCTACGCGATCGTTGATGGGTCGCAGCCGAAGCAGGCGGTGACCTTTCTTTACTGGAGCGAGAGCGACGGCGTCGATTACAAGACCGGCCAGGGGATTGCGTTCTACCCGATCCCTGCGCAGGCGATCAGCCAGCCGCACTGGATCGAGGGCGGCGCACCGGGCGATGTCGATGAGCGAAGCCAACAGGACCGCCACCTGCTGATCATCGATTGCAGCGACAATTACCTCTACGAGTTATACAACGTGTATTACGACTCGAGACAGGGTCAGTGGTACGGCGGCTCGGGCGCATTCTTCAACATGAACACCAACAACCGGCGGCCGGCCGGCTGGACTTCCGCCGATGCGGCGGGCTTGGCGATTCTTCCCGGCCTCATTCGTTACGACGAGGCATGGAATCCCGCCGTGGCGGATATCGGCCACGCTTTCCGCGTCACGGTCCGCGCGACGGACGGCTACGTCTATCCGGCTTCACACAATGCAGGGACGACCTCGGGCGCGTTACCCATGGGCGCGCGACTGCGTCTGAAGAGCAGCGTGGGCGGACAGGATCCCGCGCTGCGGACGAGCGATCCCAATGCGCAGAAGATATTTCGCGCCATGCAGAAGTATGGCCTCATCGTTGCCGACAACGGCACCGATATGTACGTTACCGGCACCTTCGACACGCGCTGGAACAATGACATACTGAATCCGGCCTTCGCGCTGCTGACGGCGAGCGACTTCGAGATCATTCAGCTGGGATGGCAACCTAGCGCAGGCACGGCGGCGCTTCTCTCGATCAGCGCAAGCCCGGCCACCGTCGTGGGCGGCAGCCCGTCGACGGGTACGGTGACCCTCACTTCGGCCGCGCCTGCCGGCGGTGCGCTCGTTACCCTGTCGAGCGCCGCCCCTGCGGTCTCCGTGCCGGGCAGCGCGACGGTAAGCGCTGGGGCGAATTCGGCAACATTCGGCATAACGACTGCCGCAGTCGTCACCCAGACCCTGACGACGCTGTCGGCCTCGTACCAAGGCGTGACGAAGACAACCACGTTGACGACCGATGCCGCTCCGGCGGCCGCGCTGGCCGCGCTGACCGTCCAGCCGGCGAGCGTCACCGGGGGCAGTCCCGCCACCGGCACCGTGACACTCACCTCGGCGGCCCCCGCCGGAGGCGCGGTGGTCACCCTTAGCAGCTCGATACCTACATACGCTTCGGTGCCCGCGCAGGTCGTGGTGGGTGCCGGCCAGAAATCGGCCACCTTCGCCATCGCCACCACCCGGCCGCATCGCAGCGCCGGGGTGACCATCTCGGCCTCCTATGCCGGCGTGAAGCTGGCGGCGACAATCACCCTGACGCGGTGACGCGGCTGCGATTTCGGCTGCCAGCCGTCAATTGCGAAGCGGACCGCTGGCAACCCGGTCATGGTTGCGATGGCGGACGCCGGGGCACGATAAGCCTCGCGGTCAGTACCTGGACGACCTCGCGCCGCTGATTGAATGTCTCGCTGCGCACGGTGACCGTGCCGCGGTCAGGGCGCGAACGCGACGGGGTGATGCTTAGCACCTCGCTCGCGACCTGCAGGATGTCTCCCGGACGGGTGGGATTGCGCCAGGCGACTTCGGCCCCGGCCCCGACGATTCCACCGGCTATCGGCATGCCGCCGTCGACCAGCAGACGCATGGTTATGGCCGCGGTGTGCCAGCCGCTGGCGGCGAGGCCGGCAAACAGACCGTCCCTGGCCGAAATCTCGTCGAGATGAAACGGCTGAGGATCGAAATCGCCGGCAAACGCCTTGATCTGCCGCTCGTCGAGCGCGTGCGTCCGGCTGGTGAAGCGCTGGCCGGCGCGCAGATCGTCCAGATAGAGTCGACCGTTGCCGTGCTGCGGTGACGGGGTGGCCATCGGTCAGGCGCTCAATAAAGTGGCGCCGGGCGCGGCAGGGCCGGCCATTGCTCGGGGAGCCCTTCGACCCTGCCACTGACGAAATCGACGATCGCCCCGACTACCGCCGGTTCGCGCAGGACGCGAAAGTGGCCCAAGCCGTGGGTCTTAAGCAGGCGCGCCCCGGGCATGCGTCCGGACAAGCGCAATGTGTGCTCGAAGGGCACCTCGGCATCCTCCACGTCGTGCACGAACAGCGCGGGCACGCGCAGCTGCTCCAGCTCTTCGATGCGATCGATGTCGGCAAAGCGTACGCCGTAGCGATGCTCGAGACGACGGCGCATCGCGTTGCGCACCCGCGGGGTGATCCCGAGCAGGCGGGCGAAGTTGTGCGCATGCTGGCCGATCGACGACGGAGGACTGACCAAGACAACCCGCCCGAGTTGAACCCCGCGACGCAGCGCCACGCCGATCGCTGCGGCTCCCAGCGAATGGCCTATCGCGGCGACGATGGGCCCGTGGGTTGCGGCGAGTGCTTCGAGCGCGCGCACGAAATCCGGCAGGGCTACCGCGCGCCGCGGGTTCTCGCCGTGACCCGGTTGATCAAACCAGACCACGCGGTAGCCGTCCGCAAGCAGAGGCGCGACGAAACTGCCCAATTGCACGCCGCGTCCTCCCCAACCGTGAACGAGCAGAACCGCGGGGGCCCACGCCGGCCCCGCCTGCCAGACGGCCAGCGAATGCTTTCCCGCGACGACCGTTTCCTGGCGCGCATCGACCGGATGCGTTCTGCGGCCCGCGTAGCGCGGAGGCAGCGTAAACAAGAGCTCGGCGTGACGGCGCGCCAAGTCGGGAAGCAGGCGCGAGGCCAGCGCGAAATAAAGGCGTGCCAGACTCCAGAATGAATGCCGATATCGAACGATCGTGCTATTTTCGGGCGTGCCCAAGGTGAGGTTCATCAGTATCTCCGCGGGAATCTAGCGCGGCGGCAAGGCCGCGGCGATCAGTCGCTCGAAGGCAGCTTGCGCCCGCGATTGCGACGGTTCGCGCTGGAACAGGCGCGCGTTATGGTAGTAGGCAAAGATAATCCCGATCATCTCGAAGACGAACTGCCCGCGGTCCAAGTCCGCGCGCAGCTGGCCCTGGTCCACACACAGTTCGACCGCACGCCACAGGCCCCGCTCCAGGCCCGCGAAGTGTTCGATCACTGCGTCGCGAACCAGCCCCGGTCGATCATCGAACTCGACTGCGGCGGCTTGCATCGGGCAGCCGTGTACGAGGCCGCTGTCGGTCGTCCAGGCGAGCCAGCGATCGAACAATGCGCGCAGGCGCGGCAATCCTCGCGCTGCCTTGAGTGCCGGGATAAAAACGGTTTCGGTGAAACGGGCGGCGGCGGCCTCGATCGCGGCCACTTGCAGGTCCTCGCGGGAGCCGAAATGGGCGAACAAACCACTCTTGGACAGGCCCACGCGCTCGGCCAAGGAGCCGATCGTGAGCGATTCGAACCCCGCTTCACTGGCTTGCGCCAGCGCCGCATCGAGAATTGCAGCACGCGTATCTTCGCCCTTGCCCATGGTCTGCAAGATACGAACGTTCGTGCTTTTTGTCAAGTGGCGGAATTTCACTCTCCTGTCAGGCTAGGGCGTGAGTATGGCGATGGCCGTCGCGCCCACGAAGCGATCGCGCCCTTCGGCCTTCGCCCGATACAGTGCCGCGTCGGCTTGCTGGATCCAGGCGTCGACGGTTGTTGTCCTGATCGTCGCCTCGGCGGCACCGAGGCTGACCGTGCAACGCAAATCGCGGGCGGTGTGGAACGCCTGGGTTTCCAGGCGGCGGCGGATGCGCCGCGCGGCAGTTTCGGCCCCACCCAGGTTGGTGTCCGGGAAAACCAGCAGGAACTCGTCACCGCCGTAGCGGGCGGCGACGTCAACCGCGCGACAACACTCGCGCAGCGTTTCGGCGACGACGCACAGAACCTCGTCGCCCGCCGGGTGACCGTAGCGATCGTTGATGGTCTTGAAACGGTCGATGTCCAGAATCAGCAGCACTGCGGGGCGCCCCGTCCGCTGGTAGCGCGCCAGTTCCTTCTTTGCCTGGGCGAAGCCTTGGCGGCGGTTGGCGAGGCCGGTCAACCCGTCGGTGCGGCCCAACGCATCGAGCTGCCGGTTCTGCCTTGCCAGCTTGCGCCCCATGGAATAGGCGACCGTGCTGATGGCCAGCGGATAGAGCACCAGCAACGGCAGGCTGGCGATGACGACCGTCATCGGGGTCGGAAGATCGATCGGCATCCCGAGCAGCGCCGATGTTGTCGCGCACCCCAAAGCCAGCAGCGCCAGTGCCCGCAACAGCAGCGGCGGGCCGCCCACGCTGACCTTGTCGACCGAAAGCATTGCCGCCAGCAGCACGCTCGGCAGGAGGTTGAACTGCATGACCGCGATCCATGCCCCGCCGAGCACCGAATCGATCATCAAATTCGCAAGCTCGGCGCGCCTGGGATCGGCGCTACGTATCGCCAGCATCCAGGCCACATGCGGCCAGACGAAGCCGTTGGCGAAGAGCATCAGCCACCAACCCAGGGATGCATCGTGCAGGCGCAGCACCGATCCGACGCACAACAAACCGAGACCCAGGCCCAAGGTGCGAAGGCGATGGAGACGACGCGCGAATCTCAGGTCGCGAAGGCGGTGGGCCGCAGCCCCTTGGCTCGGGAGACCATCCCTGGGGCTGGCCGACGATTCGTCGCTTTCGGGACGATCGCTTGCCACGGCGTCGGACGACACCGGCCGGCGCGCCGCATCCGCGCCGTCTTCGAAGCGCTCATGGTCCATAGGTGCCCGGCGAGGGCATTGCTCCGCGCCTGAGGGTCATATTGCTCGCTCGCGCAAGCATGAGCAAATAGCTTGCCAATGCCTAGGCACGTCCGGCTTGTCACCTCGAGGATCGGCAAGCGTCTGTTTTATTGCGGCGTGCAGGACAGCTCTGCGCCCGGCAGTCACGCGCTATTCCACGACCGCTTCCAGTTGACCGCCGAGTCGCCGCGACCTAAAGTCTAGCCTCGCCACGGGCGACGCGCAGCTGTTACCGCCCCGTGCACAGCGGCGATCGGATTGCATGCCCTCCCGCCGACCATGACCTCCACACCGATATCCGGACAAGAAATCGCTCCGCGCTGGACGTGGCTTCCGCGACCTGGCACGTGGAAGTATTACGCCCTGCTCGGAGTCATCGGCATCTTCATACTGGGTCCCTTGGGCGGGCTTGCCGCGGCGTACATGAATTTCTCGCTCGGCTTCTTCGTTGGCGGACAGGTACTCGCGGGGATACTCGGATCGACGGTGACGTTCGGCTACGGCGCACCGGGACGTCACGGCGCAAACTACATCCAAACCACTGCCGCATCGGTGGCCGGGATGAGCGCCATGGCAGTTGTGATTCAGGCGATGAGCTGGCTGGGCTTGCCGCCACCGCCGATGTGGCAGCTGATCGCGTACATGCTGTGCATCGGCATGTTTGGCGTTGGCGTCGGCATGCTCTATACGCCAATTCTCGTCGACCGACTGCAGCTCAAGTTTCCGTCGGGACTCGCGGTCGCCAACATTCTGCGTGCGCTGACCGATCCCGAACTGCTCCGGCGCTCGGTGGCACGACTGTTTGGCGGCATGGCGTTGGGAATCGCCGGCGGCATCGGCGCCGCCAAAACGGCCCTGCTCGGCGCGATCGATCTGTCCACCTCTACCTTCGGCGCCGGAATGATCGTCGGCGCGCGCATCGGCATCGCGGCCATCGTCGGCGGGCTTGTAAGCTGGGCCCTGATCCCGTACTTCGTGTCGATCGGATGGCTCAGGCCGGGCGAGCCGTTCCGCAAAATCACGTTCCTGATTGCACTGGGGATGATCATGGGCGCGGCACTGATCGACGTGACTCTGATTCTCGTGCGCACCTACCAGCGCGCGCAGCAGCGCGCGGCCAGGCCCGTCGAACAGGAGGACTGGAAGCGCACCAACATGCGCCGGTTGGTGGCCTGGGTCGTGTTCTGGGGAATTGCCATCGTGGTGGTGGGCTCGCAGGTGCTCCATGAGCCGGTCGGCTATCTAGCGTTCGCGGTGGTGCTCGTGTTCATCTTCGCGCTCGTGAACGGAATCTCGGTCGGCATGGTCGACTCGAATCCGATTTCCTCGGCGTTCGTCGTCACGGTGATCCTGATGGCCGCGATCGGGCTTACCGATCCGACCGTCGGCTTGATCGCGGCCACCGTGCTGCTGGTCTCGACGAGCGAAGCCTGCGACATGCAGCAGGATCGGTCGACCGGCTGGCGCCTGGGGACGAATCGGACGATCCAGTTTCGCTTCCAGGTTGCCGGGATCGTGATGGGCGCCATCATGGCGGTCATATTCGCCAAGCTTTTCATGAGCGCGTACCCGGTGCTGCAGCTCGATCAGACCACCCTGCCCGCAGATCAGCAGCCGGAGAAGTGGACCTCGGCGATGACCTACAAATTCGTCGGCGTCCTGCGCAGTCTCACCGACGACAAGCCCTACCAGCGCACGGCGATCTGGGTCGGCGTCGCGATCGGTTTCGCGACCGAAGCCTTGCGCAAAGTCATCAAATCGCGGACCGCGTACCGGAAGTTCGTCGCCGGCAGCCGGACCGGGTTTGCCACGGACTTCGTGCTCGATGCCGTGGTCCTGCCCTCGCCTTACGCGTCGTCGTTCGGCGGCTTCGTCAATCTGCCCACTTCCGCATGGTTCGCAGCCGGCGGGGTCGTGGCAAGCATCGCCAACAGCTTGCCCAAGGGCAAGGACAAGGCGGCAGCGCTCCCCGAGGACATGAGCACGGCCTCGCTGATAGGTGGCGGGCTCATCGCCGGCGACGCATTGGCCGCACTCGGGCTGGGCATCGCCGGCTTGCTCGGAACCATGTTCAGCTGACGCCATCGGCCAAGGCCCGGGCGGACACCCTCCGCCACCGGCCCGGGGCCGGCGGGGCAGGCCGCGAAGCTCGGCTCCCGGAGCCCGCGGCGCGAGGCAATCCGCAGGCGGTGATGGCACACGGCGAAGCGCGGCGGCGCTGGCCCGCTTCTGCTCCGGCCGGTTCGCGGTACGATGCGCATTGCCATGGCTCGCGTGCGAAAAGAAAAAGCACTCGCTACCTACGCCAGCAAGCGCGCGTTCGACGTCACGCCCGAGCCCTCCCCGATCGTTCCAGCGCGCTCCGGCCCGCTGCTCTTCGTCGTCCAGGAACATGCCGCGCGCCGCCTGCACTACGACTTTCGTCTCGAGTGGGACGGCGTGCTCAAATCGTGGGCGATTCCGAAGGGCCTGTTAATCGAGCCGGGCGACAAGCATCTGGCCGTTCACGTCGAGGATCATCCGCTCGACTACGGGCCATTCGAGGGCGTAATCCCGCCAAAACAGTACGGCGCGGGCAAGGTGATCGTGTGGGACTGCGGGGTCTATTCGCCCGACGAGGGCGGATCGCTCGCCTTTGACGATCGCGCAGCGGCCGAAGCGCGCATGCGCGAAGACCTGGCGAAGGGCAAGATCAGCATCACCCTCGCGGGCACCAAGCTGAAGGGATCCTACGCCCTGATACGCACGGCGAAGGAACCGAAATCATGGCTGCTCATCAAGCACCGCGACCGCTGGCCGAAACGCCCGCTGGCCGAGGAGGATCTCGCCCGCTCGGCACTCACGGCGCAAACGGTGCAGTCCATTGGCCCGGCACCGCGCCGGGTCGCGCTGGCCGCCCTGATTCCCCACGGTCCGCGCGAAGATCCGCCCGCGAAGCTCGCGCCGATGCTGGCCAGCGATGCGGACGAACCGTCGGCGCGGCCCGGATGGCTGCACGAACCGAAGCTAGACGGCTACCGCGTGCTCGCGTTCGTACGGGCCGGCAAGGTCACGCTGCGCAGCCGCAGCGGACTCGACCTCACCGCCGCCTATCCGGCCATCGTCGCCGAGCTCGAGCAGCAACCGGTCCAACCGGTGGTGCTCGACGGCGAGATCGTCGCCTTCGAAGAGGGCAGGCCGTCGTTCAATGCCATGCAGAAGCGGTCACAGCTCTCCACGCCGCGCGAGTTAGCCGACGCCGAGCAGACCCTGCCGACGGTCTTCTATGCCTTCGACATCCTGCATGCGCTGGGCATGAACCTGCGCGGCGCGGCTTACGAGGATCGGCGCCGCTACCTCAATCAGTGCCTGTTCCCGACGCCGCACGTGCAACCGGTGCACGCGGAAACCGACAGCTACGCGCTGTTCCAGGCTTCGATCGCGACCGGGCTGGAAGGCATCGTGTCGAAGAAGGTCGATAGCATCTACGAACCTGGCAGGCGCTCGACCTCGTGGGTCAAGGTCAAGGCGGTGCAGTCGGGCGAATTCGTGATCGGCGGGTTCACCGCCGGCGAGGGGCACCGCCGGGACGGATTCGGGGCCCTGCTGCTGGGGTTCTGGGACGAGCACGCCGAGTTTCGCTACGCCGGTCATGTGGGCAGCGGATTTGACTCCCGGGCCGTAGCCGAGATCCGCAGGCGACTCGACCCGCTGCAGATCGGGGTGTGCCCGTTTTCCACCAGACCGGACCTGCATGCGCCGACCACCTGGGTGCGACCGAGGTTGGCCGTGGAAGTGCAGTATCACGAGTGGACGCCGAGCGGGACCCTGCGTGCTCCGGTGTTCCTGCGCTTGCGCGATGACGTCGATGCCAGCAGCGTCCGGCGCCACGCCGCTGAGGGGGCCGCCACCCGCAACGAGTCGGCCGACATGGTGACGAGCGTGCTGCAGCAGCTCGCGGGCAAACCGGCCTCCCTGTCACTGCGGGTCGGCGCCCACCGCATAGGGCTCTCCCAGCTCGACAAGATTCTCTGGCCGGCGCACGGGAAACGGCGGGCGGTCACGAAGGGTGACCTGCTGCGCTACCTGGCCGCGGTGGCGCCTCATATGCTCCCCCACCTCGCCAACCGGCCGCTGACCTTGATTCGCATGCCCGACGGCATCTACGGCGAGTCCTTTTTCCAGAAGCATCTCACGCAGAAGCCGCCACCGTTCGTGGAAACGGTCGAGGTGTATTCGAAGAGCAAGACCGAGAATCATGTCTATCCCCTGTGCAACAATCTGCCCACGCTGCTTTGGCTGGGCCAGCTCGGCACGCTCGAGTTCCATGTGTGGCATTCGAGCCTCGCCGATTCCGAGGGCAGGCAGTCGCTCTACACCGGGTCCCTGGCCAACCTCGAAGCCTCGGCGCTCAATCATCCGGACTACGTGGTGTTCGACATCGATCCTTACATCTATTCGGGCAAGGAAGCCGCAGGTGCGGAGCCGGAGTTCAACAAGAAGGCATTCGTGGCGGGCAAGACGGTCGCGTTCTGGCTGAAGGAACTGCTCGACGCGCTGTCGCTGCAATCCTTCGTCAAGACTTCGGGCAAGACCGGGCTGCACATCTTCGTGCCCATTGCCCGCACCCTGACCTTCCCCGAGGCGCGCTCGGTGTGCGAACTCATCGGCCGCCACTTGATGGCACAGCACCCGGACCTCATCACCATGGACTGGAGCGTGGAGAAGCGGCCGGGCAAGATCTTCTTTGACCACAACATGAACGCGCGCGGGAAAACCCTCAACGTGGCGTATTCACCCCGTGGCGTGCCGGGCGCGCCGGTGTCAATGCCCGTTACCTGGGAAGAGCTGCCCGAGGTACTGCCCCCGGATTTCCGCATCGACAACGTGCCCAAGCTCATGGATGCTCGGGCCGATGCCTGGCGCGACCTGCACAATACGCGACAGAGCGTGGAGGCCGCGCTCAGGATGTCGGCCGGCTAGCTTGAGGCAAATGCGTTCCTGGTATACCCTTGCCGGTTCGTGAAAACGCGAGGCGGCGTGTCTTGACCGAACGGACACGCAGGAAGCCACGCGGATAGATCCAGCTTCGAACGAAGGAGGTCCGATGGCTGCGCGCTCAATTGCTTCCCTCTCCCTGACTTTCGGCCTGGTGTCGATTCCGGTGAAAGTCTTTCCCGCCACCGAGAGCTCCGGCGGTATTCGTTTCAACCTCCTGCACAAGACCTGCGGATCGCGCCTCAAGCAGCAGTACATTTGCTTGAATGAGAACGTGCCCGTGGAGCGGGCGGACATGGTGAAGGGCTACGAATTCGAAAAAGACCGCTACGTCATGTTCACGCCGGAAGAGCTCGCCGCGCTGGAGGACAAGAGCGAACACACCATCGACATCGTTTCGTTCATACCGAACAGCGCGATCGATCCCATCTATTACGACAAAGCGTACTACCTGGCACCCGACAAGCGAGGCGCGAAGCCCTATAACCTGCTCGTAGAGGCGATGCGCGAGACCGGCCGCTGCGCGCTCGCCACCTGGGTGTGGCGCGGCAAGCAGTATGTCGTCCAGGTGCGCATCGGCGGCGAGGGCCTGGTGCTGCAGCAGCTCCTCTATGCCAGCGAGGTGCGCTCGATGAAGGATCTCGAGATCGAAAAGACCGAGGTCAAGAAGCCGGAACTGACGCTGGCTCTGCAGCTCATCGACCAGATCTCCGAAGACAGCTACGACCCCAGCGCCTACAAGGACGAGGAGAAACTGCGCATCGAAGCGGCCATCGACGAGAAGATTGCCGGCAAGCAGATTGCCGTTTCGACGCATCCGGAGCCCTCCGGCGGACAGGTCATCGATCTCATGGACGCCTTGCGCGCGAGTCTCGAGAAGAAGAAAGCCTCCAAGGCGCCAACCGACGTCGCCGACGCCACGGCGGATGGCAAGGGGCGCAAGACCGCCAAGCGCGCCGTCGCTGCCGCCGCCGATGCTCCGAAGGGACGCGAACGCGCCAGGAAGTGATCGCCGCGCGCATGACGACCTACACCCTGCGGGAGATTCAGGCGATGCTGGGTATGTCGCGGTCGGCAATAGCCAGTCTTATGGCCGCCGGATTCGTCTCGCCGGGCCGTGGCCGCCGTCACGAATACCGGTTCACTTTCCAGGATGTGGTGATGCTGCGCACCGCCCACAGCCTGCGCGAGGCGCAGATTCCCGGGCGCAAGATCTTCCGTTCCCTGCGGCGCCTGCGCGACAGCCTGCCGTCCGAACTGCCGCTGAGCGGCCTGCGCATTACCGCGGCCGGCAATGAACTCGCCGTGCGCCATGGCGATACTCAATGGCAGGTCGACACCGGTCAGCTGCTGCTCGACTTCGAAGTCCGGCCATCGGGCGCGAGCGTGAGCGTGTTGAGCAAGCCGCTTGCAGAGAGCAGGGGTGCGGCGGGCACGCCGGCGCGGGGGACCGCGGACGAGGAAGCAACTACGCCGGCCGGAGTCGACGCCCCTTATTGGTTCGGCCGCGGTACCGAGCTCGAAGGCGACGATTCTGCCGCGGCCGAAGCGGCGTACCGGAAGGCGCTCGGCTTCGATCCGGGCTTCGCCGACGCCTACGTCAACCTGGGCGTCCTTCTTGGCGCAGGCGGGCGCGGCATCGAGGCGATCAGCCTTTACCGCACCGCGCTGGCGCATTGTCCGGACGAGCCGTTGCTGCATTTCAACCTGGCCGTTGCCCTGGAAGACCAAGGAGAGCCCACAGCGGCATTGGCCAGCTACGAAAAGTGCCTCGAATTGTCCGGGGACTTTTCGGATGCGCATTACAACGCGGCACTGCTCTGTGAAAAACTCGGGCAGGAAAGCAAGGCAATCAAGCACTTCAGCGCCGTGAGGCGGCTGCAAAAGGGCTCGAAGCACACTCGGGGTGGCGCTGGCTGAGGCAGACGTGGGCGTGTAGTCGAGCGCGACGCCGCCAATGTTTCGGTTTGCCGCCGGTCTCCACGCATCGTTGCCAAGCCCGGCGAGACGAACGGCCGAGACTGCGTAGTGTTGCCGCGAATGGTGGAGAAGGCGATGACATTGCGGGCCGGAACCAGCGGCTACTCCTACAAGGAATGGCTGGGGCCCTTCTACCCGGAGCACCTCCCGGCCAGCGAGATGCTGCACTACTACGCGGAACGCTTCGCGACCGTGGAAATCAACAATACCTTCTACCGCATGCCGGCGGAGTCGGTGCTCGGGCAATGGGCCGAACAGGTACCCGATCGTTTCAGCTTCAGCTTGAAGGCTCCGCGCCGCATCACCCACGAAAAGCGCCTGCGCGAGGCCGGGCAGCAGGTGACCGAATTCTTGCGCCGCGCGGCCACCCTCGGGAACAGGCTCGGCGCGGTCCTCTTCCAGCTGCCGCCGTACCTCCGCAAGGACCTCCCGCGACTGCGGGACTTCCTTGACCAGCTGCCTTCCGCCCAGCGGGTCGCCTTCGAGTTTCGCCACGCCTCATGGCAGGACGAAGGCGTCTACGACGTATTGCGCAGCCACGGCGCCATGCTATGCGTTACCGACTCCGACGAAGGCGATACGCCCTTCGTCGCCACTGCCGATCGAGGCTACGTACGCTTGCGCCGGACCCATTACGAGGACAGCGAACTGAGCGACTGGGCGACGCGGATTGCGGCAAAGGCCCTGCTTGAGACCTACGTCTATTTCATGCACGAGGACGAGGCGCTCGGAACCCGGTTCGCGCGGCGCCTCAACGAGCTATGGGCGGGGCGCGAAGCGGCGTGAGCCGCGCAGGGGCGGTCGCGGCCCGGGTGCGCCGGCTTCCCGCCGGGCGCGATCTGCATTAGGCTTTCGGGTCGCGAGCACGATACCGGCTGCCGCCGTGCCGGTCACGCTTCGTCTCGCCCCGACCTCTCGTTGCAAGCGCATGCCATGGCCACTGACCTGCTGTTTCGAAACGACGCGTACCTGACGACGGCGCAGGCCCGGGTGGTCGCGGTTCACGAGCGCGGCATCGAGCTCGACCGCACGATCTTCTACCCCATGGGAGGCGGGCAGATGGGCGATACCGGCGCGCTGCTGAGGGCGAGTGGCGAGCAAATTTCCATCGTCGACACGCGCAAAGGCGAGGCACCCGACGTCGTGCTGCACATCCTGGCCCAGGACCAGCCCCTGCCCGAGCCGGGAGAGATGTTGACGCTGGCAATCGATTGGCAGCGTCGCTACGACCTGATGCGCCTGCACACGGCGCTGCATGTCATGTCCTGCGTGGTCGTCGCGCCCGTAACCGGCGGCAACATTGCGCCGGACAAGGCCCGGCTCGATTTCGACATCGACATGAGCCTGCTCGATGCGCAGAAGATCGAGCGCGAAACCAACGCGCTCATCGCAGGCGGCGCGCAAACCCAGACCGAGTGGATCAGCGAGGCCGAGCTCGACGCGCGGCCCGAGTTGGTCAAGACCATGAGCGTGAAACCGCCACGCGGAGGGGGGCGCGTGCGGCTGCTGCGGATCCCGGGCATCGATCTGCAACCGTGCGGAGGTACGCATGTCAAGAATATCGCCGAGATCGGCGCCATCCGCGTGCTCAAGGTCCGCAGCGAAGGCAGGCGCAACAGGCGGGTGGAGATCGCGCTGGCGAGCTGATGCCGTGCCGCCCTCCCGGGCGACTCTATGACCGATCTCAACCCGCAGGCCAAGCAGATGGCCGACGAATCGATGGTGCGCACGCTTGCCGCGCAGGCCTGCGCCGTCTGGCCGCAGGAAGTCCCCCTGATCAGGCGCTACGCACTGCCGAGCCGGCCACGGATCCTCGATGCGGGCTGCGGCACCGGCGAGGCCGCATCACGGCTCGCCGAGCTCTTTCCCCGGGCCCAGGTGCTCGGAGTCGACATCGTCGACGCCCACCTGGAGCGGGCGCGGTCACGCTATGCGGACCTGGCGCCGCGGCTGGCGTTCGAGCACCAAAGCGTGTTCGAACTGAAGGCTGCCGATGAAAGTTTCGACCTCACCGTCTGTCGCCACGTCATTCAATCAATCCCCCACCCGGAGCGGGTGCTCGCCGAGCTCGCGCGCGTCACGCGCCGGGGGGGATACATGCATCTGATCGCCGAGGACTACGGCATGCTCCATTTCCAGCGCGCCGGGCTCGATCCACGGGATTTCTGGCATGTGGCGCCGGCGAGCTTCGAGGCGGCAACCGGGACCGACCTGTTCATCGGCCGCAACGCGTTCGGGATCCTCGCCGCGATGGGCCTGGAAGAAATCAGCATCGACTATGTCATAGTCGACACGCTGCGCGTGGCGCGGGAAACGATGGTGGCAATTTTCGAGGCTTGGCGTGACGGCTACGTCGAGGCAATCGGCGAACTGACTCCGATCAGCCGCGATTCGGCGCGGGCATACTTCGAGCAGATGATCGCCAACGTTCGCGACCCGCGCGGCTATGCGGTATGGATGGTACCCGTGGTGAGCGTGAGGGTGCCGCCGGGCCGGGCTGCATGAGGCGGTGCGGCGTGAGCCTGCCGTCGGCCCGCGGTCGGGTCAGGTCTTGAGCCGGTATCCGGTCTTGAAGATCCACGCCACGATCGCGAGCGAGATGGCCATGAACAACATGGTCATGCCGAGGCTGATGGCGATGCTCACGTCCGCCAGGCCGTAGAAGCTCCAGCGGAAGCCGCTGATCAGATACACGACGGGATTGAACAGCGTGACGGTCTGCCAGAACGGCGGCAACATGTCGATGGAATAGAAGCTGCCGCCGAGAAAGGTCAGCGGCGTCACGACCAGCAGCGGCACGAGTTGCAGCTTCTCGAAGCCATCGGCCCAGACGCCGATGATGAAGCCAAACAGACTGAATGTCACCGACGTGAGCACAAGGAAGAGAACCATCCATGCCGGATGCATTATCTGCAGCGGCACGAACAGGGCTGCCGTGGCCAGAATGATCAGGCCGAGGATGATCGACTTGGTGGCCGCCGCTCCGACGTAGCTCACGACGATCTCGAAATAGGAGACCGGCGCCGACAACAGCTCGTAAATCGTGCCGACGAAGCGTGGAAAATAGATCCCGAAGGACGCGTTGGAGATGCTCTGCGTCAGCAGCGACAGCATGATCAATCCGGGCACGATGAACGCGCCGTAGCTGATCCCGCCAACCTGCTGGATGCGCGACCCGATCGCCGCACCGAAGACGACGAAATACAGCGAAGTCGAGATCACCGGCGAAATGATGCTCTGCATCAGCGTGCGCCTGGCACGGGCCATTTCGAAGGTGTATATGGCACGGATTGCGTGGACGTTCATCGGGCCCCCCGCACCAGGCTGACGAAGATGTCCTCGAGCGAGCTTTGCGTCGTGCGCAGGTCCTTGAAGCTGACGCCCGCCCTGTCGAGCGCATCGAGCAGCGCGGCGATGCTGGTGTGTTCGCCCTTGGCATCGTAGGTATAAACCAGTTCGCTTCCGTCGTTGGCAAGCTCGACGCGATATTCGGCCAGCTGGGGTGGAACCTGTTCCAGCCGCTTGTGCAGCTGCAGCGTCAGCTGTTTCTTGCCGAGCTTGCGCATGAGCTCGACCTTATCCTCGACCAGGATGATTTCTCCCTTGCTGATGACGCCGACCCGGTCAGCCATTTCCTCGGCCTCGTCGATGTAATGCGTGGTCAGGATGATCGTCACGCCACGGGCCTTGAGGGAGCGCACCAGATCCCACATGGCTCGCCTCAACTCGACGTCGACGCCAGCCGTCGGCTCGTCGAGAAACAGAATCTGCGGCTCATGCGACAGTGCCTTGGCGATAAGCAGTCGTCGCTTCATGCCGCCTGAAAGGGTCATGATCTTGCTGTCTTTCCGGCTCCACAGGGAAAGATCCTTGAGCACCTGCTCGATGTGGGCCGGGTTGGGCGCCTTGCCGAACAGGCCGCGGCTGAAGGACACGGTCGCCCACACCGATTCGAACGCGTCGGTCGTCAACTCCTGCGGCACCAGCCCGATGCGCGCGCGTGCGGCACGGTATTCGGTCACGATATCGTGGCCGTCGACGAGAACGGAGCCTGCGGATGGGTTGACGATCCCGCATATGATGCTGATCAGCGTGGTCTTCCCGGCGCCGTTGGGACCGAGCAAGGCGAAAATTTCGCCACGGTGGATCTCCAGCTGGATGTGCTTGAGGGCCTGCAGGCCCGAGGCATAGGTCTTGCCGAGATTCGTGACGGAAATGACCGGTGCCGTCGGATGGGACGGCGGCGGAACCGGAAGGCTCACGCCTGCAGGGCGGATGCGGTCGGCATCTGCGTTAGCGGCCGTGCGCATCAGGAACGCTTCTTGCCATCGAGCAACGCCTTGAGATTGGCGAACGGCGAATGGGTCGCGCGGTCGGGCCCGCCCCCGACGGGGCCGGGTTCGCGGGTTGCTTCGAGCTGGCGCTGGTGTTCGTTGTCGTGGCAATAGAGGCACAACAACTCCCAGTTGCTGCCATCGGGCGGGTTGTTGTCATGATTGTGGTCGCGGTGATGCACCGTAAGCTCGCGCACGTTGGCGCGGGTAAACTCGCGGCCGCAGCGACCGCAGATCCAGGGGTAGATCTTGAGCGCTTGCTGCCGATACCCCTGTTCGCGCTCGCTCCCGCTGCGGCGGTTCTCGGCCAGAATGCGGTCGAGCTTGCTGCGGTCGCTGCCTGTCATGGCCGTCTCTTTCGCCCGGCTCATCCCGCGGCCAGCTCGTCGGTCTTGGCGGCCATGATGAAGTCATTCTGGTGCAGGCCCTTTATCTTCTTGGTCTGCCAGCTGATCTTGGCCCAGCCCCAGCCGAAACTGATATCGGGGTGGTGGCCCTCGGTCTCGGCCAAAGCCCCGATCTTGAGCACAAAGTCGAGAGCTTCCTTGAAGTTCTTGAAGCGGAAGCTGCGCTCGATCGCGCGCCCCTCGTCGGCGAACTCCCAACCCGGCACCCGGGCCATATAGCCCTGGGCCTCGGACCGGGAAAGCGGCGGAATGCCGCCCTGGCACGGCGTGCAAGTCTTGGATAGCAGGTCGTCGCTCATTGCAGTGTCCCAAAAAAAGAATGATCGGCTCGATCCGGATTGCCGCTCAGGGCGGCGGCGAGGCTTCGAGCGAGGCGCGATCCCAGCCGCCGAGATTGGCCGCGGCCTCATAGCTGCTCTGCAGGAAGGCGAGAAGCATCTCTTCCGGAGCCTCGGCCTCGCTGACCAATGCGTAGGGCAGCACGAATTCACGCAGCAGCCTGTCGTACCGGGCTGCAGACGGTTGCAGCGGCGCCGTCGCGAATCCGGCAGGCTCCGGATAGGCATAACTGTAGAACAGAGGGTAGGGTGCGGCGGCACCACCGGGCCAGAACCCGCAACTGCTCACCTCGTGTGAATAGGCATCGCGAGTAACCCGATCGGGGAGGTTGGGGACGCCGCCGGGATGAGGCGGAGCGGTGCGGCCCGAAAAGCGCGTGACCGCGAGATCGAAGCTGCCCCAGAAGAAATGAACCGGACTGACCTTGCCGCCGAAACGAGACCGGAAGCGCCGGAAGACGTCCGTGGCTGAACCGAGGATGCGCCAGCAACGCCGGGCGTAGTCGGCATCGTAGGGACGAACCGCCGTGTCGGCGGCAAACGGTACCTGCTCCTCCATTTCCGACGGCTTGGGGTAAATCGCAACCGGCATCCTGACCGCGTCCAGCATGGCCATCAAGGCCCGATAGAAGTCGGCGACCGACATCGGGGCCAGGGCCAGGTTGCGGCGCTCGCCGCGGCTCGTTTGCACCACGAGCTCATGGGCAACGAAGTCGAAGTCGATCTGGAGATGTTCCCCGTCATAGGGCATCGGCCCGGTGGTAAGGCCGCGCGCCGTGGGATAGAGCGTCACCTGCCAGCAGTGATTGATCCAGGGCATCCGGGCAAGGCGGACCTTGCCCACGATCTGCGACCACAAGTGCAGTGCCTCATAGGTTCCCTTCCAGGCCTCGTAGGGCAGGTCGGGCCAGCGCGGATGGCTCATTCATCCCTCCCCTGGGCGATGCCTGGGCGGCCCGTGCCCGGGCCCGCGGCGACGCACCGAGGCCCGCTGGCGCGCCCTTCGCGGCGCTCGCGCCGCAAAGAGGCGAGGCCAACCCGACCGGGCGTGGGCATGGCGCGGGTCGTGCCGGAGCATGGCGATTAGGCTTGTGCCGGACTTGCGGCGAGGCCGCCGGCGGCTGCGCGATGCTCGTGATGTTCCGCCCCCAGCAGCATGTAGACCGCGGGCACCACGAAGAGCGTGAACAGCGTGCCGATCGACAGGCCGGTAAAGATCACGAGGCCCATGGCGTGGCGGCCGGCGGCACCCGCACCGGCGGCGATAACCAGCGGCACGACGCCGAGCACCATCGCCGCGGTGGTCATCAGTATCGGCCGCAGCCGCACCCCGGCGGCC
>Ga0074045_10000492_pt1 | contig 38269 bp, 44 predicted proteins | sample BogForMeECP23OM2_FD_94442 | JGI IMG/M metagenome (GOLD analysis project Ga0074045, IMG submission 94442) | Bog forest soil microbial communities from Calvert Island, British Columbia, Canada - Bog Forest MetaG ECP23OM2 | ecosystem: Environmental > Terrestrial > Soil > Wetlands ...
ATTTCTTGGACTGAGGAAGCCCCCCGCTCGGCGTCCGCAGATTCAGGTTGGGGGCACCCTCTATCTCCTGCTCTGAAACTTGCTCTGAAGTTGCCGCCGGCGAAGGCGCAGCTGCACTTTTAGCGGCCGCCAGGGTTAACGCAAACCCGCCGGGCGCTCCTTGAGCAGTAACGGGTGGGGCAATCGGGAGGCCCGCCGGCAGGGCTGAAACACCGCTCGAGATGAATTCTGGTATCGGGTTCACGGAGACTGGCTCGCTCCCGGACTTGGATGCGTAGCCTTGCCTCTGCATTCGTGTAGCCAGCCCTTAGGGTCGCCTCGAGGCAACTCACAACTGCTTCAAAACGCTGCTCATTCAAGTGAATCCGAGTTTTGCCGAAGAAGATCATGAAGCTTCGCCGACTCGCGAACTAGGCAAGGCGTAACCAGTCATCCGGCAACTTTAGCCGCGTCGCAAGTATTCCCGCCGCAAAAGAAACAGATCATCCAGACCGCGTTGCTCCCGCCGCGCCCCTTCTTTCCGATAGGACTCGAGTTGACGGTCGCGCACGTTTTCCAATATCTCCCGCGCCTGCCGCGCCCGGCGAAAGATCTCCCGCTGCTGCTCGCGAAGTTGCTGCACCTGCGCCAGCCGTTGCTCCAGTTCGTGCCGCTGCCGCAGCAGTTCCTTTTCGTAGAGCAATCCGAACTGCAGCTCGGCCGCGCTTATACCTTGGCGCAATTCCTCACTGTGGCTGGCATACAGATCCTGCCGGTGCCCGTCGGCCAGTTCGATCAGGTGCTGCACCCGCGCCACCTGCTGGTTCGCCGTCCGCAGCCGCAACTCCTGCTGATGCTCGAGGCTCTGCCGATAGTGCAACACGGCCTGCAGAGGAAATCGGAAGGGCATCGCTTTAACCCGGTAAAGCGAGTAACTTGCCGATGGTTTCCGCCAGGGGCGCTGCCTCGCCCGGCTTCTGCATCAAAAAATGATCGAGCTCTGGAATGAGTGTCAAAGCCTTATCGAGAGTGGAGTCGCTGCCTTTCTGGTATGCCCCGATTCGAACCAAATCTTCCGACGCCGCGTAAGCGGCGAGGAGCCGCCGCAGCGTCTGAGCCTTTTGCAAATGCGCCGGAGCCGCCACCGTGGACATCAGCCGGCTCACACTGTTCAGCACTGCGATCGGCGGATAGTGGCTGCGGACCGCCAGCCGCCGGTCGAGCATCACGTGCCCATCGAGCAACGCTCGCGCTCCATCCACCAGCGGGTCCTGTTCGTCATCGCCTTCCATCAGCACGGTGTAGAACGCCGTGATGCTGCCCGCGCCAAAGCGCCCCGCCCGCTCGATCAGGCGCGCCAGCAGGGTAAAGCATGACGGCGTGTATCCTTTCGCGGTCGGAGGCTCTCCCGCCGCCAATCCAATTTCGCGTTGCGCCATCGCCAGCCTGGTCAGGGAATCCACCACCAGGAGCACGTGTCTGCCGCGTGAGCAAAAATATTCCGCGATCGCTGTGGCGGCCAGTGCGGCTCGAATCCGCAGCAGCGGAGACTGATCGGAAGTCGACACTACCACGCAGGCCCGCTTGCAGCCCTCCACTCCCAAAGCGTTCTCCAGAAAGTCGCGGACCTCGCGTCCCCGTTCCCCAACCAGGCCTAACACGGTTAGATCGGCGCTGGTATTGCGCGCCATCATCCCGATCAGCGTGCTCTTACCCACTCCGCTGCCGCCAAAGATCCCCACGCGCTGCCCCCGCCCACAAGTGATGAATGCGTCGATGGCTCGGATCCCACAACTCAGGGGCTCAGAAATCGAGACTCGCGCCAGCGGCAGCGGCGCTGCCGCATCCAGCGCCCGGTATTCGCTCCCGCCATAGCTTCCCTGCGAGTCGAGAGCTGCCCCGCTGCCATCGATCACCCGGCCGAGCATCCTTTCGCCGATCGCCAAGGTCGGGCGCGCCCCCCACGTCGATACCCGGTCGCCATAGCGAACTCCGCGCGGCAACTCCAGCGGCATCGAGAGCACGGTTGCGCCTCGAAATCCAACAATCTCTCCGGGAAGCGCGCGGCCTTCGGAGTCCGTAATCTCGCACACTTCCCCCACCGAGCAGAACGGGCCCTCCGATTCGACCAGCGGCCCAATCACCTGCGTCACCCTCCCCTGCCAGCGCAATGCCATGCACGCGTCCAGCCGCGCAAAGTAAGGAGCCAGCAACCCGTCGGTGTCCATCGCTCGTCCTTTGTTTTTGGCTTTTACGTCCTACTTTTTACCTCTGACCTCTGACTATTTCCGATCCTGCGGCCGCGCCGCCAGCAAGTCCATCAATCCCTGTTCGATCTCTTTCAATTGCATCTCGATCCCAAGTTCGGTCGTACCCATCGCGGTGCGGAGCCCGCACTGGTCGATGGGCATAGCGGCGTCTTCGACTACTTCGGGCGAAGCCGCCAGCTCCGGACGTGCGGCAAAATAGCGACGCCACTCCGCCGCCTGCTTCGGATTCACCGCCAGCCTCACTTGAGTCGCGCCTTCGATCTTCTCCAGGGCCACTCGCACTATGCCCATCAGCAGCCGCGGGTCCGTCTGGGCCTCGCGATGGATCACCTTGCGGGCGATACTCAGCGCCAACCGGACCGCCTCTTCCTCCAGCCTGCGGTAGTAGGCGGCGCGCTCGCGGGCAAAATCCGTAACTGCCTTGGCCACCGCCTCGCGCTCGCGAGATAATTGTTCCTCGAACTTCGACCGTGCTTCCGCCTCGCCCTGTTGCCGTCCCAGTTGCCTCGCCTGGGCTTCCCGCTCGGCCGTGCAAGCGGCCGGAGACGGTTCCGGCGCTGCCTGGCCCGCTCCTCCAGCCGGGGCCGGGCCGCCGCCTGGGGGCGCAGCTTCGCCGTAGATGAACAACGTCACTTGGGGTGGCTCGGCCCCTCCAGCAGGCCCGGTCGAAGACGGAGCGGCCGTATCCGGCGCTCGTCTAGGTGACGAGCTCATCTTCTCCCTCCGGGCTCAGCGAGAGTTTCCCCTCCGCTTCCAGCTTGCGCGCGATCGCCACCGCCTCCAGTTGCGCCGTGCTGATCTGCTTCGCCTTCACCGCCCCCAGCACCTCCATATCTTCTTTCAACATTTCCACCGCGCGCGACGACATCGACTTGAAGATGTAGTTCTTCAATTCCTCCGAGGCGCCGCGCAGGGCCGTGGCCAGCATCTTCTTGTCCATCTGCCCCAGCAACTCGCGAATGCCGGCCTCCGGAATGGTCAGCAGGTCTTCAAAGGTGAACATCAAATTGCGGATCGAAAGCGCCAGCTTGGGATCTTCCCCCTCGATCGCCTCCAGGATGGTCTTGCCCACCGCCACATCCAGCCGGTTCATCAAGTCCGCTACCCCGCGCAGTCCCTGGTAAGCTCTCCGGCTCTGCTCTCCCAAAGCCTCCAGTCTCTTATGGAGAACCAGGGAAACCCGCTCCGCCATCTCCGGAGAGAATTGCCGCAACTGCGCCAGCCGCTTGATGGGCTCGGCCCGCAACTCCGGAGGCAGCTTCATCAGGACCGTCGAGGCCTGCTTCGACTCCAGGTGGGCCAGGATCAGGGCGATGGTCTGGGGATGCTCGCTCTCGATGAACTTCGCCAGCTGCTGCGGATCTGCTTTGCGCAACGAATCGAGCTTCGCCCCGCTCATCTCGGCCGCCCTCGTCACCTGGCGCAATAGTTCGCTGGCGCCTTCTTTCCCGAAAGCCTTGACCAGCACCTTGTTCGCGTATTCCATCCCCGCCTGGGTGATGTAATCGCCGGTTAGAATCAGACGGTCGAACTCCTCGAGCACGGCCAGGCTGTCCTCCGGTTCGACATGGCTGATGGTGGTAATCTCCTGCGTGATCTGCTCCACCTCTTTCTGCGGAAGGTGGCGATAGATCTCCCCAGCCGCGTCTTCCCCTAGGATCACCATCAGGGTGGCCGCCTTGCGCAAACCGCTGACCCGGACCATCACTTATTCCTTATCCCCCTTCACCCACGACTCGACCAGACGGCTTACCGCGGCTGGCTCCGCCTTTACTTTGTCGGAAAGCATGCGCTTCAGTTCGTTGGTTCGCTGGCCTTGTTGCCCCTGGGGCTGCCCTTTGGCCGGCTCCTGGCCCTCTTCCAAAGACCTGGGGTCTCCGGAAGCTGACAGGCGCGCCGGCCCGCCGCGCTGGGCGATCTTTCCCGGAAGCTCACGGAAGGCGGTCATCGCCTGCTTCTTCACCGGCCGCAGTACCAGGAAATAGACCACCAGAAACAGCGCTCCAATGCCGAGATAGCGCAACGTCCAAGCCCAGGGCTCGACCAGACGTCGCCACTTCTCCCACCTCGAAGGCGGCGCAGGTATTTCGAGCGGCAACTCCTGAAACGAAATGTTCTCCACCGCCAGCACATCGCCGCGCTGCTGATCGACGCCGATGGCGGCGCGGGCCAGCTCTTCAAACTGCTTCATCTCGTCCGGTGTCCGCTTGCGCCGGGTTGTGGTGCGCTTGCCCGCCGCCTCCGTCACCTCGACCGCATCGTCCACCAGCACGGCGGCGGCGATGCGCCGCACCCGGCCGGCGGGTTCCAGCGTGCGGTGCAGACTCTTGCTGATGGCATAGGTCGTCGAATCGGATTTCGACATCGATTGCTCCGCTGCCGGAACGAACGCCGCCGCAGTGCCTGCAGCGGGGGGCGCAGTCGCGGGAGCCGCAGGGGTGCCGGGCGCCGGAGTTGGCGTTGGCGTTGGAGCTGGCGTTGGAGGCGGCGCGGCGCTGGCGGCGGGAACGTTGCTCGCCGTACCCGGAACTCCCGCCGGAGCCCCGCCCGTCGAACTCTCCTCCGAGTGCTCCGTGGTCAGGGCCGTCGGAGTCTTCGGATCGTACACTTCCTGGGTCTCCTCGCTGGTTCCGAGGTCATATTCCACATGCACGCTGGCTCGGACATGATCGGCTCCGACCACCGGCTCGAGCGTGCGGACCAGCGTTTTCGCCAGCTCCTCGTCGCTCGCGAACACTCCCCCACCGCCTCCGTCCCGCCCGTGCAGCAGCGGTGTGTTGCTATCGGCGTCGACCACCGTGACGTTTTCCGGACGCAACCGGTCGACCGCACTCGCCACCAGCTGCGGAATGGCGCGCTCGGCCTGCTCCGATAAGCGTCCGCTGCGGGTCTTCAGAATCACCGCCGCCTTGGCGTCATGCTCCTGCTCGGTGAACAGCGATTCCTGGGGCAGTACCAGATGCACCCGCACCCCCTCCACTTCGCTCAAGGTCGCGAGCGTGCGCTCCAGTTCGCCTTCGAGCGCGCGCTGGTAGTTCACCTTTTCGGTAAAGTCCGAGCCTGCCCAGTTCGGCGTGTCGAACAGCTCAAAACCCAGGCGCGCGCTGCGCGGCAAGCCTGCCGCCGCGGTTTCGAGGCGAGCCGAGTCGAGTTTGTCCTCCGGCACTAGCAGAGTGCCGCCGTCGGGCGAAATCTGGTGTGGAATGTTCTTCGCCGCCAGACGCCCGCCGAGCCCCTGCGCCTCTTCCGGCCGCAATCCCGAATACAGCGTGACGAACTTGGACGTGCCCAGCAAGGCGACAAAAATCCAAACCGTCGCCCCCACCACCACGGTGCCGGCCAGCAGCCACAGGCGCTGCTGGAAGCTGAGGCCCTTGAAGAACTCCCCCAGGCGATGGCTCAGGTCGTCGAAGGATTGGATTTTGTTGTCGGCCATCGCTTTGCCTGAATCAGGGAGATCTCAGAGCTCAGAGCCTAGAACTGCATGCGCGAAATCTCCTGATAAGCCGAAACAATCTTGTTGCGCACCTGCATCATCAGCTGAAACGACAGGTCGGCCTTTTCCACCGCGATCAGGGCGCTGTGCACGTCGGTCCCGCTGCCTTCGAGCACGCTCGCCACTTTGGTGTCGGCCTGCGAGCTGAGCTCCCCCATCTCATTGATGGCGCCCCGCAAGGTATCGGCGAAGCCGCCCCCGGCGTTCCCCGGAGCCAGGCTCGCCTGCTCCAGCCCGCTCTCCATCTCGGAGGGCAGTATCCGCAACGACGAAACCGGGCTGCTCATCGGGTTGCACCTTTTCCTTCAGTCCCCACAAACGTCTGGTAATTCCGAAGAGCGTCTAGCTCAGAATCTGCAGCGACTGCTGAATCATGCTCTTCGCCGCCTGCACCGCCGCCGCATTGAGCTGATAAGCCCGCACCGCGCCCAGCAGGTCCGCCATCTCCATCACCGGATTTACATTGGGATAAGTCACAAACCCCGCGCTGTCCGCATCGGGATGCCCAGGCTCATAACGCCGCGGCATGGGCGTTGCATCATCGACGACCCGCTCCACTCGCACACCGCCATCGGGAGTCTTATGCAAATGCGCTAGCGCCAGCTTCATCGCGTTAGGAAAGCGCGGCATCGGCTGCGCCCGAAACAGCAGCATCTGCCGCCGGTACGCCCCACCCGCCGCAGTGCGCGTGGTTTCGGCATTCGCCATATTCGCCGCCACCACTTCCGCGCGCCAGCGCTCGGCGCCCAACGCCGAGCCGCTCACCTCCAGCATGCCGAACAGGTTCATGACGATGTCCCTCCCGAATTGATGGCCTGCGATATGCCGTGAAACTGATCCCGGATTAGTTGAATTCCAAGATTAAATTTCATCTGATTTTCCGCCAGCAGCAGGCTCTCACGCTCCAGGTTCACGTTGTTGCCGTCGGGACGCTCCAGCAGCCCCCGAACCCGGCGCACCACCGGCGTCGCTCCACTCGGCAGCGCCGCAAGGGCATAGCTTTCTCCGTAACCCGCATCAGACGCCCATTGGTCGCGCGCCGCCTCTACGCTCGCCCGCGCCAGTTCGGCGTGGAAGTCGAGATCGCGGGTGCGGTAGCCCGGCGTATCTATATTTGCCAGATTCGCGGTGATCAGCTTGTGCCGGGCCACGTCGATATCCAGAAAGCGGCCGAGCCCCTCGATCATGGGATCGTCAATCATGGACATAACTGCTCCAGCTGGGCAGCCCGTAGCTGCGGATTTTGTTTCTCACGGTGCGCAGGCTCACGCCCAGCAAACCCGCAGCCCGCGAGCGGTTTCCTCCGGTCGCGACCAGAGTCATCTCGAGCAACCGGCGCTCCATCGCTTCGAGCGAGATGCCGGCGCGCAGGCGGTCGTCTTCTTCTTTTTCTTTGTCTTTTTCTTTGCCTTTGTCTTTGTCTTTGTCTTTGTCTTTGTCTGGAAGATCTTCAGCTTTACCGTCGACCCGGCTGGCTCCCACTCCCTCCCAGCCCCAACCTTCAAGACCCTCCCGGCCAATTTCCGTGCCCGTGGCCAAAGCCACGGCCCGGCGCAGGCAGTTCGAGAGCTCGCGCACGTTGCCTGGCCAGCGATGCGATTCGAGCCGCTCGATAAACTCCGGAGCCAGGCGCAGGCTCTTGCCCTGAGGGCGGTACAGTCCGAGAAAGTGTTCCGCCAGCTCCCGGATGTCTTCCCCCCGCTCGCGTAATGGCGGTAAGCTCAAAGGAATCACGTTCAGGCGATAGAAAAGGTCGGCACGAAACTTTCCCTCCCGCACCATCCCGGCCAGGGCGCGATTCGTGGTCGAGATCACCCGCAGATTCACCTGCACCGTGCGAGTATCGCCCAGGCGCTCGAACTCGCGCTCCTGCAGCGCCCGCAGCAGCTTGGGCTGCAGTCCTAAGGGCATCTCCCCCACCTCATCGAGCAGGAGCGTGCCCCGGTGCGCCATCTCAAAGCGGCCTGGCTTGGCCGCAATCGCTCCGGTAAAAGCTCCCCTGGCGTAGCCGAAGAGCTCGCTTTCGAGCAGCGTCTCGGGAAAAGCCGCGCAATTTACCGCCACAAAGGCATGATCGCGGCGCGGACTCAGCCGATGGATCAGCCGCGCCACCAGCTCTTTTCCCGTGCCGCTCTCGGCCTCGATCAGCACGTCGGCATCGCTCGCCGCCGCCTGCCGCGCCCGCTCAAGCGCCCGCAGCCACGGCGGAGCGTGTCCCGCCAAGCCTTCTCTGGTTTTGGCCGTGGCCTCGGCCTCGCTCCGAGCCTGCACCAGAATCCGCTCCGCCGCCTGCTCCAGTTGTTCAAACGACACCGGCTTCACCAGATAATCGCAGGCTCCATCCTTCATCGCCGCCACGGCCTCCGGGACGTTGCCAAACGCCGTCAACAACACGACCGCCGTGTGCGGGGCCAGGGCCCGCGCTTCCCGCATCACGGCAAAGCCATCGGCTCCCGGCATGCGAATATCCGTCACCACCAGCGGGTGCATCACCCGGCGGAATTTTTCGAGCGCCTCTGCGGCATTGGACGCCGTGTCCACCCTCCAGTCGCGCCGCAAAAAGTGAGCTTCGAGCGCTGCCCGCATCCCCGCCTCGTCGTCGACCACTAGCACTCGATTCATCCCGCCATCCTCTCTCTGGACTCTTCGGTGGGAGCGCGGCTTGCGGAACCTTGCCCCTTCCCCTCAAAGGCGTCATCCCGAAGCCCCACGCTTTCACCAGCGGGGCGAGGGAACTCCCGCGCACCGGATTGGCCCTCAGGATCAAACCGCACCACTACCGATTGTTCTCGAGACCTTTCCCGGAACTCGTCCCGCCTATGTTCGCCCGTCAGCGGAAGGGTCAGCGTGAAGGTTGCGCCGGAGCCCGCGCGATTCGCGGCCGCGAGCCTTCCGCCGTGCTGCTCGATGATCTTGCGCGACACCGCCAGTCCGAGCCCCGGACTGCCCGCCCGCGTGCTGAATCCCGGCTCGAAGATTTTTTCCGAAGGTTCGGGCTGAATTCCCGGTCCGGTGTCGCTGATCGAGATGACCGCGCCCGCAGCCTCTCCCAGAGGAATCCTCTGTCCAGAGATCTCCACCCAGCCTCCGCCCGGCATGGCGCGCAGCGCATTCAGCACCAGGTTCAGCAGCACCTGCTCGAGGCGATGCCGGTCGGCGGCGAACCACACGCCGTGCAGCCGGTTGCGCAGGCACAACTCCACCCGGGCCTGCCGCGCCATGGGCACCAGAAACCCTCCTGCCCAGTCGAGCAGGGCGCCCAAATCGATGGGGGCGCGCTCCGGCGCCGGCAGGCTGTGGAAATGCAGAACGTTATTCACCGTCGCGGCCAGGGTGCGCAGTCCCGCCTGCACCTGCTCGACCCACCCGGTGCACTCCGCAGAAAGCCCCGCCCCGGCTAGCAATCCGGCAAACAATTCCAGGCTCCCCAGGGGATTGCGCACCTCGTGCGCCAGCACCGCCGCCATCTCCGCCAGGGCCTGCTCGCGGCGCAATTTTTCCCGCTCCTGCAGCAGGCGCTTGCCCTCGCTCACGTCGCGCAAGATGAAGATCGAGGCACAGCCGCGGCCGGGAGCTTGAGGCACTGCTTTCTCCTCTGCCGCGCTGTCGGTTTCCCCTGTTCGCTCCGGTCGGCTGGGGACGGCGGCGTGCCTCACCGCCAGCCAGCGCTCGCGGCCCTGACCATCCCGGAAGCACCGCTCGTGTTCCCCCGGCTCGGCGCGGGCGTGGTCCAAGAGATCGCGGAGCCCGGCCGGCACCGAAGACATCGGAGGAGAACCTGGAGCCTTGGCTTCGGTCGGCGCAGCAAACAAATTCAACAGCCGCTGGCCTTCGGGGTTCAGCAGCGAGATCGCGCCCCCGGACTCCTCAACCAGCACCCCGCAAGGAAGGCCCACCAGAATGCGATCGAGGCGCTCCCGCATTTGGCGATTCTCCGCCAGGCTGCACCCCAGGCCGGCATTGCTTTCCGCCAGCTCGCCGTGCAGGCGCACGACCTCGGAGCGGAGCAGGCCGTAGGAGTGCTCGAGTGAGGCGGCCGCGTTCGCAAAGGAGCGGAAGGCTGCGAGCAGAAACCGCTCCTGCTCGCCCTCGGAAGCGTCTCCGTCCGCCAGTTGCGGCAGCGAAAACGCTGGTGGCAGGCTTGCCGGCAGGCTGGCGGGGATGGGCAAAGACGTCATGGATGCAGGCAACATTTGCACGGTTCGGGCCAATGCAGCCGGGTGGTGGTGAGATTCTCCTCAGCCTGCCCGGGCGGCGCACGAAAGGCTGCGGCTGCTGTTTTGGAAGCGCAGGGTCTGAAAGGGGAAGTAAAGATGTTCGCTGAGCACCGTGTCCCCGCTCTCTACCAGAATCGAGGCCCGCTCCATTACGTGTTGCAACTCGCGCACATTGCCTTTCCAGGAGTGGTCTTCGAGGATGTGCACCGCTTCGCCCGCCAGCCGCGGACAGGGAATGTTCATGGCGGCCGCCATGCACGCCAGAAAATGCTCGGCCAGCGGGATGATGTCCATTCGGCGCTCGCTCAGCGGAGGCAATTCCAAAGGAAAGGCCGAAAGCCGGTAGAACAGGTCCTCGCGAAATTCGCCTCTTCCGGCGCGCCCCGCCAGGTCCACGTTGCTCGCGGCAATCACCCGCACATCCACTCGGGTCGTCTCGGCCGTGCCCAGCCGCTGCACTTCCTTCTCTTCGAGAAAACGCAGCAGCTTGGCCTGCATCCCAAGAGGGAGCTCGCTGACTTCGTCGAGAAACAGCGTCCCCCCGTGAGCCGCCGGGATGCGACCCACCTGCGCCTGCACCGCTCCGGTGAAGGCTCCCCGGGCATAGCCAAATAGTTCCGACTCGAGTAACGCCTCCGGAATCGCCGCACAGTTCACCGCGACAAAGGGCCGTGCCGCCCGCGGACTCAGCGTATGCAGCGCCCGCGCCACCAACTCCTTGCCGCTCCCCGTGGGGCCGGCGATGAGCACAGTGGTCAGGCGCGGAGCCACCAGCTTGGCCAGCCGATAAACGTGCTGCATGGCTTCGCTCTCCCCAATCATGCCGGGCAGGGGATCGGATTTCGCCCCTGCGGGCTCCTTCCAGCAGGCCCGCTCCGGAGCCGCCTCTGCCCGCTTCAGCCCCAGCCCGGACGTCGCCAGACGGTCCGTGTCTGCTTCCAGCTTTTCTGGGTTTGTGTTTTGGTGGTTGTTTTGGTCGTGGTTCCTGTCGCTGCCGTCGGTCGCCTCAAATGCTACGTCGGAGTCCAGCAAAACCACCTGAATTCCGGGAAAGCGGCGTTCAATGATCGCAACCAGCTCGCCGGTGTCGAGGTCCGGAACCCGCCGGTCGAGAAACAATATCTCCCAGTTTCCCTTTTCGAGCTTACCTAAAGCTTCGGCGCCGCCCATGACCTGCTCGACCAGCCGGCAGCGGCCATTCAGACTGTGCGCCACCCGCTCGCGGAAGGCGCTGCTGGCGCTCGCAATCAACGCTCCGCCCGCTCCTCCGGCAATCAGCGGGAAGGTTGTCATGACCGTCATGTGGCTTCTCCAGAGCTGGATCCCAAACTTTGATGAAGGTATGGAAACGTTAATGAGTGAAGACTAAGCGAGCAAGAAAGATACCCGAGCAAAGACGACCGAGCCTTAATCGAACGAGGTTAGGACTTGCCGCCCGCCGACATCCTAGGCAGCCGCACCGTCACCGTCTCCAGCATGCCCTTACGGGCCCGCTCCCAGTGGACTCCGCTGCGCTCCCACCGGCCTTGCGCGACCAACAATCCCAACTCGGCCCGGGAAAACGGATCCCGGCGAGAAGCGGAAAACGCCGCCTCTTCCCCCTGCCAGCGGGTGCGCAATTCGACCGCACACTCGGAGAGGTCAAATTCGGTATCGATCCGCATCACGGTCCCGGACGCCGCCAGGCTTAGAACGGATTCCAGAAAACGGAACACCAGCCCGGTCAGCTCCCGCCTTCCGAGGCTCACTGCCAGGGACGGAGCCGAGGAGCCGATCAGGGCCAGGCTCACATTCTTCGCCTCCGCCACCGGCGCCAGCTCGTCCACGATCTCACTCAACAGAGTCTTCAGTTCGGTCGTCTCCCGCACGCTTCTTTTCTCGCCGGCATCGTCCTCCTCCGTTACCTCCCGAATCGCCTCCACCAGGGCGCGCATCCGCTCGGTCAACTCCAGTCCCTCGCGCAGCCCCTGCCGGTATTGCTCGACCGTCCGCGAGCCGGCCAGCGCCACTTCCATCGCGCATTGCAGGCCAGTCAGCGGCTGGTTCAGGGCGTGCAGCAATTGTCCGAGCGGGCTGCGGCCGATCATGTCAGCAGGAGGCGAGCTTTCGGGAGCCATCGCAGGGGGAGCGGCCTTCATATCCACCGGGATCATGCCGGAACCTCTGCTGTCCCGCTCAGTTCATAGCCCACGCCGCGCACCGTGTGGATCAGCTTCCGGGGATGCCCATCATCCACCTTGCGCCGCAGATAATTGATATACACATCCACGACGTTCGTAGTCGTATCGAAGGTCAGGTTCCAGACGTGCTCGATAATCATCGCCCGCGATACCCGGCGGCCGGCGTTGCGCATCAGATATTCCAGCAGAGAGAATTCCTTTGCCGTGAGCTCGATTCTCCGCCCCGCGCGCTCCGCCCGGTGCTCCACCCGGTCTAACTTCAGATCTTCGACCACCAGCACCGATTCCGAAGGCAGGTGGCTGCGCCGCAACAGCGCCCGGATGCGGGCCGAGAGTTCGCTGAAGGAAAACGGCTTCGGGAGATAATCGTCGGCTCCGGTGTCGAGGCATTGCACCCGGTCCTCGACCCGGCTGCGCTGCGTCAGCACCAGGACCGGCAAACTCGGCCGCCGCAGCCGCAAGTGCCGCAGTACGCTCACTCCGTCCATCTTCGGCAAGTTCAGGTCGAGGATCACCAGGTCATAGTCGAACTCGCTCCCCATGGCGCGCGCCTGCTCGCCATCCTCCACCACATCCACCGCATAGTGCTCCCCCAGCAGGCCTTGACGCACAAAACCCGCTAGAGCCGTATCGTCTTCTGCAATAAGAATTCTCATGGGTGGGCCTTAATCACAGCCCCGATTCTAGTTAGAAAGCACTCAAACGCAGCCGAAAGCCGCTCCGCACGAAAGTGTGTGCTTCCGGGAACGGGTGCAGTTTCAGAAAGGGAATTCGAAAACGGGAGGTTGCCCGCCCACTCTGAATCCGCCGCTCACATCCCGAAGACTCGGGCTCTTTTCCAGCCTTTGACCGGCGCTCGCCGGGGTCGGCACCGAAGGATCAGTCGGATTCTGGATTCGGCGGTTGACATCGAGGCTGAGCGTTCTGTAGATTCTGTCTGCACTGAAGGAATCGACATGGCCATGTTGACAGGGGTCCAGAAGGGCTACATCCTCCACTGGGGCGAGATGGGAACACGCTGGGGGATCAATCGCACCGTGGCTCAGATTCATGCCCTGCTGTACTTATCGCCCCGCGCCCTGCCGGCTGAGGAGATCGCCGAGACGCTGAGCGTGGCCCGCTCCAACGTGAGCACCTCGATCCGCGAGCTCGAGGGTTGGGGGATCGTGCGGGCCGTGCATGTGCTCGGCGACCGGCGGGAACATTATGAGTCGATGAAAGACGTTTGGGAGATGTTCCGGCTGGTGATCGAGCACCGCAAGCGCCGCGAAATCGATCCCACCCGCGAGATGCTGCGCCGAAGTTTGGAGCAGTTGGATCCGAAAGAAGCGGGCGCCGATTTTACCCGCGAACGCCTCGCCGCCATGGCAGGATTTTTCGACGCCGTGACGGAGTTGCACGACCAGATGAAGAGTCTGCCCACGGGCACGGTCCGAAAGTTGTTGCGCATGGGAACCAAGGTGAAGAAGAAGTAGCGAGTAACCAGTACCGAGCATTTCCATCGAAGGACTGCTTAGATATGAGCCAGCCCAATCCGCATGAAAAAATTTGGATCACATTAACCGGGCTTCCCCTGACGATCAGGCTGCAGTGGCCGTTTCATCGCTCCACCTCGGGCGCAGATTTCTGGGTGCTGCATGGCGACATCCGGTTGGAAAACTCGGACGGCCTGCACGCGCCTGTGTCGGTAAATTTATCGGCCACGGTTCGCGAGGTGCTGCCGACGCTGGAACCTCAAGACGCCGAGGCGCCGGTAATCAACGCTCTGCGCAAGGAAGTCGACCGCAGGCAGATTGAGTTCGTGAAGTCGGGCAAGCTTTTGCCCGTCGCCTTCTCCAGCCGGCACTACGATTTCAAGCGGCAGAAGTGGGTCTTCGGGAAAGCTGCCGATCAGGTGATCGCGGAGTTCTTGGAGCGGAAGGTTTATTGGCAGTCCAAGTTGAAATCAGATTCCCTCCCGAACTCGGCGCCGCAAAATAAAGTCTGGATTCCCGACTCCACCGACGCGCAATATCTGGAGACTACTCCGGAGCATCTCTTGGAAGCTGCGGGAAGGCTGGTCGCAGGGGATGGATTGCTACGAATGGAGGGCGACTGGGCGGAGCCGACCGCAGGCCTGATGCGTCAGTCGGAGCGATTTGAGGCGGCCATGCGAACCGCGCTCGAGGACTTAGAGAAGAAGCACGCCTTTGAACGCGGATAAACTGGATCTTCCCCTGCATTCCAAGTCACATCTACAACGACTCCATCTTTATTTCGCAAAGAAATAATCGAAGGATTTCACCGCGTTGAACTCGTCTTCCTTGACATCGAAGACCGTGTAGAGCTTCGTGACATTGAGAATGTCATGGACTTTCTTGGTGAGGTTCAGGAGCTTCAGTTCGCCGCCGGCGTTGCGCACAGCGGTGAAGCTGCTGACTAATTCTCCCACCCCCGACGAATCGATGTAATCGACATGAGCAAGGTTGAGAATGATTTTTTTCTTTCCGGCGGCGATGAGTTTGCGGACGGTGTCACGGAGTTCGCCGGTTTCCTCGCCGAGCGTGATACGCCCGGAGAGGTCGACGATGGTGACGTGGCTGACTTCACGAGTGGTGAGATCCATTGTCTCGGCTTTCGGGCGTCGGCTTTCCGCTTCGTGAAAACAGCTTACGCCTTGGCGGGAATGTTAGATAGGTCGGCGTAGCAAGTCAATGGCTGCCGTGGTTAGTAGGTGGGTCAGTTTGAGTCTGTTTTGCAAGGGCGCGGCCTTAGCCCCGCCGTAAATGCCTCAAACCAATCGTGGCTTTTAGGCGCTGCGAGGATGTATTTTTCAAACTGACCCACTTTTCAGTCAGGTTTGGGAAGGGCACGAGTTCCACTCCGGGCCGTTAAGCCGTTCAAAAATGAGCCCGCGCTTCAGCGCCTGAGGCCTCTGCGGGCGGCGCGACTTTTCCCGCAACCGCTTCTACCCGGTGGAGCTCGCGTTTCGATCCGTGACAACTTCTAGTAGCTGAGGGAATTTACCCGGCGCGGAGCCGCGGGCACAGGGTGAGAATCGCGAATTTCCTGGATAGGCGAAGTGACGATGGGAGTGGCGTATTCGGGGTGGTGAAATTCGAGATGCATCCCGCGCCCCACGAATTGAAGCTTAAGCATCGAACCTCCCCAGGTCGAGCCCGCGATGGCCACCTGCACCGGATCGGGACAGAATTCGGGATGACCGGAGATTAGAGCTTCACTGCCTCCCAGTAGAACCGCCGTATAACAATGGTGTAGAGTCTGGATTTCCAGAACCGTCGACGGAGGCAGGTCGTGGAGAAATACACCGCCTTCGATTTCCGATTGGATGATGGCGCTGTTGACGTCATCAGCCAGGTTGGGGTGGGGCGTGAACATAACTGTACAAACGTTCCTAGGAGTGTACCGCAAATCGGGTCCTTTTGAGAGATAACTTAACCCGACGATAAACCCTTTAGAACATGATCTTAGGGTTGGATGTCGTGAGGGGCCGCGCGGGTGCGAAAAAGCAAGCTCAGGAGAAGAGCTCGTCGAGAACAGCCTCCTCGGTACATTTTCATGGCACAGTCGCAATCGACCCTGCCGGGCCTACGAAAAGGGCTCCCCCGTCCGGGTAAGGGCTTACCGCACTAAATTGAATGCCAGACTTTTTTGGGGGGCTGATGCGCCTGGGATCTAGCGGCGGCCGGAAGTCGAAGATGAACTTCGGCCCCACGATGAAAAGCCGGATGTCGGCCTGGTTCTCGTTCAGCTCCTTGTGGGGATCGTTCGCGGCCGCCGTGTTTATCCCGCCTCTCCGGTCGTACCCTACCGCTGAAAAGTAAGCTTGCGGGTAAATAGAAGATACCTTCCACGTCTTTCCGCCGTCGTTTGTGAAAGCCAGATCAGGTCCGTCCTGATCGGGATGTTTGTAGTCTCCGCCAACGATTACGCCGTGCAGCGGGTCGCGGAGGGCGATCGAGAAGATTCCGGCGGAGTCGGTGCCGTGGGTGATCGGAGCGTCGAACACCTCCCAGTTGCGGCCGAGGTCGGGCGAATGGAAGACGCGGGCAACGCGGCCGCCCGTGCCAAACCAGATGTTGGGGTCGGAGGCCGAGGCCCCTTCTTTTTCTGATGTCCGCAGCCCCGCCGACGACCGAATTATCGCCAGACAAGAATTGCTCGCGGCAAAAGCGGCTTCTCCCTCCGCCGCAGGCGGAAGCTGAGACGGTGGGATCGGAATCCACGATTGCCCATCGCTCGTCAGCAGCAGCTGGAATTTCGATTGGCCCTTATCGTCCGCGACGGGATCGCCCAGCACCATACCGTGGCTTCGATCCCAGAAAGCCATGGAATCGAAGAAGGCTTTAGGATTTGAACTGGTGAACTGGAGCTGCCAATGCTGGCCGCCATCGGACGTGTGGTAGATGCGGGATTGATCGCCTGGACCAGCCGACATTAAGAAAGCTTCGTCTGCGGAAAAGGCCACTACGCCGCGAAAGTCGAGCGCGCTAGCTTCAGGGACTTGGGCTGATACCCAGGTTCGCCCCGCATCGAGGGTGCGGAGATAAGTGCCGTGCGTGCCTGTGGCCCACGCGATCTGGCGCGTGACCACGCTCACGCCCCGGAGATTTTCGGTAGTGTGCGAGATCTGGGTTTGCGGCGCCTGAGCCCGCAGCATCGAGGCCGCGGCAAGAACCATTAGCAGGGTTCGCATCCGAAAATTGCCTCAGAAAAGCACGCAGGTCGGTTTCGCAGCCCCGATTTTCTCTTTCAGCTGAGGCTAGCCGCATCAGAGTTGCTAAGCCGCGGTGGGTATTCTCCTCGGAGCCATCCCGGGGCGCAAGAGATCGGCTGGCCACGATAGCGATTTCCACCGTCACACTACTTCGCGATAAAGGGCGCGAAGGAGGCGCTCTTGCCGAAATAAATACGGAGCGTGCATTTTTCGCCGACGTGGGCAAACGCAACCTCGAGCGCATCAGCCGCCTGGCTGACTTGATCCGTCTCCATCGGAGCGCGGGCCAGGTCCTGTTTCTCGTCGTAGGCGGCGCCGGGGGTCACGTTCTTATTGATGGCCAGAGTCCACTTCTCTTTTGCCGGGATCGGAAAAACGGTATAGGCCCCAACTGGAATCGTAGACCCTGCAAAGCTGAGCGGAGCCTCGGTGAACAGGGTCATGGGAGATCCACCGGGCTCCCAGGGTTTGCCATTGGGAGCTTTGTCATTCTTGGCGGTGACAGCGTTGTATCGAATGTAGACCTGTCGGCCGTCATCGAGATTACAGCTGGCGGTTGACGAGGGCGCAGCTTGCGCCGAACCCGTCGCGGTTATCGTAGCCAGGAAAACAGAGACGAAGTAAGCACGGAACATGAGACCCCCCTCTGGGCGGAAAGTGTAGCTCCGAAACCGGTTCTAGGGAAGGCCTTTTGAGTTCGGAATTTTGATTAAGAGCAATCGGCGAGAGCCTGAGCTGCCCCTCTCGGCGGGCGGACTAGTCAGCTGCGCAGTTCGTTGCACTCTCCACCCAGACGCCCGGTGCGGCGGTCTCCACACGAATATCCCTGTTAATCCGGATTGATCCCGTTCGTTGCTGGTCTTCGGTGACGTTCTCAGACCGGGGGGCGGTTGCTACCGTGGCTGTGCCGGTATCCGGACAGTTGGCTGAGCCGGTACCGAGCAAGGACGGGTGCAATGGCGAAGGCAGCAAAGCTGACTATTCTTTATGGTGAAGGAGATGCCGAGGCCCAGTCGGCTCCGGCAGCCGCATTTGAGAGCGCGGGGTATACAGTCGAAAAAGCCCTGGGGCGCAAGGAAGTTGTAGCTGCGCTGGAGAGGCGAGGTTTCGATTTGGTGGTGCTTGGGCCAAGCCTGTCCAGAAATGATCGCCATCACCTTCCCTACGCCGTGAAGAAGTCACAGCCCGAGGCGCTCGTGCTGGTAATGCACGCCGATGGTAGCCGCCATCCCTACGTCGATGCCTGCACGGATACAGGCGGCAGCATAGAGAACGTTCTGGCTCGCATCGAAGGGATGAAGATTGCTGGAATGATGGCCGGGGCGAAGGCTGCGGGAGTGTAGCTCTCAGACCCGAGAGTGGGGCAAAATCGGCTCCAGCCCCGCAAGGGGCGGCATGAGAAAACCCGGCACGGCAGTGCCGGGAGATCGCAAGTGGAAACAAACCGAAGCCCGCTTCAGCGGACGAGACGAGTTTCGTGACAGCCCATGCGCCCGGGTAGAGTGGAGCCAATAATTCTAGTCCGTAGGGAAACCTGACTCCTCGCTCTTAGGGGTAACCTCCCGCCACTCCTTCTTTATTTGATCCCAAAGCCTCGCTTAGGAATCTGCACGGGCACGAATCCAGATAGTTATCCGGTGGGAAAGTAGCCTCTTGCGCCATGTTGAGATCGACTCTTCACGGGAAACGCCTCCGAAAAGTGGAATTGGCCCCCAGCGAACCACGAGCGACTCTAGTTAGTAATAGTGGAACTGCGGGCATGCGTGGCTGCGATTTACAGCCATCGCGCTGATTCCACGATCATCCTGGGCGCACCTGAGTGGACCAAAGACGCTCTCCGATTCCTCAAAGAGATATCCAAGAAACTTAGCGAAGCCACGCGGGGCAAGAGCACATCCAACGAAGCTGCCGAGTCCGCGGACATTTCCTGCGGCTCCGTCGAGTACAGGCCCTTGCGGCTGGACCACATTTTCCACAAACTTTCGGACAGTCAGGAGGAATGCGATGGGATCGAGTGAAGCGCTGCTCACCGAATTCGATCAAGAGATGGTGGCTACGCGGAAGACGCTGGAGCGGATTCCGGAGGATAAGCAGGCGTGGAAGCCCCACGAAAAGTCGATGCCTCTGGGGCGGCTGGCCGGCCATTTGGCAGAGCTGCCCGGATTTGGCCTGAAGATGATCCAGTTGGATTCATTCAACTTCGCGAACCGGCCGCCGGGGCAGAAGCCGCTGGTAGCGGAATCGCAAAAGCATGTGCTCGAGATTTTCGATAAGAACGTGGCCCAGCTCCGGGAGGCGATTGCCGGGCTGAGCGATCTGGACTTGCAGAAGAACTGGTCGTTAGCCGCGGGCGACAAGAAGATTTATGACGGTTCGCGAATGGGCGCGCTCCGGCGAATGCTCATGAACCACATGATCCATCACCGGGCCCAGTTGGGAGTTTATTTGCGCCTCAATGACGTGCCGGTGCCCTCGGTCTACGGGCCTTCGGCGGATGAGGGGCTGTAGAAAGATCGACTGTAGAAAGATAGCGAGAATGAATTTTGGAGGGCGGCCACGGGGCCGCCTTTTTTCTCTCGGAGACCTCGAGTTATGCGGCGCGTCCCATCACCGGCTGCGTGCAGTGGGCGCAGCGGCGGGCATCGATGGGGATCTCGCTCAGGCACTCGGGACATTTCTTGGTAGTAGCGTCGGGTGCCTTCTCGCCCTTGTGCATGCGCGCGATTAGAGCGTTTACCGGGGTCACCACGAAGAAGTAAACTGCCGCCGCGATGAGGAAGAAGGAGACGCAGGCATTGATAAAGTCTCCGACTGGAAAGGGCGTGCCGTTAAAGCTAAATGCGAGACTGGAAAAATCGGAGTGCTTGCCGACGAGGGCTCCGATCAAAGGTGTCAGCAAATCCTTAGTTAAAGCTGCGACCACGCCGCCGAAGGCCGCGCCGATCACCACGCCCACCGCCATATCCACTACGTTGCCGCGCAGGATGAACTTCTTAAAGCCGTCCAGCATTCTCCAATACCTCCAAGTAAAGATAGGCGGCAAATGTACGACAGGGCGGGGGGAAGGTCAAGCCGGCCGCCCTAGGGGTAGTGGTCAGTTTCAAAACTGGCCCACTACTGCGCTAGGCCCTGATCTCTAAGACGCCGTTGGGACCGTCATATATAAGAAGCCACTTCCGCAATATGTCGCGGCCTATGAGGCAAGAGAAGAACGGCTGCTTGATGATCGGACAAGCTACAACTCGAATTACATCAAAAGTTGGTAGCTCGGTTCCGGGAAAAGAAATAGCAGCCGCATGCGCCGGGTACTCTCCGGCCCTGCCCCCAACGGAATTGATCATGCTCCAATCCGTTTGGACCAGCTTGCAGCTAGCTGCAATTTGTGGGTTAATTATGGTGAGCGCGGCCCCGGTGTCGATCAGCGCTTTCACCGCCAGCTCTTGATACTGGAGCCCTATTGCTCTTCCGGCCTCCAGCTCAGGCCGCGTCGTACTGATCAGTATATCGATCACGGGGCCGACCTGCAGTAACGTACTTGGATTGGGCCTCCACCTGAGAAGTCGTGGGCCCGTCTCCATCCTAAACTTTTCTACTCGAAGCTCAGCGCGTTGTGTCCCGAATTCAGGTTGACGCGACGCGCCACGGCCAATTGTCAGCTTCGGCGGGAGCTTCCTGAGTTCCTCCGCAACCTTGCGGATCCCCACTGCCACGTCCCGGAGTGCCTCATCCTGACTCGCCCACTTCGTCACCGGAATCACATCTCTAGGTAGCCCTTGCAACTTTGCGAATGGGGCATCGTCCCAGACGCAAGGGCGTAGGAGAACGGGAATCACGCGCGCTTCTCCGAGATTGTGCCTCTCGATGGCGCGCGTCATCTCCCGCTCATAACAGTAATCCGAAGCAATGAAATCCGCGCTAACAAGCAAGAGAATGATGTCCGCTCTATTTAGATGCTCGTCTATCGCGCCGTCCCATTCCGTTCCTCCCGAGATCCGCCGATCATGCCAGACAGAGATTAGACCCCGTCTGCTTGAGCTTGTAAGATGCTTTTCCAGCTCGTCACGCAAGATTGCATCTCGATGGGAATAGGCGCAGAAGAGTTCGATGGTCCTTGCGGGGAGCGAGGTGGATTCTTCGTCTCGCATCGTGGCTGCAGTGGGGCGGTTCAACCGTGCCGCAGTAGAGGCAGCTTCCGGGCCTAGTATATGAGGTACGCCGGTTCCTCAGCCCAAACCTGCTTCACGAGAAAACTGTTGCCGAGACCGACTGCCTTAAGCCCTGCATTGAAAGCGGACTCATAATCTGGATAGAATCCAGCAATTTTGGTCCCGGAAATAACAACAAACTCCCCTGGGTTGGAGCGCACCCAATCCCGCTTGTGGTGCTCGAACACGCGAAGCTCCCGTTGTAAGATTCGATCTTCTGCCATGGGAAGTGAGTGTACTTGATCCAGTACACCAATGGTCTTAACATCTCTTATTTGTCTCGACAAGTCAAGGATAATTTGCTCATATTGTACTTATTCAAGTACACATGATGGCCTCGCAACAACTCGGCAACCAACTGAAGGCTGCCCGCAACAAGGCGGGGCTTAGCCTCAGAAGACTGGCTACTCTGACTCGGATCCCAGCGACCACAATTGCCGGTTACGAGAAAGGCAACAAGATTCCCGCTGACAGCTTTCTTCGAATTGCGGATGTGCTCCAGCACCATGCCTACGAGGTCGATGGGAATTTATTCAGGGTGGGGCGAATGGATTCGCCGCCTGGAGCGTCGGAAAGAGTCGAACAGCTCAAACTAGATTTTTCGGCCGAATACAACTATTCGGTAGCCTCGGTAAGAATAGGCCCAGGCAAAATTACTGTTTCGTTCGAGGCGGTTACGACGCAAATTAAAGCATTGATGCCGAGAACAACAGCTACATAAGCACTTCTCAGATCCGCATCGGCATGACGATATACCGGTACTTATAGTCATCCCCTTCAGCGGGGCGCAACTGGCCGGCAGATTGTGAATCCTTCAGCTCCAGGCGGACCTCCGAGCTATCTGCGGCTTTGAGAAAGTCGACGAGATAAACCGCATTGAACCCGATGGTGAGAACCTCGCCATCGTAAGGCGCTTCGATGGAATCTTCCGACTCGCCCGCTTCTGTCGACGATGCCGAAATCTTTACCTCACCCTTTTCCAGCTTCAGCCGCACCGCCCGCGAGCGCTCGTCAGCAAACTGAGCAACCCGCTGGATGGCTCCGTTCAGGTCGGAGTTGTTTAAGACAATGCTCTTGTTGTTGTCTTTTGGCAGCACTGCCTCGAAGTTAGGGAACTGGCCTGTAAGCTGGCGCGAGGTCAGCAGGCGCGGTCCGATGCGAAAGAATAGAGTGGACTCGTCTTTGGCAAACTCGACACTCTCGGCGTCGGTAGAGTCCAACAGAGACTTCAGTTCGTCCATCGCCTTTTTCGGGACCAGGGTTTTCATCTCGCCCGAGACCCCTTCAAACTTCTCTCCATTGCGCTCGCAGTGCGCCAGTCGATGACCATCGGTTGCGACCATCGTAATCGACTCCGGCTTCAGTAGCATCAGCGCCCCGTTCAGGGTGTAGCGCGACTCTTCACTGGAGATGGCAAACCCGGTGCGCGCGATGAGCCCTCGCAATACTTGTCCCGGTATCTTGACGACGCCCGCCGTGGGAAACACGGGCAAGCTCGGGAAATTCGACTTCGCCATCCCCACCATCTTCGTGTTGGAACGGCCGCAGCGAATGCTGACCCAGTGATTCTCCAGCAGCTTAATCGTAATGTCGGCATCGGGAAGCAACTTCACGTAATCATGCAGCTTGCGCGCCGGAATCGTGCAGGAACCTTCCTTCTTTACTTTGGCGCTGCAGGAGGTGCGCAAGCTGAGATCCAGGTCGGTCGCTGTGATCGACAGCTTTCCCTCCGACGCCTCGAATAAATAATTCGAGAGGATGGGAATCGTGGTTTTGCGCTCCACCACGCCCTGGGTAGCGGTCAACTCCCGTAACAGTTCGAACTTGCTGACGGTGATCTCCATCGTTCCTACCGCGACGGCCGCTTCGACCGGCATAGACGTCGTCTCCCGTGCAAAATCAATGCTACTTTTATTACGTCCTTATATCAAATACAAAACCTATAAAACCAGCAGTAACAGTAGGTGATGCGCAGAAGTGGAAAACTTTCCCAACCTATCTATCCTCACCGCTTTGCAGCCGATCCCTTCGTGTGAGAAATAGCACCGTGAGTTAGCGCTGACCAGCGCAAAACAACTCCCCTCCCCACACTTTCGGCTAACCCTACACAGCTTCCACATGCCGTTCACAGCCTGGGAAAAGCAAAACCCTCCCGCATCGTGCAAAACTTGAAATGAATCCGATTTATCCGCCTAATTGCTCGGTCAATTTATTGAGCAGCCTGTTCAAATCCTTGTCGTTCTTGCGCGCCTCTTCGATTTTCTCGACGGAGTGCAGAACCGTAGTGTGATGCTTTCCCCCGAACTGCCGTCCAATTTCCGGCAGCGAAGCCTCAGTCATGTGCTTGGCCAGATACATTGCGATCTGGCGGGGATATACGATGGCGCGGGAATTATCTTTCGCCTTGATCTCCACCAGGCGCAGCCCGAACTGCTCAGCCACCATTTTCTGGATCGATTCGATCGTGATCTTGCGGGCCTGCGAGTCGATGAAGTTCTTTAGCACCTGCTGCGCGTAAGGCAAGGTGATTTCCGCGCCGATCAGCGAAGAATGCGCCACCAGACGAATCAGCGCCCCTTCCAACTCGCGCACGTTGGAGCGGATATTTTGCGCCACGTATAACGCCACGTCGGTCGGGAGCGTTACTTTCTCTTGTTCAGCTTTTTTCTGTAGGATCGCCACCTTGGTTTCGAGATCCGGCGGCTGAATATCGGCGATCAGTCCCCACTCGAAGCGGCTTCGCAGCCGGTCTTCAATCTCCGCCAGTTCCTTCGGCGAACGGTCGCTCGCGATCACGATCTGCTTCATGGTGTCGTGCAGCGCGTTGAAGGTATGAAAAAATTCTTCCTGGGTGCGTTCTTTGCCGGCGAGGAATTGAATGTCGTCGATCAGCAAAACATCGACGCCGCGAAACTTGTCGCGGAAGGTGGTCATCTTGTCGTAGCGCAGCGAGTTGATCATATCGTTGGTGAATTTCTCGCTCGATACGTAGCAGATGGCGGCCATCGGCTGGCGCCGCTTCACCTCGTGCCCGATCGCCTGCATCAGATGCGTCTTGCCCATGCCCACGCCGCCGTAAAGGAAGAGCGGGTTATAAGCCTTCGAAGGACGCTCCGCCACCGCCTGGCACGCGGCGTGCGCGAACTGGTTGCCCGAGCCGATCACGAACGCGTCGAAGGTATAGCGCGGATTCAGTTGCGCCGCCCCGTCCCAATCGAAGCGCGCCTGCGAAGGCGAACCGGGCGCCGGAGGAGACGAAAGTCCTCCGTTGTGGCGAACCGCCGTCGCTGCGGGATCGTCCTCCGGAGTTACAAATTTGACGTCGTTGAACTCCAGACCCAGGTTGTCGATGGCCTCCTGGATCAGATCGGCATACTTGTCGCCGGCGTGCCGGAACTCAACCGTGGGCACGCGGATGAAGAGAATTCCCCCGCTCGAGTGACTATAGCGAGTCGGTTTCAGCCACGTATCGTAAGAATGCCGGTTGATCTTTTTTTCCAGCGCATCGAGGATGCGCGTCCACGGATTGGGGGACGAATTGGGAGAAGGTGTTGCGCTCGGAACTGACATAAATTGTGAATATCCGCCGTGGCGTCCCGGCGGCTGGCTGAGGGCGCCTCTCAAGAATGCTGTTTTACCTGCCTGCTGATGGAACAATTAGTGCACTGCGGAATGCGCCAATCGTATCGCGCGCGGTTGTCATGTTGAATGAGATTTTCGAAAGCCGACAGTGCGGCATAGTAGCACAAAAATTTTTCGCCGTGCAGAAAACTTCGTGCCCATTCTTTTCTCGAACATCCATTCGGAACCTAACTCCTGCGCCTGTCAAGTGGCGAAGATGTAACTGCAACCACCACAGTGCAGAAAACACAAAAGTTTTTCGCCCGGGAATTCGGGCCACCGCTTCAAGCGATCAAGCTTCGCTAATACTACAACCAAAAAGTCCGTCTCGAGCGAAGCTGACCGACGGCTGAACCTTGGTCTTGGCAACCTGGTCTTGGCAGTACTATCGACGCTCACCCATTCGCCGAGAAGAGCTTCGATTCAAGCACGCCCCCTTTGCCCTCAAGCCGCCCCGTCATTTATACTCTTCGTTTGCCCTAACACTGTCGACGGAACTAGGAGCAGCAATCTTTCATGCCCAAGCGTACATTCCAACCTAACCGGCGCAGGCGAAGCAAGAAGCATGGCTTTCGCACGCGCATGAAGACCCAGGGCGGCCAGAAGGTGCTATCGCGCCGCCGCGCCAAGGGGCGGAAGCGGGTTTCAGTAAAGCCCGGATTTCGCGAGTAACTTTTCTGGTGCCGCACACCTCCACAGTCCAGAGACTCAGCCGGTGGTCATGGTTTGAGGGCGTGCTGGCCAATGCCGCGGCGGGAACTGAACCGGGGTTCGCAATGCCGCCTGAGAAAAGAGCGCGTTTCCCACGCACGTCACGGCTTCTGCGGCACGCGGATTTCCAGCGTGTCTACAAGGAAGGTCGCCGCCATTTTTCCGCGTCGATGACTTTTTTTTACTTAGCGCGGCCCGGGGCTGGAACCCGGACTCCTGCGGGGGTGGACCTTCCCCCCGGCTTGCGTGTTGGATTCACGGTTGGTCGGGCGCTCGGCGGAGCAGTGGTGCGGAATCGCATGAAGCGACGGCTACGCGAGGCAGTTCGCCTGTCGCGTCCAGTGCCCGGCGTAGACGCGGATGTCGTGATCAATCCGAAGAAGTCGCTGCTGGCGGCGGACTTTTCTGCAGTGCGGAATGAAGTGAGCCGGGCCTTCGAGGTCATTGAACAGAAGTTGTCAGGGAAGGCGCCAAATTTGCCCGCAACGCAGATGGCTGGAAGCCGAAAGCCGGAAGCCGGAAGCCAATCTTGAACCGAAGCGCCCAATTCGTCGTGTTAAAACTGCTGTGGGCTTACAAGTGGGCAATCTCTCCGGCGTTGCCGCCCGCTTGCCGCTACGTGCCCACGTGCTCCGAATATGCCATGGAAGCGGTGGAGCGTTACGGCGCAGGGCGCGGCGGCTGGATGGCTTTCACCCGCTTATTGCGCTGTCATCCCTTCGGACGCAGCGGCTACGATCCGGTAAGAACGCCGGGGTATATCAGCTCGGAAGGTGACGCTGAGCACTGCTGCAGCCTGCGCGGGCTTGATACGCAAACACCTGGAATTGAACGGTAATCAAACTTTGGCTGAATTCAAAAATCCTCAGCAGGAACCCGGTGCAGAACGCAAACTGCTTTTAGTTTTTCTGCTGACGTTCGTCGCCCTCATGGTCTTCCAGCCGCTGCTGAAGAAATTCGGTCTTCAGCCGGCCACGCCGCCACCCGCCGCGCAACAGTTGCAGACTCATCCCACGCCGGCGCAAAGCGCGGCTGTTTCCTCCGCAGCTTCGCCGGTTGCATCGAGTCAGCCTCCGCCAGCCGCCGAGAGCAAGCAAGCCTCCGCCGAAACTGACACCGTGATCGAGAACGATCTCTACAAAGTCACGTTCACCAATCGCGGCGCCCAGGTGAAATCCTGGATCCTTAAGAAATTCGATAACGATACGCAGAACGGCCTGCTCGATCTCGTCAATCCAGCCGCTGCCCAAAAATTTGGCTACCCGCTCTCCCTGTGGACCTACGACGACGCTCTGAACAAGAAGTTGAGCTCGGTTCTCTACGTGCCTTCAAACGAGGGCCAGCTCACCGCGCCGGCGCAGATCACCTTCGAATACTCCGACACCGATCTCGCAGTGCGGAAGTCTTTCCACTTCGACCACAACAGCTACGTCCTCAACGTCGAAACCTCGGTCGTATACAAAGGGAATCAAATCTTCGCAGCGCCGGCATGGCCCTCGGGCTTCGGCGACGAAGCCACTCCTCCCGCATACGCTGCGGCGCGCGTCGATTACCACAACGACGCCTCTACCGAGCGCAGCGGATATGTTTTCTTTCCGAACTATATTTCGCGCCTCGCCGTTAAAGGCATCAGCGGAGGCGCGACGATTCGAGGGCCGTTCGAGTGGGGCGGCACCGGCGATCAATACTTCACCGCGATTTTTATCCCTGATAACCCGGCCAGCGCCGCCATGGTCACCCTGCGGAACTCCCTGGACATTCCCTCGAAGCCCGGCTCCAGCGAAAACGTGAAAGCGGATGTCCTCGGCACGGCCGTCGGCGATCTACGCGGCCCCACCACCGAGCGCATGTTCGTCGGACCAAAAGAACTGAGAGTGCTGGATGGAGTTTCCGTCCCGACTATCAGGAACGACAACCGCGATCTGCGCGGCATCGTTGACTTCGGCTGGTGGGGCATCCTCTCGCGCCCTCTGTTCCTCTGGCTGCAGTGGACCTACAAGCATATCGTTCCCAACTGGGGTTGGGCGATCGTTCTTCAGACGTTGATCATTACGATCGCCCTGCTGCCCCTGCGCATCACGCAGATGAAGTCGATGCTGAAGATGCAGCGTGTTGCCCCGCAGATCAAATCGATCCAGGAGAAATACAAGAAGTACAGCCTGCGCGATCCGCGTAAGGCGGCGATGAATGAAGAGATCAGCGCGTTGTATAAGAAAGAAGGAGTGAATCCCGCGGGCGGCTGTTTGCCGCTGCTGATTCAATTTCCCTTCCTGATCGCTTACTATCGCATGTTGGGAGTGGCGCTTGATCTTCGGCACGCGCATTGGTTGTGGATCAGCGACCTCTCCGCGCGAGATCCCTACTTCATTCTGCCCATCGTGATGGTCGCCAGCATGTTTCTCATGCAGCGCATGACCCCGCAAACCGGCATGGACCCGTCGCAGCAGAAAATGATGACGGTCATGATGCCGCTGATGATGGGCTTCATCTTCTTCAATCTCGCCGCCGGCTTGAACCTGTATTACACCGAGAGTAATTTAATCTCCATGGCGCAGCAGGCCCTCATGAACCGCACCAAGCTGGGCCGCGAGATGCGCGAGATGATGGAGAAGCGCGCCAGAAAGAAAGAGAAGTGAAGCAGCTCTTAGCCGTTAGCTTTTACCGTGAAGAGCAAGCCCGCGAAGACTGCGATAAGATTTGTTTTCAACAAAAGGATTTACCCCGTGAACCCCCGTGTCCCCTGTGGTGAAAGGTTTTGGGTTTCAAGCTAAAAGCCAAGAGCCAAGAGCTCCCTATGGATAAAGTCGCTGCCGCAAATCGCATCAACGAATTTCTGCAAGCCGTCGTCACCCACGGCGGCCTCCACCTGAAGTACCGCATCGTCGTCGATCCCCCAGGCCTCAGCGAGTGGGAGAAGCCCGAGATCTTCGTCGATTTCTCCGGCCCTGATTCCACGCTGCTGCTCGATCGCGGCGGCGAACTGCTCCGCGCTCTGGAATTGCTGGCGATTGAAATCCTGCGCCTGCCTTCGGGTGAGCACGACAAGATTTTCTTCGACTGCAAAAACCAGCGCCTGGCGCGCGCGCAGGAAGTCCGCATGGCCGCCACCGTCGCCGCCGAAAAAGTCCGCCAGACCGGAACCCCCTTTCACTTCGCTCCCATGTCGTCCCGCGAGCGGCGCATCGTCCACCTCGCTCTTCGCGACCAGGCCGACCTCCGCACCGAGAGCGACGGCGAAGGCTTGCACCGTTGCGTCGTGCTATACCCGGCCGACTATAAACCAGCGGCCGACAAACCGGCTCGTCGTACCCTCCCTTAAACCCGAGTTGTAAAATTTAACCGGGTGAGCAAAACTTCTCCTGACCGGGCGGGTTGCTCATCTGCAGGAGGTCAACATGAATCCTCACGCCTCTTCTTTTTGTTCACTCTTCCCAAAGATATTCCCCCTGGTAGTCGCAGCCTGCATAGCCTTGTCTTGTGGCAGCAATCCCAGCAATAACCGCCAACTCCAGTCCATCAGCGTGAGTCCTGCCAGCGCGAGTCCCCAGAGCGGCAACACCACCGTGCAGTTCACGGCCACCGGGGTCTACACCGCAGCTCCGACCCCGGTTACTCCGCTGCAGGCCAATTGGGCGGCGGTCATTCCCAGCGGAGGACCCACGACCGCCGTCACCATCGATGCCAACGGCCTGGCGCAATGCACCCCAGCGGCGTCGGGCGTCTACTCGATCGGAGCCTGGGATCTGATGGATCCAACTCTAAAAGCTACTTGCGCTTCCATCGACGTCTACGGCGCGCCGGGATGTAACGCGGTTCTGGCCACGGCCCAGCTCACGTGTCCTTAATCCTTCCTGTAACATTTAAGGATGGGAGTAGGTCGAGGCTTGCATTTTCTTTTGTCGGTTGTTCTTGTTTTGCTGGTTTTACTGGTCCCGCAGATCCAGGCTCAGCCAGGGCAGTCAGCGTCTTCCGCTAGCTCTTCCTCGGTTCCGCAGGGCAGAAAATCTCCACCCGCAGCCGCCTCTCGTCTGGATGCGGGATCGGTGACCCAAGGCATCTACCGCAATCCAACCTTCGGATTCAGCTGCAAAACCCCGGCCGGGTGGGTGCTACGGACCGAAGAAATGAACGCAGCACCGGAAGCCGGAGACGGTGCCGGAGCCAAATCCAAAACAAACGTCGGAAGCACCGGAAGAGTTCTGCTGGCGGCGTTTTCCCGTCCTCCGGAGGCCCATGGCGAAGATGTAAACTCTTCAATTCTGATCGCGGCGGAGAGCGCGGCGACCTATCCCGGGTTGAAAGAGGCCGCACAATATCTTGGCCCAGTGAACGAGATCGCAAAGGCGCAGGGTTTCGAAGTCGTGAACCAGCCTTATGAATTCGTGGTAGGCGCGAAGACGGTCGTCCGCGAAGATTTTCAGAAAGATATAGCGAGCCGAGTGATGCTGCAATCCACGCTGGTTGTGCTGGCGCGCGGCTACGCACTATCATTCACGTTCATCGGCGGGACGGAGGATGAGATCGAAGAATCGATTGAGGGACTAAGTTTTGCGGCGGGACCGAAAGCCCATCAGCACTGATCCCAGATCGCAGATCACGAATCGAAGCTCGCGGACTGAAAACATGAAAAGCATCTTGGCCACAGAAATGACACTGAAATTGCCCGAAGGTTCTTTTCGAGCCTATCTGCTCGATTGCGACGGCACCATTGCCGACTCCATGCCCCTGCACTACCGGGCCTGGAAGAAGGCGCTGGCGGAGAGAAACTGCGAATTCGAAGAGCAGCTTTTCTATTCTTGGGGAGGGATGCCGGTTGCTGAAATCATTTCGACTCTCAACCAAAAGCACGGGCTGACCATGCCGGTAGAGGCCGTAAGCCGCCGAAAAGAAGATTTATATTTCGATTTGCTTCCGGAACTCAAGGCAGTTCCCGAAGTGTTGGAACATATCGAGGAGGCGCACGGCAGAATTCCCCTGGCGGTGGTATCGGGAAGCACCCGGGAATCGGTGACCGCGTCGCTGGTCACGCTGAAGCTGCTCGATCGCTTCGACGCCATGGTTTGCGCCGGAGAATATTCCAAGAGCAAGCCCGACCCGGAGGCATTTCTGCTAGCCGCCGCGAAACTCGGAGTGGCGCCGGAACACTGCTTAGTATTCGAAGACACCGAGATGGGCATCCAGGCCGCGAAGGCGGCGGGTATGGCCTCGGTGAAAGTTCCTCCGCCCTGGGAGCGCCGTTCAGCTCGCAGCTGAACGACGACAGCAGGATCGGGAAAGAAGCTAAAGAAGCTTCAGTGGTGTGGAAAGACTCTGCTCCGCCAGGGATCGCGAAGGGCACGACGTTCAGTCGTGCCGTAACCCCGGCAAAATTGAATCCGGCTTTAGCCGCGGCGGTACGCCTTGCATCCACGCTTGTGCCGGCAACAGCATCACCGAACACCGCATCAGTCCAAGGGCTCAGGCTTGAGCGCGATATTCTTTTCGCCGGCCGCTTTTTTCTGCGCGTACTTGTTCATCCAGGCTTCCCAGCTTTTCCCGGCCGCGGTGTCGCGTCCCGTAAAGCCGAGAGCGGCAATGTCGGCGTAAGAAACGGAGATTTTTTCGTCCGCGTTCTTCGGAAAAAGCCGGACGAGAGAATCTTTCAGCGTGGCGCCAGTGCGTCGGTCAAACAGATAGCCCTCAATCTTGGACCCGTCTTTGCGCGTGATGGTCACATCGCCGCGATAGTCAAAAGCTTTTTCCAGAGCGCTCCGGATTTCTTCCTCGCTGGCCAGCTCGGGAATCCAGCCTTCGAGCTGTTCATGCGCCGTACCGGGAGCGATCTCCAAGGCGTCAGGATTAACGTGGGGCACGGCTTGCGCGGCTTCGTGGTCGATGTGTCCGGATTCTTTGCCTGTCATAGAGAGAAAAATGTGGGGACAGCCGCCCTCGGCTGTCCGCCGGGCGAAGCCCGGCTGGCAGCGGAAAACTAAGCCCGGGTTCCTTGTAAAGTCGAGTCGCCCGTAGGCGCGATCTGCACCAGCGGATGAATCGGCGCCTGCGGCTCATCCAGCATGCGCAGCGCCTCGGTATCGCGATAGCCAGTAAACAACGTCGCCTTCACTGTAGCCAGAAATCCGCTCAGCGAACTGAACGTCGCGTTCACCGCCGAAGCTTCATATCCGCTGTGGACCATGCAATTCGCGCAGGCCGGGTTGCCGCTCTCAGTTCCGTAGTTGCTCCAATTAGTAGTCGTGAGCAGCTCATCGAAAGTTTCCGCGTAGCCATCCTGCAGCAGATAGCAGGGCTTCTGCCATCCAAAAACGTTGTAAGTCGGCATGCCCCAGGGAGTACAGGGGTAAGTGCGCTTGCCCATCAGAAATTCCAGAAACAGCGGTGAGAGATTGAATCGCCAGTTCTTCTTGCGATTCGACAGAATCGCCCGGAACATCCGCCGCGTCCGCGCGCGTCCCAGGAAATGCTTCTGGTCTGGCGCTTTGTCGTAGGAGTAGCCCGGCGAAAGCATCATGCCTTCGAGGCCAAGCTCCATCATGTCATCGAAAAAGGCGCGCACGGATCTCGGGTCGGCGCCGTCGAACAAAGTCGTGTTGGTCGTAACCCGGAAGCCTCGGCTGAGAGCCTCCTTAATTCCATCGACGGCGATGTCGTAACCACCTTCGCGGCAAACGGCCAGATCGTGCTCCTCGCGCTGCCCGTCGAGGTGAACGCTGAAAGTCAAATACTTGCTCGGCTTGAAGAGATGAATTTTCTCTTTCAGCAGCAGCGCGTTGGTGCACAGGTAAATATATTTCTTGCGTGCAACCAGGCCTTCGACAATCTTGTCGATCTCCGGGTGCATGAGCGGCTCACCACCCGGAATCGACACCATGGGCGCTCCGCACTCGTCAACGGCGCGAAAACATTCCTCTGGCGAAAGATCTTTCTTGAGAATGTGAGCCGGATACTGAATCTTGCCGCATCCCGCGCAAGCCAGGTTGCAGCGAAACAAAGGCTCGAGCATCAGTACAAGCGGATACTGCTTGCGCCCGGCGAGCTTCTGCCGCAGCACATACGTCGAGACGGTCCACATCTGTGAAACGGGAACTGCCATGAACGGGCTGAATCTCCTAGTCTGTTAGTTTATCAGGGTCAGGCGATTAGATGGCGGCACAACCACCGCAGGTGCCGCAAAATGAACGGCCTGTGAATGCGAAGCCTGGGTCTGGGCCGAGAGGCTTTCTCATAAATCGGATCTTGGGAAGGGCACGGCTTCAGCCGTGCCGCCCAGAGCCAAGAGAGACGCGGGCTTTAGCCCCTGAGGTACGCTGGCCTCCAACCGTCGAGGATTTATGAGATGGCTTCTAGTTTGTTCGTCAGACCAAGTCTGTGACACGTGAACATCCCCACTCAAGCCACGCCGGGACTCAGCAGATTTTCTTGCACTCCGTACAGATTTCTAAGGAAGGACAACGAGCACAGCGATGAATACGTAAAAGGTACAAGTCCAGCTCAGCATCGGCCCAGATTCTAAACACCGAGGCTGGGCAGATAAAATTCGAGAGAGAAATTCTCGCCTAGACGGAGCACTCCCAGCCCCTAGTTTGCATCGCACCCCAAAGAAAACCGCAGAGCAGCGCAAACCTCATTCATTCGCACTGAACTAAGCTGGGCCACACGCTTCCCCAGTCGCTGTTGCGACACCGTAACCGCATTGTGCAGGTTCACCGCGCACGGAGACTTCATGCCGTCCTCCTCATTGAGAACCACTTCCGACGGCACGCCGCGAATGGTGGAAGTGACCGGAGCAACCGTCACTGTGGATAAATATGCGATGGCGCTGTTGCGGGTGAGCACGAGAGCCGGTCGTTTTTTGTCGGGCGCGGCAAACTGGTAGAGCCGAACCTCGCCCCGGGATATCTGGCCTCGGGTTATTCTTCCGGCCACGCAGCCTCCGATTCCCAAACCCGCGCTTCCGCGTCGGCTGGCGAATGTCGCGAATAGCCCTGGCGGTCGCGCTCTTCACCGGCTCGCAGCTCCAATAGACGGAGATGTTCCCGCAGGGCATCACGTACCAAAGCGGACCGGTTGCGCCGAGTACGCTTCACGGCTTGATCGGCGGCGTGTAACAGCTTTTTATCCAGCACGATTTGAACGATTTCCATATGTGGACTCTATTCCACAGTATATTCCACACAGGAGACATTTCAAGCAAGGAGTTGGGTTTCTATCTTCCCCGAGAAAAGCGACGATTTAGCAAGCTTCCGGAAGCATTTCAAAATGGGAGGTTTACTGCGCCGATTCAGGGCCGCGTGTGCTCGAAAAGCCCGTCTTCCGTGGTATAATTTCATAAGTCGCCAACCGAACCTAAGTGTAAGATATTTCAATAACTTGAGGTCGGTTCACGGTTCGAGTTTGGCGCGCGGTTAAGGGCCCTTTTTGGGCGTTCGTCGAGCCCGGGTTCTAAGAAAGTCGGGGCAACCCCCGCGCGGAGCGGAATGGCCACCAAAGAGATCAACACTCCCATCGTCGAAACCAAACCAAAAAACGGAGTTGTCACCCCCATCACCGGCACCAACGGTGGAGGCAAGAGCGACTACACTGCCGACTCCATCAAAGTTCTCGGTGGCATGGAAGCGGTGCGCAAGCGTCCGGCGATGTATATCGGATCGACCGGCGACCTCGGCCTCCATCATCTCGTCTACGAAGTTGTCGACAACTCCGTCGACGAAGCGCTCGCCGGCTTCGCCACCAGGATTGAAGCCACGATTCACATCGACAACAGCATTACAGTTATTGACGACGGCCGCGGCATCCCCGTCGACGACATGGATATCGACGGCGAGAAAATCCCCGCCGCGCAAGTCGTAATGACCACGCTGCACGCCGGCGGCAAGTTCGATTCCTCCACCTACAAGGTTTCCGGCGGATTGCACGGCGTAGGCGTTTCCTGCGTCAATGCGCTCAGTGAAGAGCTCGATCTCGAAATCTGGCGTGACGGCGCCACCTGGGAGCAGACCTACTCCAAGGGCGAGCCCACCAGCAAGCTCAAAAAAACTGGCGTCGCCAAGGTCAAGACCGGAACCAAAGTCCACTTCGTTCCCGATAAAACTATCTTCACCGCCACCGAATATAACTATGACACGCTGGCCCAGCGCCTCCGTGAGCTCGCCTTCCTGAACAAGGGCTTGCTGATCACGCTCACCGACGAGCGCTCCACCGACGCGAAAACCGGCGAGGCCAAGCACTCCGAGTTCAAGTACAACGGTGGCATCGCCGAGTTCATCAAGCACCTGAACCGCGGCAAGCAGACCTTGCACGATAAGCCCATCTACATGGAAGCGGAGCGTAGCGGCGTAGCCATGGAAATCGGTCTCCAATACAACGACGGCTACTCCGAGTCGGTCTTCAGCTTCGCCAACAACATCAACACCGTCGATGGCGGCACGCACTTGTCCGGCTTCCGCATGGCGCTCACCCGCACCATCAACTACGCCGGCCAGCAGATGGGCCTGTTCAAAGACGTAAAAGAAAACCTGACCGGCGACGATGTGCGCGAAGGTCTGGTCGCTGTGATTAGCGTGAAGCTGTCGCAGCCGCAGTTTGAGGGGCAGACCAAGGGCAAGCTGAATTCCGATATCGCCGGCGTCGTGCAGGCCTTCATCAACGAGCGCCTGGGCGCGTATTTCGAACAGAACGCGCCGGTCGCGCGCAAGATTATCAACAAAGCCGTCGACGCTGCCCGCGCCCGTGAAGCCGCGCGCAAAGCCCGAGATCTGACACGCCGCAAAGGCGCGCTCGATTCCGGCGGTCTTCCCGGCAAGCTTGCCGATTGCTCCGAACGCGATCCCAACCGCTGCGAATTATTCCTGGTCGAAGGCGAATCCGCAGGCGGCACAGCCAAGCAAGGCCGCGATCGCCGCTTTCAGGCAATTCTTCCGCTCAAGGGAAAAATCCTCAACGTCGAGAAGGCCCGCTACGACAAGATGCTGGCCCACGAAGAAATTCGCGCCATGATCACCGCCCTCGGTACCGGCATCGCCAAAGACGATTTCGATCCCACCAAAGTTCGCTACGGCAAAATCATTCTCATGACCGACGCCGACGTCGACGGCTCCCACATCCGCACCCTGCTGCTCACCTTCTTCTTTAGACACATGCAAGAGCTGATCAAGCGCGGCAACGTCTTCATCGCGCAGCCGCCGCTGTACTCCATCAAGAAGGGCAAGTCGATGCAGTACATCAAAGACGACGACGCCTTCGACAAAGTCATGCTCAAGCGGGCCGCCGACGGGCTGATCGTGCGCTACGGCGAAGGCGCTGCCAAGCTCGAAGGCGCGAACCTCACGCGTTTCATGAGCGTGCTCAAGGAGTATCTCAACTTCTTCGACAAGGTGAACAAACGCCTGCGCGACGAGGCCGTCACCGAGTTGCTGCCAAAGTTAGATTTCTCGAAGCACGCCGATTTCGAGGGTGATAAGACAACTCCGCCGAAGAAAATCGAGAAGCTCGAAAAAGAATTGAAGCGCCTGCAAAAGGACCGCAAGTTCAAGAGCGTGGAAGCGGTCTTCGACGAAGAGCACAACCTGTGGGAGGTAAAGATCGTCAACTCGCAGGGCTCTGAGCACGTAATTAACTGGGAACTCGCGTCCAGCGCCGAGTGTCGCCAGTTGATCTCGAAGTTCAAGCTGATCGAGGAATATCTCCAGCCGCCATTCGTAATCGAAGCCATCACTAGAGCTGGAGCGGCGAGCAGCAACGGAGACGAATCCGCAGACGAAGGGGCCGAGACCGCCTCCACCGAGGCCGACGGCAAGACCGAAAAGAAAACCGCAAAGGCCGCGCCCGGATCGAAGACGCGTGCCGCGATCGAGCCGGTAGAAAAAGCTACCGCGCGCGAGCTCTTCGACTACGTGAAAAAGGAAGGCAGCCGCGGCTACGACGTGCAGCGCTACAAAGGTCTGGGCGAGATGACCGCTCCGCAGCTCTGGGAGACGACCATGGACCCCGAACGCCGCACCCTGCTCTCAGTAAAACTCGAGGACATCGCCGAGTGCGAAACCATCTTCACCACGCTTATGGGTGAAGATGTGGAAGCCCGCCGCAAGTTCATCGAAGACAACGCGCTGGATGTGAAGAATTTGGATATTTAATAGTGCAGACCAGATCGAATAAAGGGCAGCCCTCAGGCTGCCCTTTATTCTTGATGTGTGAATCGGAGAATGCTTATGCCCCAAAATGACAAAGACTTGGAACTCATGAAAAAGGCGATAGATTATGCCAAAGATTGCCTTCCAAGCAAGCCAAGCATTCCAAGAGTCGGCGCGATTATTGCTGTTGGAGGCCAAATTCTCAGTCTTGGGAGACGTGGTACAGGTATACCGATCACCGTGACTGAATAGTTTGCGGAGAAACGAGTGCCGATTACTCTCAGGGCGCTTCCGTAAGCTGATCCCTCAACAGCGCTTGTAGATATTCGGCAAGCTCGGTGATGTCGTACTGTCCTTGCTCATAGGCAAGGTCTGCGACTCTCAATCCCTCTATATATGAATCACGGTTCTCGCGAATCCGCTCAGGCACAGTTTTCTTTCCGCCTAGAATCCTGCCCTGTCTCATGCAAATCAGGTAGTAACAGGCCGCGCGGGCGGTTCTTCCGTTGCCTTCGATGAAAGGATGGATCCAGTTCAGATTCCAGAGGGCGAATGCGGCAAGCATGGTTGGGTGCTCCATGATCGTCCAGTTTTCGTGGATCACCTAGAAGAAGGCATCCATCAATCGCGGTACATCGTGAAAGTGCGGCGGAACGTGGTTGCCGACGCGGATTGGCCCTTCGCGGTATCTGCCGCCGAGTTGGCAGATGTTCGAGACCGCGGCATAGTTCAACGCCCAAAGCGTGTACTTGTCGAATGCCTCAATGCCTTTGTTGAGGCCGATCTCAATACAGTTCGACAACAGATCGTATTGCCGAACAAGGTTTTGGCCCTCGATTTTCGCGTAAAGGGTGGGATCGTCTTTTTTTCTGACAGACATTAACGCGAGCCGCAACGCCTTCTACGGCAGCAGCTTTATGTGTTCCGACGCCCAGCGAATGCTTTCCTTGGTGATCTGGCCTTCCGAGCTGCGCGGAGCATTTCCAAAAGCGAAACTCACTCGCTGCTCGCGCAATTCTTCTTCGGAAACCGGCTTGTCCTTCGTGGCGTCCAGGACTTTTTGCAGTTCGGGATCGACGGGTATGGAGCGCAAGAATTGTTGACGGTCGGCCATAAATATTCACCTCCAGCTTGGGAGGTAATCATACGATTTCTTTTCGCTTATCATATTACTAGCTTTCCACACACTGCGCGATAACAATCTAGGAGCGGGCAGCCGCAAAAGGAAGAAAAGAGATGGCCTTGACAAGAGAATTCAAAGAGACCGTTCGCACCAAAGTGCAACGCGATGCCGCCTTCCGCAAAGAATTGCTTCGTGAAAGCGTGGAGAGTTTTCTTGCGGGGGACGTTGACACCGGGAAGACCATACTGCGCGACTACATCAACGCCACGATTGGCTTCGACAGGCTAGCGAAAATCACACACCATTCTCCCAAGAGCCTGATGAGGATGCTGGGGCCGTCGGGGAATCCTCAGGCCAGGAATCTGTTCGAAATTCTTTCCGCGTTGCAGGAGAGAGCCCGGGTTCAGTTCAAACTGAAGACGTTTGGGGCGGTTGCGGGAGCCTGACCGGCGCGGATTTTCAGTACACGCTGATGGGCGAAGACGTGGAAGCCCGCCGCAAGTTCATCGAAGACAACGCGCTGGATGTGAAGAATTTGGATATTTAGCGCTGTCCTGGAGTTGCTGGCGAACCTTTCAGCTCTTTTTCGGCCAATCCAATCGGGGGCCTAGTCGCAACCCTCCG
>Ga0074045_10000493_pt1 | contig 38203 bp, 31 predicted proteins | sample BogForMeECP23OM2_FD_94442 | JGI IMG/M metagenome (GOLD analysis project Ga0074045, IMG submission 94442) | Bog forest soil microbial communities from Calvert Island, British Columbia, Canada - Bog Forest MetaG ECP23OM2 | ecosystem: Environmental > Terrestrial > Soil > Wetlands ...
GAGCCGGCCAGGGTCGTGGCGTTGAAGAACGTTATGGTGCCAAGGTCCGGATTCGTGATTCCGGAGGTCAGCGTCAGCGTGTCTGTGTTCCTGCTGGCGGACGTGTCGAACATGTAGTTGACCGTGCCGCCGGTGCTGACGAATGAGAGCGACCCCGCGGCAGAGGAGGGCAGGAGCGTGATGCTGGCGTCGAGCCCCGAGACGGTGTTGAACACCGCCGCGCTCGAGCTCGAGGGGACGCCCGTGCTCCAGTTCCCCGCGGTGCCCCAGAGGGCCGATGACGTGCTCGTCCAGTTGTCGATGACCAGCTGCGCGCCGGCGGGAACTGCGCAGAGGCAGGCCGCTGCGCTGAACAGCAATCCCGTTATCTTCCGGCGTGACATTGGCGGGGCGCCTATCGAATGAAACGATCGGATGACCTGGAGCCGCGCCCCATCGCAAAATCCGCGGTTTGCGGCGCGGCGGCGGGCCGGCGCCGGCGCAGGGGTTGCCCGCTGGCCGGGGGCTCGTAGACGAGGCCGGGCGCCCTGAAGATGCGGTGCGGGGCGTCGTGCCGGTCCCCGCTGTGCACGGCGTTCCGGTCGGCGAGGCCGCCGGGCTCGCCGGGGAATCCCACCGCGTCCTCCAGCATGCGGCGCTCGCCCGCCCCGATCTCGGCGACGCGCGCCCAGGCGCGACGAAAGGCCTGGGCGACGACAGCGACCGGCGCCGGCTGGAACCTGCCGCTAAATGCTGTGGGTGCGAACTTCAAGGCGACATCAAGATGGCTCAATTCTGCCGCGAATTCTAGTAAAAGCCACCGGTATGCGTAGTTTCCAACTAATTATTAACGTGTTTCTTACAAGCTTTTCCTGTCGCTCGGGCCCGTCCGAGTGATATCCGACCTTGCTGCCCGCGGGATTAGCGATGCGAATTCCGAGCAAGCTCGATGCTAATGGCGCTGCCCCGCGGTTGGGGTCCGAGGCCAGGCCTGCGGAAGGCAACGGAAGCGCGGGTTGCGGCCTTGACCGCGCCCGCTATCTCGGGGGCGTCTCCTGGCCCTCGACCGCGGCTGCCGGTCCGCGGAATGCGCGCTCGGCGCGGTCATTGGGGTCCGTGCCCACCGGCTGGTCGCGCCAGAGCCAGCGCATCATCTCCGGCAGGATTGCGCCGCCCTGCTTCTGGCCGTGGTTGCCCACCCCCCACGTGTAGTTCACATCGTAGCCCTTCCTCGTCAGCTGCTCGACCAGGCGGACATTCTGGTAGAACCAGTCCTTCTTCGGGTTCGTCAGGTTCCTGTTGTCGTTGCGGCCGTCCTGCAGGAACACCCGTATGGGCTTGCGTTCGCTGGCCGCCACGAGCTCCGGGTAGACGTATTCCCCGCGGATGTCGGTGAAGCTCCCGACGAATGTGAGGACTTTCCGGAAGCTGTCCGGCCGGAACCATGCGACGCCGAAGGCGGCGCAGCCGCCGGAACTCGCGCCCATGATGGCGTGCAGGTCGGGATCCGGCGTGATGTTGTAGGTCCTCCCGAGCGCCGGCATGAGCTCGTCCACGATCACGCGCGCGTAGTTGTCGTTGGGGGGATTGTACTCGTCGGCCCGGATCGTGGTCCTGTCGCCCCAGTTGCTCGGGTTGGGCTCGGGCTGCTCCGGCCGGCGCCCCGGATTGATGAACACGCCGAGCATCACCGGGATCTCCCGGCGATAGATCAGGTTGTCCAGGACATTCTGCGCCTGGACGTCGCCTGGCTCGGCCATCATCGCCTGCCCGTCGTTGAAGATGATGATCGGGGTCGGCCGCGCGGGATCGTACTGGGCGGGGATGTACACGAAATAGGTGTGCTGGACGCCGGGAAAGACCGAGGAGGCCAGATAGCTCGGCCCGAGAATCCGTCCCTTCGGCACGCCGGGTTGCGCCTGCGAATCCGGCCCGAGCCGGTAGTAGGCGTCCATCCTGGGATCGCGGTCGCCCGGCGCCTGGGCGGACGCGGGCGGACCGGCGGGCGGCTGTGCACGGACGCATGGCGAGGCCGCGGCAAGGACAAGGAGGGTTATCAGCGATCTCCTCTGCGGGATCGCCAGGTCATGGGCGACGGAGGTCATTGGGTTTGGGAACGAGCGGGACCGCCGCGGGCCCCGACAATCGAATGGCGCAGGAAAATGGGCCCAACCCGCCCGCGGCATCGCGGTCCCTTCGGCACTGACGTCCCGGATTGCCAGGTGCATCAATCGCCGATAAGGCGCCCCGGCGACCTTCCCTGTTCAATCAGTCAATCTTCAGGAACTTTACCTGACTATAGTGCGTTCCTGCACAGCACCCGCCCTTGGCGTCCTTCTTCGACTTGAGATCCTTGAAGCTAACACGGGCCTTCGCAGTGGTTCTCTTCTTTGCAGGAGTCATATTGTTTTGATTTCGCGAGGTTATGTTCTGGGGAGGAAGCGATGCCTAGCGCATCCCCGGTACCAGAAACCCGCCCGATGGCAAGTGTCGGTCGCTTCCCTTGAGGCTAACAGAGGTGCCCTAATTCGGGCTTACCGCGCGGCTCGAACGACTTAGGGGCGCCAGCCCCGGTTGATGCATGGGTAGATTTCCCCAGGGGGGTGCGGTTGACAGCGCATCCAGGCGACAGTGGGATCATTGGCAGCCTGATTTGACTGGTCCTTGAACCACCCCGTTCACCGCGCTCTTTTGCGAGTGCCCAAGCGATTCCCATCCTCCACGTGCTTTTTGCAGTCCTTACCGCAGAGATCGCGGCACTCGTTGCCGCCGGCCTTGCCGGTCTTGTCGCGGTGGGGCTGATATGGCGCCGGGCCCGGCTTGCGGGCGCACCCGTGTCCGCCGATCCGCCGGCCACCTGGGCTGCCGCAGCCGAGGAAGGCCGGTTGATCCTGGATACGCTCCAGCGGTCAAACGTCCTTATCTGGTGGGCTCGTGTGACGCGCGAGGGCTCGGCATACCGCTGGAAGATGAGGACGCCCCCGCAGCTTCGCGACAACCCCATCTACTGCTTGGCCTCGCTGGTCGATGACAGCACAATCTGGAGGGACGACTATGCGCCCGAGCATGAAAGGACCCGGCGGACCGCCGAGAGGGCCCTCGCCGAGGGGAAGGCCGGATACGAGCAGCAGTTCCCGATCGTCGGGCCCGACGCCATGCACTGGCTCAGCGAGGAGGTCGTCATCCGGCCGGCGGGACCGGATGAGTGGGACCTGGAGGGGGTCATCGTCGACGTCACGAAACGCCATGAGGCCGAGGCCACCTACCGAGGCATCTTTGAAAACGCGCGCATCGGGATCTTCGCGACGAAGCCCGACGGAAAGATATTGGCCGCAAACCCCGCGATGGCGCGGATCTTCGGCTACGAGTCCGTCGAGAGCTCGATGCGCGAGGTGCCCAGCGCGAAGAGCGGCTACGTCGACCTCGCGTCGCGCGCCGACCTGCAGCGCCGCCTCGAGGTATCCGGCAAGGTGGTCGACTTCGAGACCCAGATGGTCCGCAGGGACGGCACCCATATCTGGGTCCGATTGAACATTCATGTGGTGCAGGATGGGCCGGGCGAGCAGCACTACGAGGGGACGCTGGAGGACCTGACCGAGCGCAAGCGCGCCGATGCCCTGATCCGTGAGCAGAACGAGATTCTGTCCAAGTCGCACGAGGGCATTGTGATCGTGGACCTCCACGGGAGGATCGCATTCTGGAACCGGGGCTCCGAGGAGATCTTCGGCTGGACCGCATCCGAGGCGCTGGGCAAGGCGCCCGAGGAACTGCTGGGATTGGACGATCTCGAGGCCCTCGCGGCATTGCGCTCGGCGGTCGACGGCAAAGGGTTCTGGAACGGCGAGATCCGGATGAGGGACCGCAAGGGCCGCAATCTCATCGTGGAAACCCGCACAACCCTCGTCCGGGACGAGGCGGGCCGGCCCAAGGCCCACCTCAACTTCGTGGCCGACATCACCGAGAAGAAGCTCTTCGAGGAGAAATTCCTCCACGCGCAGCGGCTGGACACGATCGGCATGCTCGCAGCCGGCATCGCCCACGATCTCAACAATGTCCTGGCCCCGATCATGTTCGCGGCCCCGCTCCTTCGTGACGCCCTGTCCACGCCGCGGGACCTCAAGATACTCGACACCGTCAACAGGAGCGCGGCGCGCGGCGCCGGGCTCGTGAAGCAGATCCTCGGGTTTGCGCACAGCGCCGCCAGCGAGCTCCAGCCCACTCAGGTGAAGCACATCGCGCGCGACATCATCGGCGTCATTACGGAGACGTTTCCCAAGTCCATCGAGCTTCAGCAGAAGGTCCCCTCCGACCTCTGGCCCGTGATGGGCGACGCCACGCAGATCCACCAGGTGCTCCTCAACCTCTGCGTGAACGCCCGCGACGCCATGCCGCAGGGCGGGACGCTGCACATAACCGTGGCCAACCGCCGGCTCAATGCGGCGGAGGCCACCAGGATCCCGGGATCCCGGCCGGGCCCCTGGCTCGTCTTCGAGGTAGGCGACACCGGCACCGGCATCACGCCCGAGGTCCTGGAGCGGATCTGGACACCGTTCTTCACGACCAAGGGGACGGGCAAGGGCACGGGCCTCGGGCTTTCCACGGTGCGCGGCATCGTGGCCAACCACAAAGGCTTCGTGGAATTGCAGACGGCGGTCGGCCGCGGCACGACGTTCCGCGTGTTCCTGCCCGCCGTCGAGAGCGAGGCGCCCCAGACCGCGAGCGCCTCGCCCTTCGACCTGCCAGACGGCCACGGCGAACTGATCCTGGTCGTGGACGATGATGCCGGGTTCCGCCACATCGGCACCGCCATCCTGGAGAAGCACGGTTACCGCGTCGTGAGCTGCGCCGACGGCGTGGAGGCGATCATGTTGTTCGTCTCCCGCGCAGCGGATATCTCGCTGGTCATCACCGATGTGGACATGCCCCGCCTCGGCGGCACGGAGCTGGCCCGCGCGCTGGCGCAGCTGCGCCCCGACATCCGGATCATCGCCATGAGCGGGCTGGCTCCGGACGAGGCGGGCGGATCAGGCGCCCTGGAAGCACAGAAGGCGACCCAGGCGTTTCTCCTGAAGCCCATCAAGGCCACAGACCTGCTGGGCGCCGTGCACCGCCTGCTTCATTCATCCGAGAAGCCTAAAACCGCCTTGTGCCCGAGCGACAGCGTCCAAATCTGACGGGCGCACCACCGCTCGGCTAGGGCCGGGAGAATGGTGGTGTCCTAGTCTGGATCGGATCGGACTTCGAAGGCCAGCCCCGACAGGGATCGCCCGCCGGGCTCAGGGCCGGCCTCGAAGAGGTCGCCGCGCCGCGGATTGCGAGCACGAACGCGCAGAGGATTGCGCCTTGCGCCCGGCGATCTAAGGACTAATGCAGAGGTTCTCCACAATGTACTTTCGGGACTTTTACCACCACCATCCCCATGGGGTGCCTCTTGGCGGGGCAATCCTGGTTCTGCTCGTGGTTATTCTGGTGGTCGTGCTGACCCGCCGTTCAAAGGACTGACGCCGGATTGCTAGGAAGGGTTCCAGGTTGACGGTTCGCGAAGTTGCCGAAGTCCGGGGTGTCGAATCCGAATTAGGACACCTCCGGGAGAATCCCGCCCTTGACACCCCCCCGCCGGTAGGGCACTTGAGTCAACTCTTAAACGCCGCGAATCCATGCAACCCACCTTCCGCCCGCACCGCAAGAAACGAGCCCGAAAGATCGGCTACCGCGCCCGGAGGTCCACCCGGGGCGGCCGCAAGGTGCTCGCCGCCCGCCGCAAGAAGGGCCGCAAGCGCCTGACCGTCGTTTGATCTTGGGGACTGCGGATTCCAAGCGCATGCGCCCTGGGCAGCATCTACGCCGCCAGAGCGATATCCAGGCGGTCCGCCGGCAGGGAGCGCGGGTGGATTGCACCGCGTTCACGGTCTGGTGGAGGGCCCGCCCGGGCGGCGACGAACTCGCGCGCGCGTGCTTCGTCGCGTCGAGCCAGGCGGTCGGCGCCGCCGTCCTGCGCAACAGGGCGAAGCGCAGGATGAGGGAGGTCTTCCGGCTCCACCAGGACCTCCTGCCCCCGTCGTGCGACCTGCTTCTTGTGGCCCGCACGCCGGTGGTCCGCTGGCCGTTCGCCAGGCTCGAGCAGGCCTTCGCCGACGCGTCGGCCCGGATCCGCTCCGGCCCCCGGACCCCGTGAACGCCCTCCAGACACAGCCGGAGGCCCCGAGGCAGGGTATCGCCGCGGCCGCCGCGGTGGGATTGATCCGGGTGTACCAGCGGACCGCGTCCCCCCTTCTTCCGGCCTTCTTCGGGCCGGCCTGCGGGTGCAGGTTCTATCCAACGTGCTCCCATTACGCCGCGGAGGCGGTGAGGACCCACGGGGCCCTCAGGGGCTCCTGGCTCGCGGCCCGCCGCATCGTCAAGTGCACCCCCCTCCATCCCGGCGGCAACGACCCCGTGCCGGCGGCCCGGCGGAGACCGAGCTAGGCAACCGCGTGGACAAGAAGAACACATTCATCGGCGCGCTGCTGTTCGTCGCGGCGTTCTTCATCCTTCTCTACAACCAGAAGCATGCGCAGCCGCCGGCCTCCCCCGCCGAGATCAGGCACGAGGTGACCAAGCAGATCGCCTCGGAGGCCAGCGCTCCCGCAGCGCCGTCGAATCCAGAGGAGCCGGCGTTCGCGACCGCCCAGGCCGACCACGCGGGGGCGGCCGTGACAAAGCTCGGGAACAGCTTCGTCGAGGTGAGCTTCACCGACTTTGGCGGCGCCATCCGCGACGTGGCCTTCAAGAGGTACCCCGCCTCCCAGGGCCGGCCCGACCCGTTTGTCTTCAACCAGCTGCACGCCGACCCCATGATGGCGTTTGCCGGCGTCCCCGGGCTGGACCGCGCCAGCCGCTACGAGCTCGTGTCGAAGACGGACAGCGACCTCGTCTACCGCACGGTGCTAGACGGCCGGCTCGAGGTGACCCGGCACTACGTGGTCTCGCCCGACAAGGGCGCGGCCACGGACCCCTACCTGGTCAGGTGCGTGACGACGCTGCGCAACCTGGCCGACAAGCCGGCCGACCCGATGCGCATCTCCCTCTCGATCGGCACCGCGGCCCCCAGCAACGCCCTGGACAACGGCCTGCAGCTGACGACGGAGTACTCGAACGGGAAGGACCAGACGCTGGTCCGGCGCTCCTCGCTGGAGGCGAGCGGCGGACTCCTCGGCTTCGGCGCGAGGACCACGAAGGCCGTGATCGCGGGCGCCGGGCCCATCGTCTGGGCCACCGTCAAGAACCAGTTCTTCGCCTCGATCCTCACGCCCGACGAGCCCGCCGCGTGGCTGGAGACCCGCAGGGTGAAGCTCCTCGAGCAGCTCCCGGACGCCGACCCCCGCGCCTACGGGATCACGGGCGACGTCGACTTCGACCTGGCGGCGATTCCGGGGCACGGCGAGGCGACGCTGGCGGGCGACCTCTACGTCGGGCCCAAGGAATACCCGAGGCTCTCGAACGCGGACGTCTTCAGGAAGGAGCAGGACCGCATCATGGATTTCGGCAACTTCGTGTTCCGCTTCTGCGCCGCGATCCTGATCACGCTGATGACGTGGATACACGGCTGGGCCGCGAACTGGGGCGTCGCGATCATCCTGACCACGCTGGCCCTCAAGTTCCTGTTCCTGCCCGTCACGCTCTCCCAGGCGCGCACGGCCAGGCGGACCCAGAAGATCATGCCCGAGCTGAAGGCGGTCCGCGAGAAGTACAAGGACAACCCCCACAAGCAGCAGGCGGCGACGATGGAGCTCTACAAGAAGCACAAGGTGAACCCCGTCGCCGGGTGCATCCCCATGCTCCTGACGATCCCGTTCTTCTTCGCGTTCTTCCGGATGCTCCAGAGCGCGGCCGAGCTGCGTTTCGCCCACTTCCTGTGGGCGCACGACCTCTCGATGCCGGACACGGTGCTGACCCTGGCCGCCCCCGTCATCGGCTCCCTCAACATCAACGTCCTGCCGATCGTGCTCTGCCTCGTGGCGTTCGTCCAGATGCGCCTGACGCCCCAGCCGACGGTCGACAACGCGCAGATGAAGATGATGAAGTTCATGCCGCTCATGTTCCTGCTGTTCTACTACAGCTGGTCCTGCGCGCTCTCGCTCTACTCCACCGTCAACGGCCTCTTCATGATCGGCCAGCAGCTCGTCATCAACCGCATGAAGGACACGGGCGACCCCGCCGACGCCCAGCCGTCCAAGCCGGTCAAGAACGTCACCCCGCGCAGGCGCTGAGGCGCCGGGAGCCCCCGTCATGGCCGGCCACAACAAATGGGCGAAGGTCAAGCGGATCAAGGCGGTCGTCGACGTCCGGCGGGCCAAGGTGTTCAGCCGGCTTTCGCGCGAGATGACGATAGCCGCGAGGGCGGGCGGAGGCGACCCGGCGATGAACCCGAGGCTGCGCACGCTGCTCCTCAAGGCCCGCGACGCCAACATGCCCGCCGACAACATCGAGCGGGCCGTCAAGAAGGGGACGGGCGAGCTCTCCGGCGCCGTCTACGAGGAGTTCACCTACGAGGGCTACGGCCCCGGCGGCGTGGCGATGATCGTCAGGGTCGCGACGGACAACAAGAACCGCGCGGCCTCGGAGGTCCGCAGCGCCTTCACCCGCTTCGGGGGCAACCTGGCCGGGGCGGGGGCGGTCTCGTTCCTCTTCCGGCGCGCGGGGCAGTTCCTGGTGTCGAAGGAGGCCGCGACCGAGGACGCCCTCATGGAGGTCGCCCTCGATGCCGGCGCCGACGACGTGATCTCCACCGCGGACGGGTTCGAGATCCGGTGCGACGCCCAGGCCTTCGACCGGCTGGCGCACGCTCTCGGTCAGCGGGGGATAAAGGCGGAGAGCGCCGAGATCGCGTACATCCCGACGAGCACCGTGCCGGTCGCCGACGTCTCGGTCGCCAGGTCTCTCTTCAAGTTCCACGACGCCCTCGAGGAGCTGGAGGACGTGCAGCAGGTCTTCTCGAACGAGGAGATGGACGAGGCCGTGAGCGCGGCCGCGGGGGCGTGACCGGCGGCCGGAGGGCGTCATAACGGCTCCGGCGCCTTGCGTAGCCGCGGGGGACTGGTTGAATCCCGCGTACCCATGACCGACGACGTCCAGGCGCCCCCCCCGACCCAGTCCGAGCCCGGGCACCTGGCCGCGGACGACGTCGGCCTCGTGGCGCCGCGCGACTTCAGGCACCCGGGGCCGTTCGCGTTCAGGAGCGGCCAGACGATCCAGGGCTTCACGCTCCGGTACGAGACCTACGGGGCGATGAACGCGACGCGCGACAACGCGGTCCTCATATGCCACGCGCTCAGCGGCGACCACCACTGCGCCGGCTGGCACTCGCCGGCCGACAGGAAGCCCGGGTGGTGGAACAACCTGATCGGGCCCGGCAAGGCGGTCGACACCGGGCGATTCTTCGTCGTCTGCGCCAACGTCCTCGGGGGGTGCCAGGGCTCGACGGGCCCGAGCTCGACCGAACCCGCGACGGGGCGCCCCTACGGGATCCGCTTCCCGTTCGTGACGATCCCCGACATGGTGAACGCGCAGAAGCTCCTGCTGGACCACCTCGGCGTCGCCGAGCTCCACGCGGTCATGGGGGGCTCGATGGGCGGGATGACCGCCCTCATGTTCGCGATGGAGTACCCCCAGCTCACGAGGCGCCAGGTCATCATGGCGTCGACCGCGAACGAGAGCGCGCAGGCCATCGCGTTCAACGAGGTCGGCCGACAGGCGATCATGCAGGACCCGGCGTGGAACAACGGCGACTACCCGCGCGACGGCGGGCCCCGTGTCGGGCTGGCGATCGCGCGGATGATGGCCCACATCACCTACCTTTCCGACGCGGGGATGGACCGCAAGTTCGGCAGGCGCAAGCGCGAGTCCGCCGGGGGCGAGGCCTACACGTTCGACGCCCAGTTCGAGGTGGAGAGCTACCTGCGCCACCAGGGGGAGAGCTTCATCAACCGGTTCGACGCGAACTCGTACCTCTACATCACGCGGGCCATCGACCAGTTCGACGCCGCCCGGGCGGCCGGCTCGCTCGAGCAGGCGTTCGCCCCGGTGCAGGCGGATTCCCTGGTCGTCGGCTTCGCGAGCGACTGGCTGTTCCCGCCGGACCAGAACAGGGCGATCGCGCTCGCGCTCCTGCGCGCGGGAAAGCGGGCCAGCTATGCCGAGCTCGCCACCGACCTCGGGCACGACTCGTTCCTGCTGGAGAGCGACGAGCTCTACTCCCTGGTCCGCGGGTTCCTGGAGCGCGACGAGACGTACTCGTTCGACTTCGCCATCTGACCGCCCCCGCAAGAAAACCACGATGAGCAGGCTCATAGAGAAGCGGACGGTGGACATGCGGGTGATCGGCGAATGGGTCGAGCCGAACTCGCGCGTGCTCGACCTGGGGTGCGGGCGCGGAGAGCTGATGGCCTACCTGGTCCAGGCCAAGCAGGTCTCGGCCACGGGGGTGGACCTGGACTTCGAGCGGATCTCGGCGTGCGTGCGCCGCGGGCTCAGCGCCTACCAGGGCGACATGACCGCGTTCATGCGCACGTTCCCGGACCGGCATTTCGACAGGGTCATATGCTCGCGCACCGTCCATGAGCTGAACGACCCCGCGGGGGTCATCCTCGAGGCCCTGCGCGTCGGCAGCAAGGTGACGGTGGGCTTCGTCAACCACGGTTTCTGGAAGAACCGGATCGGCATGCTCTTCCGAGGCAGGAAGGTCCGCAACGCCGTCTATACGACGGCGTGGCACGAGAGCCAGCCCGCGAATCCGCTCACGATCGCCGACTTCGAGGACTTCTGCCGCGGCAAGTCGATCCGCGTCGTTCGCCGCGCCCACCTCCTCGGGGACTGGCGGACCCCCTGCGCCGTCCTCCCGAACCTCCTCGCGGGCTACGCCCTCTACGACCTCGCCCGGGGGTGACGCGCCGCCAGGCGCTCGGCCTGGATGAGGAACACACGGTCGCCGCCGTCGATGGTGTGGAACCAGTGGGGCTGGAGGTGGCCGAATTCGCGCTCGATGGCGGCCCGCATCCCGCCGACCTCGATCATGAGGATGCCCCGCTCCGCGAGGTGGCGCCGCGCCTGGCGCACCAGCCTGCGGACGAGGTCGAGCCCGTCCCTGCCGCCGTCGAGGGCCAGGCGCGGCTCACGACGGAACTCCGCGGGAAGGCTGTCGACGCGCGCCGTGGGCACATAAGGCGGGTTGCACACGATCACGTCATAGCGGCGCGCGGGCGCCGGCTCGAGCATGTCGCCCTGGATCAGCCGCACGCGCCCCGAGAGCCGGTGGCGCCTCACGTTCACCGCCGCGACCTCAAGCGCGTCCCCCGACAGGTCGAAGGCGTCGACCCGGGCCCTCCTGAAGTGCCGGGCGAGCAGGATGGCGAGGCAGCCGGAGCCCGTGCAGACGTCGGCCACGCGGGCCACCGCCCCGGGGTCCGCGAGCCAGGGATCTACCTGCTCGGGCAGGACCTCGACAAAGTAGCTCCTCGGGATGAGCACGCGCTCGTCGACGTAGAAGCGCGCGTCCCCGAGCCAGGCCTCGCGGGTGATGTAGGCCGCCGGGACGCGCTCGACGAGCCGCCGCCTGAGCACGTCCCCGATCGCCGCGGACTGCGAGGGCGACAGCCGCCGCGCCCGCACGCCCGGGCCGCTGTCGAGCGGCAGCCCCAGCGTGCGCAGGATGAGGTAGAGCGCCTCGTCGTGTGCCCCGGGCGCGGTCTGCCCGAGCCAGGCCCCGTGCTCCGCGTACAGCCGCTCCGCGCGCCTTAGCCATCCTCCGAGCGTCACGGGAAGATCAGCGGGAAGGCGCGGGGATTGAGCCAGTCGCAGGGGCCTGCACAGGGGATGCGGGCCCCGCCTGCGACGTAGCCGATAATGTTCCGCGTCACGCTTGTGTTTACCACCGAGAGGATGAGGGGGCAGCCCCCGCGGGCGAGGCTGTAATAGCCATCCCGCGGCATCCCGACGGCATGGCCCCGCTCGTGGAGGCCAATTCTCGCGATGAGCGTGATGACGATGATCAGCCCGTTGCGGATGTAGTTGGGGTCGAAACCCATTCGCCGGCTACTTTCCCTGGCCCGGGGCCAGCTGCGCAGCCAGCCTCTGCTTCTGGGCGTCCAGGTCCGCGAGGGTGACCGTCGCGAGGACCCTTCGGGCCTGGCCGGTGTTCCCCATCTTAATGAGGACGTTTGTCTCGTGCAGGCGCATCGTCTGGCGCTCGACCTCGGATTTTGCGTGCGCCTCAAGCCCCTCCCAGGCCCCCAGCGCCGCGTTCCAGTCGGGCTCCTTCATGTCGTAGAAGGACTCAGCGTAACGGTACGTGAACTCGATCCGGTCCGGGGCGAGCTCCGCGGCGGTCCTGAATGCCTCATGCATCGCGTGGTCGACGGAGGCCCGGGTCCATTCCCCGCTTCTCAGGAAGTCGTCCCGGGCCTCGAAGAGGAGCGTTCCCAGCTGGTAGTGGTAGAGCGGCTCGCCCGGCTCGAGCTTGGTCGCGGACTTGAAGTAGCTGACCGCCTCGAGCGGCTTGCCCTCCTCGGCCAGGTAGTTGCCGAGCTCGTTCTTCACGAGGGGTATGTCCGGGTCGAGGTCGTTCGCCTTCGTGAGCACGGCGAAAGCCTGCCTCCGGAGGCCGACCTTCCAGAGCATGTACCCGTAGGTCGCGTATCCCGCCGCGAAATCCGGGCTGTCGCGCAGGAGCGACTCGTACTCGTGGGTGAGCTGCTCCACCCCCGTCTTGAAGGCGGCGTCCTCCATGTCCTTGCCCCTGGCCGCGGCGTCCCCGAACAGGACCCTCTGGTGCTCGGCTATCTCCTTGAGCCTGTGCTCCGGCATGGTCTCGGCCGGCGCGGGCGCGCCGGCCCGCGCGGCCGCGGCAAGGAGCGAGGCGCAAACGGCTAGCAAGAGGGCTGGGCGGCTGTGCATGTGGGGAAGGTGAAGCCCGTGGACACCGGGTCGCCGGATGCGTTCGGAAAATCTGCCCCCGGGCCGCCAATCATGGCGACTAAAATGCACTATTCGCTTTCGAATCGCGTCCCCGGCCCCTATAAGATCCGTCCATGTCACAGGCAGTCCGCTCGGTCGCGCAGAGCCCTCAGAGGGCCGGAGTGCCGTCCGACGTCCTGGGCGCCGCCGTCGACCGCCTGAACGACATCGTGATGGTGACCGAGGGTACCCCCGTCGAGGAGCCGGGCCCGCGCATCGTTTTCGTCAACCCGGCGTTCGAGAGGATGACCGGCTACGCGGCCGACGAGGTGGTGGGCCGCTCGCCACGCTTCCTCTCGGGTCCCGGCACGTCCAAGGCCGATCTCGCGCGCATCGACGCGGCCCTGCGCGAGCGCAAGCCGGTCAAGGCGGAGCTGCTCAACTACAGGAAGGGCGGCGCGCCGTTCTGGGTCGAGATCACGGCCACGCCTGCGGAGAGCCCCACGGCGGGAGGCGAGTACATCGTGTTCATCGAGAGCGACATCACGGAGCGCAAGGGGGCGGAGGCCGCGCTTCGCGAGCAGGAACGCTCCATGGCCGCCCTCTTCAGCAACCTGCCCGGCATGGCGTTCCGATGCCGCAACGACGGCTTCTGGACGATGGAGTTCATCAGCGACGGCTGCCTCGAGCTCACCGGCTATGAAGCCGCGGAGATCATCGGGAACCGCCAGACAAGCTACGAGGAGATCATCGACCCCGAGGACAGGAAGGCCGTGCGGGAGACCGACGCGCGCTCCCTGGAGCGCGGCGAGGCGTTTGAGATCACCTACCGGATCCGCACACGCAAGGGCGCCGTCAAGTGGGTGCAGGAGAGGGGCCGGCCGGTCCCCGGGCCGGACGGAAAGGCCCGGTACTTCGAGGGGTTCATAACGGACGTCACCGAGCGCAAGCTCCTGGAGCTCCAGGTGGCCCAGAACCAGCGGCTCGAGAGCATCGGAACGCTCGCCGGCGGGATCGCGCACGACCTGAACAACGTCTTCGCCCCGATAATGATGGCCGGCGAGCTCCTGTCGGACAAGGTGAACGACAAGGACTCGAACCAGCTCCTCGACGTCATCTCGGCGAGCGCGCGCCGGGGCGCGGGCCTCGTGCGCCAGATCCTCCTGTTCGCGCGCGGCATGGAGGGCCAGAGGGTCGCCCTCGCGCCGTCGGCCCTCCTGGCGGAGATCCGGACCTTCCTCGAGAGCACCCTGCCGAAGTCGATACGGATCGAGTTCGATGTCGCCCCGGGCCTGCCCACGGTCTCCGGGGACCCCACGAACCTCCACCAGGTGTTCCTCAACCTCTGCGTCAACGCCCTGGACGCGATGCCGTCGGGCGGCAGGCTCTCCATCTCGGCGGCGACCGCCCACGTGCCCCCCTCCTCCCCGAGGCCGCACCCGGACGCCGTGCCCGGGGAATTCGTCAGGTTCGACGTCGCGGACACCGGCTGCGGCATCCCCGACGTCCTGCGGGGCCAGATATTCGACCCGTTCTTCACCACGAAGGGCGTCGGCCGCGGCAGCGGGCTCGGCCTCTCGACGGCGCGCTCGATCGTGAAGGCCCACCGCGGATTCATAACCTTCAAGTCGGCCGAGGGCGCCGGAACGACGTTCTCCGTCTTTCTCCCCACGACGTCGGCGGGGCTGTCCGCAACGCACCTCGACGAGCACGCGAAGCCAGATCTGGTGCCGCTTCCGCGCGGCAACGGCGAGCACATCCTGGTCGTCGACGACGAGGTGTCCGTGCGGCTCATCATGCGCAGCACGCTGGAGAACTTCGGCTTCCGGGTGTCGACGGCGTCCGACGGCGCCGAGGCGATCGCGCTCTTCCGCAACCCGGCCGGCCGGTTCGACCTGGCCCTTGTCGACATGCAGATGCCGGGCCTCGACGGCGGGAAGACCATCGTCGCGCTGCGCCACCTCAGGCCGGAGCTCCCGATCGTGGGGGCGAGCGGGCTGGCCACGGACGAGAACCGGGAGCACGCGGCGGCGAACGGGGTCAGGCATTTCCTGGACAAGCCCTTCAGCGTCGAGACCCTGATTCGCACGGCGCACGCCGCCATGGCGAAGACGGCTCCGTGAACCTGCTGGACCGCCACATATTCAAGAGCGTCCTCTTCACGTGCTTCGCGGCCGTGTGCCTCTTCGCCTTCGTGCTGATGTCGGTGAACGTCCTGCGCGACCTGCTCGGCCCCCTGCTTTCGGGCCAGCTCCAGCTCCTCATGGTCGGGCGGCTCGTCCTGCTGCTCGTCCCCGTCGTCATCTCGTATGCGCTGCCCCTGGGGATGCTGACCGGCGTCCTGCTGACGCTCGGCCGCCTGTCCTCGGACGGCGAGATAACGGCGATGCGCGCGGCGGGACTGAGCATCCCGAGGATCGCCCTGCCGGTGCTCGCGCTGTCCGTCCTGTGCGTCGCGCTGGGGCTGAAGATCAACTTCGAGTCGATGCCGACGGCGAAGGTGCAGTACGAGAAGGAGCTCCTGGCCGCGGTCCGCGCCAACCCGCTGAGCTTCATCGTCCCCAAGAAGTTCATCCGGGATTTTCCAGGCTACGTCGTCTACATCGGCTCAAGGAAGGCGTCGGACCTGCGCGACGTCTGGGTATGGCAGCTCGACGATGAGCGCCGCGTCGTCCGCTTTGTCCGCGCGGAGTCGGGGCGCGTGGACTACGACGACGCCGCGAACGACTTCATCATCACCCTGGCCAACGCGCGGATCGAGGACCACGACCGGAAGAAGCCCGAGGATTTCTCGCGGCCCCTGATGGTCAACTCGTTCGGGCAGGTCGAGCCCGTCCGGCTTCCCCTCTCGAAGTACTTCGGCACCCCGACCGTCCACCAGAAGCTCGCCTGGATGACCTACGGCGAGCTCAGGGCGGAGAAAGGCAGGCTCGGGCGGGAGCCCGTGAAGCCCGGCATGGAGAAGGAGCGCCGGAGCGAAATCATGAAGGTTGAGCTGACCATCCAGGACAAGCTCAGCATGGCGGCCGCAATCTTCACCTTCGCGTTCATCGGGATTCCGCTCGGGATCAAGGTGTCCCGGCGGGAGACGAGCGCGAACCTCGGGATCGCCGTCCTGCTGGGCCTGGGGTACTACTTCATCACCGTCGTCGTCGGCTGGCTCGACCAGCATCCCGAGTACCGGCCGGATCTTCTCCTTTGGGCCCCCAACCTCGCCCTTGCCGCTCTCGGGTTCTGGCTTCTGCGCCGGCTCGACCGGGCCTGAGGGGGCCGGGAAGGCGTCAAATGACGACGCCGTCCGGCGCCGTGAAGTCGTCGTCGACGACGTTGCCCGTGTTGCGCGTGCGCGCGGGCTCGAAGACGAGGATCTCCGCCTCGGAGTCGGCCATGGTCCGGTGCTCGACGCCGCGCGGCACCACGCAGAACTCGCCGGCGCTCAGGACCACGCTGCGCTCGCGGTACTCAAGGGTCATCCGGCCCCGCCAGACGATGAATAGCTCGTCCTCGTTGTCGTGCCGGTGCCACGGGAAGGTCCCGGCTATCTTGACGAGCTTCAGCTCCTGGCCGTTGAGCGCCGCCACGACCTTGGGCCGCCAGCGCTCGTGGATGAGCGAGAACTTCGACTCGAGCGACGCCTTGTCCATGGCCCTAGAATTCCAGGAACTCGAGCGACTGGGTCGCGACGAGGCCGCTGCGGCCGTCGATCCGCGCCATCGCCTGGTCGCAGACGGGCAGCGACGCCCGGCTTGAGAGCAGCGACCGCGCCTCGTCCCCGAGGCGGACGAACTCCACGCCAGATCCCCGGCATGCGTCCAGGAACTCGCGGAAGATCGCCCGGCGCCCCATGCCCTCGATCTCGGCGTGGAGCGTGAACACGTTGAGCCGGCCGGGCCTCACGAGCGAGAGCAGGTGCCGGGCGATCGCGCTGTCGGGAAACTCCGGCCGGCCCATCAGCTCGTCGAGCGTCGGGAGCGTCGTGGGGATCTCCAGCGTCCGGAACACCCTGCCCCCGATCCGGGGGAGGTACGGGTGCGTCCCGCGCGTGTCGCTCGAGTAGAGAAGGCCCGCCTCGTCGTACACCTCGCGGCTCCTTTCGTTGCTCTGCCACCCCGCGGCGCCGGCCGCGTCCGCCGCCGCGCCGAAGATCCGGGTGAATTCGTCCAAGGCGGACGCAAACTCGGCCCGGACGGAGGCAAGGTCCATCCCCTGCATGAAATCCTGCCAGCGGTAGTGGTTGTAGCAGTGGATCCCCACCTCGAAGCCCAAGTCGCGGACGGCGCGCATCGCGGGGGCGTTGCGGCGGCCGACGTGCGGGGCCGGCAGGAGCGTCCCGTTGAGGAGGGTCCGGACGCCGTAGATCCGGACGACGCTTGTCCTGGCAACCTTGCCGAAGAATCCCGGCCGGAGCACGCGGGTGACCGCCCTTCCCGTCTGGTCGGGGCCGAGCGAGAACAGGAAGCAGGCCGGCACCCCGGCCTCCCTGCAGTCCGCGGCCAGGTTTGGCACGCCGACGCGCGTCCCGCGGTCCGTGTCGACGTCAACCTTGAGCGCGAGTCGCACCGCCATGGCGCTCAGTCGAGCTTGTAGTCCCTGTGGGCCAGGTGGTAGTCGAGCGTGAGCTTGATCGCCGTCTTCAGGTCCACCTTGGGCGTCCAGCCCAGCTGCCTCCTGATCGCGGCCACGGACGGGACGCGCCGCTGGATGTCCTGGTAGTACTTCCCGAAGTACTTGCCCGAGGACACCACGACCGTCCTCGCCTTCGCCGCCTGCGACCGGAACTCCGGGTAGCCCCTGAAGGCCGCGATGATGAGCTTCGCGAGGCGGGCGACGCTCACGTTGTTCGCCGGGTTTCCGATGTTGAAGATCTGGCGCGAGGCCCTGCCGCCCCTGTTCTCGATGATCCGGAGAAGGGCGTCCACGCCGTCGTCGATGAAGGTGAAGGAGCGGCACTGCCTGCCGCCGTCGACCAGCTGGAGCGGCTTCTCGAATATCACGTTCGAGATGAACTGCGTGAAGAGCCGGGAGCTCCCCTCCTTCGGCTCGAGCACGTTGTCGAGCTTGGGGCCGATCCAGTTGAACGGCCGGAACAAGGTGAAGTCCGCGCCGTCGCGCACGCCGTAGGCGTAGATCACGCGGTCGAGGAGCTGCTTCGAGCAGGCGTAGATCCAGCGCTGGCGCTCGATCGGGCCGTACACGAGCGTGCTCGTCGTCTCGTCGAGCTCGCCGTCGGGGCACATCCCGTAGACCTCCGAGGTGGAGGGGAATATGATCCGCTTCCGGTACTTCGCGCACTTGCGGACGACCTCGAGGTTGGCCTCGAAATCGAGCTCGAAGACCCGCAGCGGATCCTTCACGTACTGCACGGGGTTCGCGATCGCGACCAGGGGCAGCACCGCGTCGCATTTCTTCACGTGGTATTCGATCCACTCGCGCGAGATCGTGATGTCCCCCTCGACGAACTTGAACCGGGGGTTCCCAAGGCAGTCGCCGAGCTTGTGGTCGCCGACGTCCATCCCGTAGACCTCCCAGTCTTTCCGCTTGAGGATGGCGTGCGTCAGCGAGCTTCCGATGAAGCCGTTGGCACCGAGAATGAGGACGCGCAGGGGCATGGGGGTGAGGACCCGATAAACCACGAAATCGGGCAAATGACACGAAAGAACATTGCCCCCGCTGCGCTGGAGACGAAAGGGCCCGCGCCCTGGCAGGGGCGCGGGCCCGGCGGCCTGGCGAAGATCAGCCTAGAACAGGATGCCCGCCTCCAGCGCGAACCGCGTCTGGCTCGTCTTCGTGCCCAGCGGCCCTAGGGCGAGGCCGCTCGTGGTCCCGGAGGCCTGCACGTATGAGATCTCGGCCCGCGTGAAGAAGATCCCCGACTGGTAGGTTGGCGTCAGCGTGAACGACCAGGCGTTGCTGCCCGGGCCGTAGAGCAGGTCGGCGGAGCCGTCCCCGGTGTTGCCGCTCTGGGAGATGTACTCGACGCGGCCGGACACGTTGACCGAGGTGTTGGGGACGGCGTAGTTCACGAGCAGCGCGGCCCCAAAGCTGGTCGTGTCCTTCATGACACCGATGGCCGATCTTGCCGGCAGGTCGGTGTACTGGATGTAGGGCTCGATCACCCACGCTCCCGACGTGTACGTGTAGATCAGGTTGTCCAGCTGCTGGTTGTTGTTCTGGTAGATCGGCGTTGCCAGGGACTTCGAGTAGTCGGTGGTTCCCAGGTTCCCGCTCACCACAAGCTCGAGCGAGTTGGCGCTGTTGATTGCCCACGTGGCCGCCCCCGAGAGCCAGTTGAACCTCTGCGAGTAGTATCCGTCGTTCCATGATGCGTTCAAGGTCACCGGGCCCGCCGTGTAGTTAACCTGGACGCCCTGGCTCACGGCCGTTTCCTGGTTCCAGAGCAGGCCCCGCTCGATGTTCATGTTCTCGAACGTGAACGTGTATTCCGCCCCTACGAGCGTCGGCAGCTTGCCGGCCTCGATGGAGAAGTTGCTGTTCGGCGCAATCTTGACGAACGCCTGGGGCATCGGGCCGTAGAAATCCTTGGTCGCATTGCCCGCCGTCAAGTACCCGGCGCCGAGCGCCGGCAGCGAATACACCCCGGCCTCGATGAAGAACTGGAACGTGCCGTCGACCTTCTGGACGAAGATCTGCGCGTTGCTGACGTCCGCGAGGTCGTGTCGGTCGCCCGGGAAAAGGGTGTCCTCGGCGAGGAAGAGCCCGGAGACCGCGCCCGACACGTAGATCTTGCCAAGGTCCGGGATGTCGAAGCTCTCCGGCTTTACATTGACGCTGAGGGGGCCGGCCATGGACGGCGTCGAAACTGGGGACGTCGGCGGCGCGGCCGGAGCGGCGGCCGCGGCTGGTGCGCCTGCCGCCGGAGTCGTGGGCGCGGCGGCCGGAGTTGCTGGTGGCGGTGGCGTTGTCGCCGTTTGCGCCCGGGCGGGGACGGCCCAAAGGGAAACGGCGCCGATGCACATTGCGCGCACCATCATATTTGTCTGGGTAATAACGGATTTGGTCATTTGTGGTCGGTTTTTGCTGGGTGGTGGTGTACTGCGCCCGGCTCATTCTCACCCCAAGTTGGGAGTGGGCCGGCTTTATGTTTAAGCAAGATCTCTGCCAGATTATTGATTTGCCGCATAATCTCCCATTCTAGCCGCCGGCGAATTCCCCGGGGAATAGAATCTTGGCCGGAGACCGTTTCGTTGTTGCTAAGTCACGCCCCGCTTCGATGGTCTCCTGCCTTGGTCGCCCACTTGGGAGGCAATTTCGGCCTGATCGGTGCAACTCGGCCGACATTGGCATCGGCTATGCTAGGATCACATGGGCCAGACTTAATGTTTTCTTAATGTCCTCCTTATCCTGGGCGGCATCTAATCCATAATTCTCCCGATTGAATTGACCGCCGGGCATTCCCCGGCAAGAAGGCTACCTCCCGTTCGCTAAACCACCAATGCTCCGAAGCATTCAACCATGACACCGAAAGAAGTAATCGCCCTGGCAAAGACAAAGGACGTCAAGATTGTTGACCTCAAACTCACCGATATCCTCGGGACGTGGCAGCATTTTGCCATTCCCGTCTCCGAACTGACGGAGTCGGTCTTCACCGAGGGCGTGGGCTTCGACGGCTCGTCGATCCGCGGGTGGAGGGCGATCAATTCCTCGGACATGCTGGTGTTCCCGGATCCCGCGACGGCGTTCATCGACCCGTTCGCAGCCAACACGACGCTGTCGCTCTCATGCGACACGTATGACCCGCTCACGAAGGAGCCGTACGACCGGGACCCGCGCGTCATCGCCAAGAAGGCGGAGGCCTACCTGAAGAGCACGGGACTCGCCGACACGGCCTACTTCGGGCCCGAGGCCGAGTTCTTCATCTTCGACGGGGTCTCCTACGATTCCACCTCGAACGCAACGCACCACAAGGTGGACTCGATCGAGGCCATCTGGAACCGCGGCCGGGACAAGGAGGAGAACGGATCGCCCAACCTCGGCTACAAGATCAGGCACAAGGAGGGCTATTTCCCGGTCGCCCCGAGCGACAAGCTGATCGACATCCGCAACGAGATGATCCTGACGATGATCTCGCTCGGCGTGGCGATCGAGCGCGAGCACCACGAGGTGGCCACGGCCGGCCAGGCCGAGATCGACATCGTCTTCGACACGCTGCTGCGCACCTCAGACAAGATGGCGATCTACAAGTACGTGGTTAAGAACGTCGCCTACAAGTACGGCAAGACCGCGACGTTCATGCCGAAGCCCCTGTTCGGCGACAACGGCTCGGGCATGCACACCCACCAGTCCCTGTGGAAGGACGGCAAGCCCCTCTTCGCCGGCAATGGATACGCGGGACTGAGCGAGATGGCCCTCCACTACATCGGCGGCATCCTCAAGCACGCACCCGCGCTTTGCGCGATCTGCAACCCGACCAACAACTCCTACAAGCGGCTGGTCCCGGGCTTCGAGGCGCCTGTCAACCTTGCCTATTCCGCGCGGAACCGCTCGGCCTCGGTCCGGATCCCGACCTACAGCCCTAGCCCGAAGGCAAAGCGCGTCGAGTACCGCACGCCCGACCCGGCTGCGAACCCGTACCTCGCCAACGCCGCGATGCTCCTTGCGGGCATAGACGGCATCCTGAGCAAGATCCATCCGGGCGACCCGCTCGAGAAGAACCTGTATGACCTGCCGCCGGAGGAGAAGGCCAAGGTGCCGACCGTGCCCGACTCGCTGAAGGGCGCGATGGAGGCGCTCGAGAAGGACCATGCCTTCCTGCTCAAGGGCGGCGTTTTCTCGAAGGACTTCCTCGAGAACTACATCGACATGAAGAAGGGCGAGTACGATGCCGTGCGCCTGCGGCCGCATCCGTACGAGTTCTTCCTCTACTACGACGTCTGAGCGGCGCTCAGTGGTGCCTGCGGGCCCACAGGAAGACCAGGACAAAGGAACCGATCCAGAGCAGGATCAGGCCTGCGACCAGGAGAGCTGTGCTTCGCCGGCTCTTCCAGGGCTGGGGCGCCCTCAGCCTCTGGTCGCGGTTCGTTATCTCGACCTTGTCGAGGGCCTCAAGGTCGCGCTGCATCGCGCCCGCGGACTGGTACCGGTTGCGCGGGTCGCGCTCCATCGCGTGCAGGATCACCTCCTCGAGCGCCGGGTTCAGCTCGAGGTTGATCTTGCGCGGGGCCTCCGGATCTCCCGTGACCCGCGCGTTCATCACCACGTAGGGGCTTTCCCCCTCGAAGGGCGTGGAGCCGGTCACCATCTCGTAAAGGATCGCACCCAGGCTGTAGATGTCGCTGCGGTGGTCCCCCCGCTTGCCGCGGACCTGCTCGGGCGAGATGTAGTCGGGCGTCCCCAGGGTCGGCGTCAGGCCAACGAAGGTCAGCCGGCGCGCCCTTTCCACCCGGGCTATCCCGAAGTCGAAGAGCCGGATGCTGGCGTCGCTGCAGACCATGATGTTCTGCGGCTTCAGGTCGCGGTGCGCGATGCCGTTCGTGTGGAGGTATTCTAGCGCGTCGCATATCTTCACGGCGTACGCGACGGCCTCCCCCTCGGACAGCTGCTTCCGCTTCGAGAGGATCTCGGCGAGGGTCTTGCCCTCGAGGAACTCCATGACGAGGTAGGGCCGGCTCTTGTGCCCCTCGACCTTGATGACCTTGAGTACCGACGGGTGGTTCAGTCGCGCCCCGATCTCCTCCTCCCTCTGGAAGCGCTCGTATCCAGCCACGTCGCTCTCAAGGGCCATCAGCGGCACCTTGATCGCCACGCTCTGGCCGGTTGTCCGGTCATTGGCCTTGAAGATCGACGCCATGTTGCTGCGGGCGACCAGGTCCGTGAGCTCGAAACGCCCGTCGAGCAGCATGCCCGGGCCGAGATCTCCGGTGCCGGCCGCCGCGGCCGCGACAGCGACGGCCGCCTTCTTCGGCGGGGTGTCGGCCCCGAGGGCGACGCGGGCCGACTGGGCGACCTGCTCCCAGTTGCGCACCTCGATTATCTGCAGGGATATGTTGTCGTCGCTCCCCCGCTTCATGGCGAGGGCCAGGAGCTCCTTGCACGCGTCGTAGGGGTGCGACCGGGCCACTATCTCGCGCATCTCCTCGTCGAGCACGCACGCGTGCAGGCCATCGGTGCACTGGAGCACGAAGTCCCCGTGGGAAAGGAGCTGCGTCGCGAAATCCGGCTGGCAGAACGGCTCGGACCCCAGGCTGCGCGTGAGCTCGCTATGCCCGGGGCTCGCCATGGCCTGCCGCTCGAGGAGTAGCCCTAGCTTGACCGGCACCGACGTGGTGACGTGGTCCGTCGTCAGCCTCTTGATCGCCTTCTGTCTGATGAAATAGGCCCTCGTGTCGCCGACGTTCGCAAGGCAGACGGCGCCGTCGCGGAACACCGAGGCGACCAGCGTCGTGGCCATCCTGCGCCCCCGGTGCTGCACCAGCGCGTTCTCATGCACGGCAGAGCAGGCGACCGTGAACATGCGCCTGAGGAGCGTGTAGGGCTTGGTGGTCCCGGGCGCCGACTGGAACTCGCGCAGGGCGGCCTCCACGGCCAGCCGGCTTGCGACCTCCCCATGCTCATACCCCCCCACGCCGTCGGCCAGGAGCGCCACGCTGCCCTGCTTCTCCCGGGTCAGCGGATCGGGCGACTCCCAGAATTCCAGCCAGTCCTCGTTGACGGGCCGGACGGGACCCGCCGTTGTAAGGCGTGCGTAGCGCAGTCGCATGGATCTGGCGAAAAAAAATGGCCCCGCTGCCGGTGGCAGGCGGAGCCATTGATACTTGTGCGGCCCCGGGCCGGGTCAATGAGATCTAGGCCGGCTTCTCGGTAAGGATCATCGCCTTGCCCGCCGCCTTGCTTCCGCTGTAGAAATACCACCACCCGTAGATGCCCCAGAGGGCAGCCACGCCGAGGGCGATGTACGACTCGTGCCAGCTCATGCCGGCCACGCTGAACGGCCCGATGAGGTAGAAGAGCATGCAGAGCAGGTTGGCCAGAAAGCCGAACACCGGGATCAGCATGTGCTTGATCCCGTTGAACATGTGGTGCTCGCGGAAGGCGACGATCGCGACGACGCAGGTCGTCATGTAGAGGAGGAACGTCCCGAAGTTGCTGATCAGCGTCGTGACCAGGAACGAGTTGGGGATCCAGGTGTAGACGTGCGGGCTGAAGATCCCGAAGCTGTACCAGATGTTGTGCTTGTCGAGGGCCGCCGGGTCGGAAGCCTGGCCGCCGAGGTACGTGACCACCGTGATGATGCCGATGAAGATCGACAGGACGGTCAGCGTCCAGATCGAGCGGTGGGGCGTCAGGTTCTTGCCGTGCAGCAGGCCGAAGTGCGAGCCCACCTCCTGGTCGCGGCCCATGGCGTAGGTCACGCGCGCCCCCGTGTTCATGCACGCGAGCGTCGTGCCGACGAGGGCGAGGAAGACCGTCGCAGCCTGGACAAGCATGAACGCCTTGCCCGCCGCGTAGCTGCCGAAGACCCAGGTGCCGGCGAGCACCATCATGTCCCCTATTGGCGCGCTCGAGGCCCCCGCGGAAGACAGCGTGTAGCCGCTGTTCATGAAGTAGTTCGCGGCGTAGTACTCGAACAGGTAGCAGATCGCCCCCTGGATCGTGAGCGAAAGCAGGATCGCCCAGGGCAGGTGCCTCTTCGGGTCCTTGGCCTCCTCGCCCATGGACGTCACCGACTCGAACCCGACCAGGATCAGGATCGCGACGCAGGCCTGCACGATGATGTAGCTGAACTTGTGGGGCCCGATGACCGACTTGGCCGTGGGGTGGTAGTTGAAGGTCGAGACTCCGGACGAATCCGTCGTGTACGCGCCGTCCTTGTAGTCGATCGTGAACGGGGCGGCCTTTGCAACCGTCGTGGGCTTGCCGTTCGCGTCGGCCGGAAGCGGGTTGCCGTCCTTGTCGGTGCCGTCCTGCATCTGGTACGCCGGGGTGCCGTCCGCGTTCTTGGTCGGCTTGCCGTTGGAGTCGAGGACCGGCAGGGGGTTGCCCTTGTCGTCGTTTACCGTGACCTGGGCGACCTGGTAGTTGACGGCGACGCCGTTCGAAAGGTGGTAGGCCGTCGAGCCCTGCGGGTGCGATCCGCGGTAGGCGATCGCGATGATGCCGAAGACCACCAGGGCCGTGATCTGTATGATGTTGACCGCGATGTTGACCGCGGTGCTCCCGACGACCCCGCGGAAGGCGATGTAGCCCACGCCGATCGCGAAGACGATGCAGAATAGGCCCATCTCCAGCGGGCTGTTGTAGGTGCCGCTGAACGTGTCGGGGAAAAGGTAGCCCGAGAGGTATCCGACAAGGAGCGCGGTGACGCCGACCATGACCCCGGGATACACCCAGTAGTACAGGTGGCTCGCCCAGCCGGTGAAGAACTTGACCACGCGCGCGAACTTGTAGGCCTTTGTCTTAGAGAGGAAGGCCTGCTCGGCGTAGTAATAGGACGACCCTGCGCCGGGGTAGAGACGGGAGAGCTCGGCGTAGCTGACGGCCGTCGCGTAGCACAGGAGGAGGGCCATCAGGATGCCGAACCACATGGCGCATCCGGCCATGGGCGCGCCGTAGAGCGCCTGTTCCTGAAAGGTCAGCCAGAGGAAGGCGCCCGGGGCGATAAGGGCCATGGCGTTCACGGTCAGGCCGGTGAGGCCCAGGGTGGGCTTCATGGTCGGGGTGGCGGTCGGGGTGGAGACGGTTGGAGCAGGCATAGGCTTGGGATTCGATCAGTCGGGTTCTGGGGCCGCGGGCGTGCCGAGGTGGTTGGGTCGTAGCTGGGCTTTGGATCTGGATTTTAATGCGGATTTAATGTCCGCCGCCTTCCCTGCGTAGCGGTTTGTATGCCAATCCCGCTAAAATCTTGTTTAGCGCACCTGATATGCACGAACAGGACCCGAGCGGCCCCTGCGAAGGGCCCGGCGTGCCCGGACTAGAGAAGCTGGCCCGGCCGCAAGGCCGGCGCAGGCGCTCCCCGCCACTCGGTGCGCGCGAGTTCCAGCGCCCCGTCGCCCGTCGCGACGACCAGCGGGGAGACCGAGACGACCTCCCCCGGCCTTCCCCTGCCCTCGCGTGCCGCGGTCGAGTCCGGCTCGGCCCACCAGACCATCAGGCGCGCCGGGCCGACGTCCGTGAACGCTCCGGGATAGGGGTCGGTGACGGCGCGGACCAGGTTGAAGATCTGCCGCGAGGACCGGGCCCAGTCGATGCGGCCGTCCTCGGGCTTTCGCCCCCCGAAGTAGGTGGCCTGCGAAGCGTCCTGCGGGGTCTCCGGCGCCGTCCCGGAAAGCAGGGCGTCCATCTGGCGCCCCAGCACGCGCCGGGCGCAGGGAAGCGCCTTGCGGAAGGCCTCCTCGGCCGTGTCCCGGGGCCCGACGTCCACGCCCTCCTGGTCGACGATGTTCCCGGCATCGGGCTCCCGGACCATCCTGTGGAGGGTCATGCCGATTCTGGGCTCGCCGTGGAGCACCGCCCAGTTGATCGGCGCGCGGCCCCGGTACTTGGGCAGCAGCGACCCGTGCATGTTGAATGCCCCAAGGTGGGCCAGCGCGAGGACCTTCGTGCTGATCATGTTTCGGTAGTACGCCGACAGGATCAGGTCGGGGCGCATCTGCTCGATCCGCGCGACCCACTCGGGAGCGCCCGGCTTGCCGGGCGCGTGGACGGGCAGCCCCTTCGCCCGGGCGAGCGGCGCGGGGGTCTTGAACCAGATCTTCTCGCCCGGGCTGTCCTCGTGCGTGAACAGGGCGACGACGTTGTCGCCCCGGGACAGGAGCAGGTCCAGGCAGTCGTGGCCGACCTCGCTGTAGCCGAAGAAGAGGATCCGGGGGCCGGGCATGGGGCGCCGTGCGCTCTATTCCTTCATCTCCAGGATCTCCCGGATGAAGTAGCGCTGGCGGGACCGCACGACCTGGTAGGTCCTGCCGACGTATTCGCCGATGAGGCCGATCCCGACCATCGTCACGCTGACCAGGAAGAAGAGGATGCCGAATAGGGTGAAGAGCCCGCCTTCCTCGGGGCCGATGATGAGCCGGCGCAGCGCGAGGACGATCATGAGCAGGAAGCTGCCCGCCGCGCAGGCCATGGCGACCATCGTGAAGAGCTGGAGCGGGGCCAGCGAGAAGCCCGTGATCAGGTCGAAGTTCAGCCGGATCAGCCCGTAGAGCGAGTAGTTCGAGGCGCCCGCGTGGCGCTCCTCATGCTTGACCCCCACCTCCGTCGGGTTGCCCGAGAAGCTGTACGCCAGCGCGGGGATGAACGTGTTGTTCGCCCCGCTCTGCACGATCGCCTCGATGACAGGCCGCCTGTAGGCGCGCAGCATGCACCCCTGGTCCGTCATCTCGATCGAGGTGGTCCTCCTGCGGACGATGTTGATGAGCCGCGACGCCATCGTCCGGAAAAGGCTGTCCCGGCGCTCGATCCGGAAGCCCCCGACGTAGTCGTGGCCCGCGTCTATCAGCGCCAGGAGCTTGGGTATCTCCTCGGGCGGGTTCTGCAGGTCGGCGTCGAGCGTGACGATGACCTGGCCGCGGACCCGGTCGAACGCGGCCATGACCGCCATGTGCTGGCCGTAGTTGGCGTTGAAGTCGATGACCCGGGTGACGTCGGGCCGGGCGGCGTGCTGCTTCCTCAGGAGATCGAGCGAGCGGTCGGAGCTCCCGTCGTTCGTGAAGATAACCTCGTACCTGCGGCCGAGGCCGTCGAGGACCGGGTACAGCCGGGAGAAGAGTAGCTCGAGGTTGGGCTCCTCGTTGTAGACCGGGATGACGACCGACAGGTCGGGTGCGGCGCTCATGGCTTGCGGTGCCTCCTCAGGATCGAGGCGAGCGTCCTGACGACGCGGGGCACGTCGGGGCCCTCCATCGCGGGGAAGAGGGGCAGCGTGAGGATGTTGCGCCCCGCGTACTCGGCGTTCGGGAAGTCCCCGTCCTTCCAGCCCATCCGCCGGTAGAGCGCGAACAGGTGGATCGCGGGGTAATGGACGCCCGTCCCTATCCCGGCCGCCCGCATCTCCTCCATGACCCGCGCGCGGGGCACCTTCATCCTCTCCTCCGGCAGGACGACCTGGAACATGTGCCAGTTGCTGTCGTCGAAGTTCTCGGGCGGAAGCCCGATCCCGAGCGACCGGACCGCGGGACGGGCGAACTCCTCGAAGTAGGCGCGCGCCAGCTCCCGGCGCCTCGCGAGGAACTCGCCCAGGTGGGGCAGCTGGCCGAGCCCGATCCGCGCGGCCACGTCGGTCATGTTGAACTTGCCCCCGACGACCTCGACCTCCATCCCGTCGTGGCCGGTGCGCACCACGCCCTGGAGCCGGTACTGCTCCGCGAGGGCAGCCTCGCGCCCGTCGTTGACGACGAGGCAGCCGCCCTCGCAGGTCGTGATGTTCTTGTTGGCGTGGAAGCTCACCGACACGAAGTCGCCGAACGACCCGATCCGCCTGCCCTTCCACGTGCTCCCGATGGACTGCGCGGCGTCCTCGACGACGCGCAGGCCGCGCCCCGACGCGATGGCGTGCAGCCGGTCGCGGTCGACCGGCAGGCCCGCGAGGTCGACGGGAAGGATCGCCCGGGTGCGCGAAGTGACGGCCGCCTCGACGCGGCCGAGGTCGATGTTGCGGGTCGAGGGGTCTATGTCGACGAACACCGGCCTCGCCCCCGTCTCGAGGATCACGTTGCTCGTCGCGACCCAGGTAAGCGGGGTGGTGATCACCTCGTCGCCCGGCCCGACGCCCGCGATCCTGAGGGCGATCTCCATCGTGCACGTGCCCGAGTTGAACGCGCGGACGGGGCGGCCTCCGAAGTATTCCGAGAGCTTCGCCTCGAACTCCTTCACCTGCGGCCCCGACGTGATCCACCCTGAGCGCAGCACCTCGCCGACGCCCGCGATCGTCTCGTCGTCGATAAGGGGCCGGGTGAACGGGAGGAACGGCCTTGCCGGCTTTGCCTCCGGTCTTGCTGCTGCGGGCGATGGCATGGCGGGGGCTATTCTGGGGGGCGGCGGCCAATCCTCAAGGCTGGTTGCTGAAAAGATAGTGGTGCTGCCCGGTCGCCAGGACCCGGAAATGGAACCCGGGCTCGGCAAGGAGCGGCGCCGCGTCCCCGATGCGCGCCACGGCGAACACCCGTCCGGGCCCGGCCCATTCCCGGCGGAACTCGGCGTCGTCTATGAACCGGTCCCTGAGCTCCGCGGCGCCGAGGAACTGCAGCTCGAGCTCGTCCCTGTAGCCGACGAGGCCCACGACGCGGCCCGAGTAGTAGGTGAAGTCGTGGAAGAACGCGTGGTAGCAGTAGACGCGGTCGCCCGGCCGGACGAGCCTCCGGGCCTCCGCGGCCAGGTCCTTGGTGCTGCGCACGTCGATGATCGGCATCGCAAAGGCGAGGACGCCGAACACGAAGACGAGGGTGGCCGTCATCGCGACCATGGCGCCCCTGGCGTCGCCCGCCGCCGACCGCGGCACGAGCGCGCGGATCCCGCCGACGACGAGAATGGAGGCGATGACGAAGGCGTACGGCTGGAGCGCGGCAGCCTGGGCCGCGTCGCGGACGACCAGGCCCGGCCTGAGCACCGCCACGCACAGGAAGGCCGCGAGGAGCCCGGATAGGAAGGCGAACGTCCGCAGCCCCGCCTGCATCCTCGCGAACCCGTCCGGCCGCGGCATGACGGCCGCGAGCCACCGGCCGATCAGCACGGCGAGCGCGGGGAAGAGCGGCAGGATGTAGTTGATCAGCTTCGACTGCGACGCGCTGAAGAAGAGGAGGATGAACCCGGCCCACGTGGCGAAGAACCAGGCCTCCGCGTTCTCCCTGCGGCGCCTCCACCCCCCGGCGAGCGCGTCGCGCAGCGAGTGCCACAGGAACCCCGTCCACGGGAACAGCCCGGGTATCAGGATGAGGATGAAGAAGTAGAAGGGCTGGTAGCGCCCGTGGCCCTTGTCCGTGAAGCGCTCCCAGTGCTCGTAGACGAAGTAGAAGCGGGCCCACCCGGGGTTCCTCGAGGCCACGAGGACGTGCCAGGGGGCGGCGACGGCCAGGAAGAGGGCGGCCCCGCTCGGCAGGTAAAGGGGCCGCAGCCTCCCCCACTGGTTGAAGACGAGGAGCCAGAGGAACATGACGGCGCCGGTGACGAGGAACCCCTCGAGCCCCTTGGTCAGCGTCGCCAGCGCCGCGCTGGCATAGAGACCGTAGAAGAGCATCCTGCGCCGGGCCCCCGGCGGCTCCCTCACCCCGAGTATGAAGCAGAAGAGCGTGGCGCTCATCAGGACCGAGAGCGGCACGTCCGGCGTGACCAGGTGGCCGAGGGCCAGGTAGAGCAGCGAGGTCCCGAGGACCACGGCCGCCCAGAAGCCCGCGCCGCGGCCGTAGATCCGCCGGGCGGCGGCGTAGGACGCGAGGATTCCCCCCAGGGCGAAGAGGGCCGGGCCGAGGCGCACGGACCACTCGCTGGGGCCGAGCGCCTCCTCGCACGCCGCCACGACCCAGTATGTCAGCGGCGGCTTCTCGAAATACGGCACCCCGTCGAGGCGGGGCGTGACCCAGTCCCCGCTGGCAATCATCTCGCGCGGGACCTCTGCGTACCGCCCCTCATCCGGGTTCGTGAGCGGCGCGCTGCCGAGCCTCCAGGCAAGGAGCGCCCCGAACACGGCCGCCAGCAGGACGAGGTCCCTCCACCATGAGGTCCCGGCGTCGGTTGGGGGCAAGGCCGCTTGGCTCACGCTCAGGGCCTAGGGGCTGCGGGCCTCCCAAGCAAGTCTTAGGCCCCGCGGCGCGGTTTTGATTTGAGCCGGGCCGGCGCCTAGGGCCAAATCGCCGCGCATGCCGCCCGCCCCCGCCCGCAACTTCACCTTCATCTGCGGGCAGGACGACTTCCTCGTGGGCCGCATGGGGCGCGAGCGCTTCGAGGAGCTCTCGGGCCCGGCGCCGGACGAGTTCTCGCGCGAGATAGTGAGCGGTTTCGCGGCGAATGTGGACGAGGTGGGGGCGGCGGTGAACCGCTTCCGCGAGGCGGTGCTCACCCTGCCGATGTTCGGGGGCCGGCGGGTCGTGTGGCTCAAGGACGTCAATTTCCTCGCGGACACGGTGACCGGCAGGGCCGAGACGACGGTCGGCCTGGTCGGGGACCTCCAGCAGGTGCTCCAGTCGGTGGACCCGGCGGAGACCGCAGTCCTCGTCACGGCGGCTCCCATCGACCGGAGGCGCTCGTTCGCCAAGTGGTGCGAGAGGAGCGCGGACTTCGTGCTCGCGGGCGCGGGGGAGGACTCGGACGCCCTCGCGGAGGTGGTCGGCGCCGAGGCGCGCTCGGCCGGGGTCGAGTTCGGGCCCGGCGCCCGGGAACTCCTCCTCGCGAGGACCGGCGCCAACACGAGGCTCCTCGTCGAGGAGGTGCACAAGCTCGCGGCGCACGCGGACGGGGCGGTGATCGACGAGGCGAGCGTCGCCCTGCTCACGCCCAACGCGGCGCAGGGCGACTTCTTCGAGACGGCCGACGCCTTCTTCAGCGGCGACCTCAAGTGGACGCTCGAGGCCCTCAGGCGGCACTTCTTCGTCGGCGGCGACGCCCGGCCCGTCCTCGCCGCCCTGCAGAACCGCAACCGGATCCTGATCCAGCTCCGGGCGCTCGCGGATGCGGGCGACGCGAGCGTCGGCCCCGGGGGGGTCAAAGGCCTCGCCGGGGCGGCCGAGGTCTACGGCGCCGGATATGGCGACGCGGCGGGCGAGAAGAGCTCGTTCAACGTGTTCACCCAGCACCCGTATTACCTCGGCAGGCTGGCGGGGGCCGCCCCCCTTCCGCCGCTCAGGCGCCTGATCGACAACCAGCGGGAATTCATCGACGCGTTCGAGGAGATCATCCGCAGGCCGGACGAGCAGGGCGACGTGCTGCGCGACATGGCGGTCCGCTGCCTGGCGCCCTAGCCCGCCGCGGGCCGCGGGCGCTTTTCCGGTGGCTTTCGCAGGCGCGGAGGGTTTACTCGGCGGTTTCCAGTGAACGAGCTGTCCGACCCCGTCCCCAGCGAGCCAGTTCTCAACGTCCTAGCGGAGCGCTACGCGTCGGCGGCGATGAAGGACGTCTGGTCGACGCGCGGGAGGATCCACCTCGAGCGCGACTTCTGGATCGCGGTCATGAAGGCCCAGCGCGACCTCGGGGTCCCGATCCCGGCGGAGGCGATCAGGGACTACGAGCGCGTCAAGGAGAGCATCGACCTCGAGTCGATCTCGAAGCGGGAGCTCGCGACGCTCCACGACGTCAAGGCGCGGATCGAGGAGTTCTCCGAGCTGGCGAAGCGCCAGTTCATCCACCTCGGCCTCACGAGCCGCGACCTGACCGAGAACGTCGAGCAGCTCCAGATCTTCCAGGCGCTGAAGATCGTCCGGATGAAGGCGGCGGCGGCCCTCCTCCGCCTCGCGCGGCGCGCCGAGGAGCACCGCGACCTGATGATCACCGGGCGCACGCACAACGTCCCCGCGCAGCCGACTACGCTCGGCAAGCGGCTTGCGATGTTCGGCCAGGAGCTGCGCCTGGCGTTTGAACGGCTCGACGGGCTGATCTACCGCTACCCGGTGCGGGGCCTGAAGGGGGCGGTCGGGACGCAGCTCGACCAGCTGACGCTCCTCGGCGGCCGGGCCGACAAGGTCGCGACCCTGGAGAGCCGCATGCTCAAGTACCTCGGCTTCCCGGCGTCGCTCGAATGCGTGGGGCAGATATACCCGCGGGGGCTGGACTTCGAGGTCGTCTCGGCGCTCCACCAGGTCGGCGCCGCGGCGTCGAGCTTCGCCACGACGATGCGCCTCATGGCCGGGGAGGGCCTCCTCTCGGAGGGGTTCCAGGAGGGCCAGGTCGGCTCGTCCGCGATGCCGCACAAGGTCAACGCGCGAAACTGCGAGCGGATCTGCGGGTTCTCGACGATCCTCGGGGGCTACGTCACGATGGCCGGGGCGCTCGCGGGCGACCAGTGGAACGAGGGCGACGTCTCGTGCTCGGTCGTGCGCAGGGTGGCGCTGCCGGACTCCTTCTTCGCCATCGACGGCTCGCTCGAGACGTTCCTCACGGTGCTCGACCAGATGGAGGCGTTCCCGTCCGCGATCGCGCAGGAGAACGAGCGCTACCTGCCCTTCCTCGCGACGACGACGATACTCATGGAGGCGGTGAAGCACGGGGCCGGGCGCGAGACGGCGCACGAGGCGATAAAGGAGCACTCGCTGGCCGCGGTGAAGGCGATGCGCACGGGCGCGGCCGGGGCGGAGCTCCTGGACCGGCTGGCCGGCGACAGGAGGATCGGGCTGGGCAAGAAGGCGCTCCAGGCGATCCTGGCGGAGAGCGCCCGCTTCGTGGGGTCGGCCCCGAGCCAGGTGGACGCCTTCGTCTCCGAGGTGAAGCCGCTGGCCAAGCGAATCAAGGGCGCGGCCGAGTACCGGCCCGACAGGATCCGGTAGGCGCCCGGCGCCGGCCAGCGAACTTTTCAATTGCCTACCCGCTGGGGGATGCGCTTGCTTGGACCCTCACTGCCCTGACAACCCGTTATTACTTTACACATGGATGAGCTCGTAGGAAACGTCCTGGTCGGCCAATCTGGCGGCCCAACCTCCGTCATCAACGCAAGCGTGGCCGGCATCGTCGCCGAGGCGCTCAACCACGCCGCAATCGAGGAGATCTACGGGGGTCTTAACGGCGTCCTGGGCATCCTCCAGGAGGAGCTCGTCGACCTTGCGTCCGAGTCCCAGCAGCAGATCCGCGCACTGCGCCACACGCCGGGGGCGGCCCTGGGCACCTGCCGCTACAAACTGAAGAAGCAGCAGGACTTCGAGCGGGTGCTCGAGGTCTTCAAGGCGCACAACATCCGGTATTTCTTCTACATCGGCGGGAACGACTCGCAGGACACGGCCGACAAGATCTCCAAGCTCGCGAAGGAGCAGGGCTACGAGCTGCGCGTGGTCGGCGTCCCGAAGACGATCGACAACGACTTGACCGGCACGGACCACTGCCCCGGCTACGGGAGCGTGATCAAGTACCTCGCGATGACCGTGCGCGAGACAGCCTGCGACAACGAGGCGATGGGCCAGGGCGACCTGGTCTCAATCGTCGAGGTGATGGGGCGCAGCGCCGGCTGGATCGCCGCCGGCACCGCGCTCGCGAAGCGCCGCGACCACCCCCACGACCCCCCGCACCTGATCCTCCTGCCCGAGGTCCCCTTCGACCAGGAGAAGGTGCTCGAGGACGTCCGGCGCGTGCTCAAGCGCGAGCGCTACTGCCTCATCGTCGTCGCCGAGGGGCTGGTCGACGCCGACGGCAACTACCTTGCGGCCGACTCGGCCACCGACGCGTTCGGCCACGCGAGGCTCGGGGGCGCCGGCGAGGCGCTTGGCGAGATAATCGAGGCCGGCATTCCCAGCGCCAAGGTGCGCGTGGCGCGCCCGGGGCTCATCCAGCGCGCGGCCGCGCACGCCTCCTCGAAGACGGATTCCGACGAGGCCTTCCTCGCGGGCCAGGCCGCGGTGCGCGCGGCAATCGCCGGCGAGACCGACAAGATGGTCACCCTCGTCCGCGGGGAGACCGAGCACTACACCGTCGAGACCGGCCTCGCCCCCCTCGCCGAGATCGCGAACGGGATCAAGAAGCTCCCGCGCGAGTGGATCAACGAGGACATGGTGAGCATGAACTTCCAGTTCCTGCGCTACGCGCAGCCCCTGATCCAGGGCGAGGTGGCGGTGCCGTACGAGAACGGCGTGCCGACCTACGCCAGGCTCGACAAGGTCCGCGTGGAGAAGCTCCTGCCGGCCTACGAGGTCTGATCGGCGGATCCGGCGGCGACAAACGGCTCCTCGCGCAGGTCGGGCGCCCTCCCGCGGGCGAGGAGCTGCCACCAGACCCGCGCGCTCGACAGGACGACCAGGGCCACGAGGACGAGGAACGCGGCCGTGACCGCGGCGTCCACGCGCGCGTTCAGGGCCTGCCGCCGGGACGCCGCCGCGGCGGCCGCGCTCAGGAACCCCAGCCTCGGGTCGGGGCTGAAGATCTTCATCCAGCCCGCCGTCATGGTGACCGCGAGGAGCCAGGCGAGCGGGACCAGCGTGACCCACAGGTGGCGCGCGCGCCCCATCTTGATCAGCACGGTCGTCCCCAGCGCGAGCGCGATCACGGCGAGGAGCTGGTTTGCGATGCCGAAGATCGGCCAGAGCGAGTTTATGCCCCCCAGGGGGTCCACGACCCCCTGGTAGAGGAACCATCCCCACGCGCCGACGAAGAGCGCGGTCGCGCCGACGTTGCCCGCGGCCGAGCGGGTGTCGCCGAGCGGCCGCCAGGCCAGCCCGAGGAGGTCCTGGACGAGAAAACGGCCGACGCGGGTGCCGGCGTCGATGGTCGTCAGGATGAAGAGCGCCTCGAACATGATCGCGAAGTGGTACCAGACGGCGAGCGCCGCCCCGCCGCGGAACACCCCGGAGAGCGTCTGCGCCATCCCCAGGGCGAACGTGGGCGCCCCGCCCGCGCGCCCCACCATCGTCCTCTCGCCGACGCTTGACGCGACGGCCGCCATGTCCGCGGGCGTGACCGCGAACCCGAGGGCCGTCACGTGGCGCGTGACCTCCGCGACGTCGCCCTTCATGTTGATCGCGAAGTACTCCCCGGGCTGCATCGAGCACGCCGCCACGACCGCCATCACCCCGACGCACATCTCGGCCAGCATGGCGCCGTAGCCAATCGTGCGGATGTCCCCCTCGCGGGCGAGCAGCTTCGGCGTGGTTCCCGAGGCGACGATCGCGTGGAAGCCGGAGACGGCGCCGCAGGCGATCGTGATGAAGCAGAATGGGAACACGGGGCCCGCGAAGACGGGCCCCGAGCCGTCGATGAAGCGGGTCACGGCCGGCATCCTCAGGTGCGGCCCGAGGATGACGATCGCGACCCCGAGGGCGAAGATCGTGCCGATCTTCAGGAAGGTGGAGAGGTAGTCCCGGGGCGCGAGAAGGAGCCAGACCGGCACGATCGAGGCGACCATCCCGTAGCCCATGATCCACCAGGCGAGGGTCGTGCCCCGGAGCGTGAGGATGCCCTCGAGCTGCGTCCCCGCGACGAGGCGGCCCGCCCAGACGGCGAGGAGGAGGCAGGCGACCCCGGCGGCGGTCACCCAGCGCAGCCTCCCCCGGCCGTAGCCGCCGGGACGCAGCGCGACGCCCATCGCCAGGGCGATCGGCATGGTCGCGGCTATCGTGAAGAGGCCCCACGGGGACTCGGCGAGCGCGTTCACCACGACCAGGGCGAGGACGGCGAGGAGGATGACGCTGATGGCCGTGATGCTCACCAGGGCGACCAGCCCCGCGAAGGGCCCCACCTCGTCGCGAACCATCCGGCCGAGCGACCTGCCCCCGCGCCGCACGGAGCAGAACAGGACGACGCTGTCGTGGACGGCGCCGCCGAAGACGGCGCCGACCAGTATCCAGAGAAGCCCCGGCAGGTAGCCGAACTGCGCGGCGAGGACGGGGCCGACCAGGGGTCCCGGCCCGGCGATCGCCGCGAAATGGTGGCCGAAGACGACCCAGCGGTTCGTCTTCACGAAGTCCTTACCGTCCGCTCGGACGTGGGCCGGCGTCGCCCGCATCTCGTCGACCGTAAGCACCCGGGCCATCAGCCAGGCGGAGTGGAACCTGTACGCGACCGCGAACACGCAGGCGGCGGCGACCACCATCCAGAGCGCGCTCACCGGCTCGCCCCGGGTCCACGCGAGGACGCCGACGCTCGCGGCGCCCGCGGCGCAGACACAGGCCCAGGCGGCGGCGCGGACGATCTTCACGGGGGCCATGGGGGGGCGGGTTCTGAAGGCGCGCAAAGTTGGTGCAAGGGCGGCCCTCCCGCAAGGCCGGTCTCGCCGGTCTACTTGTTGGTTTGCAACCCCGGACGGCAGTCGCCCATCGTGGGCGCCATCCGCGGCGATCCGCCGGTCGAATTCCGATGGCCCCAAACTCAGCTCAAACGCGCCCGGCGGGCGCACTGGCGATGCTCGCCGGACTGGGCCTCTGGGCGGCCCTCTTCTGGCTGGCCCTGCGGCTGCCCCCGGACGGGCGCGAGCACGGCGACCTCGGGCAGTTCGTCGGGAGGTTTCACCCCCTGCTGGTCCACGGGCCGGTCGCGCTCCTGGCGCTCGTCCCGCTTCTCGAGCTCGCCGGCCTGTCTGCGGCGAGGCCCCACCTGCGGGCCGCCGCCGGTTGGGTCCTCGCCGCCGCCGCCGCCGCGGCCTTCTGCGCCGCGTTCGACGGCTGGCTCCTCGCGTGGAGCGGGGGCTACCGCGGCCGGGACGTCACGCGCCACATGTGGGGGGGGGTCTGGCTCGCGGGGGCCTGCCTGGCGGCCGCCCGGGCCCGCGCCGCAGGGGGCCGGGGGGTGCCGCTGGCGTACCCCGTCCTGCTGGTACTCGCCTTGGGCCTCATGGTCTGGACGGGCCACGGCGGGGGCGCGATCTCGCACGGCGACGGGTTCCTGACCGACAAGATGCCCGCGCGGATGAGGGCCTGGCTCGGCCTTGCCGCGCCGGTCCAGGCGCCGGCGGAGCCCGCCCCCGCCCCGGTCTCCGCGGGCCCGGCGGCCCGCGGCGGGCCCGGGAGCGTCGAACCCTCCAATCCGGCCTACTACCGCCTGCACATCGCGCCGCTGCTCGACCGCAGCTGCGCCTCCTGCCACAGGCCCGGCAAGCACAAGGGCGGGCTCAGGCTCGACTCGTACGAGCAGCTGATGCGCGGGGGGGACGACGGCGCAGTGGTCGTCCCCGGCAAGCCCGGGGCGAGCGACATCCTGCGCAGGCTCCGGCTCGCGCCGAGCGACGACGATTCCATGCCGAGCGACGGCGACAAGCCCCTGGCGCCGGAGGAGATCCAGATGCTCGAGAGGTGGATCGCCGCCGGTGCAAGAAACGGCTGAGCACTTGCGGGAATCCCCTCCCGGGACACACTGCACGAACTGATCCGCCCAAGCCCATGAAGCGCGTCCTCGCAACCGCCCTGTCCGCAGCCCTCGCGTTCACTGCGACCCTGCCCCTGGCGGCCCGGGCGCAGGTCGCCGCGTCGCTCGTCCCCGCGGACCAGTCGATCCAGCCCGGAAGGCCGTTCCTGGTGGCGCTCCGCCTCGTGCACCAGCCGCACTGGCACACCTACTGGGAGAACCCGGGCACGGGGCTCCCGACGACGCTCAAGTGGACGCTGCCGCTCGGCTGGAAGGCGGGCGACATCCAGTGGCCGGCGCCGGTGCTCCTGTCGGACAGCCGGGGCAACATCGTAGGCAACGGCTACGACGGCGACCTTCTCCTGCCGGTCACGATCAC
>Ga0074045_10000495_pt1 | contig 38125 bp, 36 predicted proteins | sample BogForMeECP23OM2_FD_94442 | JGI IMG/M metagenome (GOLD analysis project Ga0074045, IMG submission 94442) | Bog forest soil microbial communities from Calvert Island, British Columbia, Canada - Bog Forest MetaG ECP23OM2 | ecosystem: Environmental > Terrestrial > Soil > Wetlands ...
GCTTCCCAACCCGCCGCACTTCACGCACCTCCTTGCCTTCGGCCGAATCGAGAGGCGGCGAGGTCGTTCGCAGCAGGAACGGATTGCGTACCAGAACGCGCTCCAGGCGATGGCCAGCCACGCGGTCGCGCAGCGCTTCGACGTATATCGCGACGTCGGGAAGTTCCGGCATGCGCTTCAATCCCGATGGGCGGCCGCTTCCAGGTAGGTGGTGAAATCCTTACCCGGCGGCGCGATCTCGAATCGGATCTTGACCTTGTCCTTGCCCGCCGGCAAGTACGTCAGACGGTAACGCACCTGGGCCGGCGGCGCGTCGCTACTAAAGGTCACGCCTCCATCGGGCGCCGGCTTTACGGTGTACGCGATCACGTGGCCCTCGTTGTCCCAGTACATGGCGCGCAACTCGGCCGATGGTCCGTCGCGATAGACCACCATGAGGTCGTCATGGCGGAAAGCAGGCCGGTCCGCGGCGGCGGGATATGCGGCGAAGCTTTTGCGCACCAGGATCCTGCCCTGAAGATCGGGCGCCAGCGTGAACGCCCCGGAACCGGCCCCCGGTTCGCCGCCGCCTTCACCCGTCCATCGGCCCACCAGGAACTGGACCGGGCCCCAATCCCCCGCGGTCAGAACGGCGGGCAGGAACAGGGCAGCGAGAAGTGCGAGTTTTCGCATGACGATACACTATCACGCTCCGTGCCACTTCCGCGCCGCGCGCGCCCTACAATGGTTGCGTGGCGCGCAGAAGATTCTTTGTCGAAGAGATTCGCGGGGGAATGGCCGAGCTGACTGGCGACGGCGCTCGCCACCTGACGCGTGTGCTGCGCGTCGAACCGGGGCAGCGCTATGAGATCTCCGATGGCCGCGTCGCGTGGTTGGCCGAAATCGCCGAGGCGAACGGCCCGCGCGTGGTATTTCAGGCGATTGAGCCCGTCGAAACTCCCGCGCTCGCCGTGCGCATCACCCTTTGCGCGGCGCTCTTCAAGTTCGACCGGCTGGAATGGATGATCGAAAAGACCACCGAGTTGGGCGTCGATTGCATTCAGCCGGTGGAAACCGCTCGCAGTGAGAAGGGCCTGTTGCAGGCTTCCGCCAAACGCGCCGAACGCTGGGCGCGGATCGCGCGCGAAGCCGCCGAGCAATCGCGCCGCCTGCGCGCCCCCGAGATTCTGCCGGCCGTGCGTCTGCAGGATTGCCTGGCGGAGGCTGGCGGCGCACGGTATCGCCTGGAGGAAAGCGCCGCGCCTCCGCTGGCGCGCCTGCTCGCGCAATCCTCCGCACCAGGGAGCGATGTGCGGCTGCTGGTAGGCCCCGAAGGCGGTTGGACCGCGGAGGAGCGCGAGTCGGCCGCACGTGCCGGCTGGCTTCCCGCGTCGCTCGGCCCGAGTGTGCTGCGCGCCGAGACGGCGGCCATCGCTGCCGTCGCCGTGGTGGCCTCGGCGTTCGCCGCCGCCAATCGGTACAATGGAGCAAGGGAAGGGGAAACTCTCGGGAAGCCCTTGCGAGACTGAGCGCTGGAGCCCACCCGCTGCATCGATTCCCGAGGCGAGTAGAGCGTGAAGTTCGATTACTGTTTGTTGGCTATCTCCGTTTGCGTCCAGTGGCGCATCTCGGTCTTGTTCCTGCGTGCCGCGCGTGAGCGGTTTGGCCGGCGCTGGCTGCCGCTGCTGGGCGCCGGTGTGCTGGTTTTCGATGGCCTGATCGCCTTCGGCTATTTCTGCACCTTCCATGAAAGGGCGAGCCGGCTGGGAATACCGGGCTGGTTGGGAGCGCCGATGAGTGGTGCGGCGATGGCCTGGCTGCTGGCCGGCACCGGTATGCTGGCTGTTTACGAGGTTCTTCTCTTCGCCGGCCGCAGGCTCGGCGCCGGTACGGACCCCTCGCGGCGGCGCATCCTCCGGGCCGGCGGATCTGCCTTGATGGCCGTGCCCTGTGCCGCGCTGGGTTACGGCGTATTCATCGAGCGCCTGAACTTCCGGGTTCGCGAGGTGGATGTACCTCTCGCCAGCCTCGCCGCCGATCTGGATGGGCTGCGCATTCTCCAGTTGAGCGACATTCATTTGAGCGCGTTCCTCAGCGAATCCGATCTGGCGCGCGTCGTGGATGCGGCGCGTGAGTTGCGGCCCCACCTTGCCGTAGTCACCGGCGATCTGATTTCCTCCCCTGGCGATCCGCTGGACGCCTGCATCCGCCAACTAGCCCGGCTCAAGGCGGACTCCGGCGTCTTCGGCTGCATGGGTAACCATGAACGCTATGCGCGCGTGGAGGCTTACACCGCGGCCGCCGCGGCGCGCGTGGGCATCGAGTTCCTGCGCCACCGCTCGCGCCAGTTGCGCTTTGGCGATGCGACCCTCAACGTGGCAGGTGTGGATTATCAGCGGGTGGGCGAGCGCGAACTCTACCTGAGAGGCGCCGAGCGGTTGGTAATGCCCGGCGCGGCGAATATCCTGCTGTCGCACAATCCGGACGTCTTTCCGGTCGCGGCGCACCAGGGTTACCATCTGGTGATGGCGGGTCACACGCATGGCGGCCAGGTGACGGTGGAAATCCTCGACAGGTCCATCAACGCCGCCCGCTTCTTCACGCCCTACGTCTACGGGCTATACGGCGGCCCGCGCGCCGCCGCTTACGTTACGCGCGGGATCGGTACCATCGATATTCCGGCGCGTATCGGAGCGCCGCCCGAAATCGCCGTGCTGCGGTTGAGAAAGGCTTGAGCTCCGGGGCCCCAAGTGCGCTATCTGATTCTGAGCGATCTACATTCCAACTGGCAGGCCCTCGATGCTGTGACCGCCGCCGCGGCCGGCCGTCATGACCGCGTCCTCTGTTGTGGCGATCTGATCGGCTATGGCGCCGATCCCAACCCGGTCGTCGAATGGGTGCGCGCCCACTGCGCCGCAGTGATTCGCGGCAATCACGACCGCATCTGTACGCAAGACGAGGATTTGGGCTGGTTCAATCCAGTGGCGCGCTACGCCGCCCTCTGGACCGCGCAGGCCCTCACGCCCGCCAACGCCGCCTACGTAATGTCGCTCGCCAAAGGGCCGCTGCCGGTGGACGGCTTTCAACTCGCGCACGGCGCGCCACACGACGAAGACGAATACATGATGTCCGCCGCCGAGGCCGCACAGGCGTTCGAATATTTAGACACGCCGCTTGCCTTCTTCGGCCACACGCACATCCAGGGCGGCTTCATCTGGAATCATGGACGCGTCGAAACGATTGCATCATTGTGGCAAACCGACTTCCCGGGGGGGATGCACGTGGACGACGATTGCGGCTACCTGGTGAACCCCGGCTCGGTGGGCCAGCCACGCGATCACGATCCGCGCGCCGCTTACCTGATTTACGATTCCGATACGGCCACGGTCGAATACTGCCGCGCCGAATACGACGTAGCCACCGCGCAACGCCGGATTCTCTTGGCCGGCCTGCCCGAGATCCTCGCCGACCGCCTCGCCGACGGGCGTTAAAGCCCTCGCTATCGCGGCTTCACGTCCCCGCAATCCGGGCCGAGGTACCTCGAAGCGAAGGTCATCCTGGACTTCATCGGGCCCGACGCGCTGTCCATCGTCAGATCCATCGTTCCGCTGCCGGATTCCGGGCTGAGCGCTTCAAACGTCATCGTGCCGCTGGACTTGCCGTTCTTCATCGTGCACTCAACGTTGACCACCTGCTTGGTCGGGGACGAACTGACGAGCATGGACTGACACGTCCTCCGCGGGTCGTTGTTGAAATCGAGCGCGCGGCTCATCGATTCCCTGGTCAGACACGACTTGACCACTATGCCCTGCGTTCGCCCCTCCATGGCCGCGCGTGCCTGTGCCGGCATGTTCGCCAGCACCGCATCGGGCAACTGCACTTTCGAATTCATCGTGACTTCCCACAAACCGGGCTTCATCGCCAGCGGTGTGAAGTCGGCCGCAGCCGCTATCAGCGGCAACAGCAACACAGTTCCTGCCACAATCGCTCGTCTCATAAATCCTCCGCACGGTCTCGCCAACGAGATCGGTCAGTCAAAGCATCGCACGCGCAGGCCCCGCCGCGCAATCGCCCGTTTTGCCACGCAGCCGCCGCGCCTTCCCGGGCCGGCCGGACATCACCTCAGGCGCCAGGCCGGCCGCTGCCCGGGCGGGAGCGCAACCGCCAGTTCCAGGCCGGGCCGCAATTCCGGGCAACTGTCGCAGAGATGAATAACGTCACAGCGCTCCCTGGAACACCCCACCGAGCCGAACTGCGCCCAGTAGATTCGCTCGGCGTGGTCGTTCATGTCGCACCGCAGCAGCAGCAGATCTCCCTCGCGAAGTTCGGAACGCAGAAACTCGCCGGCTTCCTGGTAGGAAGGAAAACTGCGCGCGCACTCCGGCTTCATCCCAGCCGCGACGGCTGCGCCGGCGGCCGTTTCGCCACCCTCTCCGAAGAACACCGCGAAATCCACCGATTCCGCCGCGGCCGCGCCAATCCATTGGTAACGCTCCTCCGCAGGCTGTTCGGTGTCGGTGACGTCGCTGATCTCCAACATCCGGCGGCGCGCACGCGACGTGCGCATCACCCGCAGGGCTTGCTCGCAGGCATCGATCGAAGGGAGAAAGTCGTCGCGCAGAATGGTGGCTCCGGAGGGCAACGGAAGCGGCTGCATCCGCGCGCTGAAAGGCTCGCAGCCAGCCAACGCGGACGCCGCCACAGAAAGATCTACGTCGTAGGCGAGCCCGGCCGCCAGCGCGGCCAGCGCCGCGTAGACCCAGTGCTCGCCGACGAACTGCGTCTGGACCGGGTGAGAACGGCTGCCGTGGTGAACGACAAAAGACAGCCGGCAGGGCCACTGCGCCGAAATGCCGCTCGCCCAAACGTTGGAATCCGGCGACGTCCCGAACGTCAGCACTCTCGCACGGCATCGCTTCGCCATAGCCCGAACGCGAGGATCGTCTCCATTCAGAATCGCCACGCCGCGCGAACCCAACGGGCGCAACAAACACTCTTTTTCCGCTGCGATATCCTCCAGAGTCTGGAAATTCTCCGTGTGGCAGCGGGCCACGTTGAGCACGACCACGGCATCCGGCTTCACCTGCCAGGAACCGCGGCGAAGAGCCCCCGGAAGGTTAGTGCCGATCTCGATGACGGTGATCCGGTGACGCCATCTCGTGCGCAGAATCGTTTCTGCCAGCCCAGTCCGGGAGTTACGGTCCTCGCGGGTGGCGTTGGTCAAGTACCTTACCGATAGCACCGCCGCGACCGCGCGCGACGAAGTCGTCTTGCCCAGGCTGCCGGTCACGGCCACGAAGGTGGTGCGGAACATCAGCCTGCGCCACAGAAACGAGAGCGCGCTCAACGCGAAGCCATAGAACTTTTTCGGCGCCGTCATGCTAGCGTTACCTCTCGACCATAGCAGAATCGGCCACGGAGAAACACAGATGAACTCAGATTGATAACACAAGACTTATCCGTGTTCATCTGTGACGCAAGAAACTCTTTCGCGACTTTTTCCAGCGCCCTGTTAGTGCATCGCGCCGCCCTTGGTCTGATAGCGCGGCTTCTTCATCACCAGCAGCAGCGGCAGCATCAGCAGAAAAACCACCGACATGAGCAGAAACGTGTCTACGAAGGAAACCACCGAGGCCTGCCGCTGCACCATGCCCCAGATCGTCCCGTAGGCGCGCCGCAGTGCGGTCGCGGGATCGCTGCCATGCGCCATTATGCTGTACTGAATGCCGCGCGCCATGGCCCGGACCTGCGGATTCAGCGCGGTGACGTGCGCCCCCAGCCGTTGCGTGTTGTACTGCTGGCGGCGGAACAGATACGTGGTGGCGCTGGCGATGCCGAAGCTGCCACCCAGGTTGCGCATCAGGTTGAACATGCTGGTGGCGTTGCCCATCTCCTCCCGCGCGATGCGGTCCATGGTGGCGGTGGTCAACGGAACGAACAGCATCGCCAGCGCGGCGCCCTGAATGAACTGGGGCCAGAAGATGTCCCAGTAACCCGCGTTCAGATTCAGCCGGCCCAGCTCGAAGAGGGTCCAGGCGGCAACCGTGAGGCCGCAGGCCAGCACCTTGCGCGGGTCGAAGCGGCTCAGCACGGTGCCAACCAGGGGCATCATGAGGAACGACCCCAGGCCACGCGGCGCCATGGCGATACCGGCATCGAGCGCCGAGTAACCGAGCAGCGTTTGCAGAAAGATCGGCAGCAGCAGCAGGCTGGCATACAGCACGAAGCCGAGCACCGTCATCAAAAACACACCTGCGGCGTACGTCCGCTCCTTGAATACGCGCAGGCGAACCACCGGGTCGCGCGCGGTGAATTCGTGCGCCACGAAAATCACCAGCCCCGCCACCGCTATCGCCGCCAGCGCCATAATCCAGTGGGAGGCGAACCAGTCTTCCTCCTGGCCCTTGTCGAGCACGATCTGGAGCGCACCCACCCACACCGCCAGCAGGCCGATGCCCCAGTAGTCGATGCCCAAACCGCGCTTGCGAATGTAAGGTGGATCGAAGATGAACAGCCGCGTCATCGCGATCGACGCCAGCCCCACCGGCAGGTTGATGTAAAAGACCCAACGCCAGCTCCAGTTGTCGGTCAGCCAACCGCCGATCATCGGGCCCAGCATGGGCGCCACCACGATGCCGAGGCCCCAGAACGCCATCGCCTTGCCGCGGTCGCGCGGCGGGAAAGCCTCCAGCATCACCGCCTGCGACAGCGGCTGCAACGCTCCTCCGGTGGCCCCTTGCAGCACGCGGAACACGATCAACATGCTCAGAGTTGGCGCCAGGCCGCACAGGAACGAAGCCGCCGTGAACCCGAACACGGCCGCGATGAGAATATTCTTGCGCCCGAACCGGCTGGCCAGCCATCCGGTCATGGGCAGGATCACCGCGTTGGCCACCAGGTAGGCAGTCAGCGCCCATGCCGCTTCGTCCACGCTCACCGAGAGGCTTCCCGCGATGTGCGGCAGCGACACGTTGACCACGGTCGTATCCAGCACCTCCATGAAGGTGGCGAACATGACGGCGACGGCTACAATCCAGGGGTTGACGTGAGGAACCTGGGCGCTTTCAGACGGCATCCGGACCTATGCTTCTTTTTTAGCACGGGCGGGATGGGTTGTGCCCGCAGGTGGGCGGCGCGCGGAACAGATTAGTGCGAGAACAGGGGCGCCAACGACGCCACCAACAGCCGCGCAAGCAGAGGCAGCAGAAGAAGTGCCGCCATGACGGCCGCTTCACGCTTGAAGGTGAATTGCATCCTGCCGTCAGAGACGCAGATTCCGGCCAAAAAGACGGGCCGCGGTTTCTTTCCTGCGGCGGGAGGCTTGGCGGGCGGGACTGCTACAATAAGATCGGAATCTCCAGGCGGGGGGGCGCCAGATTGGTGCGCTTGCCCGTCGCCGGGCAAGAATATAACGTAGAACGGTAGGCTTATCATGCGCACGATTCATTTGTTCGCGGTCGCCGCCGCGTTGCTGACGCTGGTTTCTTGCAGCCGGGACCCCAATGTCGCGAAGCGGCGCTACCTCGAGAGCGGCAACCGCTACTTCGACCGGGGCAAGTACAAGGAAGCCGCCATCATGTACGGCGATGCCCTGCAAAAGGACCGCCTGTGGGGGCCCGCCCATTACAAGCTGGGGCTCACTTTTATCAAGACCGGCAACCTGAGCGGAGCCGTGAGCGAGTTGCACAAGGCCATTGAGCGCCTGCCCAAGGATTCTCCGGACCGCTGGGACGCAATTACCAAGATCTGCGAAATGTATCTGGTGGCGGAACAGACCCGCGATACTCCGGCCATGATGGCGGAGACGGAGAAGTACATTAAGGACCTGCTGGCGCACGATGCGAACTCTTATGACGGCCAGCGGCTCTACGGCGATTTCAATTTCGTAAAGGCGCAACAGGCCTTAAAGACGGGCCGCAAGGACGAGGGTATGGGCCTGCTCGACAACGCGCAGGCCGAATACGAAAGAGCCAATGCCATCAAACCCGGCCAGCCCGGTGTTGCGATGCAGATGGCGCGTATGGCGGTCGAGAAGGGGAAGATCGACGAAGCCGAGACGATCTACCGGCAGGTGATCGACCACGACAAGACCCACCAGGCCGCGTACACCGAACTGTATCGCACGCAGGTTCTGCTGGAGAAGAACATGGACGCCGGCGAGCAGACGCTGAAGCTCGCCTATCGGAATAATCCCAAGGTCTACGGTTTTCTGACCGCGCTGGCGATGCATTATAGCGTTCAGGGCCGCAAGGACGACATGCTGAAAATCCTGCGTCAGATCAAGTCCCTGAAGGATTTCCCGGATGGAAACCTGGTAGTGGGGGACTTTTACCGGCGGCTCGGCGACACCGATGCAGCGACGAAGGAGTATCGCGAGGGGCAAGCGCAGGATCCCAAACGGAAGACCGTGTACCAGAAGCGCATCGTGCAAGCTTTGATGGCGCGCGGGAAGACGGCTGAGGCTGAGGACATCAATCGCCAGATCTTGAAGGACAACCCGCAAGACAGTTTCGCCAAGGAAGTCGAAGGTAGCCTGCTGTTGAACCGCGGCGACATCGCCAACGCCATGGTGGATCTGCAGGGAGCGGCTACGGCCGACCCCAAGAACCCTGTGAACCACTTCCGGCTAGGCCTGGCGCACAGGGCCCGCGCGGTGTCCGACCGCTCGGTCGCGGCTGGCGAGATGGAACAGGCCCGCCAGGAATTCGAAAAGGCGCTGGCGCTTCGTCCGGACTTCGCGATGGCCCGCCTGGAGCTGGCGCGGATCGAGATCGCCAAGGGCGATTACGCCGCTGCACTCGAAACGGCCGGACAGGCGCTGGCGGCCGACCGGTCGAACCTCTCGGCCAAGATCATTCAATCGGCTGCGCTGTTGGGGCAGAAGAAGACCGCCGAGGCGAGGCAACTGCTGGAATCTCTTCGCACCCAGACCCCGAATTCCGCCGACGTGATGTACCAATTGGGCGGAGTCAGCCTGGTCGAGAAGAAGTACAAGGAAGCCGATGAAGAGTTCCGCCGCGCCTACGATCTCAATCCGGGCAATATTCGCGGGATCACTGGGCTGGTGGAAGTGGATCTGGAACAGAACAAATCCGATGCCGCCCTCCAGACTCTCAAGGAGGAACTTGCCAAGAATCCCGAGCGCAACGACATGAAGCTGTTGTTGGCGGACGTGGAAGCGAGGGCAGGCAAGTACGACGACGCCATCGCCGACTACCAGGCGATTATAAACAAAATGGGCAAGGACTCCAAGGCGCGGGCCCAGATCTACACCCGGCTCGGCGAAGCATGCCGTCGCAAAGGAGATCCCGCCGGCGCCATCCAGGCGTTCCAGAAAGCGCGCGAAATCCTTCCCGACGACGTGGCGGTGCTCGGCGAGCTCGCGCTGGTGCTCGATTCCGCGCAGCGCTGGAGCGAGGCGATGCGAGTGTACGAAGCCACGATCAGGCTGTCGCCCAACGACGGCGTCAGCCTGAATAACGACGCGTTTCTCATCGCCGAACATGGCGGCGATCTGGATCAGGCGCTCACCAGGGCGCAGCGCGCCACCCAATTGCTGCCCAATTACCCGGAGGTGGCGGATACGCTGGGTTGGATCTACCTAAAGAAGAACCTCAGCGATCAGGCAATCGACATCTTCAAGCGGAACGTGGCGCAGCAGCCGAACTCGTCCACCTACCGCTACCACTTGGGGATGGCGTGGTACCAGAAGGGCGACAAGACCCAGGCGCGCCAGGCGCTGGCCGATGCCCTGAAGTACAATCCTTCGCCGTACGAGAAACAGAAGATCCAGGAACTGATGGCCAAGCTCTGAAGAGCGGCCGTTAGGCGTTCAGTTTCGCCAGATCGTCCAGACGGATGCGTCCGGTGTAGATGGCCATGCCGAGCGCCGCGTTCACGTTCATATCGAGCAATGCGCGCACCTCGTCCAAAGTGGTGATGCCGCCGGCGGCCGTAAGTTCGAGCGAGGTGGCCGCGCGCAGACGGCGAAACCACTCGAGATCGGTGCCCTGCATCATGCCTTCCCGATCCACCCAGGTGGCCAGAAAACCGCCGCAGTACGGTTCGAGCAAGCCCAGCATCCGCTCGGCAGTGAAGTCCGTGGCTTCCTGCCAGCCTTTGATCACGATGCGGCCGTCCTTCGAATCGGCCGCGATCAGCACGCGCTCGCGGCCGATAGCGCGACTGAGTTCGCTCAAAAATGCCTCGTCGATGCCTTGCCGGGTGAAGGCCGCGGTGCCCACGATCACCTTGCGCGCACCCTGTTCTACGAGCGCACGGGCGCGCTCCACTGTGCGTACGCCGCCGCCCACGCGGGTCGCCGCCCGCGCCGCCAGCAGCCGCACCAGGTCCTCATTTGAGCCTCGGCCCATCGCGGCGTCCAGGTCGATCACTTGGATCTCCGGGAACGCAGCGAACCGGCGTAGCATCTCTTCCGGCGAATCGGCTTCCAGCGCCTTCTCGCGGCCCTGCACCAGTTGAACCACCTTGCCGTCCATCAGATCGATGCAAGGGAGAATCACGCACCCATCCTCATTGGAATTCCGTGCCGGTCGAGCTCTTCTTTCAACTGGTTCACCGTGTACGTTCCGTAATGGAATATGGAAGCCGCCAGGGCCGCGTCCGCGCAGCCTTCCGTCAGCACCCGCACGAAATGCTCCGGCTTGCCCGCGCCGCCGGAAGCGATGATGGGGATGCGGGTGGCGCTCGAAACCGCGCGGGTCAGTGCGCAGTCGAAACCATCCTGCACGCCGTCGGTGTCCATCGAGGTGAGCAGAATTTCGCCCGCGCCCAGGGCCTCGCCGCGCGCCGCCCACTCGACCACGTCGAGCCTCGCATCGTCGCGTCCGCCGCGCGTGAAGACGTGCCATGCGCCGGGCGCGTGGCGGCGCGCATCGATCGCCAGCACCACCGCCTGCGCGCCGAATTCCATGCTCAATTCGGTGATCAGCTCCGGCCGCCGCACCGCTGCCGTGTTGACGGAGACTTTGTCGGCGCCCGCCATGAGGATGCGGCGCGCGTCGGCCACCGAACGTATGCCGCCGCCCACCGCCAGCGGGATAAACACCTTGCGCGCGGTGCGCTCGACCACCCCCGCCATGATTTCGCGGGCGTCGCTGGATGCGGTGATATCGAGGAACACCAGCTCGTCGGCGCCGTCGCGGTTGTACCGCTCCGCCAGTTCCACCGGGTCGCCCGCATCGCGAAGGTTGACGAAGTTGACGCCCTTCACAACGCGGCCTCCGGTAACGTCCAGACAGGGAATGATTCGTTTCGCCAGCATGAATGATCCGCGCCGCCCGGCGTTACCAGGCGGCCTTCTATCACATCTCCACAAAATTCCGTACGATCTTCAATCCGACCGGTCCCGATTTCTCCGGATGGAACTGCACGCCGAACACGGTGTCCGCCTCCAGCACCGCCGTGTAGGGCGCGGCATAATTGCACGTGGCAGCCGCGCGCGGGTCCACCGGCACATAATAGCTGTGCGCGAAATACACGAAGGGCCGGCCGGGCAAATTCCGCACCAGTCGCGAGCCGGGTTTCACTTCCAGCTCATTCCAGCCCATGTGCGGCACCCGCGCATCGCTTGGGAAGCGGCGCACCGTACCGGCGAACAAGCCCAGGCCGCGCGCTTCGGGCGCTTCCTCGCTGACCTCAAACAGCGCCTGCAAGCCGAGGCAGATCCCCAGAAACGGCACACCGGCACGAATGCGCTCCACCAGTTCCGCTCGTACGCCCAGTTCATCCAGCGCCCGCATCATCTGGCCGAAGTGGCCCACGCCTGGCAAGAGGATCTTGTCAGCACGCCGCAAACCGTCGCTATCCCGCACCAGCGCATAAGGGCAGCCCAACTCGGCCAGCGTGTTCTCGACCGATCGCAAATTGCCGGCCCCGTAATCGAAGATCGTGATCATGAGAACTCCGTGGCGCAGGCCGCCAGGCCTGCTGTGCCGGCATTCGTGCCGGCATTCCCTGAGGTCCGCGGAGTGAAGAAAAGCCGAGAGGAATCTCGGCTCTGCAGGCTTGACAGCCCGCGCCACGTCCGCATCACAACAGCCCCTTCGTCGAGGGCAACTGATCTTTCAGTCGCGCATCCTTCGAGCAGGCGTACTGCATCGCCCTCGCCCAGCATTTGAAAATCGCCTCGACCTTGTGATGGCTGGACCGGCCGTACATCACCTTCGCATGCAAATTTGCGCCGGCATGATTCACGAAGCCGCCGAAGAAATCCTCCAGCAACTCGGCCTGCAAATCGCCCACCAGCCGCACACGCACCAGGTCTTTGTAAACCAGCGCCGGCCGGCCGCCCAGGTCCACCGCAACCACAGCCAGCGTTTCATCCATCGGCAGCACGAAATACCCCGCGCGATTGATGCCTTTGCGGTCGCCCAACGCCTGCGCAAAAAGTTGGCCCAGCACGATCCCTACGTCTTCCACTGTGTGATGCTGGTCCACATCCAGGTCGCCCTCGGCGTGGAGCGTCAGGTCGAAGTTGCCGTGCTTGGTGAATAATTCCAGCATGTGATCGAAAAAACGAACGCCGGTCGATATCTCATACCGTCCGCGGCCTTCGATCTTCAACCGGCCCGCGATGCGCGTCTCCTTCGTATCGCGGCGAATGGCGGCCTGTCTCATCCTTCGAATACCTCTTCGAGATAATTGATGTCGTCCACGATGGCGTAGGGACCTTCTTCCTGGAATAGAAATACCAGGTCGACGTAAGTCGGGTTAGCCGGCGATGCGATGCCGATAAACGGCACTCCGGCCGCGCGCGCGCATCGTGCGTCGTCCACGGTGTCGCCGACGTAGAATACCTTCGCGCCTGGATTCCCGCCGACGATCTGCAGCAGGCCCTCCGGATCCGGTTTATGCCTGCGCACCTCGTCCATGCCGACGATGGGCGCAAACTCGAGTTCCGGCGCGAACCGCCGCAGCGTCAGCTCGGCTTCCCACTTCGGCCTCCCGGTGAAGATCGCGAAACGAAACCGCCGGCTGAGCTTTTCGAGCGTGCCCGGCCGTGCTACCCACTGCTCGCGCAGCATCAGGCCGTCCGCCCCGTTGCCATGGAAAATAGTTTGGAAGTGCGCCTTGACTTCGTCGAACGGCGCCGCGCCGCCCGCCTCGGTGACAATGTGGTGCGACAGTTTCCAATCGTCGTTCCAACCGCCCTGGTTCTTGTACCGTTGGATCTCGGCTGGCGCGAGGCGGCGGCCGGTGAAGTGCTCCACCGTGCGCGCGATGGTTTCGCGGTAGGATTCCGTGACGTCCACCAGTACGCCGTCCATGTCGAAAATCAGTACGGGTGAGCTCATCGTTGCCAGATCTTCTCGAGCTCCGCCAGCAGGCGCCGCGTCTGTTCGCGCGTGCCCGCGGTGATGCGGACGCAGCCGGGCGCTTCATAGCTGCGGTCGCGCACCAGGATGGCCTGCGCACCCAGCGCCGCGCACACCTCCTGCGCGCGCGCGCCAAAACTTCCTAAAACAAAATTCGCCGAACTGGGGACGTAGCGGATACCTAACTTTTCCAAACCGAAGCACAGCAACTCGCGCGCGGCCAGCACCTCGGCCACGTAGTTGCGAATGTAGTCCGCGTCCGCTACCGCGGCCTGTGCCGCAATCACCGCCAACGAATTCACGCTGTACGGCGACTGCGCTTTGTGCAGATAGGCGATGTTGGCCTCGTGCGAAAACAGGCAACCCAACCGCATGCCGGCCATCCCGAACACTTTCGAAAACGTGCGGCTGACGACCAGGTTGGGCACGCGCTCGATTTCGCCCAGCGCCGTGACACCGCTGAATTCGTAGTACGCTTCATCCACCAAAACCGCGGCCTTGCGCGCCCGGTGCAGAAGGCGCTCGATTCCCAGCAGCGAAACGCCGGTACCGGTCGGGTTGTTAGGATTGGCGAGTATGATTGCACGGGTTTCCGGCGTGATCGCCTCGATCAGCGCATCGAGCGGAAACTCCATCCCCGGTTGCGCGTATTCCACTGCGCGAATCCGCGCGCCCGCCACTTCCGCATAAAAACGGTTCATGGCGTAGGCCGGCTTTAGCAGCAGCACCTCCTGATGGTCGTCCACATAGGTATTGACGAAGACCTGTATCGCCTCGTCGGTGCCGTTGGTGAAAACGAATTGCTCCGGCCGCACGCCAAAATAGCTAGCGACGGCCTGCTTGGCTTCGCCATACTCGGGATACACCGCCAAGCTGGCCGCATCGAGCGCCTTGGCAAGCGCTTCGATGACGCGCGGCGAGCAGCCCACCGTGTTCTCGTTGAAGTCCAGCCGCAGTTTGCCGGCGCGCCCCGCCGTCGGCGGCGAATAGGGCGCCATGGCCATCACCGCCGGCCGCGGCTGTATGGCGCCTCGCGGCAGTTTGGGCTGTTTAACGCGCATTGGTCCGCACCTCCACCGAGCGCGCGTGAGCTTCGAGGCCCTCGGCGCGCGCCAGCGTCGTGATGGATGGCGCGAGCCGCGCCAGCCCCGCCGCGCTCAATTGCTGCACCGAAATCACCTTGACGAAATCCGTCACCGCCAGCCCGCCGCGCACCCGCGCCGCCCCGCTGGTGGGCAGCACGTGATTCGGCCCCGACGCATAATCGCCCGCCGCTTCCGGACTGTATGGCCCCACGAACACGCTGCCGGCGTGCTCGATGGCGGGCAGCAGGCTCGCATCCGGAATGCTCAGGTGCTCCGGCGCGAAACGATTGGATATTTCGACCGCTTCCTCGATCGACCGCACTAGCACGATAGCGGAGTTGCGCACGATCGATTGCGATGCCACGGCCGCTGTGGGCAACGTGGCAAGCTGCCGGCCGACCTCCCTGGCCACGGCCGCGGCCAGCCGCCGCGAAGTGGTCAACAGGATCGCCGTCGCATCCACATCGTGCTCCGCCTGCGCCAGCAGATCGGCGGCGAGACAGCGCGGGTCGCCCTCCGCCGCGATGATCAGGATTTCGGTCGGCCCGGCCACGAAGTCGATGCCGACTTCGCCGGCGAGGATCTTTTTCGCCGCTGCCACGTAAATATTACCCGGCCCCACAACGCGGTCCACCTTGGGCACCGTGCGCGTTCCGTAGGCAAACGCCGCGATGGCCTGCGCGCCTCCCATTTCAAATACCTGCGTCAAGCCCAGCGCCGCCGCAGTCCCCCAGACCTCGACCACCGGTTTTGGCGACGCCACGCAGATGTTGGCGACGCCCGCCACCTGCGCCGGCACCGCCGTCATCAGAATCGTCGATGGCAGCGGGTAGCGCCCCGCAGGAACGTACGCGGCAATCGCGCCGAGCGGCCGCACCACCTGTCCCAGGCGCACGCCTCCCGCTTGCCGCATCCACGGGCGCGGCATCTGCCGTCGCGCGTAGTCGCGTATGTTCGCGGCAGCGGTCCGCAACGCGCGCCGGAATTCCGGCTTCAGGCACCGCCGCGCGGCCGCCAGTTCCTCTTCGGAAACGCGCACGCTCCCCCGCGCAAATCCGTCGAACCGGCGCGCGTATTCGACCAGCGCCCGGTCGCCGCGTTTTCGAACGGCTTCGAGGATCGGCCGCACTACCGCTTCCGCCGCCTCCATCCGCGCCGCACGCCGCGCGAACAGCACGCCCGCGTCTTCGCTCTTGATAATCCGGATCACAGCACGATCTTGTTGAGCGGGTATTCCACGATTCCTTGCCCGCCCGCTTGTTTGAGCCGCGGAATGATATCGCGCACCGTCGATTCATCGAGGATGGTGTTCACCGCCAGCCATTCCTCGTCGCTCAATTGTGAAATGGTGGGCCGCTTCAGCGCCGGCAGCACCGCCAGCACAGCCCGCAAACTGTCCTTGTGCACGTTCAGCATCAGCCCCACTTTGCCCAGTGCGTTGATGGCGCCCTGCAGCAGCATCGTCATGTCTTCCAGTTTGCGCCGCTTGGCCGCGTCCTGCCAGGAATCGCGGTTGGCGATCAACTGCGTGTTCGATTCCATCACCGTGTCGATGATTTTCAGCTTATTGGCGCGCAGCGACGATCCGGTTTCCGTTACCTCGACAATCGCATCGGCCAGCACCGGCGGCTTCACCTCGGTCGCGCCCCAACTGAATTCCACTTTCGCCGTCACGCCGTGCCCTGCCAGGTAGCGCCGCGTGGTCTCCACCAGTTCGGTCGCGATGATCTTGCCTTCCAGGTCCTTCGCGCTTAGAAACGGGGATGCCTCCGGCACCGCGAGCACCCAGCGCACTTTACCGAAGCTCTGCTTGGCGTAGATCAGGTCTGCCACCGCTACCACCTGCGCGCCGTTTTCTTCTATCCAATCGCGGCCGGTCAGTCCGGCGTCAAGAATGCCGTCCTCCACGTAGCGCGCCATTTCCTGCGCGCGGATTAACATGCACTCGATCTCCGGATCGTCGATGCCCGGAAAATACGACCGGCTGCTGGTGGTGATGACATACCCCGCGCGGCGGAACAGATCCACCGTCGCGTTTTCCAGGCTGCCTTTCGGAATGCCCAGTTTCAGCTTCACGCTTTGCCTCCATAGACCGCTTTAGGATCGTACGTCCGCGGCTCCGACACTTTCCATTCGCCGCCCTCGAGCCGCCGGAAGAAGCAGCTCTGGTATCCTTCGTGGCAAACGCCAGGCCCTTGCGCTTCCACTTTCACCAGCAGCGCATCGCGGTCGCAATCGGTCGAGATTTCCTTCACGACCAAGCGGTGGCCCGAGCTTTCGCCCTTCAGCCACAGCTTCTTCCGCGACCGGCTCCAGAAGGTGGCGAAGCCGCTTTCGACCGTCTTGCGGAACGCTTCCTCATTCATGAAGCCGACCATCAGCACGCGTCCGCTCGAGTGGTCCTGGATGACCGCGGTGATGAGACCGCCGGTTTTTTCGAAATCGAGATTCATCGTAAAACAAAAAAAGCCCGCCGATTTCGCGGCGGGCGTCCTTTCCATCGTGTCTAGTGGAAATTATTGCAGCGCCCGTCGCGTGGAGCTGTGATGATGATGCCGCGCGAGGGTGACGCTTGCCATAAGAAAGTAGTGTACCACAGGGGGCGCCGATACTGTAGGGAGGTGAATCGCCGAACACACCTGCGCGGTGGGACATTCGATCGTTTTTTGTCGACTGTCTTCCGCTGGCAACGACAGGCCACAAAAACCGATGGCCTGTCCTACCTCGCTGCCCGCAGCGCGGGCTGAAAGGAAGCTATATGAAGAAGCCTAAGAGCCCTGCTCCGGGCGAATCTCGCTCCGAATACAAACGCTCGGATTTCGGAACGCTGGTCCGCGGGAAGTATGTCCGGCGGCTCCAAGAAAGTTCGAAGGTAGTAGTTATTGACCCTGAGGTCGTGGACCTGTTCCCGAACGCAGCGGCCGTCAACGCATCGCTGCGGTCCCTAGCCGAGATCGCCAAGCGCGCCGGTTCTCGGCGGAGCCGGCCGCAATGAATCGCAGCCGAGCACGCGGGATGCGGGCACGTGCGACCGCTGTCTCTGCGGGAGTCAGTCTCCTCGACTTGGACTTCTGCCTCGCGTCGACCGGAGCACATCCACGCGCGAGCCTTGATCGGCTAAAACACTGTGCTTTGCGTCTCGCGCTCTGTGGCGACCCACTACCGGTAAAGGGCGTCAAGCCCGCCTGCCGTGAGGGATCAGCTCCTAATCCGGGCGCGCTCGATCACTTGCCCGAAGAGTTCCTCCCACAGCGACAGGAAGTTAACAGAACGGAGCCGTACCTGGCCAAGACATACATTAAGGCCGATATAGAAGAGGGCCAGCGTGTCCTCCCCCGTCATGATGTGTACGTACCCAGTAAACTCCTTGCCTGGGCCTTGAACCTGAGCTTGTCCGTTCACTGAGTGCATGCGAGCAACGATGTAACCCGGACGTGCTACGAACACGAAATCCGGCAGCTCCTGCCTTGCCGCCGGATTGGCTGCTAGTTTCTGATTTAGTTCTCCGACGACGGATTCAGGCGAAACTCCGTTGTATCCGAAGATATACCCAAGATATGGGTTTCTCCTGGCCGGGTCACACGCTAGGCCCCTGCCGACATCGAGATGCAAGAACGGGAGCAGATCCAGCATGTCGGATCCCGCCCGGGGAAGCCGCTTCAGCGATGCGATATTATCAATCGCGGTTCGCAGCTCGGGTCCGTCAAGGCGCGACTTAACCTCGATGGAACCAAACACCGACTCAGCAGGGAAGAGCATCTTCTCGGTGTCCCGGAACAGTGCCGTGGAAAACATGGCATCGTAGAGCACGATATCAATCTGAGCGCTCTGCATCCCGTCCGCCGAGAAGACCTCGCCACTGCTCAGACCGTAACACTCCGGCAGAAACGGGCGAAGAAAGCTCGAAACAATGCCCTCGCGAAACGTTCCCCTGTCACCCATGTTGGTGAACAGGTCCGAGTCTTCGAGGCGCGATGCGATCCGCGCGGCCTGGTTGCGTACAGCCTGTAATAGCCTCATGAGATTCATAGGAACACAAGTCGCCCTGGGCGGCTACCGTCCGAGACCTCGTCGTGGCTACTCGGAGCACGCCGCAGGGCTGCCTCAAGCCGCCTCTGCGTGAATTGGCTGCCGCCGCAGCCTCCGTTTCCCCGCGCGCCGCTCCGGCGGTCGTTCGTGATCGCCCTACTCAAAACCATTACAATGAGAACTCGCCAGCAATCTCTGAGTCGTGTTGGAAAGTTCAACATCGGCTGGCGCGTGGATGGCTGGCGCACTGGATGATGTCTACGGGAGGGCGAATGGGGAGCGGTTTTGAGAAGCTTGCGCGTATGCGGCTGCATCTCATAATCATGCCCGGCACGCGAGAGGGCGGCTCACCATCCCACACATGCGCGATTACATCGATCTGACCAAGCCGCGGATCACCTGGCTGATTCTGATGAGTACCGGTATCGGCTACTTCTTCGGACTCGCTGGCACTGGCGGCTGGAGCGAATTCCTCCAGCACCTCGGCATGCTGCGGCTGTTCCACACCATGCTCGGGACGGGGCTGATCGCTTCCGGCACGGCCGCGCTCAACCAGTGGATCGAGCGCGAGGCCGACGCACGCATGCGGCGCACGGCGGACCGGCCGCTGCCTTCGGGGCGGCTTGCCTCGGGGCCGGCGCTGGCTTTCGGCGTAGCGCTTTCAGTGGGCGGATTCGCCGACTTGTTTTTGGGCGTGAATCCGCTGGCCGCCTGGATCGGGGCCTTCACGCTGGCCAGCTACCTGTTTTTCTATACCCCGCTCAAGCAGCGCACCTGGTGGTCGACCACCGTCGGCGCCATCCCGGGCGCCATGCCGCCGGTGATTGGCTATGCAGCCTCGGCTGGAAAGCTGACGCCCGAGTGCTGGGTGCTCGCCGCCATCCTCTTCCTCTGGCAGTTCCCCCATTTCTATTCGATCGCCTGGATGTACAAGGAAGATTACGCGCGCGCCGGCATACGCATGTTGCCGGTGGTGGAACCCGATGGCCGCTCGACGGCGCGGCAGATCGTGCTCTTCGGCTTGGCGCTGATTCCGGTCAGCCTCGTGCCTGGGATGCTGGGAATGGCCGGGCGCATCTATCTGGCCGGGGCGCTGCTGCTCGGCCTGTGGTTCCTGAGCGCGGGCGTACGTGTGGCTCGCCAGCGCACTCTGGCGCGCGCGCGCGCGGTCCTGCTCACCTCGGTCGTGTATCTGCCATTCCTTTACGGATTGATGCTTCTGGATAGGCCTGGCCTGTGATTCAAGTCGAAAATCTGACCCATCGGTACGGCGAGCGCACCGCTCTGCGCAACGTCAACTTCGCGGTCGAGAAGGGCGAGATCTTCGGCCTGTTGGGGCCGAACGGCGGTGGCAAATCCACCCTGTTCCGCATTCTTTCGACCATGATGGCCCCCAGCGGGGGCCGCGCCGCGATTGGTGGCTGCGACGTGCTGCGCGACCGCGCGGCGGTGCGCCGCCAGATCGGCGTGGTGTTCCAGACGCAGAGCCTCGATAAGGCGCTCACGGTGGAAGAGAATCTGCGCGCGCAGGGCCATCTGCACGGGCTTTCGGGCTCGTTGTTGCGGGAACGCATGGAATACGCGCTCGCGCAACTGGGCCTGGAAGACCGCCGCAAGGACGTAGTGGAAACCCTCTCCGGCGGATTGCGCCGGCGCGTCGAGATCGCCAAAGCGCTACTGCACAAGCCGCCGGTGCTGTTGATGGACGAGGCATCGACCGGCCTCGACCCGGCCGCGCGCCGAGACTTGACCCGTCACATCGAGCGCCTGCGCGACCAGGAGGGAGTCACCATTCTGCTCACCACCCACGTGCTCGAAGAGGCCGACCGCTGCGACCGTCTGGTGTTGCTGCATCAGGGGCAGGTGGTGACGGAGGGCAGCCCGCGGGTGCTGCGCTCGCGCATCGGCGGTGACGTGGTCGTGCTCGAGGCCGGCGACACCAAGGCTCTGGCGGGCTCAATCGAGCGGCGCTTCCAGTTGCGTGCCAGCCAGGTGGACGGCCAAGTCCGCGTCGAAATTGAAAACGGACACCGCTTCATCGCCGAGGTGGTGGAGGCGTTCCCCGGTGCCATCCAATCGGTGGGCCTGCACAAACCGACTCTGGAGGATGTCTTCGTGCGGGAAACGGGGGCGCAAATTGAGTAGCTTCGTTCTACCCGCCGCCACGCTGTGGCAGCGCGAGCTGGTACGCTTCTGGCGGCAGAAAAGCCGCGTGCTGGGCGTGGTCGCCTCGCCGCTGGTGTTCTGGCTGCTGATTGGCTCCGGCTCGAACGACCTGGCGCGCTTCTATTCCGGCGCGCTGGTGCTGACGGTGATGTTCTCGGCCATCTTTTCGACCATCTCCATCATCGAAGACCGGCGCGAAGGATTTCTGCTGTCGATGCTGGTCTCGCCCGCGCCGCGCTCGAGCATGGTCCTGGGTAAGATTCTCGGGTCGGCAACGCTGGCCTGGGTGCAAGGCCTGATTTTTCTCTGCTTCGCGCCGTTGGCGGGCGTGCGCATCTCGCCGCTCGAGTTGATTCCGGTAGCGCTGGCGATACTGCTGATCTCGTTTACGCTCACCGGCCTCGGATTTGTGATTGCCTGGAGGATGGAATCCACCGCCGGTTTTCATGGCATCATGAATCTTCTGCTGGTGCCGATGTGGATGGTCTCCGGGTCGCTGTTCCCCATGGCCACCGCGCACGGTTGGGTGCGCGTGCTGATGTGGGTCAACCCGCTGACGTATTCGATATCGCTGCTGAATCACACGCTGGCGATGCCCAATTCGCAACCGGGCGCGCTGGAAAGCCTGCTGGTGACGCTGGCCTTCGGGTTGGTGCTGCTGGCGGCCTCGGGCATCATGGCCGCGCAGAAGAGCACGCACAGCACGGCGTAACATAATGATTGTAGGATCGATGTGGGGCGGACCCCCCGGTCCGCGCGGGACGCCCTCGTCCCGCAGCCGCAACAGGAGCCAAGCAGGCCGGCGAGGGCGCCGGCCGCGGACCGGGGGTCCGCCCCACTTATGATCGCAATTCTGCCTTCGATCAATGCCTTCTTGAACGCCAGCGCCGCCATCCTGCTGTTGTGCGGGTACCTGCTGATCCGCCGCGGACGGAAGCGGGCCCACCGCCGCGTAATGACCGCGGCGTTCGTCGTCTCGTGTCTGTTTCTGGTCTGCTACCTGGTCTATCACTGGCAGGTAGGGACGGTGCGGTTTCCACACACCGGACCGCTGCGCGCGCTCTATCTGAGCATTCTGGGCACCCACACGGTACTGGCCGCCACGGTGCCCGTGCTGGCGATCGTGACGCTGCGGCGCGCGCTCATGGGGCGCTATGATGCTCACCGCCGGATCGCACGTTGGACCCTGCCCATCTGGCTATACGTGAGCGTCACTGGCGTAACCGTGTACCTGATGCTGTATCGCATGTGATGGCACCGCAGTGCGGCGCGCAAAAAAAGGCCGCGGCTCGCCGCGGCCTTTCTCGTATCGGAACTTTCCGTTCAGCCCGCGGTATGTGGCCGCGGGCCGCTCACGGTCAGAACAGGTAACAGATTCCTACCATGGGAACGATGTCGTTGAGGACCTTGCCGTAACTCACGCCCTGAGGCGCGGCGATTACGGTGGCCGGGAACGGCGAAATGAAATCGCGTATCTCGGCACGGAAGTAAAGCTTGTCAGCCAGCTTGTAATTCAAACCGCCGCCGACGCTGAGCATCGGCTTGACCTGATGCGTCTGCGTGAAGTATCCGAACTGGCTGAGGGGCTGCACGGCTTCCTGCAGTCCGGTGCCCACGAATACCTTCATGCCGCCGCCGGCCGCCACGAAGAACTGCGCGCGCGAATTAGAGTGGCCTGTATGATAGACCAGGTCGTAGTGAAGGGCGTGAGCCAGGCCGCTGAACGAGGCCGAAGTGCCGGCGCCGGAGAGTTTCAGGTTGGTGTCGAAGAACTCGTAGCGGATCTCGCCACTCCAGTGGTCGTTGAGGCGCTGGCCGAAAAACGCACCGGCCACCACGCCCGGGGAAAACCCAGCGGTAGCCGAACCGGCGGTTGGAGTGCTCACCGAAACGGTGTTGAGGAAGCTCGCCCCACCGATGCCGCCCACCTCCCATTGTTGAGCGTAGGCGCAGAAGCCGCAGGCGAGGAGCAGGACTGTCTGTCTGATCATCTTCATGTCGTTCTCCGGGAAACGGCTAGTTGCCTACCACCCGAAAATTCAGTGTGGTGCTGGTGCCGCCTTGGGTGATCACGAGCGGCTCGCTCGATCCCTGCGTGACGCTGCTGGGAACGAACACATTGAGTTGGTCGACGCCGACCTCGCCGGGCGCCAGGCCCGCGTACTCGACGGTGAGTTGGGTGCCACCAAGTGTCACTGTGGGAGGAACGGTAACCGATGCCAGAGGACTGCTTGGCGCGGCCAAGCCGGGCGTCACTGCGGGAGACGTGAGGCCCATGCCGGTTAGCCAGATCACTAGCGTATCCCCCTGGCGAATCGGGTCCGTTGCGGTGACGATCTGGTTGTTGGCGGCACGGAAGACGGTGGCCAAACCCGTGGTCGTGCCGGCAACGCCGGACATGAACACGCTCGGAGCCGCCGAATTCACCTGGAACACCAGGTTGTTGCTGACGCCGCCTGGCGTGTGGACGCTGACGTTCTCGTTGCCCAATACGGTGTTCGGCAACTGTGCGTTAATCTGCGTGCCCGAAACGAACAGCAGAGGCACGGGCGTTCCGGCTACGCTCAGGCAGGATTGGCCCAGGCTTGTCGACAGCGGCACTTGCGAAGCCACCACGCTGACCGGGCTCATATTCGTGCCCCAAATGCTGATCAGGCCGCCCGGCGCAACCTTCGCCGTGTCGTCGGCGGCGTTCGTGATACTCTTCAGCACCGGCGGCTGGTAGGCGGCGGCGTAGTTTTGGCCGAGCACCGTGAAGCCCGAGGTCGTCAGTTCGATGATCTCGCCAGTCGCCAGCGGAGCGACCGTGCGCGTGAAGCTCGCTTGCTGGCTCTTTTCATTGGCACCCGATCCGTTGTTCGAAACCGTGCCATCGGGGCTGGGATAACCCTCAACACTGGGCAATAGCGTCGATTCCACCGTCGGAATGGGGCTCTCGGCGGCGGAGGAGAGTGCCGCGAAATATTGAATCGAGCCCGCGCCCGCCGCGCCGAACGTGGGCGATGTCGTGAAGTAACCGCTGGCCGTGCCGTTTTGATCGACGAAGGCGAAGCCCGAGGCGTTGCCCCCGGCGGTGTTGAGCGTTCCAGCCGGCACCAGCGCCGCGTTTAGAATGTAATTGCCTACCACGTAATTGCCGTAGCTCGAGGCGGCATATGCGCCGGACAGAGCTTTAACGTCCTGGCGCGTGATCGAAAACGAGCCGGCTGCGGCCGAGTAGAGAGACACGTGGCCATCCGGCCCGGCCATCAAAATATCGGCCCCGTTGGGCGAGGCAGTCAGCACCGAGTAGGGGGAAACCCACGAGCTGTCATTCGACCAGGCACCCAGGGTGGGCAACGGGGTGCCGAACCCGGTAATCATGTCGAGCACGGACACGTCGCCATTAACCGTTGCACCGTCCAACGATAGCGCCAGGATGGTGCTGTTGGTCGCCGCCACGGACCGGCCAAAGTCGCTTCCGGGCAGCGTGATCGGCGGATACGCCGTAAGCGAATCCAGGTCGAATACGCTGATCAGTTGGGAGTCGCTGTTAGCGACCAATAAGTATTTATTCGGCGCGTTGGTGTACGGGGCGGGAGCCAGGGACATCCCGGTCGGCGTAGTCATAGTGCGCAGGGTGGTGATCAGACTCTTCGTTGTGCCATCGTAGACCAGCACCTTATTGCGGTCCTGCCGCGTGATGTAAAAACGATTGTGGGCTGGGTCGGCCAGAATATCGCTCAATATGCCGGGAACGTTCACCACCGAACCGCGCTGATCCTCGTCCGGGTTGCTCACCAACACGCGCACATTGATTGGCTGGTTAACCGCCGAGCTCGAATTAATCGTCAGCGAACCGGCGCTGGTGCCCTTCGCATTGACGAATGCGGCGGGTTCCGCGGTCACAGTAATGGTGGCCGGCGTAACGCCCGATGCCGGCGAGAATGCAATGCCGGGGGTTTTGCTGGTGATCTCGAAATCGGTCGTATTCCCGCCCGGATCGGACAGCGTGAAGGTCTGGTTCACCTGGGACTGATTGCAGAAGCTGGTCTGGATCAGCACGTCTTCCTGTCCCGGATAGACGCGGTTGTACGAGTTGAGCGACCCCACCGGAAATATCGTCACGCCGCTCTCGGAAATCGAATACATTATCGTGCCCGCCTGGTTCAACACCGACCGCCCAACCAGATTTTCCGGGATATTCAGCCGGTCCTCAAACGTCAGGTTGTCCGCATCCATAATCATGAGCGCCGGCTGCGTGATTTGCGCGAGATCGGGGATTTCCGCGTAGATCAGGTTGTGCACGGTATCCCAGGCATGGCTGGCAACTGTCGGCGATGCGAGGGCATTGGAGTACAGCGCCACCATATTGAGGTAAATGTGATCGGCATTCGTGTTATTGTTATTCGCACCAAACTGGGCATGGCCGACCATCGCGTGCGTGCCGTGCAGATCCACGCTGACACGCGGCAGTAGCGGGATCGTCGTGATCCAGCCCTCCGCGCCGAAAGTGGCCGTAAGCGCGTTGTACCAGAAGATCAACTGAGTGCCTGTGCCGGCTTCGCACACCGCCCACGCGGTGAAGCCATCGCCGGAAGTGCTGACGGCTGCCTGTGTGAAGGCCGCTGGAAGGGTTGGCCCCGGCTGCGGAATTGTCTGCGCAATCTGGGCCAATGATTCCAGGGTCATCCTCTGCCCGGTTTCCGGATCCAGCGTCATGATGTTCGCGGCCGTGACGATGATCGCCAGCCCGCCCTGGTCGCCGCTTTGCGTGTTGACGAACGTCACCCCCAACGGGGCCTCTGAGCCCAGGTTGTATGTCGTCTGCGCCAGCGTGTTCAGGTTGATCGCCGTTACCAGATTGCCGCCCCCGGCCGGGACGGTCGTGCTCAGGCCCGAACTGGTCGCGCCATAGTTGGCGTAATGGACCGATACCAGATAGGTCCCGTTCGGCGACATGGCAATTGCCGCCGGAAACGGAGCTACGTTGATCGAGCTGTGAATCGTCAAGTCGGCCAGCGTCAATATGTCGATGGTGCTCGATCCGAAATCGGCGATGTACAGAACGCCACGTTGCTCATCGAGGACAATGTCGGAAGGCGTGCCGCCAATTGGCACCACGGTCCCAAACAGTCCGTTGGTCGTCGCTAATGCCCGCCCGGCTCCGGCGGTCAGAAGCGCCAACCCAATTGAACAGAATAGTCTTATCCCACGCATAGTAGTCTTCCCGCGACTATTCTGAATTACAGGACCAAACCGGATGGGAATCAATGATCGAAATGGCTAGTAATTATGCCATTACCAAAGTTAGTCGTGTATTTCTGCGGGTTTACGAGTATACTCACCTCGGAATCGAGGCTTCTGGTGTCAGGAATGTTCGAGCGCCCCGGCGCGCAATACGGCTGGATCGGAAATGTTGCAGCTAGGATCGCCCTGCTGGCGGTTGCTGCTTTCACTTGGCTGGCGTTCCCACCGCAAGCCAGCGCCCAGAACGTGACCGTGACGGTCTACACGTTGCCTACCGGTGCCACCTACATGGTGGATGACCTGATATACACCGACGAGGCAACCTTCTCTTGGCCGGTCGGAAGTCAACATTATCTATCCGTCGGGACATACCTCGTCCAGCCAGCCCCACCAGCTCCACCACAATTCACGTTTGTGGACTGGACCGATGCCCAGGGAGTCGTGTCCACATTGGCCGGTATTTGGATCGCGGCCAGTGCCGACGCAACGTATTACGTCGCGAATTTTACCAACACCAAGACTCTAACGGCAACCGTGAGCCTGACCTGTGCGCCCGTTAGTTGCGGCACCGTACCGGGCTCGATCCTGTTGAACGGTTCTCCGTATACGGGAAATCCGGCCTATCCTCCGGGAGTTACCCCGGAGCCCTACGGCACGCAGCTTGTCCTTACTGCGGTGGCTAATTCCGGGTATGTGTTTTCCAGTTGGTCGCCCGGCTCTAATCAGGTGATCTCGGGAAATACGGACAACGTCACCATGGATGGGAACGTGACGGCGGTCGCTAATTTTCTCCTGGCCGTTCCGATCACTTTCGCATCGGTGCCGTCGGGATTGCAACTTCTGGTCGATGGCGGCACGACCATGACTCCCGATACCCTGGGGCTCGGTTGGGGAACTTCGCATGCGCTGTCGGCGATTTCGCCGCAAAGGGACGCGTCGAACAACTTCTGGGTGTTTTCTTCCTGGAGCGACAGCGGAGCCATCAATCACACCTATACGGTGCCTCAGTCCGCCGCGCCAGTCACCCTCACCGTTACCTATACTCCTGCCGAGGTCAGCACGTTCCTCTTTTCGCCTCCCAACGCCGGCCTGAGTCTGGTGGTGGATGGCCGCAGCAACTATACCGATTGGAACTTCGCTTGGGCGACGGGCACGACCCACACCTTTTCGGCGCCAGCTACGCAGACCGATCCGCAAGGGAACCTGTGGGGCTTTGTCGGTTGGTCCAATGGCGGGCCGGAAACGCAGACTTTGATAGTAGGCACTACAGGAGGAACCTACACCGCCAACTACCAACAGTTGGGCCAATTGACCGTGAACAGCTCTTATCCCGGCGTTTCGGTGAGCGTGAATGGCACGTCTTGCACCACGCCCTGTACCGTGCAGCCGCCGCTCGGCACGTCGCTGACGATTGGCGCTCCCGCCACCGTCCAGGTGGGAGTCGGATCCCAGCAACGGCTATTGGGGTGGTCCAACGGAACCGGACCCGGCAATCTGACGCTTGCCGCGCCGGCCAAAGCCACCACCGTCACCGCCAATTATCAGTTGATGAACCAACTTGCCATGGCCACCAGTCCCGCCAACGAGGGAAACTGGAGTCTGCAGCCTTCCTCGCCGGACGGATATTACAATTCCGGCACCACGGTCAACGTCAGCCTGAGTCCTGCTCCCGGATACCATTTCCGCGAATGGGTTGGCGACTTAACCGGCATCGAACCCTTCGGTACCGTCGTGCTGAGCCAGCCGCGCGCGGTGACAGCCCTGCTAACGGCGGTTCCCTACCTATCGACCGGCGCTGTAACAAACGGTGCAGGGCCTACTCCCTCCAGTGCTGTGGCCCCCGGCTCGGCGATTTCGATTTTCGGCGTGAATCTGACCGCTACCACGCAGGAAGGCAGCGTCAGCCCAATGCCGCAAACCTTGGGCGGGTTGACGGTCGCGGTCGGCTCCCGCCTGCTGCCACTGTTCTTCGTGTCGCCCGGCCAGGTTAACGCGCAGTTGCCGGCCGATCTGCCGGTCGGCGCTTCGAGCCTGGTGGTGACCACAGCGGATCAGGCCGCGGTAAGGGCCAATTTCACCATCGCGCAGGATGCGCCGGGGCTGTTTTCGCTGACCTCGAATAACAATGCCTACGCCCTCGCATTTCATGCGAACGGTACGCTCATCACCGAAGCGTCGCCGGCCAAGGCGGGCGAGATCATTACGTTGTATGGTACCGGTTTTGGCCCTACCACTCCGGCGCGGCCGGAGGGTTTGGCGATTCCGAGGTCGCCTTCATTCGTGGTCAACGACCCGGCCAGCGTCCAGGTAGGCACCGCCAATTTCACGGCGTCTAGCGCCTACGCGCTGCCCGGCGCAGTGGGCATCGACGTGGTCCAGTTCGCCCTCGGAACCGGGGCTCCCTCAGGCGGCGATTACCAGGTCACGGTGACCATCAACAGCGTGGTGAGTAACACCGTCCTGTTGCCGATCCAGTAGTCGCGTCGTACGCGCAAACCGAGTCGCCGCGCAACGCCCGCCCCGCATTTCGCAAGGGTCGGTCTGTCGGCTTGGCGCAGGCTGCCGGCCTCTTGGGCTGAGGCAGCCTCGGCTTGTCTTCGCCGGCGCGGCGAACTTCGTCATCTTGGGTTCAAATCGGTTCGCCCGCCGGTCCGCGGTATTGCCTGAAGCAGCGACGGCCCGCGCGGTCGCAGCGGTCTCCTGACTGAGCGTCACTCGACGTTAGTCGTCGCTCAGGGACTCGAAATGGAGCTCGGTTGCTTCACGGAAGCTGGCGGGAGTCTTCGGCGGTCTTTCCTTGCGCTAGGCATCCCTGAAGCTTCGCGCCACTGGGCACCGCACCGCCGATGGTCATTTTGGACCGGAACTCCGAACTGGCGCGTCGCCAACCACCAGTACTACCCACGCGTGCCTTACCCGACCGAGGCGAAGCTTACCTGCGCCCGCAGGTTCGCCACCCCGGCTGTGTACCGGCTGTCGGTCACCAGGAATGCCACCGCATCCTCCAGCCACTCGTGCCATACTCCATCCGGGTCGTGCGAAGCCACCGTCAGCGTGTACTCCTGCGGGCACAAATCGCAGCGGAAGTGAAAGCTCACCGCCAGTGTGCCACCCTGCCGCACCGGCCCCAGCCGCAATTGCTCCAGTTCCGTGTTGGTGCCGTATACGTTGAACCCGCTGCGCGTGCGGACCATCATCCCCACTACCGGATGCGCCACCATCGCTTGGTACCGTACCGTCACCTTCACGGTCGCCATCTCGCCGCTCCGCCACGCCATGGTCGGCTTACCGTCTTCGCCGGCCAGTTGCACACCCACGATTTCGGCGCGCCCGTCGCCGCGGAAAAACCGCGGGCTGATTGGCGTGCTCATGGTCCCGCCCCACGCGCGCACCCGCGCCGAGATGTGCCGGCGGTACGCGCACAGGATCTCTTCCGGATCCCCGCGCCCCGCCATTTTGCCTTGGTGCAACCACCACACTTCGTCCGCCAACCTTCGCAGCAGCTCTTCCTCGTGGGACACCACCAGGATCGTGGACCCCGCCTGCCGCAAGCGGTCGATAGCCGCCGCCGCCCGCTCCCGCACCAGCAGGTCCTGCCGCGCGAACGTGTGGTCGATCGCCAGCACGGGCGCCGGCGCCAGCGTCAGCCCATCGTCCGGACCCAGGAACCGCGCTCCGCCATGGCTGTCCACCTGGCCATCCACGGGGTGTTCTACCCCGCCGGCCAAGCGCGCCAGCACGCTTTTTCCAGATCCATTCTCACCTACTACACCAATTACAGCGCCGTCCGGCGCCGTCGCGTCGAACTCCACCAGCGGTGCGGCCGAAACGCGTCGAAAGACCAAGGCCATAAACGTTAGAATAGCAAGTGGAAGATGGATACACCCAACCTGCTCGATTCCATGCGCGCCGATTGGAACCGGCGCGCCGCCGCCGATGCCAATTATTTTGTCGCCTTTGGCCGCCGCAATCAGCCCGACGACGAGTTTTTCGCCACCGCCAACCCCACCGTGCAGCAATTACTGCCGGAGCTGAAACGCTTCGACGGCCGCGAAGCCGCGCTCGAAATTGGCTGCGGGCCCGGCCGCCTCATGCGCCCGCTCAGCCGCGAGTTCCGGGAAATACACGGCGTGGACGTTTCCGACGAAATGATCCGCCTCGCGCGCGAGCGCCTCTCCCACACTCCAAGTGCGTTTCCTCAGCTCTGCTCGGGGGCGGACTTGGCCATGTTCCCGACGGGAAAGTTCGATTTCGTCTACTCCTACGCCGTCTTCCAGCACATTCCCAGCCGCGACATCGTCTTCGCCTACCTGCGCGAAGCTTTTCGCGTACTCAAGCCCGGCGGGTGCCTCCGCTGCCAGTTGAACGGCCTGCCGCCACACGCCCGCCAGTACGACACCTGGAGCGGCGTGCGCATCACGCCGGCCGAAATCGCGGAGTTCGTCGCATCCACCGGCTTTCAGTTGCTGGCGCTCGAACAAATCTGGACCCAGTACATGTGGATCACCCTCCGCAAACCCGGCCCCGGGTCCGCCGTGCCGCCGGCACGCGCCGCGCGCCTCCGCAACATCTCCAACGCGCTGACCGGGGAAGCTGTCACCCCCGCCTCCGGTGCCATGGCCGCGCTGGCCCTGTGGATCGAGCGCCTGCCCGCCTCCTGCCACCTGCTCAACACCGCTGTCACCGCCGATGGCCGCCCCTGCCGTCTCACGTTTATCGGCCCGCCCGCGGCCGACGACGTCTCACAGGTCAACGCCGTGCTCCCGGAAAAGATCCGCACCGGCCTCGTCATGGTCGAGGCCGTCCACGACGGAGCCCCGCTTTGCTCACCCGGTTGGGTGCGCATCATGCCCGCCGGCCCCGCGGTTCCCCGCGTCATCGGAATCAGCGACGGCGTGAACCTCCTCTTCGGCACCCGCATCGTCAGTGGCAGCGTGAAAGTGGCCATGGAAGGAATTGCCCGTGGCTCTGACTTCCGCGCCATGGTGGACTCGCTGCCCGCGGCCGTCGATGCATTCTGCACCGACGCCGTCGGCCAGCGATGGGAGTTCAATTTCAAGCTCCCCGCCAATCTCCCCCGCGGCCGGCACGGGGTAACGGTCGTCGTTGGCCGCCGCGCCTTTCCTGCCATCTCCATCGAGGTGGTCTGATTGGGCCGTCCCCTCGCCGCGGCCGCCATCGTTCTCGCCGTGGCCGTTTGCTTCCTGGCCGCACCGCGCCATCGTTCCGTCCGCCAATTGCCCGCCGGTGTGATGGAACTCCACTCCGAAATCGCCGTCGAGGCGAATACCGAACTGCGCGGCGCGCCGTCGGGCAGCGTGCTCCATCTCGCCCCCGATTTCACCGGCCGCGCCGCCGTTGTTGTCCGCGGCGATGGTGTCACCCTGCGTGATTTCAGCGTCGATGGCAACCGCGCCGCCTTGGAGACCCGCACCAGCCTGCCGCCTTCCAATACTCCCTTCGCCGATTTCACCCGCGCTAATGGCGTCTTCGCAGACCGCGTCTACGGCCTCACCATCGAGCACCTGCGGTTCCGCAACATGGCCGGCTTCGCCGTGCTGGCGAGCCGCGCGCACTCGGTTGACATCCGTCGCGTCACCGTCGCCGACAGCGGCTCGCGCAACCCGCTAGGCCGCAACAACTCGACCGGCGGCATCCTGCTCGAAGAAGGAACCACCGATTTTAGCGTTGCCAGTTGCGAGCTCATCAACATCCGCGGCAACGGCATCTGGACGCATTCCCTGCTGACATCGCCGCGCAACGCACGCGGCGTCATCTCCCTCAATCGTCTTCGCCAGATCGGCCGCGACGCCATTCAGGTCGGCCATGCCACCTCCATTTCGGTGACCGGTAACTCGGGCAGCCGCATCGGCTTTCCCTTCGACGAAGTCGATATCGAAAACGGCGCCACGCCGGTCGCCATCGATACCGCTGGCAATGTCGATGCGTCGTCCTACGCCGAGAACCGCTTCCAGGAAATCGACGGCAAGTGCCTCGACCTGGACGGCTTTCACGATGGCGAAGTCCGCGCCAACCGGTGCGTCAACCCCGCCGGGGTCGTATCCTACCGCTTCGGCCACTACGGCATCGTCATGAACGACTCCCACCCCGATGTGCGTTCCCGGAACATCCGCCTAGTCGACAACGTCATCGACGGCGCGCTCTTCGGCGGCATCTTCGTCATCGGTTCCGGCCACACCATCGCACGCAACCGCCTCCTCTCGCTCGACGCTTCTCACTGCAACGAGAACACCGCCCACTTCGGCTGCTATGACATCGCCACCGATCCCGAAATTCTCGAAGCCGGCATCTATCTCGGCCGCAGCCCTCTGCACGCGGCCCCTGCCCGCCACAATCTCATTGTGGACAACCGCATCACCGGTTACAGAATGCAGTCTCGCTGCATCCTGGCCGCCCCCGGAATCGATCCGCGCTCCAACACAATCATCGGCAATGTCTGCCGCGATCGGTAGGCCACTCGTCTGGGGCAAACTGGATTCGCTCGGCACGCTCTCAAGGGCGACGCAGATCAGGCTGGCCTCGATCTCCTCGTTTCCTATGCTTGTGGGCCACCGAGTGACTTGAAGAAGTCGTCTGGTCCCGGCGACGGCGGACGGCTCTCGACGTACGGCAGGTAACGCGAGGAATCCGGCCCCCAGTCGAAGTACACTCCAGCCTCAGGTGCCGCAAGCGAGGCACCGGCCTCCCGTGAGATTTCCAGCGTCTGGCAAAAGAGCCGTGTTTGAGCGTCATCGCCAAGCAGTCGTGCAAAAACCTCCAGCCTGTACTGCCCCTCTGTGAAGCGATAGGAGCCTGCATCTCTTGGGGCCAAAAAGCGATGATTGGCTGCGACGCCAGTCTCACCAACGAACAAGCCGCTTCCTCGGACGAGCTTGTCGTCCCCGTAGACCCAGATATTGAAAGTCTGGCGCGTCTCATTACGGGAAAGTGTGACGTGCATGCTCTCAATGACGCGGCCCCGCTTGGATGTGGAGAACAGAAGAGTACGGAGGAATACCTTCGGCAATGGCGCCTCGCTGCGCGAGCGGGGCGTGTCCGGCCCAAAGAAGACAACCGTCGGCTGGGTCATTCTCACAGTGCCACGACGGAACAGGGTCAGCCAAGCTGTAACTGACGAAACGGCGAGCGCCAAAACTGAAACGACCACGGGCACCATATATATTAGCCCTCGCGAACAGCGCAGCCCAAGTTCGGCTTTCCGCCCCGGCTCCCAGCATCCCACCTCGTTCCGGTGCGGGCCGGAAACACCAGGCCCGTGCAGCCTCGGCATATTCTCGGGATTCTTCCCACCTCCAATGCACTATAAGTGGGGCAGGCGCTTTCGCCTGCCAACCCGTATGTTCTACCGCTGAAAGCTTCCCCACTGGCATCCGGAAATCAACCAAGAAACCTCCCTGTTTGTTACGTGGCGTCTGGCGGGCTCACTGCCACAGGCCCGGTGGCCCCAACGGTTGGTAGGCGGAAGCGCCTGCCCCACTTTGTCGGCGGGACGGGCGTTCGTCGCTTTCGATCGCGAAATGGACAAGGCTGCTTTCGGACCGGTGTGGCTACGGGACGCTTGAGTGGCTCGGGTGGTGGCCGATGCCCTCCTGCATGGCGAGATCAATCGCCATCTTTATCAGCTCCGAGCTTGGGTCATAATGCCAAATCATGTGCACGTGCTGCTGCAGCCCAGAACCGCCCTGCCGTTAATCACGCGCTGGCTGAAAGGCTCAACAGCGCGACAAGCCAACCTGACCCGGGGCCGAACGGGAAAGGCCTTCTGGCAGGACGAATCATTCGACCACAGAGTGAGGGACGAGGAGGAGTTGGAGCGAATCGCCCGTTACGTGGAGTACAACCCAGTGAGCGCTGGCCTGTCGGAGAAGCCAAGCGACTGGGCGTGGTCGCGCGCTGGGTCGGCAGGTGAGGGGTTGGCAGGCGAAAGCGCCTGCCCCACTTCGCCCTGTCTGGAGGCACTCCGCGATGGCCTTCTCGTCGACGGCGGCGGGTTCGATTAGGCGACAGTAAGGCTTCATGACACCAGCCGTTGTGGAACCGAGGCCATCGCACCGGCCGCCACCCGGCACCAGGTCCACGCGACCATTCACCAAGGCGAAGACGTCGGCGCCGTTCGCACATCGGGCTGGCATACACATTGGCGCCACGGGCGATGAGCGGCTGGACCGCGCTCGCGACTACCGCTTCCACCGCGTCAGGTGCAGCCCGGCGGGCAACTGGGCGTGTTCCACGTCGAGATCGTCGGCGGCCAGCGGGATCGTCAAGGCTACCGGGTTCGCGGGCGCAGGAGCGTTCTGGCTGATGAAAATGCGTATGCCTTTGGGCGGCGCGCCTTCCACCAGCGAGACAGTGCGGGTGGCATCCGAGTAGGAACGCAGTTCGGCTGCGGTTTTGGGGCTGACGGCGGTCAACAGGGCTTCGCGCTTCTTTCCTTCCGCCGATGCGTACGTGATCACGCCTACCACGTTGGGCTGCTTCAGGCGCGCGTCGGCTGCATCGTCCGGTGGCACCTCGAAACCGATGTACCGCATCGACAGCGTCTCTCGCGAAATCGAAAAGCCGGCCAAGGGGACATAGGTATCGAACAGGTGCTGGCCGGTCCCTAGTTGATAGACCGACCACCAATCCACGTCGCCGGTTCCGCGTTCGATCACGAAGAGACCTTCGTCCACGGTTCTGCCGCCCGTGCCCGTGGCCTTGATGGTGTAAATCGGCTTCTGGCTGAGGCTGGCGCCGAGTGGCCAGGCCTCCAGCACCGTGGTTGCCCCCGCTTCCGGCTCTTCCAGAACCGCCTTCGACGTACAGGTCTGGCGCAGCAGCAGGCGCTCGGCCCCGGGCCGGCCGGAAACGTAGGGGGCAGTCACTTCAAAAGTGACGTTCGTGATATCGGCCTCTTGCGTATCGTCGAATGTGGATAAGGTGATGGTGGACGCCGCGCGCGCCTGAAATGGTTTGGGCGCCGGTTGGGCGCCGGCGCCCACCGCGCAGAGGATCCCAGCCGCAACTTTGAGATTCATGCCGATGCTCCTGTTATGTGTTAGTCCGGTACGCCGTGCCATCGCAGCGATCTTCACCGGTCTGTCGACCTTCTTCGCGCTCGCCAGGGGAAAACTGGGCGGAGACACCTCACTATTCTATGCCAGGGGCTGGAGCCGGGACGTCGGCCCGCGAGAGCCTGCCGTTTCTTGTTGTCTGGGCAAGCTAAAGCATGCCCCAGCGACGGCACATTCGGCATTGGTGGGGCATGCTTTAGCTTGCCCGCCGTCCGCCCGAGCCAGGATTACGTCCTGCTATCCTGACGATTGGTAAGCGAGTCTCAGGGTGCATGACGGTGCGCGATGAATAAGCCCAAAGTTCCGCGTTTCGTTACGAGGCCGAGGAGGCACGCTGGTGGGACGCTCACCGCGGAGAGCTCGATCGCAATCTGGAAGACGCCGCACGGAAAGGCACACTGAAGACGCTCAGCCCCGCCGAACTTCTGAAGCGGGCGACTGCTTCCCGCGTGATCTCGATACGCCTGCGGGAAGCCGACCTCGCAAGGCTGCGCCGTTTGGCGGCCCAAAAGCGTCTGCCGTACCAGACCTAAATGAAATCGCTCCTGCACGAAGCGCTCGCCAGGGAGGAAAAACGGCGCGCGGGGTAGGGCTTGGCCTGCCAGGATCTTGAGTATTGCGTTTGTTCCGTTTACGCCCACGCCGAGCCCGCTCGCAATCCTTGTACGCAATCCATGCACGCACGAGTTGACTCCTGTCTTGGTCCGATGTACTATTTGAATGCGTACACAGGATTAATGGGGGGTCGCTGTCATGCCGAGAATAGCGGTTGAGGATAACAGCCGGATGTCCTTGCGGATTCGGGCCGAGGAAAAAGCCGTGCTCTTGCGTGCGGTGGCGCTGAAGCACACCGACCTGACGGATTTTGTCATTCGTCACGCCTTGCGTGCCGCTAAGGCCGTCATCGAAGAGGCGGATCATGTACGGCTATCGGAGAGGGATAGCTTGAGGGTCCTGAACCTGCTGGAGAATCCACCCGCGCCGAACGCAAAGCTGCGGGCAGCCGCCCGGGCGTTGCCAAAGCGGTCCTCATCGTGACGGCGTGGCACGAAGAGCCGATCGGCAAGAAACATGACCGGGAACCGTTCGACTGCGGCGAAGAAGCGCTGAATGAATTCTTGCGCCGTTACGCCCGCAAGAGCCACGAGCTGGGCGGCGCGAAAACATTCCTTGCGATCGACGATGCGGACCACAAGACCATTCTCGGCTTCTATAGTCTGAGCCCAGCCTCGGTTGACTATGCCCGAACGCCGGAGATCGTACGGCGCGGGCTGGCACGCCATGATGTGCCGGGCTTCCGCCTGGCGCGCCTGGCGGTGGATCGCAGGTTCCAGCGGCAGGGACTTGGCGGACAACTTCTGCTGGTGGCGGGCAGACGCTGCCTGCTGGCCTCGACGGAAGTTGGCGGCGTAGTGCTTGTCATCGACGCTCAGAATGAAAAGGTGGCAGGATGGTATGCGAGCTACGGCGCCGTGCCGCTGCTGGACGCGCCGTTATCGCTGCTGCTGCCGCTCGCGGTAATCGACGCCGCGCTTAAGAAAGCCGGGAAATAGCCCGCTATGGCTTTGTGATTGAAGGTATCCGCCAACTTGTTTCCCGCGAGATTCGAGCGGAACCACCTCACTATTCTATGCCGGAGGGTGGGAAGTGTATCCGTCCCCGTTACTCTTCTTCGAGATTCTTCGGTCGCCCGGCGCACTACAAAGTGGGGCAGGCGCTTCCGCCTGCCAACTCCGAATGTTTTACCGCAGAAGGCTCCCTCACTGGCATCCCGATATCACCGAAGAGCCCTTCCTGTTTGTCACGTGGCGTTTGGCTGGCTCCCTCCCGCGAACTTGGCCAAACAAGCAGTTGGCAGGCGGAAGCGCCTGCCCCACTTTGTCGGCGGGCCGGGCATTCGTTGCTTTGGACGGCGAGATGGATAAGGCCGCTTTCGGACCGGTGTGGCTGCGGGACGTCCGTGTCGCGCGGGTGGTGGTCGATGCCCTCTTGTATGGCGAGAGCGGCCGGCGTTTTTATCGGCTCCGAGCCTGGGCGGTAATGCCCAATCACGTGCATCTACTGCTGCGACCGCTAGCCACGCTACCGGTTATCCTGCGCTGGCTGAAAGGCTCTACCGCGCGAAAAGCCAACCTGATCCTGGGGCGAACGGGACAGGCCTTCTGGCAAGATGAGTCGTTCGATCACCGCGTGCGGGACGAAGAGGAATTGGATCGAATAGCTCGCTATGTCGAACACAACCCGGTAAGCGCTGGCCTGTCGGCGCATCCGTGCGATTGGTCGTGGTCAAGCGCGGCGTTGGCAGGCGGAAGCCGCATCGGAGCCGAAAAGGGTGTGCCTTTCCCACTGTGCGAAACATGATCCGGTGAGCGTGGGATTGTCGAAGACTCAGGCGACTGCCAGTTGGCGGGCGCGTGGTTGGCAGGCGAAAGCGCCTGCCCCACTTTACTGCAGACACTCCGCGATCGATTTTTCGTCGATCGCGCCGGGTTTGATCAGGCGCCAGTAGGGCTCGGTAATATCCACCGTCGTGGAACCCAGGCCAACGCAGCGGCCGCCATCGAGCACCAGGTCCACGCGGCCGTCCATCAGGGCGAAGACGTCGATGCCACTCGAGCACGTGGGGCTGCCGGACATATTCGCGCTGGTGGCGATCAGCGGCTGGCCGGTCAGTGCCACAAGCTGGCTCGCCACCGCCGAACGCGGCTGGCGCAGCGCCAGGCGGCCGGTGTTGCCGGTCACCTTCAACGGCACGCGGGCCGCGGCCGGCACGATGATGGTGAGCGGGCCCGGCCAGAAGCGGCGCGCCAGCAGGAAGAAGCGGTTGCTCAGCTCGGTCGCCAATTCTTCGGCCATCAGCGGGTCGCGTATCAGGATGGGCAGCGAGAGGTGCGGCTCGCGGCCCTTCGCCTGGAACACCTGGGTGACGGCGCGCAGGTTATACGGGTCGGCCACCAGCGTGTACAGCGCATCGGTGGGAATGGCCACCACCTGACCGCGGCGTATCGCGGCGGCGGCGCGCTCCAGCACTTCCGGCTGGGGCGACTCGGGATCGATCTCGACCAGGTCGGTTGCCATGAATTGTCAGCGCGGTCCGATGGCTTCGGCTACGTCGAGCGCCATCTGGTAGCGGCCGAACGGCGCGCTCAATTGTACACCCTGCACCATCGTTCGAATCCGCTCCACCATCTGGCGCGCGATGGCGACGCCTTCGGCGCGCGCCTTA
>Ga0074045_10000496_pt1 | contig 38109 bp, 28 predicted proteins | sample BogForMeECP23OM2_FD_94442 | JGI IMG/M metagenome (GOLD analysis project Ga0074045, IMG submission 94442) | Bog forest soil microbial communities from Calvert Island, British Columbia, Canada - Bog Forest MetaG ECP23OM2 | ecosystem: Environmental > Terrestrial > Soil > Wetlands ...
CGGGCGGGAGCAGTTCAGTTCTTATTTTGGAGGCGCTTTGGCCCGGTGGACCTACGAAATCTACAGCCGTCTCTGTGACTGCGTAGACGTTACTGTCTTCGGCTTTCCTACCCGGGCAAAAGACTTATACCAACTGCGGCATGAGACCAGCGGAGTCTGGCGGGTATGCGATCTAGTGGCAAGAATTCCGCTGGCCCGCCGCCATGAAGACACTCTCTGGCTGCGGGCCCTGTCCCGGCGGTTGCAGCAGTTCGACGCGCTCCACATTCATAATCGTCCTCAATGGGTTGCTCCGCTGCGCAGAATGGGTTACCGCGGATCGATCGTGGTGCACTTGCAGAACGATCATCTCGCGCACTGGCCCGGGTCCGCGCTGGACGCGCTGGCTCCGCGGTTAGACGCCCTCGTGGTTTGCAGCGATTACCTGCGCCGCACGTTTGCGGCCAAGTCTCCCCTTCTGAATGCAAAATCCTGGGTGATCTTCAATGGCGCCAATCTGCAATTGTTTCATCCCCGGGAGGAGGTCCGGGAGCCCAAGACGATTTTCTTTGTAGGGCGCTTTGACCCGGAAAAAGGAGTGCTGCAACTCTTGCGGGCCTATGAAAAAGTGCTCGACGCTCATCCTGACGCGAAATTGGTGATCGGCGGCAGCACTGGTTTTGGCACGCATCGCGAGACATCGTATGTCGTACAGGTGCGCGAGTTGGCTCGCTCCCTTGAGCAAAAGAAGCGTGCCCAGATTCAGTTCACTGGTTACCTCGACCACGAAAAGGATTTACCCTTCTGGTTCCAGAAGGCAACTGTCTTTGCGTGCCCGTCTCTTTTCCAGGAACCGTTCGGTCTGGTAAATGCGGAGGCCATGGCCTGCGCCACAGCCGTGGTGGGTGCAAACCGGGGCGGAATTCCCGAAGTTCTGGGCGATGCAGGCCGGCTGGTAGATCCCGAGGACGTGGTGGAATTCGCCGCTGCGCTTTCCAAGCTACTAGCACAGCCGCAATACTGCAGACAATTGGGCCAGGCTGGATACGAACGATGCCGAAAAATGTTTGATTGGAACGTCACTGCTGTAACCTGGATGGCTCTGCTTCGCCGCCTGCGGGAGTCAGCTGCTTGATCCCTAAGCTGGTAATCCTCACCGAAATTATCGCCCCGTACCGCATCCCAGTTTTCAACGCTTTGGCGCTGAGAAAAGAAGTTGAGCTGCATGTGGTTTTTCTCTCCGAGAACGATCCGAGCTTGCGGCAGTGGCGAGTGTACAAAGACGAGATCAAGTTTTCCTACGATGTGCTGCCGTCGTGGAGGCGGCGCTTCGACCGGCACAATCTCCTGTTCAATCGCGGCGTATTTGCGGCCCTGAACCGGCTCCGGCCCAACGCCATATTGTGCGGCGGATACAACTACCTGGCCTCGTGGGAGGCGGCGGCTTGGGCGAAGCTGCACCGGGTACCTTTACTGCTTTGGTCCGAGAGCACCGCCCTGGACATGCGACGCGGTCATCGACTGGTGGAATTCATGAAAGCACGTTTTCTGAGCTTGTGTCAGGGATTCGTCGTGTCTGGAAAGTCGTCGTTCGACTACTTGACGAAACTTGGCATTGCCGAACATAAGATCTTCACGGCGCCAAACGCCGTCGACACGCCGATGTTTTCGGCGTCGGCAGAATCGGCGCGGCAAAGGAAACTTCAAGTGCGTGCCCGCCACTCGCTGCCAACGCGATACTTCCTTTATGTGGGACGGCTGGTCGAGGCCAAGGGAGTTCTTGAACTTCTGGAGGCCTACGCAAAGCTCAGCCCGGAGCTTCGATCCAAGCTTGCATTAGTGTTTGTGGGAGATGGGCCGGAGCGCGCGAAACTGATGGAGCGAGCGGCGCGAGTCTCGCCGGGAACGATCCAGTTTCCGGGTTTTGCGCATCGTGAAGAGTTGCCCGAATTTTATGCCCTGGCCGACGCTCTGATTTTCCCGACTCACACCGATACCTGGGGACTCGTGGTGAACGAGGCGATGTCGTGTAGCTTGCCGGTGATCGCCACAAGAGTTGCCGGGTGTGCCGAGGATTTGATCTGGGATGGCTGGAACGGATTCGTTCTTCCTCCGAGGGATCCGTCGCGCCTCGCCGAGGCCATGACGCGCTTAGCCGAAGATTCCGGGTTACGAGTGGACATGGCATCCCGAAGCAGGGAACGAATTGCAGCATATTCTCCGGCGTTGTGGGCGGACGGGGTGGTGGAAGCGGTGAAATCCGTGTGCTCGAAGGCGCGGTGAAAGGTGTGAGGCTGGTAGTATACTGTCTCGAACAAGCCAGCCTACAACCCAGAGCAGTGCAACGTTTCGGAGAAGCGTCGATGACCGATCCGTCCGGTTCCCAAACGGAAATTAGTGTGCAGCCTCAGAAGCCTTCCGCGCCTCAAGTGGAGATTCTGGAGTGCACACTCCGGGATGGAAGCTACGCGGTAGATTTCAAGTTCACCGAAAACGATACGGCCACGCTGGCGGGTGTGCTGGGCCGGCTCGGTTTTCGCTGGATTGAAGTGGGTCATGGCGTGGGATTGGGAGCCATGAAGGCGGGCAAAGGCACGATGCCCGCGCCGGACGAACGACTTATCGAAGTTGCCAAGCGAGCTGCACCCAACGCTCAGATTGGATGCTTCTTCATTCCTGGAATTGGGACCGCCGACCAACTGAAGAGCGCGCGCTCCGCGGGGATGGATTTCGTCCGCATCGGCTGCAACGCCACAGAAATTGAAGACGCTTATCCCTATCTGACTCTGGCAAAGGAATTAGGCCTGAAGGTTTGTCTGAACTTTATGAAGACTTATGCCATCTCGCCCGCGACGTTTGGCGAGAGGGCAAGAGAAGGCGCGACGGTAGGGGCAGACGTGATCTACTGCGTGGACTCCGCCGGCAGCATGTTTCCCGACGACGTGCATAAATATTTCAGCGAGGCGCGCGAAGTTTGCGCGGGCAGCCTTGGTTTTCACGGGCATAGCAACCTGCAGTTCGCGGTCGCCAACAGCGTGGAGGCAGTTCGTTGCGGCGCCAGCTTCATCGATTCCACCCTCTACGGATTAGGACGCAGTGCGGGCAACGTTCCTACAGAAGTGGCTGTGGCCGTGTTCAATAATCTTGGCTTCGACACCGGTATCGATCTTTTCGATGTGATGGATGCCGCCGAAGAATTCGTGGGGCCGCTGATGTCGCAGATGCAGCTTTACGACATGTTGTCGGTGGCCATGGGATGCAGCCAGTTTCATTCCTCGTTCCTGCCCAGGGTGGCTGCGGCGGCGTGCGAGCATGGGGTTGAGTTGCGCCGTCTGGTGGTCGCGATGGGGAGACTCGATCCCGTCAACCTTGATGAAGACAAGCTGAGTCGCGTGGCCCAGAGTTTGCCCAAGGCCGCGGCGGCGAGAAAGCCGGAGATGCTGACCTCGTTTTCGGCGCCTGGCATCTCCGCGAACAGCATCAGCAGCTCATTCTCAGCGGTGCAATCGCTGGTCGACGGAATGGCGGTTACCTGCGCGAAGCGCCGCGCCCGGCCGGTGCTGGAGTTGGTCGCATCAGAATCTCCCTCTTCGGAGCTGGTTTTGGCAGACCTGGTGCTTTCAGAAGGCCCGATCGTGCTGGGCAGAGTGGTTTACGGTTCGTTCGAAGTTCTGGAGCAGGTTTTAAAGATGACCGGCAATACCGTCCCGCTCTTTTTGAATGATAAAGATGGTGGCTCCTGGGCTGCGGACTGGCCCATGCCGGTGAAGGAGATTGTTGGCTTGGAGAGAATCCTGCCGGTGCGGTCAAAGCGGCTGTTTGCCAGCTACATGGAAGACGTGCTGATGACTACGGCTCAACGCAACGGCGATTTCTGTCTGTTGATTTACGGCACACCGAGCGCCGCGCTGTTGCGCCATTGTTGCGAAACTTTCACCAACGTGGCCGTGCATGGAGAGTTGGCGGACGGAGCGCCCGCGAATTGCTGGCAGATGGCCGATTTCACGGATCGAATGCATTTCGATTTAGGGATTGGCGTCGCCCTGGTTCTTTGTCCACCAGGCGCAGCTGACTCCGCTTCGATTGATCAGCTCCTGTTGCCGGAAGCAGCAGTCATCACCGCAGGCCACTTTCCCCGCTTCGAGATGGACGTTCCGGGCAGGGCGATTTTACGGCTCGATCCCAACCATGCCTATCGCGGTCAGATGGACCGTTGGGTGGCCATCTCGAATCTCATGAAGTCCGCTCAACCCAGCCCATTGGCGATGCAATGAGCGAACAGACTATGAGTCGCGAGAGAATGACTGGCGTGGCTAGGACTACCCGCGAAACCATCCTGGATGTGGTGTCGCGCCGCGCGCAGCAAGTCTTCCTCGTCGACGCCACCACCGGCCAGGAAATTACCTACGCGGATTTTCACCGGCAGTCCTGCGCTCTGGCTGCAGAGCTTCGCCGGCGGGGCGTGCGGAAGGGCGATCGCGTTGCAGTGATGTTCCCGAACTGTTGTGAGCTGGCGATCTTTTATTTCGCCTGCATTTATCTCGGAGCCGTCATTGTCCCCCTCAATCCGGCGCTGAGCAAGGGAGAAGTAGAATTCATCTCGGCAAGCTGCAATCCTGTGCTCGTCGTCACCAGCGCCGCCAGCGCGGACGCAATCAAGAGCTTTCACCGGACTGTCCTGACACTGTTAACGGCGCACGAGGCGCCTACAGACGCGAATCTAAGCGACCAAATCAGAATCGACACGCTTAGGGAAGCTAGTGATTTTGTGCCTCTTGAAGCAGCGGATGGCGAAGATCTAGCGTTGATCATGTACACGTCGGGTACATCGGCGAAGCCAAAAGGGCTGGCGCACAAGCTCGGACGAATGTTCCGAAACGCTTCGGCCTTTGCGCAAGCCCAGGGCATTGACCAGGATTCCCGCTTTTATCTGACGCTCTCCATGTCGTACATGGGTGGTCTCTACAATCTGCTGGTTCTGCCGTTCCTCTGCGGCGCCAGCGTGGTCGTGGACCACGTGTTCGACGCGCGATCGAGTCTGAGTTTCTGGGACAAGGCAAGAAGTAACCGGGCCAACGCGCTTTGGCTCGCGCCGACCGTCTTGTCGATTCTCTTGCGGATGGATCGCGGCCACACCGGCGAAGAATTCTGCCGCAGCTCGGTGCGTCATGCCTTCGTCGGATTCGCTCCACTTCCCTTGAAGGTGAAGGAAGAATTTGAATCGAGATATAGCGTGCAGCTGATCGAGAATTATGGCCTCTCTGAGACCCTGTTTGTCACCGCCAGTTCCCAAGGCGGCCATTTTCAGGGTGCTCCCGGCGCGTCCGGTTACGTCGGCGAGGCACTGCCGGGAATAAATCTGCGAATCGTGAGCGATGAAAAAGTGCGAACTACACCCGGCATCGATGGAGGAATAGAGATCCTTACGCCCGACCTGATGGCTGGCTACCTGGACGCCAAAGGCCTCATTTCGCACGCCGACGCGGCTGTCTGGTTCTCCACCGGCGACGTTGGCCACCTCGACCAGCATGGGTCACTTTTCATTACGGGGCGCAAGAAGGATCTCATCATCCGAGGTGGAGTGAACATAAGCCCCGCGGCTATTGAGGATGCGCTGATGCACGTGCCCGGCATCGCGGACGTGGCCGTGGTTAGCATTCCGCACGAGCTCTATGGTGAGGACATTGTGGCGGTTCTCAAGCTCGATCCCGGCGTAAATCTGGAATCCATGCTGGACTCGGTGCTGGCTCATGCGAAACGCACTCTGGCGCAGCACCAGCAACCGGCCCGTTACATCGCGATTGATGAACTTCCGAAGACCGCGAGCGGCAAAGTGCAGAAGGCCCGCATTCGCGAGTTGGTTGCAGAAAAGCTGCATATAGGTTCGAGTTCGACATTTTCAACCTTAAAGGGTTCAACCTCGAGTCTCCGGGCGCAGGCGACCGAGAGCGCAGGTCTACCCCGCTGATTGCTCTGCGCTCAAGGGTTAAAGCTGAACATCACCTATGAAGATCATCGACCTTTCCTTGCCTATCGAAGAAGGCATGATGACTTTTCCCACGCATTGGCACCCGGTGGTCGAGATCACGATTCTCGGCAGGCACGGGATCGAAGGCCGCGAGACCCGCAAGCTGGTGCTGGGAACGCACGTTGGCACGCATGCCGACGCGCCGCGTCACTTTCTCCCGAACGGCCCGACCATCGACGAAGTTCCTCTGCATGTTCTCATCGGCCCGGCCACTGTGGCGGACTTCACGGGCTGTTCACCGTTGCAGGAGATCGACGTTCCCGACCTCGAGGAACGACTCGGCCAGAAAATTCCGGCGCGCTTGATTCTCCGCACCGGTTGGTCGGAATATTTCGGAAACATGAAGTTCTACAACGAATACCCGTTTCTGTCGGAGAAGGCAGCGCAGTGGCTGGTGCAGAAGGGCGTGCGGCTGGTCGCGATGGATACGCCCTCGCCCGACAATCCGGCGCATTCGCGTGGAACTCCCAAAGATTCTCCCAACCACAAAGTTCTCTTGGGGGCAGGCATAGTGCTGGTGGAGTACCTTACCAACCTGAAATCCTTGACTGCAGCGGAGGTGGAACTCATCGTGATGCCGCTGAGGTTGAAGGGATGCGACGGTTCGCCCGTCCGCTGCGTGGCCATAGAAAAGTGAAGGGTGACGAGTTGAGATTGCAGGTTCAGGATTGGCTCACAGCCTGGTTTGTCGCCAAAGGGAAGATCGGCAAGAGCCCGCACGAAGCCCCGCGCGGCAATCTGTGCGACACAGATTATTTTGAGGCGGGATGGCTCACGTCCATGGAAGTAGTGGAGTTCGTTACTGAAATCGAGCTACATTTTGAAATGCAATTTTCCGAGCTCGATCTGCAAGATCCGCGGTTCGTTACCATTGCCGGCTTGACCGAACTGATACTCGAGCGTTCGACGCAGGTCAGCGGCAGCAGGTAATCTAAGCATTGCGTAGGGAGCCCCAACCCATCCAGCCTCGGTTCGGCCCGGAAACCTAGTGGAGAAAGCTATTCCAGCGAAGCCGCACGTCCTCACGCTCACTCCTTTCTATCCATCTTATGGAGACGAGGTCAGCGGTTGCTTCATCGCCGAGACTCTGGGGCAGCTCAACGCCCAAGGCGTGCTCTCCTCGGTGATCGCGGTCGATTCCATTTATCATCCTCGTAGAAGATCGAACGATGAATCTCCTGCGGAGTGGGTTCGTTATCCTCAGTTGCCGGGGAACCTAGGACTGTCGGGCGCGGGCGGGTTTCTTGGCGCAATTCTTTCGAAACGCGTCGAGCAACTTCACCGGCGCTCGCCGGTCAGCGTGATCCACGCTCACGCCGCGCTGCCGTGCGGGCATGCCGCGGCATTTCTTTCGCGGAACTTGGGTATTCCGTTTGTTGTCACGATTCACGGCCTGGACGTTTTCAATAGTTGCTTTCAGAATGGGATCGCCGCGGGATGGCGCCGAAAAGCGTCTCTGCGCGTATACGAAAGCGCCCGCAAGGTGATTTGCATCAGCGGAAAAATCGAGGGACTGCTGCGCGATGGGGCGGGCCAGCCAGTGAATGCTGAAGTCGTCTATAACGGTACCGACCCCAGCCTCTTTACCCCGGCCCGCGCACCGGGCCCCGATCCAGACGAGACACCGACGATTCTCGTAGTTGGGAATCTGCTGGCCGGGAAAGGCCACGAGCTCGTGCTGAAAGCCATGAGCAAACTTATGAATTCCTATCCGGGTTTGCAGTGCCGCATGATCGGTGACGGCGCTGATCGAGATCGTTTCGCCCGGCTGGCCAAAGCTCTCGGCGTAAGTGATCGGGTTTATTTTCCCGGCCGGCAGAGCCGCTCTGACGTTGCGAGGGCGATGCGCGCGTGTACGATTTTTGTTCTGCCCAGCCGGTATGAAGGGCTTGGCTGCGTTTATCTGGAGGCGATGGCCAGTGGCAAACCCGTAATTGCGTGCCGCGGGCAGGGCATCGACGAAATCATTCAACACGGCAGCAATGGATGGTTGATTCCGGTCGATGGACTCGAGGAACTGGTGCAAGGAATGCAAGTGTTGCTAAGCAAACCCCGGCTGCGAGCGCAAATCGGCGATGCGGCCCGGCAGACTATCCTCAGCCGGCTGACATTGTCACACCAGGCTGACAAGCTGCTGAGGATTTACGAGGAAGTCGCGGGATGACCACGCCGATGCCAATCGAACCGCAGCAACCTCATCCCCAGCAAGCCCCGCGCGCTGAACTTGTCGCGATCGCGGAGAATGATATGGCTGAGGTCGCGAACTTCATCGCCGCGCAGTCAGGCCGTGCCAGAGAAACAGTGGAGGCCCATCTGCGCTGGTTCCTACTGGAAAATCCGGCGCGCCAGCCGCAAGACCCGCTGGGCTTTGGATTGCGCTCCGCCGATCAGCTCGTAGGATGTATCCTGTGCAGCCCGCAAATGTTTCGCGCTGAGAAAGAGAAGATACTTCTGATGGGTTCAAGTTCGTTCTACGTTGACCGCAGTCATCGCGGCTACGGAGGCCGTATCTTCTTGCAGTATTGCCGCCTCGGAAGTCGGCACCGACTCTTCGGAACGTCGGCGAACCCGGAGGCCGCGGCCTTATGGAAGGCAGCGGGGGCGAGCCCGATTCCGTACTCGGATGGAGAATTGTTCGGCGTGTTGCGCTGGCCGCCGATGGTTGAAGAGGTGACGCATCGTCGGTATCGGAGCCGTCTGTTATCAAGTCTCGCAGCCAGCGGCGTCTCCCACGTCGCCGGACTATTCCGGCCTTTCAGGATTGATTGCTCCGCGTCCGACGCGCTGCAGCCTCTTGCATCAGCGGAACAGGTGACTCATCTACCGATTGACGATCCCTGCTCCAAGCTCACATCTGCGCGTGATCTGCCCTACATTCGGTGGCGCTATTTCTCCGGCAGGGATGCCACGGTTCAAGTGTTCGCCTTTCGCAGCCACCTGCCGGACCGGGAAGTGATGGTAGCGGTGAATCGGCGCCCTCGCGGATATCGCGAGCAGATCAGAGCGCTCCACGTGCTCGATGTTTATCCCGAGGTTCCGCCGGATGAATGGTTGCGGATCGTCGGAGCGCTCGTTGCCCGTTATAGAAAGACGGTGGACGCAGTCGTTCTGCGCAGCCAAAATCCGGAGCAGAGGAGCGTGTTGTGCGAAAGAGGCTTTCAGTGGCGCGCCTTCGATGCGCCGAACGGCTGGTTTCTCGATCGATCCGGGCTCTTGCCGACGCGTGATTGGTATCCCGTACCTGCGGACGGCGACGGGCTGATCTAGATTGCGGTCCGGATTGCGGTCCAAATTGCCATCCAGAGAGATGCGACAGAGGATGATGAACTTCAGATCCCATGCGCGCGCGTTTCTTATTCAGACTGCCGCCTTCGTTCGCGCAGATGAGTTGGCGTTTCGTATCCAAAGACGCAACCGTCAATCGCGGGGACTCGTGGTTGGAATGCATGAAACCCCTGCATCGTTGGAAGCGCGGTTCCGCGGTCAGTTGGAGTGGGCATGCCGGCATTTTACGATCACCAGCCTGGAAGGCTTCGCCAGGCTGTGGGAGCAGCGCCCGGAATCCAACGCTCATGCCAGGCCGCCGGTTCTGTTTACTTTTGATGACGGGCGAGAGAGTAATTACACCGTGGCAGCGCCGATGCTCGAGTCTTTCGGTGCGCGCGGCGTATTTTTTGTGGTGCCGGCCTTCGCAGAATGTACTGCCGATCAGGCCCTCTCTTTCTATCGCTCCAGAATCAATCCAGACTCTCGGCCGGGCGACGAAATCTGGGAAGACTGGAAGCCGATGAATCCAGTTCAGATTGCGGACCTGGCGGCGCGAGGCCATGCCATCGGGAACCACACCCTCACCCACCAAAGATTGTCTGGGCTTCCGCGCGACGTGTTGGAGCGCGAGATAGGCAACAGCGCTCGCAAACTCATCTCGTGGACCAAGCGTCCTGTCGACGCCTTTGCCTGGACCTTTGGGTGGGACGCGGTTGATGCGACCGCCTGGGAAGTAATACGGCGCTACCACCGTTTCTGCTTTGCGCCCTGCGCGGGAGTGATCGACAGCCGCTACGATAGTCCGGCGCTGCTGTGGCGCCGCGAGATCGAGGTGAAATACTCCGCCGCCGAGTACCGTTTTCTTTATTCGGGCGCGGTCGATCCGTGGTGGAGCACTCGGCGAAATCGCCTCCGCAAGATGCTGCAAGTCTCGCACGAATCGCCGACAAAATGATTCACATCTTCATGAACGCGCTCGCCGCCACTGCGGGTGGAGGTCTCACCTACGTTCGCAACGTGCTGCCGCGGCTCGCCCTTCGCGATGACGTGCACACCACGGTGCTGGTGAACCAGCAGCTAGGCGCTGAGATCACGCCGTCTGCCCGGGTCACGGTCGCGCAGACTGACTGCCCCGCTGGCGCCGCCAGGCGCTTCTGCTATGAGCAGCGCAATCTGCCACACATCATCCGCCGCTCTGGCGCGGAAATTCTCTTATCCACCGGGAATTTCGCACTTTACCGTTCGCCGGTGCCACAAATCCTTCTCAGCCGGAATGCTTTGTACACCTCCGCTGATTTTCTCCGAGATTTGCGGGAACGCGGTGATTATCTTTTATGGCTTGACACCGAAGTGAAGGCTGCACTCGCCCGATGGTCGGTGCGCACCGCCGACTGCACGGTCGCACCCAGCGCCGCGTTTGCCCATGAGTTGCAGTTGTGGACCGGTAACGATGTGGTCTGTATACATCACGGCTTTGATCACGAGAGCTTCTTTCGCGATCCGTCACCGTTACCGCAACCTGTACAAGCCCAAATCGCCGCGACAGAAGGTTCGCTCCGGCTGTTATTTGTAAGCAACTACAATTACTATCGGAATTTTGAGACGCTGATTCGCGCGATCGCGATTTTGAAAAAAAGCCTCGGCCACCGAAGCGTCCGGCTCCTGCTCACCTGCAAACTCAATTCGGAGGATAATCCAGGAGACTACCGTGCGGATACTGCAGCGGAGTTGGTGCGGCAGCTTGGGCTTCGGCAGGAGGTCGTTGAGCTGGGCACAGTGCCTTACCACTTGCTGCACCACGTCTATCGAGTCTGCGATTTTTACGCGACTCCAGCTTACGCCGAGACTTTTGCTCATCCACTCGTTGAGGCCATGGCCAGCGGGCTTCCGGTGATTGCCTCGGACTTAGCCGTGCATCGCGAGATCTGCCGGGAAGCTGCACTGTATTTCCCGCGTTTGTCTCCGGAGGAATTGGCAGAACGAGTCAGCGAAGCAGCACAATCGACGGAACAGACTGCGGCTATGCGTGAAGCCGGAATCGTCCGCGCCCGGGATTTCAGTTGGGAGAAACACGTCGAAGAATTGCTGGCTTTGGCCCGGCGACTCTCTGCGACCCACTTCGCGTAAGATCATTTGCAACGCCGGGAGAGTGACGGTTCGGATGTGCGGAATTTTCGGCATCATTGGTCTTAACGCGCCTGTGCCCGCCGAGCTTCTCGAGCGGGCGACTCAATCTCTCGCTCATCGGGGGCCGGATGACGGCGGCACCGTCATTCTGCGTGGCGCCCCGCAGCAAGCGATCGAGGTTGGTTTGGGAAATCGCCGCCTCGCGATCTTGGATCTGTCTCCGCAAGGGCATCAACCCATGAACGATCCGGCGACCGGAAACTGGATCGTCTACAACGGTGAGGTCTACAACTTTCGCGAGGTGCGCGCGAAGCTCGAACGAGAAGGCCTGCATTTCAGTAGCCTTTCCGACACAGAAGTGATCCTCAAAGCCTACGGGCGCTGGGGCGAGCAGTGCCTGCGCGAGTTTCGCGGAATGTTTGCCTTCGCCATCTGGGATGCGCAGCGGCAGCGCCTGTTCGCGGCTCGCGATCCCATGGGCGTCAAGCCGTTCTATTACTGCAAGTCGGATCAGTATTTGACTTTTTCTTCCGAGGTCCGGACTTTGCTTGGTACAGGCCTCGTGCCGCGCCGCATAGATCCTGTGGGTCTGCTGAGCTATCTCACCTTCGGATCGCTTCACGACACATTGATTGAAGGAGTAAGGTCCCTTCCCCCAGGGCACTATTTGATTTGGGACAAGGGGGGTGTGACTCAGGCAGAGTACTGGGATCTTGCCGGTCCGGAGCTTGTTGATGGCAACACGAGCCGCGGTCAAATCGAGTCCCAGCTCTCCGATCTGCTGGATGAATCCGTGCGCCTGCAACTGGTGAGTGATGTTCCGGTGGGAGTGTTTCTCTCCGGGGGCATCGATTCCAGCAGTCTGGTCGGCATCTTAAGTCGAAGCGGCGTGCGGCCAAGCACTTTTTCCATCGTATTCCGGGAGGCCGAATACTCTGAGGCGGAATATTCCCGCACAATTGCGCATGAGTTTCGCACCGACCACCACGAGATCACAGTTTCTCAATCAGATCTTCTTGCCGCGATTGCTCCCGCTATCCATGCCATGGATCTACCCACGGTGGACGGAGTCAACACCTATTTCGTTTCGGAGAGAACCCGTGCCGCCGGAGTAAAAGTTGCTCTCTCCGGACTGGGTGGCGACGAGATGTTTGCCGGCTATTCGAGCTTTCGAACCGTGCCACGAATGGAACGTTTCGCCGGCGCGTGGGGGCGCATGCCCGGCTTGCTCCGCCAGCCGTTGGCAGGAATGTTTTCGGCGCTCGCTCCGGCGAACGACCAGAATCGCAAATTGATCGCTCTCAGCCGCAACGGTGGTGGAGGAATTGTTCATCCTTATTTTCTTTCACGCATGCTGTTCACGCCCGAACAACAAAACGAGCTGATGCCGCAGAGGAAGACGAATTCCGCCGCCCTCCAGCGTGCGGCAAAACCTTTGCACGAGAGCTTGGACCGCGCCCTTGGCCTGGATCCAGTGAACCGCGTTTCCTATCTGGAGGCGCGCTGTTATATGCTCAACACACTGCTGCGAGACGCGGACTTTATGAGCATGGCGCACGGTTTGGAGGTGCGCGTGCCTTTGATCGACCATCGTTTGGCGCAACGCGTCCTCGCTCTGCCGGGATCGTGGAAGCTGGATGCGAAAACTCCGAAGCCCTTGCTGGTCAGAGCGCTCAGAGGTCAACTGCCTGACCAGATCGTCCATCGACAGAAACGAGGCTTTACCCTGCCGTTCGAGCACTGGCTGCGGGATGAGCTGCGTCCCGGGGTAGAAGAGGCGTTAGGCAACATCGCGGATGGCCCGCTGGGTGCGGCGATCAGCCAACCCGCCGCGCTCCGTGTATGGCAAGATTTTCTTAACGGCCGAACTTCATGGACGCGTCCGTGGTCGTTGTACGTGCTGCAAAGGTGGTGTGAGCAGCATTTGTCGAGTTGATGGTTAACGAAAAAACGGTCAACGAAAAAACAATTCGCGCAAATGCATATGCATATGGAAGAGGTCAGAGAAGCCCCGAAGGTCGCGAATGCCGTCACCACTGGCAGGCTCCCGGTCACCGTGATTATCGCAGCGCGCAACGAGGCTAAGAACCTGCCGCGATGTTTACAGGCGCTGAAAGAAGTTGGGGAAGTCTATGTAATTGACTCGCAGAGCACAGACGACACCGTGGAGATCGCGCGATCCCACGGAGCCCGGGTCGTGCAATTTCATTATCAGGGTGGATGGCCCAAGAAACGGCAATGGGCCATAAATACTCTGCCGATTGCCAACGAATGGATCCTCCTGCTCGATGCCGACGAGGTGCTGACCCCGGAACTCTCCGAAGAAATATACTCAGCGATCCAAAATACAGCCATCGACGGGTATTCGATCCTGTTGCGCACATGGTTTCTCGGCCGGGCTCTGCGCTTCGGCGATGTCGGCTTGTGGAAGCTGTCACTATTTCGCCGGGGCAAGGGGCGATTCGAATGCCGCCTCGAGGACCAGGACCCTTCCATGGCCGACATGGAAGTGCATGAGCATGTCGTCGTGCAAGGAGCCACGGCAAAGTTGCGGAATCCGCTGATTCATCACAATATGGAATCGCTCTCGCGTTATATCCAGAAGCATGATGAGTATTCCAACTGGGAGTCTCGTGTGCTGCTGCAGCGCGGGCACGATAAAGAGCTGCCGCCATCGCTTCTTGGCACGCAGGCGCAGCGCCGGCGCTGGTTGAAACGCAAGCTCTTTGCCGTGCCGGGCTCTCCCGTGCTCCTTTTCCTGTATCGTTATTTCTTCCGCTTCGGTTTCCTGGATGGAGTGCCAGGCCTTATCTACTGTGGTTTCCAGGCGGTGCAGATGTTTCACACGAAAGCCAAGATCTACGAACTGAAGCGCAAGAGAAATGAGGCAGGCTGAAGTCTAAAGAATTAAGAATAATGAGTCTGAAGGATAAAGCGAGAGCATGGGTTCGATGAAAGATCAAATCGCCAAAACCGTAACCGAGGCGACAGGCTTGCTGCACCGGCCCCAGCGGGCGCTCCCGTTGATCCGGAAACTTGCGTCTGACACACTGCGGGTCACCTTCGAACCGCGGCATCTTTACACGTATGCGACGACGAAGCGGTCCAGTGCGGATGCGCTGAACTCATCGATGCGATGGATCCTCGACGCACAGCGCTCCGATGGTGGCATTGCAGCCTATTACAGTCTGTTAACGGGATATTCGGCATCCTACCCGGAGGTCACCGGCTACATCGTTCCGACGCTCTATGACTTCGCACATCGGGATTTTGCACATCGCGATCTCGCGCGCGGAAGTCACCACGCACAAGACGACGGCGCAGTTGCTGCCGCGGAGCGGGCCACGCGCTGGCTGCTTTTGCTGCAGACCCCGGAGGGCGCATTCCCAGGTGGATTGCAGGGCGCTGCGGTACAGCCTTCGGTCTTTAATACGGGTCAGATCCTGCAAGGATTGGTTCGCGCTCACCTCGAGACCAAACGCCCCCAGACGCTGCAAGCTGCCCTGGCTTCCGCCGATTGGCTGATCCAGATGCAGCACCCCGACGGATCATGGTCCGGGTCAGGCGCGTATCAGAATGGCGCCCACACTTACTACAGCATGGTCGCGTGGGCGCTGGCCGAACTATCCGCGCATGCGGAGCTTTCCGTAGATCAGCGTTACGGCCTTGCAGCCGAAAGAAATCTGGACTGGGTATTGCCGCACTTCCGGCAAAGCGGTTGGATCGAGGGCATCAATCTGCGAGGGCATCCCGATTATCTGCACTTCATTGCTTACGTGCTGCAAGGCGTTCTTGAATGTGCCATTCTGCGCCGGCGCAATGATGCGATCCAGACCGTTGAGAAGTCAGCCTGGGTACTGCTGCGGAAGTTTGAGACCAACAAATATTTGCCGGGAGCTTACGGGCCGGATTTCAAAGACGGACAGCGCTTCACTTGCCTCACAGGAAACGCGCAGATCTCATGCGTGTGGCTGCGCCTATTCGAGGTGACAGGCGATCTGCGTTACCTCAATGCTGGGCTCAAGATGAACGAGATGCTGAAACAGTTGATTCTAATGCGAGGACCGCGTGGAATCGCGGGTGGTGTGACCGGTTCGTATCCCGTCTGGGGTCGCTATCAGCCGTTGCGTTACATCAGTTGGGGATGCAAGTTCGTCGCAGACGCGCTCCTGCTGGAACAGCGGCTGACGCAATCCTTTGAGCCAGCTGCGCTCGAGACATTGCCATGCGCATCGTAGTTTTGTGCTCGAGCATTTACAGCGAGACCGGATGCGCCGTTGCCGTTCGTATGGCCGAGCTGGGGCATGTTCCCGTGGGCGCGCTAGCTCTTCGCACTCTGGACTCGCCTACTCTGCTGCGGAAACTGGGGCAATGGGGTGTGAGTGGAGTCGCGCGCTACGCGCGGACAAAGTTCATTCCGCAACCTGGCGATAGCGGCTGCACGTCGCACAACCCTTACCTGCAGCCTCTGCTCAACCATGAGGCTGGCGTCTTCCGCAGCCTGCGCCAAGTGGCGGCGCTTTACGACTTTCCGATCACAGTCTGCAGCGATCAGAATGCACCGAAGTCGATCGCGTGTCTGAGAGAGTGGTCCCCCGACCTGATCGTTTTCACCGGCGGCAACATTTTGCGAAAGCTTTTGCTGGGGGTGCCTCGCCTCGGCGTCCTCAATGTGCACTTGGGGCTGCTGCCCGAAATTCGCGGCATGAGCAGCCCGGAATGGTCGCTGCTACAAGGAGTTCCGCCGGGCATCACCATTCATTCCATGGACGCGGGAATCGATACCGGGCCTATTCTTCAGAGATGTGAACTTCCCGACTGGAAGCGTTGCGAATCGTTAGGCGACTTGCGCAACCGCCTCATCGCTTTCGGCGTGGCGAAGCTTGTAGACGTAGTTACCGCGCTTGATCGCGGCGCGATCTCGGCGATGCCGCAATATGCTCCCGATTCCACTCCCCGCACAGATAACCAATTCTTCGTCATGCACGAGTGGCTCCAGGCACGGGCGGCCGATCGGCTTGCTAGGGGCCGGCCGGCGGGCGTCGCCACAACGGTGAATGGATGAGCCGATGAGTAAGCTCGGGACCATGCTGCAGGTCGGGCGGATCTTCGGTGTGCGCGATGGCTTGCTGCGCCTGGAATACGAACTTCAGCGCGGCAGCGGCTTGTTGTCGTGGAAGATGCGGTCGGTACAGGGCTGGGACTCATGGGACCTGACGCGGATTGCGCCGGGCATTCGAGCGGAAGAAATGTTGGCGGCCCGTCGCGAAGGCTCTCCGAAATTCTTCTTCGCCGATGTGCAGACCCTGGCGGTGGATCTCAAAACAATCGTCGGGATCGATGGGGAAGCGTTTTTCCTCGGCCAAGCGGAAAGAATTCTCGCGGGCAACTTGCCTTTTTTTGACCAGCTATCTTTCGCTACCAGTTTTCCTCCGCGATGGTTCCGCGATCCCGTGAGTGGCCGGAGTGTTTCGCCCCGGCAGCCGTGGACGCAGATGCGTTTTGCGTCGCCGGCTTATCTCGACCTGAAATTTATCCTCGAGTCCTCGAGATTTCTATTTGCCTATGCGCTAGTTCGGGCTTACGCTCTCAGCGGCGACGAGCGTTTTCCGCAGGCTTTCTGGAACGCGATCGTAGACTGGGCCCGCCAGAGCCCGCCGATGACCGGCCCGCTATGGATTTGCGGGCAAGAATGTTCCCTGCGCATCCTGGCCTTATCGTTCGCGCTGCACGGATTTGCCCATTCGCCATCGACCACCTGCGAACGGGTTGCATTGCTGGTCTCGATGATCGCCGCCCATGCCTGGCGCACTGCGCAGACCCTCGACTATGCCCGCTCCCAGCGCAGCAATCATTTGATCAGCGAGGCAGTTGGTCTCTGGACGGCGGGCACGCTCTATCCAGAATTGAGGGAAGCGAAAATTTGGCAGAACCTTGGCGCCCGTCTTTTGCGCGAGGCGGTTCTCGACCAAATCACACCCGAGGGCGTTTCACAGCAGCATTCCTTCAACTACCAGCGCATGATTCTCCATCTGCTGCTCTGGACATTGCGGCTTGCCGAGATTCACGATCTAGCTCTCCACCAGGATATTCGCTCCCGTGCAGCCGCCGCTTTCGATTTCATCCGGGCGTGGGTTGACCCGCTGAGCGGGTCTGCGCCGAACTACGGCGCCGATGACGGCAGCCTGATCCTGCCGCTGGCTCTCGCCTCGTATCGCGATTTTCGTCCCCTGCTGCAGTTGGGTTCCGCGGTTCTGAATCGCCCTTTACTGCAGCCCGGGCCTTGGGACGAAGCGCAGCTGTGGCTCGGAGTGAAGCCCGCGTCCACGGAAAAATGTGAGCCAACAATTCCTTCCGCCGAAACCGGATATTTTCGTCTCGGGGACCAGAATTCCTGGGCGCTGATCCGCGCCGGCCGGTATACGCGCCGTCCTTTTCAGGCCGATCAGTTGCATGTGGATTTGTGGTGGCGAGGAATCAATCTGGCTCGCGACCCCGGAACCTATCTCTACAACGGCCCTCCGCCGTGGAATAACGGCCTGGCGGGTACCGCCGTGCATAACACTGTCACAGTCGATGGTCGCGCCCAGATGCGCCGGGCCGGCCGCTTCCTCTGGGTCGACTGGGCACAGGCCTCGGGCCGGTTGTATTCCTCCTCCAATCACGCCCGCATCGACTGCTTTGAAGGCGAGCATGATGGCTACCGCCGCTTCGGAGTGAAGCATCGCCGCACCATTCGATGGCTGGCTGACGCAGGCTGGGTGATCGTGGACGACATCGAGGGAGGCAGCGTGCGCGCTCTGCGCCTGCATTGGCTGGCGGCTGACCTGCTGTACGAAACGTCTGACTCACCGTTTGAGGTTAGGTTCGCGTCCCAACCGTGGCGCGTTCGCTGGAGCATCTTTGCGAGTGTGCCGGGAAGTGCGGCGGTCGTACGCGCGGGGAAGCAGGAGTGGCCGGCAACCGGCAGACAACCAGCGCCAGACGGCGCCAGCTCCGACGCGCAGTTGCTCGGTTGGGAGTCGCTCACGTATGGTGACCTGCGGCCGGCTGTCTCCCTGACCTATTGCACTCGATCGGAATTGCCGGTTCGATTCGTGACCGTGATTCTCACCGATGAACGTTGCGAGGTTGAATCAGCAAATAGCCAGATCATCGTTTTCAGAAACGAAACGCGGGACCATTCCCTCAGCGAGGCCGAGGTTCATCGAGTGAACCTTCTACCGGAAAAGAGGACGAATCCCGCGGAGACCCAGCCATCTCCAGCGAACGCTGCAAAAGTATGAAACAAGTGTTCTTGTTCACCGTCACATGAAAATTCTCTACGTCTCGCAATACTTTCCGCCGGAGATGGGTGCGCCGGCCGCGCGAGCCGCCGAACTGTCGCAGCACTGGGCCCTGCAGGGGCACGACGTAACCGTGCTCACCGGATTTCCGAATCATCCCACGGGCGTTGTGCCCCCGGAGTATCGCGAGCAGTTCAGGCGCCTGGTGGTTCGTGAACAGAGCAATGGAGTCAACGTGGTTCGCACCTGGCTTCTTCCTTTCCCGAACCGCCAAGCCTACGAGCGCATCTTGAACTACAGTTCGTTTTGCGCCTCGGCAGCGATTACAGGTCTTTTATTATCGCGGCCCGACGTAGTGATTGCCACCTCGCCGCAGTTGCTGGTTGCACTCTCCGGCTGGTGGTTAGCCAGATGGAAGCGCGTGCCTTTTGTGTTCGAAGTGCGCGATCTCTGGCCGGAGTCGCTGGCCGCAGTCGGCATGGGCGACGAAAATTCCGTGCTCCACCGCGCGCTATCAAAGATCGCAGGCTTTCTGTATCGCCAATGCGATCACGTGGTCGTGGTCACCCCCGCTTTTGAGGATTATCTGGTCGAGCGCTGGCGGGTGCCTCGAGAAAAAATTTCAGTAGTCGAAAATGGTGTGGAGACTCAGCTATTCACTCCCGACGCATCATCAGCTGGCCTCAGAAGGGAATTAGGCGCTGACCAGAATTTTGTCGTCTCCTATATCGGCACAATGGGGATGGCGCACGGTCTCGAGACCATCCTCGAAGCCGCCGCCCAACTGCAACAGCGCTCCCCCGAGATTCTGTTCTTGTTGTTGGGCGAAGGCGCCGAGAAGGAGCGCATTGCCGCGCTGGCCAGAGAACGTGGTCTGAACAATGTGCGCTTCATCGACCAGCAACCTCGGGAAAGCATTCCCGCCTACATCTGCGCATCGGATGTTTGCTTGGTGCTGCTCAAGAAAAATGAACTGTTCAAGACCGTTATCCCTACCAAGATGCTCGAATTTATGTCGTGCGCCCGCCCCGTTATTTTGGCCGTGGATGGTCAAGCGCGCGAAATCCTGGAAGAAGCCCAATGCGGTCTTGCGATCGAGCCGGAAAATTCTCAGGCTCTGGTCAACGCTATTTGTCGTATCGCGGAGAATCGAAACATGGCCGGCGAAATGGGACGGAACGGCAGAGAACACGTGGTGCGAAAATTTTCCCGCCGTCAAACCGCGGAAAAATATATACGCGTGCTCGAGCGGATTTTGAACGTTGCGGAAAAGCCCGCGACCAAGGCTGCCGCATAAACTAATCTTCATTAGTGCGCGGCGAGAATAGCCAAGCCAGTTGCGGCCGCAATTGCCGCCGACACCCCTTGTCCCGCCGCGACTCTAGCGCCGCTAAGCGGCACGAAAAGAATGTCGTCACCCTGCAATGTTACGTCGGGAGCTTTCGCTTCCAGCATCTTCTTTAACGGAACTCGGGTTTCGGTCATCCCGGCCGGGCCCTTGCGGATAATTCGGACTCCACCCAGTTTGGCCGTGTGATTTGCCCCGCCGGCCAGCGCCAGTGCCTGCAACACCGTCAGGCTCCCGTTATCCACCAGCAATCCCGCGGGACGGCCCACATCCCCCACTACATAGACAATTGGAGCTCGCGGTATCGTGATTGTGTCTCCCGGCAAAATCTCGACATCGTCTCTCAAGTCGTCAGCCAGATTCCTGGGCAGGTCCACAGTGATTGGCCCGTTCGGGCTGTGCGGGTGGATGATGCTCACTTTGCGGCCGGCCGCAGGAGTAAATCCTCCAGCCGCCGAGATCAAATCGTAGAGCTTGCGGTCCCCCAGCGCCGGATAGATGCCAGGTTTCGCAATTTCTCCGAGCATCGTTACTCCCTGCGAGGGCGCCTCGTCAAGAAAGATTGTGACGTGGGCGCTGCGGACAAACCCTCCGTCCTCCAGCCGTTTCTGGATCAACCCCTGCGCCTCTTCCACCGTAAGATCGGCTACGTGAACATAGTCAATCAGTGGAAGGTAAATATCCCCGGAATTGCCCACTCGCGCCTTGGTTGAAAGTTCCGGCACGTTGTAAACGCCAACCTCCAGCAAATCTCCGGGGCCCAGTCTTACCCGGGAAGAATCTTCATCGGACGCACCCTGATTACCCTGATCTGCTTTCACGCCAGCTGCATCGGTGGGAATGGCGCCGATCGCCGCCTGAGAGAGAGGTTGTGCCGTCGGCAGTGCGGGTACGTGAGTATCAGCGGAAGAAGACGCAGGTTGCTGCTGCGCCCCAGCATTGACTGCCACACCGAAAACCACAATCAGCACGAGCGCGAACAGGCTGCTGCAGCGGCCCAAACCGCATCTGCCGAACTCCATTAACACGCCTCTGATGGAAGAAGGATCGCTGAAGAGTTTAGCATAGCGTCTCCGGCACGAAATGAGTTCGATTTTCCCGAATTATCTTTTCCTGACCGTGTTTTCCACAGATTTTTCACTGAAGAGCAATTGCCACCCGAAGGGTCCGGCTGCTAGATTCGTTTCAACCCTCAAAACAAAACGGAACCTCTTAACTTACTACCAACCAGTAATGGCTGCTGCCATACTTAACGGTCGGACGATGATGTTTATAGTCCGATGTGCGTGACCTAAAGGCAGGAGGGAGGCTAGTTGACAGTAGTCATTCTCGCGATCTTCTCCCTATCGCTGGTGTTTTCGTTTGCCTTCACTCGTTACGTAAGGGATTTCTCGCTGCAGCGCGGCTGGGTTGCCGTACCCTCGCAGGAAAGGCACCTTCACTCCAGCCCTCTCCCCCGCCTCGGCGGCGTTGCAATTTTCATCTCCTTTTCCCTCAGCATGGTAACGGCTGCCCTCCTGGCGCGTTACATCCCCAACTTGCAAGCGGCATTTTCCTTGAAGACTCTCCTGACCATTCTCGGTCCGGCGTCCCTTGTCTTCCTGCTGGGCGTCTACGACGATGTTTACAGCGTAGGCCCTTACGTCAAGTTCGCGGTGCAGTCTCTTGCCGCTTCTATGTTGTTCCTGGGCGGTTTGCGTATTCTCAATATCCCGGTGCTCTTCGGCACGCATCAACTGCCATGGTTCGTGGGTCTTCCGTTTACCATTTTGTGGGTTCTGGCCATCACCAACGCGTTCAACCTCATCGATGGATTGGACGGTCTGGCGGCCGGCTCCGCTTTGTTCTCCACTCTGGTTGCCTTCGTGGTCGCGCTGTTGAACGGATACTCTCTGGTCACAGTCATGGCCATTGCTCTGGCCGGCGCCATCCTCGGTTTTCTGCGCTACAACTTTAATCCGGCAACTATTTTTCTGGGAGACTCCGGCAGTCTCTTCATCGGGTTCCTGCTGAGCGCTCTCGCTCTTGAAGGAGCGCAAAAATCCCCGACCATTGTCGCCGTCGCCATTCCGGTGGTTTCCTTCGGTCTGCCGATTCTGGAGACTTCGCTTTCCATCCTTCGCCGCTTGATCAGTGGACGCCCGGTCTTCACCGCCGACCGCGAACACATTCATCACAAACTTCTGCAGCACGGTTTAACCCACCGTCAGGTTGTGGTGGTGCTTTATGGGGTTTCCGCCGTATTCGCGCTCCTCAGCCTGTTTCTGCTCTGGCCCACCGGCAGCTCTCTGGGTTTGGTTCTGGCCGTGGTTGGAACCGGCATTTGGATCGGCGTGCAGCGCCTGGGATACCTCGAACTGGGTGAACTGGCTCGTGTCGCTCAGCGCACCTTCGACCAGCGCCAAATCGTTATTAACAACCTCGCCATCCGAAGAGCCACTGAGGAGTTCAAAGCCGCGCACGACTACGAGCAGGTTCTGCGGGTTCTTGAGGCTGCTTTTGCTTCCAACGATTTCGACGGCTTCGATGTTCGCTTCAAGCTCTTTCCTGGTGAGACTTATCCCTTGGGTGCTGCCGATCCCAGCCCGCAACCCCGGCGCAGCGAGGTTTTTTTTCACTGGGGTAAGACCAGGGGATCAAGGTCCATCGAAGGCCTGGCACTATGGACTCTCTCGCTTGATCTTGTCAGCTCCTCCAACCGCCACCGTGGAGCGCTCGTGGTTCACCGTCTGTATTCGCAGCGGAACCTGCAGCTCGACATCAACCTTCTAACCTCGGTCTTTCCCATCGCCCTCGCCGACGCCTTGGATCGCACGCTTCCGCATGTGGTGCAAGTCATTCCCCAGGCAGGACAAGATGATGCTGGATTTATGGCTGCGCAGGCTGGCTAAGACAAGGTGTGGGATCACAAGGAAGGTCCGCACGAGGAACGATTCTCGCGCGGCCAAAAGTGCGTAAAGTCTCACGCATACTTACACGTGAGGTTGCATGAATAACAGGGAGGGCCGACGGTTACAGTTTCGCGCTGGCGTAAGAGTTGATCTCGCAATTCAAGCAAACTTCTTCAAAAGCGGGTGCTGTCCACTGCATGATTTCCCCCAGTAGTCCAGGGCTTTCCGCCCGAACTGTTTTAACATCTTAACTCACAACAAGCTCCAAATCAAGACCCCGGCCGCACCAATGTATCGCCCCAAATCGCCCGAAGGACAGGGTGTTCAGGCCATACGACCAGTCTCCGACGATTGCGCATCCGTAACCCACACGCCCCGTCATCTCAACTCAAAAGTCGCCGACTTTTCCACATGTGGAACCACTGCCGACACTGTCAAACCACGCCCATCCCTGTTTACCTTGTTCTTCTCTTAATGTTAGAGAGGACAGGCAATCATGTTTCGCAAGACCATCTATGGCACCACCTTCAAAGAAGTCAATTTCGTCCCCTTGCAGTCCGCCACCTTTTGCATTCAGTGCGAACTGATAAGTACCAATAGCCGGCCGTATTGCCTTGCCTGCGGCAATACCTCCCTGCTCAGCCTTTCGCGCGTGCTCGGCGGATCGCTTCGCAACGTGCAGACCGCTCATCTCATCACCGATTCTGAACTCGACAGTCTGGTTCGCGACCTGTTGCGCACGGTTCCCGATCCCACAGTCTTGAACGTTTCGGACCATCACGCCCGCGTGCCCTCGACTGCCTTGCGCAGCCAGCTTCGCGTAGCCAACGCCGCCCATCCAGTTTCTGGTTTTCGCGCCGTGCATCCTGGTGAAGAGGTCGAGATTCACGCTGCCGAATTGGATCTTGAACCCGCCATCAGTGCCATCACCGAGCGCGCCCAGCACCTCACCGGCGCCACCGGTGCCGCCATCGCCCTGCGTGCCGGCGATGAGATCGTTTGCCGCGCCCGCGCCGGCCGCACTGCTCCCGACCTCGGAGTTCGCCTGCAGACCGATGCCGGCATTTCCGCCGAAGCCGTGCGCACTGGAGAAGTCATGCTTTGCCACGACGCCGAGCGCAACCCGCGCGTCGATCTCGCCAGCTGCCGCCGCCTCGGAGTTCGTTCCATCCTCGTCTCCCCCCTGCGCTACTACCGTCGCACGTTGGGCGTATTCGAAGTGCTGTCCTCGTCTCCCAGCGCCTTCGACGAGCGCGACGTCGCCACTATGCAACTTCTTTCAAGCATGATGGTCGCCGCCATCTCCCGTATCTCCAGCATTCATAAAGCCCAGGTTCTTCGGCGCTTGGGCTGAGACTTTAGACTTGGGCGGAGGGAGCATTCGTGCTTCACCGCATGCCCTACCGGGATTATCTTTCTGCATACTTTTCCGTAATCTGGGGTTAATATATACGGGCAAGCGTCGGTTCCTGCCCATGGCGGCCACCTTACCAGTCTCACGATCTGTTACTCCGAACCGCCGGCGCCGGGTGCGCCACAAGGTACACGCTCCCGCCTATGCCACCTTCAGCGCGGCATCCCACGGCAAGATGCTTGATCTCTACGAAGTCCTCGATATCAGCGAAGCCGGCGTTGCGATTCAGTGCTCCTCGCCCCTGCAACCTTACCAGCGCATCGACTTGTGCCTGGATCTCGCCGAAGCACCTGGGCCGGTTTGCGCCAGCGGCCAGGTGGTTTGGTCAGACCATGCCGGCCGCACCGCCTTCAGCTTTCCCGAACTCTCCGATGCATCGGTGCGGCGTTTGCGGGAGTGGCTGTTTCTCAACACCATAGCTGCGGCCACTAATGCAGCGGCTCTGGGCAAAGTCGCATTGGAACCTGCCGATGATCCCACAGCGCGGCCCAATTACACTGACATGCTCACCGCTGCATCCGCGGTGCAAACAGAAGCAGAATCTCTGGGGGGTGATCTGGTCGCGATTCTGTCTTTGATCGCTTCCCGGGCTCAGTCTTTGCTGCGAGCATCCGGTGCGGCCATCGCCCTTGTGGCGGAACAGGCCGACACCATGATCTGCCGCGCCAGCTCCGGTGAGAGCGCGCCCCCGCTGGGTACCACGCTGCAAGTGGGCTCGGGTTTTTCCGGCCAATGCGTGCGCACCGCAACCGCGTTGCGCTGCTATGACACCGAGACCGACGAGCGCGTGGATCCTGTGAGCTGCCGCGCCTTGGGGATTCGCTCCATACTCGCTGCTCCTATAGTTACGCGCGAAGAAGCCATTGGACTGATCGAGGTTTTTTCCGCCGGAGCCGGGGCGTTCAGCGAAACCGACGGCGCCGTGCTGCAGCGTTTTGCGGAGATGATTCTCGCCGCCGTCCGTCGCGCCATGGCCGATTCCACGGTTTCACTCACCCCGCCTCCGCAACCTTTTTCTCCGCGAGGCAGCGTTCTGTTCGCCAGCGCGGCCGAAGCAGAAAACCTCAGCGGAAGACAAAATCACATAAGAGAAACTCAGACAGAAGAGATCCCCGGCGATCACGATACCGTGGGCGGCATTCGCCTGCCTCGCGCGCACCTTGTTTTGCTGATGGCTGCGGCCGCCACCATCGCGCTGGCGCTGGGCTTCATTCTCGCGCCCTGGATTCAGGAAAAGTTGCGGGAACGCGACCCCAATGGCGAGCACACCGTGCTTGCCTCGTCGCCGGTGCCGGTCGACACTTCGAAATCAATTCCACAGTTACCCTCCGTCGATTCCGCCACCCCGCAGCAGCTCCAGGAACTAGCCGAGCGCGGCGACCCTGAAGCCGAAAACGCCTTAGGCCTTATTTACGCTCAGGGGGATCAAAAACACGGAGTGAAGCCCAATGAGGCTGAGGCGGCTCGCTGGTTCGGCAAGGCCGCCGAACACAATTACGTGCCTGCTCAATCGAAGCTGGGAGCGCTCTACTGGGGCGGTCGCGGTGTCCCTCCAAGCCTGAATCAAGCCTATTTCTGGACGGTTCTGGCGCGCGCCGGGGGCGATCCAGGCAGCAAGACGCTCGCTCCCGTGCTGGTTTCCCACATGACGCGTGCCCAGGCTGCCGCCATCGAACAACAAGCGGAAATCTGGTATCAGCAGCACGAATCGCCCGCCAAGCCGCAAGCCGGCCGCTAGAAAACCGGCATCGGGCTTCCGGCATCCGGAGCCGCTAGAACTCGAAAGTGAAACGGTGGAGGCAGGCATCCGGCCCGCGGCAAGGCACACAGCGGATTTTAGTGGTGCAATGTTGCTTTTTGACTGGGGCGTCATCCTGAGCGTAGCCGCCTTTCAGGCGGAGCGAGGGATCTCCCGCTTAACCGGCTTGACGCGTGAGCCAAACTTCACCTCTACCAGAGTTTGCGGGCCTTAGCCCGGGCGCTCTGCGGCGTTAAAATAAAGGCAGAGCCCCATCGTGCCATCCCTCCGCAGCATTCTCGACGAGCGAGTCCGCAAAGCCGACCCCGTTCTGTGTGAGAAGCTCAACAGCAACCGCGTGCGCTGTTTTGCCTGCGGCCACTGCTGTCCCATCCCCGAAGGCCAGACCGGCGTCTGCAAGGTCCGTTACAATCGCGGCGGAACGCTCTACGTCCCATGGGGATATACCGCCGGAACCCAGTGCGACCCGGTCGAGAAGAAGCCATTCTTCCACGCGTATCCTGGGGCACTCGCTTATAGCTTCGGTATGTTGGGTTGCGATCTGCACTGCGCCTACTGTCAGAACTGGGTTACGTCTCAGGCGTTGCGCGATCCCAGCGCCGTCTCTCCGCCGCACCCAGCTTCGCCCGAACATCTGGTGCGCGACGCCATCGCTCAAGGCGCGAAGATTCTGGTCAGCACCTACAACGAGCCCCTGATCACCAGCGAGTGGGCAGTCGCCGTTTTCAAAGAAGCAAAAGCTGCGGGCCTTATCACCGGCTTCGTTTCCAACGGCAACGGCACTCCGCAGGTTCTCGAATACTTGCGTCCCTGGCTTGATTTGTACAAGGTCGACCTCAAAAGTTTCGACGACCGTCACTACCACGAACTCGGCGGACGCCTCGCTCCCATCCTCGACAGCATCCGCCGCATCCATCACATGGGCCTGTGGCTTGAGATCGTCACGCTCCTCATTCCCGGCTTCAACGATTCTCCCGACGAACTGCGCCGCCTCACCGCATTCCTGGCCGGCATCTCGCCCGGTATTCCCTGGCATGTAACCGCCTTCCACGGCGACTACAAAATGACCAATCCTCGCGACACGCAGCCCGAAGACCTGTTGCGCGCCGCTGAAATCGGCCGCCAGTCGGGCCTCCGTTACATCTATGCCGGCAATCTTCCCGGCATCGTCGGGGACTGGGAAAATACCCGCTGCCCGCAATGCCACCAGACTCTGATCGAGCGCCACGGCTACCTGATCAGGAACTACCGCCTCACCCCAGACGGCGCGTGCCCCCATTGCGCAACCGAAATCCCCGGCCGCTGGTCCGACCGCTTCGAAGGTCAGATCGCCTCTCGTCCTTTCTTGCCGCGCGAGAGCACAGTTTTATTTACAATCCGATAGAATTGTCATCCCGAGCAAGCGTTCTCTGCGCAGCGAGGGATCTGGGCGAGCCGCGCGTTGCGCCGCGTTCTTTGCGGCGCGATGATCGCGCGTTTGGCTCGCTTCCTTAATTCATGCGGACGCCATACATCCTCGTGCTGTCGATTGCGGGCCTGATCCTGCTCTCCTCCTGTTCGCCCCGCGATTTCCTCACCCGCCGCCTGGCCGCCGACCTGATCGCGACCTCCACCGGATTTCGCGCCACCCAGTCGTTTCAAATGACCACCGGCGTAGTCTCCAACGACGACTATCTCTCCGCTGAATATCTGGCGCTGCAGCACCACGGATGGATTTCCGCCACGCGCGCGCCCTGCTCAGCCGAGCTGCAGCCCCCGCCCTGCTGGGATGTCACGCTAACGCCCTCGGGCGTCGATACTTTTCGAAACCTTCTCGCCGCCGCGGACGCCGGCAAGCCAGTTTTTCGTGTGCCCGTCGCCAGGCGGGAACTGCTCGGCGTGACCGGCATCAGCAAGCTGGGTCGCGCCGCCGATGTCGAGTTCACCTGGAGATGGATTCCCTTGAATGAGGTTGGCGCGGCCTTCTATTCCGCCGACCTCCACTATCGTTCCCTTGCCAGCTTTCGCAACTACGACGACGGTTGGCGCGTTGTGCAAGGCGCGCCGCGCCCCAGCCAGCCCCTCGATGATGCCCTGAGAGACGCCGAACCGGCGCCGTGAAACTCTCCTTGCCACGGAGGCGCGTGTGACCCAGGGTACGTCCGCCACTTTGACCATTGCCGATTGTAAACGCGCCGTTGTATTACCCTACTTTTTCATTAGACTTATGAAACTCATGACGCATTCATTAGCATTCGCGGTAGTCTTCGCCACCACTCTACTGGCCTCGGCCGACGGCAAGCCCAAACTCACGCTCGACGAATTCTTTAACTCGGTCGGGTACAACTCCGTCGCGTTGTCGCCCGACGGCAACTCCGTCGTGATTGGCACGGAGCGTGCCGACTGGGCCCAGCAGATATTCCGCGACGATCTCTGGCTCTACCGCGACGACGGCAAGGGCGGATCGCCGATCCAACTCACCCAATCCGGTCACGATTCCGAGCCCAAGTGGTCGCCCGACGGCCGTTGGATCGCTTTCCTTTCCGAGCGCAAGGCTTCCTCCGAAAAAGACGCCGACGCGGACGATGACAAGAGCAAAAGTAAAAACAAAAGCAAGATCGACGACAATCACAAAGACGCCAAAGACAAAGACGAAGTCAGCCAGATCTACGTCATCTCTCCCACCGGAGGCGAAGCAATTCCCCTGACCCAGGGCGAGGAAGAGGTCCACACCTTTTCCTGGTCCGCCGACTCGCGTACTCTCTACTTCGCCACCCGCAACCCGTGGACCAAGACGCAAAAAGACGACTACAAGAAAGAATGGAAAGATGTCATCCAATACCGCACCGCCGAGCGCGGTGACACCATTTTCGCTCTCGATGTTGCCGCCGCCCTCGCGCGCCAAACCGCCGCGCCCGCAAAAGAAGAGAGCGACGCCGGCAAAGAATCCGATCTGACGCCCGGCGCGAACGCCATTGCGGTTTCACCCGTTCTCGTGGAAGAGATGGTTATATCGCCCGACGGCAGCAGGCTCGCCTTCGTCACCAACTCCATCAACCAGCGCCAGGAGAAAAATGAAGACATCGAGATCTACGCTCTCAATCTGAGTGTTGCGCGGACCCGCACTGAGCCAGAGCCGAAGGCGCCCTCGCCCGCGAATGCCGGCAACGAGACTAAGCTGCCCACACCAGAGCCGCGCCAACTCACCCATAATCAAGCAGCCGAACGCCAACTGCGCTGGGCCAACGACAACCGCCACATATTCTTCACCGTGGAGGTTGGAGACGTATCCGGTCCCTATCGCGACCTTCAGCCCCATCTCTACTGGCTCGACGCCGACACCGGAGCCGTCGAGCAGTGGGGCAAAGACTTCATCGGTCCAGTGGACCATTACAGCATCGCGGCTGGCGGCGTGCTCGCCTCTGCGCGCGCTGGAACCGAAGTCGCCATGTACTCCACCGCGCAACCGGGCCAGTCCCTGCATAAATTGAAAGGCTGGGAAGGCACCTACGAAATCGTAGCCGCCACGCAAGACTCTCGCCGCCTGGCCTTCGTCTATTCGTCATTGCAAAAGCCAACCGAGGTTTATCTCGCGGAAAGCGCCGATGAACTTGACCGGGCGCGTCCGGTTACGTCATTCAACCATCTTTTCGCCGACCGCGATCTGCCGCAAGGCAAACCTTATCGCTGGAAAGCCGACGACGGCACTATGGTGGAAGGGATGTTGATCTATCCTCCAAACAAATTCGAAGCCAAGCACTTGCCCGTGTTCACCTTCATTCACGGCGGCCCCGCCGACGCCGACGGCAACCACTTCGAAGCCGACTGGTACCAGTGGGCCGCGCTCGCCGCCACCAACGGATGGCTGGTCTTCGAGCCCAATTACCGCGGCTCCACCGGATACGGTGACAAGTTCCTCATGCAGATCGTTCCCCAGATCGTCTCGCGCCCCGGCAAAGACATTCTCGAAGGCGTCGACGCTCTGGTGAAAGACGGCATCGCCGATCCCGATCACCTCACTATCGGCGGCTACAGTTACGGCGGCTACATGACCAACTGGCTGATCACGCAAACCACGCGCTTCAAGGCCGCAGTCACCGGCGCGGGCGCGGTCGAACACGTCGGCAACTGGGGCAACGACGATACTACCGCCGACGATGCCTACTTCCTCGGCGGACGCCCCTGGGAAGCCCAACAGCGCTATCACGACGAAGCCGCCATTTTTCAAATCGACAAAGTCCGCACCCCCACCCACATGGTCGCCGGCGCCGACGACATCCGCGTAGCCGTCCTCGAAGACTACTTGTTAGAGCACGCCCTCTATTCGCTGGGCATTCCCAACAAGCTCCTGATCTTCCCCGGCGAAGGCCACTCTCTGGCCAAAAATCCCTGGCACGGCAAAATCAAAGTCCGCGAAGAACTGAAGTGGCTGCAAAAGTACGGCGGCGTGCCAGCAGGGAATTAGTGTTGGCGTTCAGAGAGGAACATGTGGGGACAGCCGCCCCCGGCTGTCCAGCGGCCCAGGTGTATCGGGCCGCAGCTTCCGGCGGAGAAAATGCAGACCGGAACCCTCCGGATTCCGGCCCCGACAGGGGCGCCATAGGATAGCCCCGGACGTAAGTCCGGGGTATCCCAGGCTGGGCACGATGCTCCTGACGTATATACTGTGACAATGAGATTGGTCGACGAAGACGGTACTCAGCGCAGCATCGGAGAATTCGAACAGCTTTCAGGGCAAGGCGACTCCCAAGGCTGGAACTTCAATCGCGAGGAGATTCACGAGCGCTCGTAACCCGCCGCCTGTCCACCCGCACAAAAATCCACAGCCCGGCTGTGACATCTAACCTTGCTCCCACGACAAAACCACGCAATCATGGTCGAGGACGTGACGGTCCAGAGAGACCGAAGCGTCCTGCTCCAAGCCCTTTGTTCTCTATATTTTGGTATCTAAGTTCTTTGAAAACCAGATTTTGCCAGATACGTTTTAGTGAAACCCGCGCCGGACGAGGATTCCAGAGGTATCGAACGAGAAAAATTCGATCTGAATCCAGGGAGTTTTGCGATGCCATGCGATATTGGCAGCTGCGAGCGGAAACTTATTCTTTGGGAGAAACCCACAATGGCCGGTGGCAGGTTGCATAGGTCTTTCGTCGGGCAAAGAGCGCCCTCCTCAGGATGACAGCTGTTGTTTGACCGCGCGTTTTCCAGGCTGGTTACCGGCGGGCACTGAGTACTACTTCACGGCGCTAGCCACCTTTACCCCGCGCGAACTCGCCGCATACCGTGCGATGCCCTTGTACAGCGCTTCGGCTATCTGCTCGCGATATCCGTCGCTGCGCAGCTTCTGCTCGTCGGTGGGACTGCTGACGAAGGAAACTTCCGCCAGAATGCCGGGCATCGCGGTTTCGGTAAGGACCACGTAAGACGCCTCTTTCACTCCCCGGTCGCGCAATCCGGGATTGCGCAGCGACAAAGTTCCGTAGAGCGACCGCTGCACGCTGGCGGCCAGGCGTCGCGACTGCTCGATTCTCTCATGCAGGTCGGCCGGCGAAAGCGCTGCGGTCATCGTGCTCTTAGAGGTGATCCCCTTTTCCCGCATCTCAACATCTTTTGCATTCGGCGACGAAAAGAAGCTGGTGTAATAAGTTTCAACGCCCCGCGCCGAGGGCAGGTCGCTGTAGTTAGCGTGAACCGAGACAAACAAATCCGCCTGCGCCTGGTTCGCAATCCCCGCCCGTTCATCGAGCGGAATGTAGTTGTCATCCTTCCGGGTAAGGATCACTTCCGCGCCCAGGCGGCTTTCCAGCAGCTTCGCCAACCGCTGCGCTATTTCGAGCACCACATCTTTTTCCAGCAATCCCTTGCGGCCGACCGTTCCCAAATCCCAGCCGCCATGGCCGGCATCCACTACGATGCGCATTTTTGGCAGGCGCGCGCGCAGCTGCACGTCCTCGCGGGTAGGGGGAGGAACGACAATGGCAAACAACTTTCCCCGGTCGCCTTCGGCGCCTGGGAAAAGATTTACCTGAGCTTTCGGATCCGTGCCCAGCTTGCGAACCTGTACGACCAGCCGGTAAGGATTCGGTTCCAGGCTCACGGAGTAGTTCGAATTGCCTTTGGTTTCGAGCACCACGCGGGTCAGACCCGCGACCGGCTGCGCCACGCGCACCCGCGCCAGCAGGGCATCGCCGACTTCGATCGTCTTGCCGGCAAACTCCGGAGCCAGCGAGGTGTCGTGCAAATCAAAATAAATACGATCCGGAGAACCGAGTCGATGCGCCTCGTATTGCACTTGATCTTCCAGGTCCAGAACGACGGTGCTCGAATCCGCCGACGACCAATGCCGGATGCCAGTGACGCGCGGAAGCTTCGTCAGTTCCTGCGGCGTCACCGTACTGCTGCCAGGCTGCACCGCAGCCTCGGCGGGTGCTGCAGACCCTGGGTTGACTGCTGCAGCAGATCCATCCCCAGTCGACGGAGTGGCCGAAGCAGCTGGCTGTTTCGGGACCGCAATTGGCTTCACGATCATTTTCGGTGCAGGCTGAACCAGCGCTCGTCCCAGTTGAGCATTCTTCAGCTTCCACCAAACTCCTGCGGCCAGCAGCGTGGAAATTACCAGCAGCACGAGCAACAGCGCAACTCCAGGATGGTGAGCGGAAGGTTCAGGTGCGGGCGCGTTTTCTGAGGAAAGAATTTCTTCCGGTGCGGGCTCGGCTTCAACGCTCCGCGTCGGGATGGGCGTGGCGAATCCTGGTTCATCTTCAACGGATGTCTCCGTGAAAGGCGACACTTCTGCAGCCGCTGCTTCGTGATCGACTTCCGACACCCCCTCAACCGCTGACACGCTCTGACCCGCCGCCACAACTTTCTCCGTAGGAATGTTGTGGATCGGCACAGGGGCTTGCCCCGTGACCACGGCCGCATTCAATTCTGCTTCGGCCACCTGCGCCGATTCCGCGTAGCGATCTTCGTCCTCGGGCTTGAGCGCTCCAACGATCAGCTCGGCCAGCAGTCCCAGGCTGTCGACGTCGCTGTCGTTAAAGCCGAAAGGTTCCGCGGAGAATGCCTCGAGCAATCCGATCACGCGCCGCCTTCCGCACAGCGGTACCGCTACCATCGAGCGCGCGCCCAGTTGCCGGCAGGCATAGAGGTTTACGCGATCATCCTGCTCGGTGTCGTCGCAGCGGATGATTTGCGCCGTGCGAAAACATGCCCCCGAAAATGCCGAGTCCCGCTGGATGCGCGCGCCCACGTCGGGCTTGACCGCGCCCGCCGACGCCCGCAAAACAATCTCGTTGTTCTCCGCCAGGGCGATGCCCAAACCATCCGCTCCGGTAATGGAAATGGCGCGCTCCGCCACCAGCTGCAAAACTTCGTCGAGGACGAATTGCTCTCCGGCTTCGAACTCGTTCACCCGCCCGATGGTTTCGAATCCATTGTTCCGCGCGGCCAGCGCCCGCCGCCGGCGTATCTGCTGATGCAGCGCCGAAAAAGCCAAAAGGGCCTGCAGGGCATCAGCTCGGCCAGGCCGCGAATCGAGAGCGTCCACAACCGTAGGCCCCGGCGCAGAGGCGCGCTCCACCGGCCACGACGGCACCCGTGGACCGGGCAGCGCGGCGCTCACTTCGAGGCTCGGTTTGGCGGGAGTTGTCGCCATCTTAATTCATACCCATACTTATATTTGCGAGTGTGGCTATCGAAACCAGGCCTGTCAATACGCCACTTGGCGTAGCCTGCTTCCGTCGCTCCCCGGCACTCGGATACACATCCACGAAACCCGGTTTTTACTGGGTTTAACAGTAAATTAGCCGTATTTCACCCTACTTGCAATGATGCGAACCTGCTCACCAGGTCCTGGCCTTTGGTAAGAGCCAACTGTAGCTTGGTTCGAACCAGCGCGGTTACTGCCCATCCCTGACTCTCAGAAACTAGAATGTCGCCATAAAGGCACGTTTGACCACTTCTGGCGGAGAGTATGAACGTAGTATCTTTTCCGGCAAGGCCAGCGCGCACCTACAGGCATCAGCTGCGTTCGTTAACCTATGTCACTCTCGACCGGACCAAGGGTGGCATAGTCCGCAATCTCAGTCACCAGGGAGTGGCCCTGCAAGCCGTCGGCGGGTTGCGGCCGCAACAGCGCGTTCGCCTGCGCTTTGAGTTAACTTCTCCCCGGATGCGCGTGGAGGTTGACGGCGAGGTCAGTTGGTTCACTTCCTCAGGACGATGCGGCATCCACTTCGTGGACTTGCCGGTGAGCACCAAGCGCGAGATTGACCAGTGGATATTCTCCAATTTCCTTGATGCCGCTGCCCGAGTGGCTGCGTCTTCACCGAATGTCCTGGAATCTCTTGTCATCTCGATTGCCCGGGCCGAAAACGCCCGCGAGGAAAACCTCCCGGAAGCCGATGCGGTGGAAATCGCAGCGGAGCAAAACGACGGGCTGCTTTTGTCGGCAGCGCCACGTCCCGTGATCCGTCTGGAACCAAGCAGTGGCCGGCGAGAGAATGCGCAACTCGAGCGTGAAACTACTGCTGCCTCTGATCCTAATGCGCAACTGAGCTGGCTCTCGCGTCCGCTCTCTGCGCGGACCGTCGCCCGGCTGGTGGATAGCCTGGCCATGATTGCGGCCCTGTTCTTGTTCGCTCTGATTTTTCTGGGAATAACTCACGAACTTCCGCCCTGGCCGCTCACTCTGGGCGCCGCGTCGGCCGCAGCGGTCCTGGTTGCCGCCAGCTATTGGCTGCTGTTTGCAGTTTTTGGAAGCGGAAGCCCGGGTGCTCGCCTGGCGCAAGCCGCAACTGGGTCGGGAAAAATTGCTCAGAGAACCAACAACCAAGGCTGAGAACTAAGAACTGAGAACTCTCTTTCCTAGTTAGCAAAATACTGCTGCGCCAGCCAAAGTCGCAAAGTGTGTTGCGTCTGCGAGGCCATTTTCGCGAAGCGTATGCCGACATTTCCCCGATCGTCAGCCCAGGCCACTTCCACCTCGGCCTTTACTCCACCCTTGGTTCCGGGCAGCACGAACGACACGCGCTGCAGGTCACTCGGGTCAAATCCATCTTCGGCGCGAACCTGCAGCCCGCCCTGGCTCAGATTAATCAGTTGCGCGCCTGCCTGCTTCCGCTGGCGCCCGCTTAAGGTCACGGGCAATTCCAAGCCCGCGCGGTGATAGCGCAAGCGTCCGTCGAGAATCATGTTGCGCGCGGCAGAAAGCGTGCGCACGGCCTGCTCCACTGAAATCGGTTTATCGAAGGCAAACATTGCGCCGGTATTTTCCAGATTCATTCTTCCTTGCGCAGCACCCATGATTACCAGTGGTACCGTGTTCAAGCGCGGAGCGTCGCGGTGCAATTCGCGAAAGAACTGTCCCGTGCCGTTGAGGTCGCAATCGACAATCAGCGCATCAACCTTGGATTTGCCAAGGCGGGCTAAGGCTCGTTGGGGCTCGCTCTCGACGGCAACCTCCATGTGGAGTCCGCCGAGAATGCATTCCAGAACACTGATTTCCTGCCAATCGCGTGAAACCACCATCGACGAGAGTGTCATGTCTCCACTCTATCCACGCCGGTAATCTCAACGTAGATCACCAACGTAACGCGGGCTTCCGGCTCTCGGCGTCCGGCTTCCGGACTTAACTCTCCTGCACGCTTAAATCGAAACCTTGAGAGTTACCTAACGATCGGCAGAAGAGCCGGGGTGGAAGCCGGAGGCCGGAGCTACGAGCCCGCATTCCGGTACCACTCAACCGTGCGGCGCAGGCCTTCTTCAAAATCTACTATGGGTTTGTAGCCGAGATGCCGCTCCGCCAAAGAGATGTCGGCCAGGGAATGTTTGATGTCGCCGCCGCGTTCGCCGGCATAAGTCACGGAACCGGAGTACGACGTGAGCGCCTGCAAAAGCTTGAAGGTCTCATTCAGGCTGACCCGCCGCCCGGTGGCCACATTAAAAACTTTGCCGGCGACCTGTGCCGCGGGAGCCTTGCAGGCCAGCAGATTGGCTTCCACTGCATTATCGATGTAGGTGAAATCCCGGCTCTGTTCGCCGTCGCCAAAGATCGTAGGCTGCTTTCCGCTCAACATCAGCGTGATGAATTGTGCCAGCACCCCTGAATACGGCGACGATGGATCCTGGCGCGGGCCGAAGATGTTGAAGTAGCGCAGCGCCACGGTTTCCAATCCGTAGCAGCGATAGAACGAGATCATGTAGCGCTCGCTGGCCAGCTTGGCCACGGCATAAGGAGAAATCGGATCCGGGGTCATGTCCTCATGTTTAGGGAGCGTCGGAGTGTCGCCATAAGCGGACGACGATGCCGCGTACACTACCCGCTTCACCTTGGCGTCACGCGCCGCGACCAGCACGTTCATCGTGCCATCGACATTCGCTCGATTGCTCTCAAGCGGATCCAGCACAGACCTTGGCACCGACGGAATCGCGGCCTGATGCAGAATGTAGTCCGCTCCGGCGCACACGCCCTGCATGGCATCCAGATCGAGGATATCGGCCTCGTGAAAGTCAATCTGGCCCAGGATCTGCTTCAGGTTCTCCCGCCTGCCGGTTGAAAAATTATCCACTCCGCGAACCTGCTCCCCGCGCTGCAACAACGCCCGTGCCAGAGAAGATCCAATAAAGCCGCCGATGCCCGTGATCAGGTAAACCGCCATAGGCTCTATCATAACCAAAACAGGGAAGTATTCTGACCGGGCTCCCGGGGACAGTAGTTACTGAAGAGTTCGTACTTTTATGTACTTTTGTCGGCGCTCTGGCTCTTGCGCACAATGCGAAAAAATTCCTCGCGAGTGAGGATTTGACGTTCGTCGAAAAAACGTATGATCGCCTGCACCGCCGCCCTTGCGTTGGTAACGGGCGGCAAGGCGAGCAGCGGCACAATCGGAGACGCGTAGTTTGAAGTTCTAGAGTCCACGATGACCGAGGGCCGTGAGAGGGATCGCAGCAGTTCACGCAGGCGCTCGCGATTGTCAGTCGACATGGAAGTGAAAAAGATTCCCATGCCGAGGTTAGGATAGTTCACTCGAACCTCGCCATTGGTTTCAACCCGGAAATTGTTGACCTCGATCTTCAGCGCAAGCGCTGTGCCGAGAGCATAGGTTGCAGTTGCCTCCACGTAGCACCCGTGCAGACTGATATCGGTGAACGTTGCCCAGGTCGAAACTCCGCTATTGAGCTCGCGCAGGTGGGCGCTGCCCTGGCAGCGGTATCGCGGGCTTCGGCGCTTCTCGCCGACAGGCGAACCTTCCGCAGGCGATGCAACGTTAGCTCCCTGGGCTGGTGCCGCAGCCGCAGCCTGCGGTGAGACCGATTGCTTCAAGGCGGATAGGTAGGCCGCTCCGTCGCTTTGTTCGTCAGACATTTCGGTTCGCCTGCGCTGGTGAGGCTGCTCGGCCTGCAAGCTTGGGCTGTGGTTCTGCAATAGTTCTGTCTTAACTCTACGGAGCTTTTCCCCGGAACACGCAGACGAAGTGCGGGGAGCAGGCGACGAAGGTCTGGGCGGTTTTCCGTAACGGGAAGAGTTCAGGATTGGAACGCGGCGCCGGGGAACTTGGCTGCTGACTCACGAATCTTGCTCCAGACTTCGTCGCGCCCGGCCCCAGTTTTCGCGGAGAAGGGAATTACCGGCGCACTCGGATACGCTTCCGCCAAGACCTTCAGAGCATAGTGCAATTGATTGTTCGAGAGGCGGTCGCTCTTGGTTGCCAGCAGGAGAAAGTCGCGGCCGGAAGCGGCAAGAAAATCCAGCAATTGGCGGTCGCTGGTTTGCGGAGGCACGTTGGCGTCTACGAGGGCCAGACACAGCGCCAGCGTGGGACGCTCATTGAGGTAGGGCTCGATGAACCTGGGCCACTCCTGCGAAATCTCGCGCGAGAGTTTGGCATAACCGTAGCCCGGCAGGTCGGCGAAAATCACTTCTGGGCGCGGTTTTCCCGGCCAGCGTATCTCGAAGAAATTGATGCTGCGGGTGCGGCCCGGGGTCGAGCTGGTGCGCGCCAGCTTGGTCCCGACCAGGGTATTGATC
>Ga0074045_10000497_pt1 | contig 38087 bp, 34 predicted proteins | sample BogForMeECP23OM2_FD_94442 | JGI IMG/M metagenome (GOLD analysis project Ga0074045, IMG submission 94442) | Bog forest soil microbial communities from Calvert Island, British Columbia, Canada - Bog Forest MetaG ECP23OM2 | ecosystem: Environmental > Terrestrial > Soil > Wetlands ...
GACTGTTGCCGCGGCGGTAAGAGAAATAAACGGATAACCTTCCGGCGCATATTTGAGCATTATTCCCTCAAAGAATAGGTTAAAGTTAAGGCTAAGGTTAAGGTTGAGGTTGAGGTTGAGGTTGAGGTTAAGAAATCGATAAAATGAATTTTGTCTTTATCTCAGCCTTAACCTTAACCTCAACCTTGTTTTTCTATGCTTTAGACTTGTCCACCAATTTGCCCTTTTTCAGCCATGGCATCATAGACCTCAGCTTTGCTCCCACCTGCTCGACCTGATGGTCTTCGCCCCTGCGAGTCAACGCATTGAATACGGGTTTGTTCACCCTGCATTCCAGCAGCCACTCACGGGCAAATGCACCGTCCTGTATCTCGCCGAGAATATTTTTCATTTCCTTCTTTGTCTCTCCGGTGATTACACGTGGACCCCTGGTGAGGTCACCGTACTGGGCGGTATTGCTGATGGAGTATCTCATATTTGTAATGCCGCCTTCATAGATAAGATCAACAATGAGTTTTACCTCGTGGAGACATTCAAAATAGGCCATTTCCGGGGCATACCCGGCTTCAACAAGGGTCTCAAACCCGGCCTGGATGAGCGCGGTGACGCCGCCGCATAGTACAGCCTGTTCACCGAAAAGGTCGGTCTCGGTCTCTTCTCTGAAGGAGGTCTCGATGACTCCTGCCCTTCCGCCCCCCACTCCTGATGCATAGGCCAGGGCAACATCTTTTGTATTGCCGGCTGGGTCCTGATGCACGGCAATAAGACATGGTACGCCGCTGCCTTTTGTATATTCAGACCTGACAAGGTGTCCCGGTCCCTTTGGGGCCGCCATAAACACGTTGGTATGGGCCGGGGGGACTATCTGTCCGAAGTGGATATTAAAGCCATGGGCAAAGGCAAGATAGACTCCCTTTTTCATGTTTGGAGCAATCTCGTCTTTGTAGACATCCGCCTGAAATTCGTCAGGCAGCAATATCATTATAACATCGGCTATTTTGGCTGCGTCAGGGGGTGTCATGACCGTAAATCCGGCTGCAACAGCCTTGTCCCAGCTGCTGCCTTTTCTGATCCCTATGGTCACGTCGATGCCGCTGTCTCTCAAGTTGTTTGCATGGGCATGTCCCTGGCTGCCGTAGCCCATAATTACGATCTTTTTCCCTTTCAGTATCTCAGGCCTGGCATCCTTGTCATAATAAATTTGTATCATCGCTTTCTCCTCCGGAGTTTCTTTTTAAAAAAGCAGTCATATTATATTACACATTTTACCAAATAATTTCTGCCTTCCGAATTCATTGGATCGGCGTCAGATTTATGGGTTCGTAATTTTGTCTCTCCGGCTTGTCCGGAATCTTTGCACTTTCCGGACGCATGTTACCCATTCTGATGCAAACTTGCCCCCCGGCAAGGGAAGCATTGGTTTCTATCCAAAGCACGGACGGATAGGTACTTCCTGAAATAAACATAGTTGGGACATAATTTAATGATGCAGAGTAGAGATGGAATTAGAGTGTCTTGATAATTTACCTATAGTGGTACTTATGCGGTTAGACAATCACTTTGAGAATGATAATAGTAACTGAAAATGCTAAAATATGCGATATTATATAGAAAACTTCATAAGAACTTGAGCAACATAAATCAGAAAACAAAGGAAGACAAGGATGAAAATCAAACAATTGGATATTGAAGGCTTCCGTTCTCTCCGACAGGTCAGCTGGTTACCCGGCGATCTCAACGTGATTATTGGTCCTAATGGAACTGGTAAATCTAATTTGCTGCGGTTTATGGAATTGATTTCCATATCAGCACAGGGCAGACTGGGCAAATATATTCAATCTTTAGGTGGCATGGACCCGATAGTCTGGGATGGCGTTGCTAATACCATAAAATTTTCTATGAAAACAACACCTGAAGGGGGCGAGTTGGGCCCTGAACATTACGAACTTGAACTGGCACGGCTTGGGTCGGGAAGTTCATATAAGGTTGAAAGAGAGATTTTGATCAACTCTCTCAAATTGAGGAAAAAACTTGAAAAAAAACCTTTTAAATTTTTGGAGCGATTTTCAAAGACAGCTGTTATTTTCGACGAAAAGGAACACACCTTTACGACACCTGAAGAGTTTGTATCAGACGAAGAAAGTCTCCTTTCCTTAGCATCTGGACCTTTTATTAATAACCACTTCATTCCACCATTCCAAAGGGAGTTGGCTTCTATAGCTGTTTATCACGATTTGCACACCAATAAGGACGCATCTATTCGCCAGTCTGCGATTACTCATACCGAAAAACGGGTTGACCCGGACGGCCAAAATCTCATCTCAGTCCTTCATACCCTTTACACAGGAGATCGTAATTTCAAAAAAGACATTAATTCCGCCATGGAAGCAGCATTTGGTGATGATTTTGAAGAACTGGTTTTCCCGCCTGCGTCTGACCAGCGAATACAATTACGAATTCGCTGGAGGTCACTGAAACGAGAGCAATCAGCTGCCGACCTCTCAGATGGAACCCTTCGGTTTCTGTTCCTGTTAACTGTTCTGGCAAGCCCAACGCCAGCTCCCATTATCGCTATTGATGAGCCCGAGACTGGACTCCATCCTTCAATGCTTCCTCTGGTTGCAGAATATGCAGTTGATGCATCCACGAGATCGCAAGTCATTCTGACTACCCATTCTCCGCAATTCCTAGATGCCTTCGTGAGTACCAAACCTACTACAACCATTGTGCAATGGCAACGTGGTGAAACTACGCTGAAAACCTTGGATGGGAAAGAGCTTGACTACTGGCTGAAGGAATACTCACTGGGAGCTCTTTTTAAATCTGGAGAACTGGAGCAGGTAGGATGAGATTTATCCTTTTCGTTGAGGGTCATACAGAAAATAAAGCATTACCGCAATTTCTGAAAAAATGGCTCGACCCCCAATTACCCGATCCTGTCGGGATTAAAACTGTTCGCTTTGAAGGATGGCGGGAGCTATTGAAAGATGCTCCCCTGAAAGCCAGAATGCATTTGGAAGGCCCATATAAGAACGAAATTATCGCTGTCATTTCCTTAATGGATCTTTATGGCCCTACCTTTTATCCCGGCAACTTGAAAGAGTGCAAGGAACGTTACGATTGGGCCAAAAAATATATGGAAGCCGCAGTCAACCAGCCTAACTTTTTTCAATTTTTCGCAGTTCACGAGGTCGAGGCATGGCTTCTGAGTGAACCAAACATCTTCCCCGTTGAAGTCAAAAGAGCATTGCCAACAAAAATTCAACATCCGGAAACGGTGAACTTTAATGAGCCACCGGCGAAATTATTAGAAAGACTATATCCTTTACACGTCAATCGGTCATACAAGAAAGTGGTGAATGGCAAAGAGCTTTTCCGTAAACTCAATCCAGCTGTTGCTTATGAAAAATGCCCAAAACTTCAAGAACTTTTGAATAAGATGTTAGAGTTAGCCAAAGCCTCAAATCCGACAGCACGATAAATTTCGCCAATTGTCAAGAATTCCCATCAAGTCATTAGAGCCGCTCTGAAGATGCGGAACAGCTACGAAGCGAGAAACTTGTCGGCCTTCAACTGGTTTCTATTGTTCTACACTTTTTTCGCATCCTTATTACCATGATATACCCAGAAAGCAAATATGGCACTTTATCCGTAAAAATGTTGCACTGTGAGAAAGAAAAATTTGTCCGTTTAAAAAAAGCCATTCCGTCAACTTCCTTTTCCTTATTAATACTGCTTTGCATTCTCCGCCATCAATTTTGCAACTGACCTGGCGAATGCAGTTGGGTCTTTCGGCTTGGAGCCTTCGAGCAATACTGCCTGATCATACAGCAGCCGTGCATACTCGCTGAGTACCGGGTTCCCGCCGTCCTTCTCAAGGATAGATTGCATGGCTTCAATGACAGGATGTGACGGATTGATCTCCAGAATCCGCTTATCCCCGGGGACCTCCTGTCCCATGGCCTTAAATATCTTTTCCATCTGAGGGCCCATGTCTCCTTCGTCGCTGACCAGACAGCACGCTGAATCTTTAAGCCTGGAGGACATGCGTACATCCTTTACGTCTTCCTTCAAGGTCTTTTTTATGAATTCCAGGATTTTCCCGAACTTTTCTGCGGCCTTTTTCCTGTCCGATTCATCCGTTTTATCCAGTTTTATGTCGCCCCTGGTGACAGACTTCAGGTGTTTCCCTTTGTACTCAAGACCACCCATGATGAAATCATCCACCTCATCTAGCATGATGAGCACCTCGTAACCTTTTTCCCTGAAAGCTTCCAGATAGGGTGAAGAAAGTGTCTCTTCAAGGGAACTGCCTGTAATGTAGTAAATATCTTCCTGGCCTTCCTTCATGGCGTCCAGATATTTCTGAAACGTCGTGAGGGCGCCTCTCTCTGTCCTGGTTGACGGGAAAAGGAGCAGGTCGGCGATTTGTTCTTTCCTCGGGAAATCGAAATGCAATCCTTCTTTCAATACCTTCCCGAACTCATGATAAAAGTTGAGGTAGGCATCGTATTCGTGTTCTTTCAGGCCGCTAAGCGTATCGAGCACCTGCTTGGTGATGCTTTTTCTTATTGTTTCCACCTGCCTGTTCGACTGCAGGATCTCTCTCGAAATATTCAACGGGAGGTCTGATGAATCTACCACTCCCTTGACGAATCTCAAATAGACAGGGATAAGGTCTTCGCAATGGTCCATGATTTGTACTCTTTTTACATAGAGGGTGGGGCCCATCTTGAAATCCTTGTAGAAGATATTAAAAGGGGCTTTTGAGGGGACATACACCAGGACAGTAAATTCAGAGGTCCCTTCGGCCTTGTAGTGGATTGTTTTCAACGGGTCGGCAAGATCGTGAGAAATGTGCCTGTAAAACTCGTTGTACTCGTCCTGAGATATTTCTGACTTGTTTTTGAGCCAGATGGCTTTTCTGGAATTCAGAGTTTCCTCTTCGGTTATTTTTACCTTTTTACCTTTTTCAATAGCTGAGTCCACTTCGCGTTCGACATCCATGACGACAGAATGCTCGATGTAGTCGGAATACTTTTTAATAATATTCCTGAGCTCCCATGATTCAAGGTATTTCTTCTCCTCTTCCTTCAGGTGCAGAATGACATCGGTGCCCTTTTGCTCTTTTTCAATATCTTCGACGGTAAAAGAGCCGTCAGCTGTTGACTCCCACCTGACCCCCCTGCCGCCAGTTTCGCCGGCCTTTCGCGTGATAAGGACCACTTTATCGGCAACCATGAATGAGGAATAAAAGCCGACTCCGAACTGGCCGATTAGTTCGGGATTATCCTTAATCTCTTTTTTTTGCAGGATATCGAGGAATTCTTTTGTCCCCGAATGTGCAATGGTCCCCAGGGCCTTGACCGCCTCCTCCTTTGTCATGCCGATACCATTATCGCTTACCGTTAAAGTCCCGGCATTTTTGTCGGCCGTGATCTTGATTTTCCAATCCCCGGAGCCCTCGATGACAGCGCTGTTGGTGAGGGATTCATACCTCGCCTTGTCTATGGCGTCGGACGCATTAGAAATAAGCTCTCTCAGGAATATTTCCTTGTGGGAGTATAACGAATGAATCATCAAGTCGAGTAGTTGTTTGACTTCTGTTTTAAATTCCATTTTCTGCGCGGACATAATTATTTAATCTCTCCTTGTAGTTGGGATGTCTTAGGCGGTTTTTTTTCTGTTGCAATGCTCTTTTTGCGTAACTTCTTTTTTGTCTTTGGTTTTTTAGGTTCTTTTGCGGTCGCCTGCAGTTTCTCGTTCAAGTCTCTTATTCCGCCGGCCAGCATGTTCAATTTAGATAAAATAAGCATCTCCATGGTATCCGGGACTTTTTCCTGTCCAGCCGCAACGGCCGCCGGTTTGGGTGCTGCGTCACGGTGCAGGGTAATTGTTTTTGCTGAGATATGGGGCATCCCGTCAGCCTTGTTCCGGTAAGACATTGTGTATGAAAAATCAATGAGGTCTCCCGGTTTGATATCAGAGGCTGAAATGGACATTCCCTGTTGATCTTTTATTATTGTGTCCCCGTATGGGTAGAGTACATATTCGCCATTGCCGATAATTATTTTATCCGGATTTTCAATGACAGTTACCGGCTTAGCAGTGACGACAATTTCCTCTTTCCCTTCCGGGAACGTCCTGGCAGTCTTTATCTCCATATCGTCTCTTATATTTTTCTGCAGGTCTGAAACGTCGGCGCCGAGATCTGCAGCACTTGCAATGTCTTTTTTTGCAAGATCGACCATTGCCAGATCCAGGCCGTCAGGCTTAACTGACTTTATGTAATAGGCCCTCGCTCTTCCCCTGTACATCTCTGCCTGCAAGGTCCGGTTGGATGTTGCCTCAATTACCTTTGTGTATGCATCTATCGCATCATCAAGACGCTTCATTGCGACGAAACAATCGGCGACAGCGAGATTATAGATCCAGTCCTCTTTAAACTGCTTGAGTTTTCGGGCCATTTGATAGCTTTTTACCGACTCCCCGCAATTTCCTTCCCCGCGGTATCTAAGCCCATCTGCAAGATAATCGGAGTTTTGCATGCAACTTTGTTTAGAATCCATGTCCCCGAAGACCTCTGCGCCGGACGCTATAAGGAAAATCAATGCCAGGATACCAATGGTTGCTCTCATAATTATACCTCCCGCGACAAAGATGCCCTCATTATTTATGAACTGAAGCACTGCTCCCCAAAGAGTCCGGGACTTCCAGTGGAGACACGAGCCGTCTTCTATAATACCTTATCGAGCTTATGTTTTTGGATCTATCATGGCTCGGGCAACAAATACTCTTTCGATAAAACTCTTCCTGAGAACGGGATCACGGAGCCGGATCTCGTCTTCCACGGGCAAGAGGGGAAAGGAGTTAATGAAGATTCGTGCAAATATACCGGCGCCGCTGCCGGCCAGCGCTCCGGAAGGCGAGTAAACTTCGACACCCTGCATTCCGGAACTCGGGGATTTGCTCTTGAAAATGAACCCGCAAATCCCGGCATTCCTGAGGCCCCCGATTTTTTCCTGCGCCCATGTGACCATGCGCTCTGTATGATCGGTCCCTGTATGGTTTTCAACAAGGCGCGGCGCATCTGGTTCACCCACGAGCCGCAGGGCCTCCCTGGGTACCGGCAGGCCGCTTTCTACCTCAGGGCATACCGGCACCCACTCGACGAATTGTCCGAAGGTATCGGTCAGGAAGCTGTCCAGTTTGTGACCTCCGTTATAACGGACTTTTTCGCCGAGCAGGCATGAACTGATGCCGATCTTAATGCTGCGACCCATATATCCCATCATCTTTAATAGACTGAATTATAGATGCTCCTCGTATAAATTTATGAATTCAGATTATCCGTCATTTGTGTTTTTCCCCCAAATCTGATCATAGTATTCCGGATACAGTTTCTTGCCGCATTCGGGACAGATTGCATGGCTGAACAGGACCTCGGAATGTTCGCTGATATAAGTTTCAACCTGCTCCCAAAACCCTTCATCATTTCGTATCTTTTTGCAGGAGGCGCATATCGGCAATAATCCTGATAAATGCCTGACTTTGGCGAGTGCTTCCTGAAGCTCAATGATCAGTTTGTCCCGCTCCACCTCCGCCAGCCTGCGCTCGGTGACGTCCTTAACAACGCCGTCGTATGACAGTAGATTTCCTGAGAGATCCCTGTAAAGGATAATATTGTCGCTCACCCAACGCAATATTCCGTCCTTGCGTATGATTCGATGCTCGATAGGCAGGATATCAGTCCCCTGCAGAGCCTGTTCCACGCGCTTTATTATTAGTTCGCGGTCCTCCGGTGCTGCCATGCGAATCCAGAGATACGGATCGGCGGCAAACTCGTTTGCAGTGTACCCAGTTACAGCTATGCAGGCCGGACTATGTTTCGTCTCCACAGCACGACCGTTTTCAATACGCACCGTATACTGGTAATCTGTGAGGCCCTCGGTGATGCGCCTGTAGCGGGCTTCACTTTGCAGCAGCGCCTCTTCCGCCCGCTTGCGCTTGGTGATATCACGTATAGCGCTGCAGCAGTATTTGTTACCTTCGATTTCGATCAATTTAACATGTGTCTCCACAGGGAAAACAGAAGCGTCTTTCCGCAGATGAGTGGATTCAAAACGCAGTTCCCCTTTTTCGAATATCTCGGCTATTCTTTGAGTGGATAGCCCGGTTTGCTCCGGAGCTAAAATCCTGGATAACTTCATGCCGGACATTTCTTCCTTCATATATCCCCGGGATTCATAGGCCGATTTGTTGGCAAAGATTATATTGCCCTCGAGATCGTGAATGATAATAGAATCAGCAGACAGGTCTAAAATAGGAGATTGTTGTTGCAGAGAGTCTAATGTCAGGTTTGCAGGCAGCATGAAAAGCCTCCCTCCCCACTGCTCTGCGGCAAGATTATTGAGTGCAGAGCAACTGGTAAATAATACAATCTATGAGCACAAATATCAACGGGTGTCACATCACGGGGTGCAAAGCTATTGCATCAACGGGTAGTCGGTAAGTCTGTTATAATAGTGTTCACTGCTGCTGAGATTTTATAATTAATAAGCGGGACCTGATAATGATAAGCAAGGTAAGACCTGGCAATGAGTCATAAAAACGGGGGAAAGCTCGGCATCTTGATCATAGGGGCACTGGGTGTTGTGTTCGGTGATCTTGGTACCAGTCCGCTGTACGCAATGCGGGTCTGTTTTGTGGGTTCTCATGCCATCGCGCCTTCGGCAGATAATGTATTGGGGATCGCCTCTCTTTTTTTTTGGGCCCTGGCGCTGGTCGTCAGCATTAAATATTGCATGTTTATTCTGCGCGCCGATGATGACGGCGAGGGCGGTATTTTCGCCATGATGTCACTGTTGCATGGAAAGATGGGGGCCAAGCTAAGCTGGCATCTTATTCTGATCATGTGTTTTGGCTCTGCGCTGCTTTATGGCGACGGACTCATTACTCCTGTTATATCCGTAATTTCCGCCCTCGAAGGATTAGATGTGGCAACAACGGGCGCGAAGCCCTTCATCCTGCCTGTAACCTGTATTGTGCTTATTTTGCTTTTTCTGCTGCAAAGCCATGGCTCAGGGCGCATCGGAAAATTTTTCGGACCCATAATTTTCCTCTGGTTTATTGTCATCGGCGCACTGGGAATCAATGCGGTCCTGGCGAGACCCGGGGTCCTCGCGGCTGTTAATCCCTGGTACGCAGTCCGATTTTTCGCAATCAATGGTTGGCACGGATTCTTTATTCTCGGAGCGGTCGTGCTTTGTATAACCGGTTGTGAAGCCCTTTACCTGGACATGGGCCATTTTGGGAGCAGGGCCATCCGTATTTCCTGGTATTTCCTGGCACTGCCGGCACTGTTGTGCAATTATTTCGGCCAGGCCGCATTAATCCTCGCTGATCCCGGACAGATACAGGACCCATTTTATGGTCTGGTGCCGAGATGCCTGCTTTACCCTATGGTGGCATTGGCCACAGTTGCGACAATTATTGCATCGCAGGCAATTATTTCGGGTGTTTTTTCGATGACACGGCAAGCCATGCAGCTCGGCTATATACCTCGCATGCGAATCCTGCATACCTCAGAAATGGCCGAAGGGCAGATTTATCTTCCCACAATAAACTTCATGATGCTTATTGCTGCCCTTGCTTTGGCGTTGAGTTTCAGAAAATCCGAGAACCTTGCTGATGCCTATGGTATGGCTGTGACCGGAGACATGTTCATCACCTCCACGATTTTTTTTATTATCAGCCGTAAAATATGGGGATGGGGCCTATGGAAAGCCCTGCCGCTGGTGTTAATTTTTTGGGTAGTTGACGGCTCATTTCTGATCACCTGTTTATTTAAATTCCTGACCGGCGGCTGGATCCCGGTTGCGACCGCCCTTTTTGTTATGTTAGTCATGATCACGTGGCGAGACGGTTGGGACGCCCTGGCTGAAAAGATATACAATATGCAAATGCGTATAGATAGTTTCATCAAGCTTATCGCCACCAGCAATTGTGTGCGCCTTCCCGGAACTGCCGTCTTTCTCTCCACCTTTCAAACCGAGGTGCCGCCAATGCTCCAATATCACCTGAACCATATCGGCGCACTGCACGAAAGGGTCGTCATCCTGTCCATTCTCACCAGCGATGTGCCGGAGGTCCCTGATGGAAAAAAGCTGGATATCCGCAATCTCGGTCAGGGAGTATACCGCATCACCGCTCATACGGGATTTATGGAGACCCCGGATGTTCCGGCAATGCTGGCGTTGGCGAAGAGCAAAATCCCTGATATTGATCTATCGGGCACGGTATATTATCTTGGAAGAATTTCCCTTGTTCCCGCAAAAAAAAGAGTCATGGACCCTGTGCGCAGATTATTATTTTTCTTTATGCAGCGCAATGCTCTGAGTCCGGTGGTGTATTACGGTATACCGTCGGACCAGGTCCTGGAATTGGGCGTGCAACTCGAATTTTAGCAACTCACGGCGCTATAACGCCGTAACGCCTCGTGTCCACCAACGCCTGAACTTCTTCGTTTACGGGATTGTTGAATACCTTGGAGGGCGATCCGGTTTGGGCGACCCTGCCGTTTACATAAACAATGATAGTATCGGCCATAGTGTATGCCTCGAGAATATCGTGGGTAACAAGGACAACAGGGATATCGAAGGTTGTTCTAATATCCTTTAAAAGTCCGCGCATTTCGAGACGAAGGGGATTGTCGAGCGCTGAAAACGGCTCATCGAGAAGGAGCAACGGCGGTTTGCGTATGAGGGCGCGGGCCAGGGCGACCCTCTGCTTTTGTCCTCCCGAGATCTCCGACGGGTATTTATGTTCAAGTCCCTCAAGATGAAAGATGTCGACCATCTGTTTTATCTTGCCCGGCCTTTCACCTTTCGCCGTGCCATTGGCCCCATAGTCTATATTTTCGGACACCGTCATATGCGGAAAAAGCGCCAGGTCCTGAAATACATAACCCAAATGACGCCGCTGGGCAGGCACATTGACCCCGGACAGGCTGTCAAAGATTGTCGAAGAATCTATGCGAATCGACCCCTCATCCGCAGTCATGAGCCCGGCAATCATCTGCAGGGTCAGCGACTTTCCCGCGCCGGAATAACCGAAAAGGACCGCGATCTCATCGCCTATCTCCCATTCTGCGTCGAGGTTGAATCCGTTCAGTTTTTTCTTCAGTTTGACAGAGAGGCCCGTCATATGATCCTTTTACTGTACCGGTTTGCAAAATATAGAAATAATGCTGACATGAGAGTCAGCAGGACAACCATCGAATTGGCCTTCGTCCACTCCCCGCTTCCCGCAAGGGAATAAATGGCTATGGGCATTGTATCTGTCCTGCCCGGGATGTTCCCGGCCAGCATAAGGGTTGCACCGAATTCGCCAAGGGCCCGCGCAAAAGAGAGCACCGCTCCAGCCATTATTCCACGTTTTGCGAGGGGCAGAATGACCTTAAGGGCCGTCACAAATTCTGAATGGCCCAGAGTGTAGGACGCATTGATCAGGTTCTTGTCTACGGATTCAATGGCAGCCCTCGCAGTCTTTACCATGAGGGGCAGGGCCACGACAAAGGAGGCGAGGGCCGCAGCATACCAGGTGAACATGATGGTCCAGCCGGTCCATTCGTAGATGAATCTGCCGATCAGTCCGTTTCTGCCGAAAAGAATAATCAGGTAATAGCCTGTGACTGTAGGGGGCAGCACCAGAGGGAGGGTAAGGGCTATGTCCAGCACTTCCTTTCCCCTGAATTCCTTTTGGGCAAGGAGATATGCTGCGGTGAGGCCGATGACGACGATAAATACCGTCGCCACTGTCGCTACCTGCAAGGAGAGTCTCATCGAAAATAGTACACTACTATCCATTTGTTTATTTGGCTGCTGTCTTAAATCCGTATTTCGCCAATATTTTTATTTCCTTGTAAATTATCAGGCGACTCCTATCATCACACTTGCAACTTTGATAATTGCATATGTTTCATCACCTGTACCATTCGTTATATATGTTACAACATAAGCGGGACTCCTTGCAAAAGCGTTAGGCCATAATGTATATTACGCATTAAATAAACATGGACAATAGCTTTTCTCGTAAACAGGAAACGTTATCCCCTTCTCTCAGGGGCCATATCTGGATCGAGGGAAGCGAAGGCACATTTCTCGGTTATGGAAGGATAGCTCTACTTGAGCGAATTCGCGAATACGGCTCTATCACGAAGGCGGCAAAGTCCCTGGAAATGCCATACCGGAAGGCTTGGCTGCTTATTGATTCTATGAACCGGCAAGTGCCTGAACCATATGTTGTGACTTCTGCGGGAGGCAGGAAGGGCGGAGGCACCAGGGTCACACCTGAGGGTGAAAAGGCAATCATAGTGTTTTGGAAAATCCATGCCAAATTTCAAAAATTTTTAATAAGCCAGGCTGACGTTGTCGGCTCCATCTGTAAATAGGCGGGAGGTAACTTATGAGTGTCAGGGTCATTATCAACGGCATTCAAAAAATTGCCGGGGAAGAGAAGACCATCCTTGACGTCTGCAGGGAATCAGGGATATTCATACCGACATTGTGCTACGATGAAAGACTTGAGCCGTACGGAGGCTGCCGTCTTTGTCTTGTCGAGATTAAGGGTATGCCCAGACCGCTTGCCGCCTGTACGACACCTGTTCAGGACGGCATGGAGATCGCCACTGAAAGCGAAAACCTGACCCAGCTTAGAAGGACCACACTTTCCCTTATTCTCTCGAACCATCCCGATGATTGCATGTGTTGTGAAAAGGCCGGAGATTGCGACCTTCAGGAATTGGCCTATATGTATAATGTCAGACCCGGAGAGTTCGAGGGCGAGAAATGGGACCTGCCGATACGGGAAGACAATCCTTTCATAACCTATGAGCCGAATAAATGTATTTTATGCTCGCGTTGCACGCGCATATGCAATGAGGTAGTAATGGCTGGAACGATAGAGCTTGTCGGAAGGGGCTTTAATTCTATGCCGGACACGGCCTACCGAAAACCGCGGACACTCGAAAACTGCGAGTTCTGCGGGCAATGCGTCTCCGCCTGTCCCACCGGCGCGCTGACCGATCGTAAAGGCAGAGGCAAGGGACGTTCCCGTGATGTGAAGAAAGTGAAGACGACCTGTTCCTATTGTGGGACGGGCTGCAATTTCTATCTGAATGTGAAAGACAATAAGGTCGTAAAAGTAACCTCCGACTACGATGCGCCTGTGAACAGGGGCAATCTCTGTATTAAGGGAAGATACGGATACGATTTCATTCACAGCGCTGACAGGCTGAAGACCCCTCTTATTAAGAGGAACGGGGTTTTCCACGAGGCTGACTGGGACGAAGCGCTTCAACTTGTTGCTGATAAATTCAGGGAACTTATAGACAAATACGGACCGGAAAAAGTCGGAGGTTTTTCGTCATCGCGGTGCACAAACGAAGAAAACTATCTCCTTGCAAAATGGGCCAGATGCGCAGTCGGGTCGAACAACGTCGACAACTGCGCCCGAGTCTGACACGCCCCTACTGTGGCCGGTCTGGCCACAAGCCTTGGAGCGGGCGCTTCTACGAATTCATTAAGCCAGATGCCGGATATGGACACTCTGTTTCTGTTCGGATCGAATCCCACGGAAGGCCATCCGATCATTTCTCTATGGCTTAAAAAGGCCCTGCGCAATGGAGCGAAACTGATTGTCGGCGATCCTAGAAAGACCTGGATGGCGAAACGCTCCGACGTCTGGCTGAATCTTAAGCCCGGGAGCAATATCGCCATGTTGAACGGCCTGATTAACGTCATCCTCCAGAACGGATGGGAAAACATGGATTTCATAGCCAAAAGGACTGAAGGGTTTGATGAACTTAAAGCCAAGGTCCGGGAATATGATCTTGACCGCGTGGAGAAGCTTACCGGAGTTTCAAGGGAAAAAATAATTGAAGCAGCCCGTTTATATTCAGGCGCCGGCAAGGCGATGATTGTCTATGGACTTGGGGTAACCGAGCACCAGACAGGCACTGAAAATGCTATGGCGATTGCCAATCTTGCGCTTGTCTGCGGTCAGCTCGGAAGACCCTCAACCGGCATTATGGCGCTGAGAGGTCAGAACAATGTCCAGGGCGCATCCGACCTCGGTCCGCTTCCGGCAACGCTCCCGGGCTATCAGCCCGTCACCGATCCGAAGGTGCGTGAAAAGTTCGAGAAGGCTTGGAACGTTAAGATAAGCCCCAAACCCGGACTTAAATCCGTTGAGATGCTGGATGAGTGCAAGCGGGGAAATTTCAAGGGCTTGTATATACTAGGAGAAGACCCGGCACAGACTGACCCTGACCTTCATCATGTATGGAGCGCATTGGAGTCGATCGAGTTTCTTGTAGTGCAGGACATATTCCATACCGAGACAACGCGGTTTGCCCACGTAATACTGCCCGGGGCAAGCTTTGCCGAAAAAGACGGGTCGTTTACGAACGGCGAGCGCCGGGTGCAGCGTGTAAGAAAGGCCATAGAACCTCTCGCCGGCATGGCGGATTGGCAGGTTATCAGCAGACTTTCAACGCTGATGGGATATCCCATGAATTACAATTGCCCCTCTGAGATAATGGACGAAATCGCGGGCCTGGCGCCGATGTACGGCGGAATAAGCTACGAGCGTATTGAGAAGCAGGGAATCCAGTGGCCCTGTCCGACTAAAGACCATCCTGGCACAACCACGCTCTACACCGATTTGTTTGCGCGGCCGGGAGGATTGGCCAGGTTCGTGGCACTCGACCACAAAGGGTCCGGCGAGACGACCGATAAAGAATACCCGTTAGTATTGATAACCGGAAGAATCCGGGAACATTACAATAACGGTTCCATGACAGGAAGGGTACCGGGGATCATGGAACTGGTGCCCGAAGAACTGCTCGAGATAAGTCCGGAAGACGCCTCTGAGTTAAAAATCAAAAACGGCGAGATGGTGAGTGTCTCTTCAAGAAGGGGTGAAATCACGGTAAGGGCCAAAGTGACCGAGCGCTCGCAAGCGGGCAATATTTTTCTGACGTTCCATTTCAGGAATACACTTTCCAATGTTCTTACCTCGGAACATCGCGATCCGATATCCGGAACTCCTGAATACAAGTCATGCGCCGTGAGGATACAAAAGTTATAATTTTTTGCTAAGGAATCTGCAGATAATTGTTTGCCATCATAACAACCTGCAGACCGGCAACGTTTTCCTGAATGATGTTAATACAGCCGTACTCTTGCCGTATTTTAAAAAGGTCCTGCAGCGGCACACCCGTAATATGGCATAAAATCATCCTGTTGACCCCGGCGTGGCCGGCGATGAGAATATTGCCTGTTGAAGTTTCCAGGATGGCTTGGAATGCCGCGAGAACGCGCCTGCTGCAGTCGCCAAAGCTTTCGCCTCCGGGGACCCGGTAGTGGACAATATCCGACCCTCGCTTACTGAATTCGTCGGGAAACCGCTGTTTGATATCGGCGAAGGTGCAGCCTTCCCATTCGCCGAGGTGGATTTCCCTCAAATCCTGCCGTGCGAAGATTGGTATGTGCTTATCGTTGACAATGATCTCCGCTGTCCGGCGTGAACGGGAAAGATCGCTGCAGAATGCAGCAGCGATCCGGGCGCCGTCAAGCCGTTTTTTCAGGCAACCGGCCTGCTCTACCCCGGCACTATCAAGGGGAGCGTCGTAGTGGCCGATATAGCGCCGCCGGCCATCAGGCAACTGAGTTTTACCGTGCCGTATAAGATAAATCGTTCTGGGTTCCCTGTACATCGCCTAACTCCGTGATCGTCCGTTTCGCCGGCCTGGGTGCGACAGAGTTTTCGTTGGTTATCACCTTGACAGAAACCGTCAATACATTGTCCATTCTCGAACGTCTTATTGCCGGGATTGTATCGAGCGCCTGATGCATTGCTTTGCCGGACGATGCTTCTGCCTGTCCTATTATCGTCGCGCCAATGAACAGCCTCGTGGCTCCCCGAGTTCTGTCGACTGCAGCTGTGAAGTCGATCACCTTCTCAACCGGGAAGAGCGCTTCATCGAGATCAGCCAGGGTGAAGGACTGGTCACCGTGCAAAACTACCCGGCCGTTCTTTCGCCCGGCAACGCGCTCCATCCGGCGAAGAATGGTTCCGCAGGGGCAGTGCCCTGGTATAAAACTGGAGATATCGCCGGTGCGGTAGCGGATGAGCGGCATCCCCTGCCTGGTCAGCGTGGTCACAACTACCTCACCCTCTCCCCTCTCAGGCAGGACATCTCCTGTAACGGGATCCACTATCTCAAAATACAGATCGGCTTCGCGCATATGATAGCCTGCGTGAGCAGCACAATCCACTCCACCACCCAGGCCCATTTCCGCCATGCCGTAATGTTCGAATACGTTGCAGCCCCACAGCCTTTCCACTTCCCGCACAACGGCCCGGGGGACGTAATCAGTGCTCAAAAGGGCGCTCTTCAGGTGCGGAATTTGCCCCGTAACATGCTCTGCATGGCGGGCCAGGGCAAGGACCTGCACCGGAATGCCGACCAGGGAATCAATTTTCTCCCGCATCATTATTCCCACCGTTTCAGAGAGGTTGCGCACGACCCCGTGCATTAGGGTATGAGCGCCCAGCCGGGTCAGTGCGGTTGCCAGCAGGTCACCGACACTTCCGGCGCGCTCACCAGGCAGAAGGACCAGCACGCGCGCTCCCGGCCTGACCAGAGTGGACATGCCCTGGTGGAAAAAATCTATTGTCAACTCCTGGTCCGCGGGAGTGAAGTAAATGCGCTTTGGCCGGCCGGTTGTGCCGGAACTGTCCAGTGTGACAACCCTGCCGATTTCATTCTGCGACACACAAAGGAATTGCAGACCCTGCTCACAAATATCTTCTGCAGTGGTAAAGGGAAAACGGCGAAGGTTGTCCAGGCCGGCCAAAGGCGCATCGGCAAGGCCCTTAAGCCGTTTCCGGTAAAAGGGGCTGCTGTTATACGCCCTCTCGATGGTCTCGCGGAGCTGACGCAGTTGATGACCGCTGATCTGCTCCCGTGTGAGAGCGTCTCCGCCGATGCCGATCTTTGACGCTATCCAGGACTCAAGGGGCGTTTTACTGGTCCTCGTCGCGCATGGTGTCACCGGCAGCCTCGCCTGCCGCGGTAGAGTGGCTTCCCTTGTTTGTCCGTAAGGTTGTAAGCGCAAAAGGGGATGACCCTGTTGTCGGGACTGACCACGTGAATGAAACATTCGCGCAGCCGCTCCAGATCCAGGTTCCAGGCGTCCTGAAACGCCATCCCGGAGACGCACAGCGAGTATCGCTCAACGCGGTCCAGAAACGCGTCCAGACTGTCTACGTTGATTGTGCCGCAGCACGCCGCCCCATTCAGGGGAGTGGTTGCGTACGCGCTCCGTTCGGATGACGCCCACCGCTGCGCAACAAAACGCTGCGCTCTTTTGGCGCCGAGAGCGGCCGGCTGCGGCCGGCAGCATCCTGATTGGGGCTCCTTTGAATATGATTTCAAGACACCGTCGCTCATCAGGACAAAATTGCCGTGAAAGGAGCAGTAGGCGTTCTCGCCCTGGGGGGGACGGAAATCTTCGGCTTTTATAGCGCCCTTGGTCTGGCATTCGATACCCCGGATGACTTCCGGGATCGTAATCCGGTCTTTGTCGGAAGGTTGCAGGGGGTATCTGCCGAAATAGCTTATCGGCTGGAAATGAACTCCCCGCACCGCGGGCATATGGCTCACGGCAAATGAAATGATGCTGCCGATATTTTCTGTGTTGAGGCCCGGGACGAGAGTCGGTACGAGGACCACGCCCAGGCGCTCTTCCGCGCACCGGACGATTGCTGTTTTTTTCTCATCAAGCAGCGCTGCTCCACGAAGTGTTTCGTAAATCGCATCGTTTGTTCCGTCGAATTGCAGGAATACGCAGGACAGCCCCGCTTTTTTCAATCGCCGGACATAGGCCGGATCGCTGGCCAGGCGCAGACCGTTCGTGTTCAGTTGAATGAAATCAAATCCCAGCGACCGGCCCAGCGCGACTATCTCGGGAAGATCGTCCCGCATTGTCGGCTCACCGCCGGACAACTGGATGTTGTATGGCCCGCCTGAATCAAGCAGCATCAGATACCATTCTTTAATAGTTTTAAGCCCGGGATCACGGTCTGCCCGCTGCTGCGAGGCAAAACAGACCGGGCAGAACAGATTGCAGCGCTGGGTCACTTCGAGAAGAACGCAGCATGAGTGTTGCCGGTGGTTCGGGCATAAACCGCAATCAAAGGGGCATCCCCTGTCTACGGTCGTGGCGCAAACAGGCGGTTGGGAAGGCAGCTTGGGAACCATCCAGGATGCATAGGAAGGAGCACCGCGCCATATGATGGTACGGAAATGACCGTGCTCCGTACAGGTCTTGTCGAGATAGACATCGTTGTCCACGGCAAGCCGCTGCGCAGGTATCCGTCTCAGGCATACGGGGCAGACGCTTTCGGTATTGACCGGATCCTTTTCCCCATCCTCTCTTTTCATGAACAGGCAGCCTTACTGTTCGCTGCACAGACAACCGGGAGGGGGCGAACCTCCGAAAGAGTCTGTTCCAGGCTCTTTCCCATTATACGCTCCACGGCGCTCCCTATGGCCCTTGCATTGAGCAGGCGCTGCCTGACCTCGGGAAGGGCCTTTCCGTTACAGGCAAACTTCTCCAGTGCCCCCTGAAACCGCTCGTCTATTGAGACAATCCTGTCGCCCTGCACCAATTTATCAGCCAGGAAGAGCACTGCTGCTTCGTCCGGCATCTGCCTTTCCCCGAATTCGATGTCACGGTGCACGGCAACGATGGCAGACACATCACGATATCCCAGGGTATCCAACATTCGCGCCCCGAGCCGTTCGTGATGGGCCCTCCCTTTTGCCAGATCGTGCAGGAGCCCGGCAGCGACAACAAGCCCGATATCGAGCCGCAGCCCTGCCTGATTCAGCCGTTCAGCAAGCGTCAGGGCGACCCCGGAGACGAGCCTGCTATGCCGCACAACACCTTCCGGTACGTTCAATTGGGCAAGGAGGGCTTCACATTCGTTACGCGTCGGAAACTTACGGTGTCGAAAACGCTCTGACACCATGGTGTAGTCTTCAGGACTGTCGATATCCATCAGGATCCCTTCGTCCGCTGTTGCGACCTCATACGCCTGAGCTTCATAGAGTGCCAAAAGGGAGCGCAACCCCTCCGGTTGAGTCCAGCACGCTATTGCCGGACAACACTGAGTTGAAATAAGAGGTGGATGGCCCCGCTGCTTCCGGAATACCGGATAGATCACTTTCGCTTTCACGCAGAGATAATGTTTATAGAGCGTCCGAATGGTATGGCTCCGCACAAGCGGCATGTCACCGGGCAGCAAAAAAAATGCCTCTTTCTGAGAAGAAAGCGAATTTACCCCAGCGACTACCGATGAAAACATTCCTTTCTGGTAGTCTTTATTGAGAACATACCGTACTTCGAGACGATTCAGCTCAGGGACCATCTCTGCTGCATGGTGGCCGATAACGACCGTTACGTCGGCAACGCCTCCGCAACGAAGGTTCCGGACCGTTGCTTCGATCACAGTGCCGCCGCCCAATGGCAGCAACGGTTTGAATCCGGGCGCCCGCGACGAGTAACCTGCAGCCAATACCAGAGCCGCTATTTCTTTTTCGTTCCGCATTGTTCCCGAGCCGCACGCACCTTGATCAACTCGCCCACGATACTCACGGCAAGTTCCTCCGGCGTTTCTGCCGTGATATCTGTGCCTATGGGAGAATAGACGCGATCCAGATCACGCCTGGCGAACCCCTCCTGTACCAGTTCCTTGAAAACCATGTCCCGCTTCCGCCGGCTTCCTATCATACCTATATACACTGCCTCTGATCTCAAAGCCTGCTCCAAAACCACCTTGTCGTGCAGATGGCCCCTGGTCACAATCACAATATAACTGTTGTCGTCTATGCCCAGGCCGGGCCATCGGGAAAATGATTCAAGCAGGACGAGTTCTGTAGGTTCTGCGAACCTCGCACGGTTTGAGTATTCACTGCGGTCGTCCAGTACCACGGTCCTGAACCCTACGGTCTCGGCCAGCGGTGCGATTTTCTGAGATACATGACCGGCCCCGAAGATATAGAGCTTTCCCGCATGACGGATCGGCTCGACAAGGAAGAGCCGGTTGTCGAGCGTCTCTGCGTGGAAGGACAGTCTCTCCGGTCCGGAAACGAGCTTTGCGAGGAATCCCGGAGCGCCGTCGATCGTCCCGATCATTGTTCCATCGTGCCTGACCAGGCACTGCTGCCGGGCCGGTACGGCGTTTTGTTTCGGATCTCCGAGCGCGGTGACCAGCCAGGCTTTGCTCCCTTGTTGCAGAAGCGCCGCGGCTTCATCGAACAGGATACGGTTGGTTTCATCCTTTTCGTCGATATAGTCGAGCAGAATCTTTCCCTGCCCGCCGCAAATCATCGCCATTGCCGCGGCATCCTCTCCGGTCAGGACAAAGGGCTGGATTAAAGATTGCCTGCTCTGAAAGACTCCGGCTGCAAGCTGCAGCGCATCGGCTTCCAGTCGCCCACCGCCGACCGAGCCTATGATCCGGCCGCTGCTGCGAACGACCATTTTTGAGCCGTCGGACCGCGGCGCTGAACCGGTTTTGTCGAAAACAGTCGCCACTACGAAGCCCTCTCCGTTGCGCAGGAGATTCGCCATTTCACTATACAGTTTTTTCATCTAAAATCGCCTTTAATATGCAATTTAGTTTCTCAGCCGGATGGACCGCTGAGATCAATATTATGAGCTGCCAGTATTCCCTTTGCCTTTTCAAATGTCGCCATCACAATCTGCGGACACCGCGACATGCGGTTGCGGGCGTCATCCTGGAGGATGTCGTAGCAATCGGTCCCTGTGTTGAATCGGGACCTGCATTCCTGCTCGAACCATTCCACCAGTTCGTCGATCATCGGGTTCAGGCGAACGTCTTCCCTTTCTTCAGGTGTTCCCTTTCCTGCATAGAGCGCAAGCAGACAGGCCCCGCCGGTCAACGTGCCGCAGATTTTTCCGCAGTCCCCCATGCCGCCGTGCAGGCCGGACATGGCCCTGACCAGATCAGGATTGCTCTTTCCCTGAGCCTCCAGTGCGAGAAGGATCAGTATCTGGCTGCAATAAAAACCCTGATGACCGAGTTCGACCATGCGCATCATTTCGTCGTCCATGTAGCTGCTCCTTCTTTAGGGCGAACCTTTGTCCATTACGCTGCTTTGGATGCTGCCAGCAAAAAATATCCCAACGATACCCGTTTCAACACACATATACTCTCCTGCCAGGAATTTTTCCATTCCTCCTGGCGCCTTATGCCGGGCTTTGATAAGTTATCTCCCATGACCGCCTGAAACAGATAATCCTTAAGTGTCTGAGAATGGTCCTCCCAGTTTGTTAGAGAAAAGCCCTGTCGTCCAGCCATGGCCGTCAATTGGTCCCGCGTCATGATGCCGGTCATGCCGAAAGGAAGCGGTATACCGCGGACCGAGTCCAGCGCATCGGCGTTGCGTGCGTAGACGTCGGTGATGACCATTTTCCCCCCGGGACGCAATACCCTGCAGAACTCGGCCAGCGCCCGCTCTTTGTCAGCTATCACCGACAGGCTGCATTCCGTCAAAACGCCGTCGAGAGTTCCCGGCCCAAAGGGCAGTTTTTCTGCAAACCCTGGGCTGAGGGGCAGGCATGGATTGAGCCTCAAGCCCCGCTCCAGGGAGGCTGCTGCCGGGTCGATGCCAACTGCATCGAGGCCGTGGGAACGGCGAAGATATTCCACGGTCGCCCCGAAGCCGCACCCGATATCCGCCACCCGGTCGCCGGCTTTGAATGCACAGAGCTGAAGCGCCCGGTCGGTCAGAGCAAAGCCACCCGGCCGCATGATGCTGCCGCGCCGATCAGCGCTTTTGCCATTTTCACCGGACCGTTGATTGCCGGGCCCGGACATCACATCCCTCACTTGTCCTCCAGCGCCTGCTCCACCTTAAGCATTTTCCCGATAGCCAGGGACTCGGGGACATAGACCATGCCGCAGACCGGACATTTGATAAGCTCGATGGGGAATTCGCTCCCCAGGTAAGAGGCCCTGACCTGGCCCGGCTTCATCGCCACATTGCATTTAGCACAGATCAACACCTGTTCCGGCGCGGCGTTTTTTTCTTCGCTCATGGCCCGTCTCCGACGACTTCCATCCGGTGGCTGTAAGCATTATGAATGATCAGGCCTGTGTCACCGCATGAATATTCGACCCAGTAGGTCACGTTCACAGGACGACGCCAGGCGATGAAGTGACCGGTCTTGGGGTCACTTATTTTTTCGCCTGTCATCTCGGCGCGGTGCAGCACCTGTTGCAGGTCTTCCTCCAGTATCATCCTGCTTTCCAGCAATTCCGACACTTCCCGAGAGATAATGAGTTTCATGCCAGGTCCTTTCTCTGCCGTTTGTTCCCCCCAGAGGTCGCGCAGAAGTTCCGTCTTTAGCTTAGCACGATTCTCGTGGCGCCGTGAGTACCCTGGCCCTTTACGGCCGGCGGGATCTTCGCTGCCCGTTCCGAAGATCAGGTCGAGGACGTGGAGCACGCGCTTTCCCCGGGCTGCGAAATTATCGCGGCACATGGCACAATAGGCTAGGTAGTCTGCCTCGCTCTCCCTGATCCTGCGCTTCACGACCTTGTCGGCCACTTCGTGGTTGGCAAAAGACATGAGCCCGCCGTAGCCGCAGCAGGTCGTCAAACCGGAATTATGGTCCAGTTCATTGAACGGCACGCCGAGTTTTGCAACTATCCGCCTGATGCTCTGTTGAATATCCTTGTCACGCCGCGTGGCGCAGGGATCGTGAATGACCATTGTTTGCGGCTTGAGAACCGGCCGGACCCGCGGCAGCTCTGCATTATCAAGCACCGTCCATAAAGATTCCACGGGCAGATCAGGCAGGTTGTCCCTGAATATCCGGTAGCAGCTCGAACAGGCGGTGATGATGCGCGGCCGGCCCATGCGCTGCCAGTCTCCAGCCATCGTCTGGATAGTGCTGTGAAACAACTCCTCTTGTCCGGCCCAGGCGGCTGGAGCGCCGCAGCATCCAAGGAGCAACCCGACTCCGCCTTTTATCGAGTCGCGCAGATATGCATAGATGCTTGCAACATGATGCGGTGACGATGCGCTCAACTGGCACCCCGGATAGAACATGGCGCTGCTTGCGGAGAATCCGGGCTCATGGCGAGCCAGGTAAAAGGCATTGCTCAAACTGAACTGCATGTCCCGGAGCGCAAAATCATGGGTCGACGGAGGCATCTTGCCTTTTTTGACCATGCTCTGCCGCGCATCGAGACATATATCAGCCATGTTCAGGTCCGCAGGACAGACTTCTTTACACAGGCCGCAAAGAGCGCATGAATTCACCATGCGGTTCGCCAGGTGCGCTCCCATGATGATGGTATCGTTATTGTAGATTTCCCGGACATACCGCTTCGGGTAGGAGCCATAGTGGGCGAGGTATTCGCATACCTTCACGCATTCCAGACACTGGCAATCCAGACAGCGACGGGCCTCATTCTCCGCTTCTTCCCGGGAATAGCCCTGTGCCTTGATGGACATGGGAACGGCCTGAAGAGGTTCTATGCCCTGTGTATTCGTGTACAGAGTAGTGACAAAGGGACCGTCCTGCTCGCGCTGGGCCGTAAGAGAAGCCCCTTGAAAAAAGCGGTCGATGGAAGCGGCGGACAGCCTGCCGTCGAGCAGAGAAGTGATGGGAGAATAATCGCCGGGATGATAGCGATGACCGCCGCCGGCGAAGACTTTAGGATTGCTGGTTCCATAGGAGACCGGCGCGATCTTGATGCGGCCCGACGGCGTCACGGCGAGCTCCAGGTTCAAATGGTCGACAGCATGAGGTCCCGGGCCTATATATACCGCGTCGAACCCGGCAACGATCTCGTCGAAGGACGCGCCTCCTCCGCTTCCGTTTGTGACCGGGACGTTCAGGTGGATGACGACTTCGAGTTCATCGAGGGCCGCTAAATCGCTATCAATGATCAGCTGTGGCAACTGTTGAGCGTTGAATTCACGGATGCGTCCGCCGGGCAGATGGCTTGCCTCGAATATTTCAACCCCGTAGCCTTTCGAAGCAAGATCGAAGGCCGCAGTCAGGCCGCTCAGCCCCCCCCCAACAATTGCGGCCTTCTTGTCCTTTTTCGCAACATGAAGAGGTTTCTTTTGTGTTCCCCTGCCGTATTCTACGCAGGCCCGCTCCAGGGAATTAATCCTGATCGCTGCGCCCGCCTCTATGCGTTTGCAGACGGTCTGGCAGGGATGATCGCAAATTCTGCCGATGATGCCGGGAAAGGGAAGGGTCCTGTTGAGAACAGCTAAGCCCGCGCAAAAGTCGCCCTTCCGGATGCATTCGATCAGGCCCCGCGCGTTTACATGGACCGGGCAGGCTGATGTGCAAGCGGGAGGCTGTTCCTGGATACACTGGGATTCTCGTTCCCGCGCTTTTGCATGGTCCATAACGTCCCCTTAGTTATAACAAAAGAATCGGTGCATCTGAGCAGGAGAGACTGGAACGGACCAGGAACTTGAGTCCTTTGGTCCGCTCCAGGCAGCGGTCCCTACTTCTTCTTACCGTTTATAGCTGCCAGCACCACTTCAGGCCGCGCAGGCACCTTCGTAATGCGCGCCCCGCAGGCGTTGCAGATTGCGTTCAGGATTGCCGGGTGCGGAGCAGTGAGCGGCGCTTCGCCCACGCCTGCCGCACCGTAGGGGCCCAGGGGACGCGGGGTCACGTTGTAGATGATCTCGATGTCGTCGGGAATGTCCTTTGCAAAAGGCAGGCCGCAGCCCACAAGGGTCGTGTGTTTCTTCAGGTCCTCGAAGTCCTCGCTGAGTGCGAGGCCAATGCCCTGCGCCAGTCCTCCGTAAATCTGTCCGTCTACGGTGGACTTATTGACGATTGTGCCGAGATCGGCCACGGTTGTGAATTTCACGACCGTCGCTTTTCCGGTCTTGACGTCGACCTCCACCTCGGGCATGAATAATTCATACATATATATGGGGAACGGGTTGCCCTGACCTGTTGTGTTGTCGCAGGCAGTGCAGGCCGAGGCGGCCCACTTGCCGTTATACTTCAGCGGGATTTTCCCGGCAACCATCTCGTCATAGGTCCGGTATTTGCCGTCAGGCTTGCGCATGGCGTTCAGCAGCATTTCGCAAGAGACCCTCAGCGCGTTGCCGATCATGACGTTCGAGCGGCTGCCGCCTGCAGGACCGCCGTTGGGACAGTTGGCGGTGTCGTTCATGCAGAGCTTCACCTGTTCCGGCTTGAGGCCCAGTGGACGCAGGGACTCGTGCACGATGGTCTGCGTGGCGAGGTCGGCGCCCTGGCCGTGGTCCTGCCAGGTATCGAGGGCCCGCACACCGTCGGGGGTCAGCTCAACTGCGGCCTCGGCGCCGTCGGGTCCATCGAGTCCGCACCCGTAGACGCCGAGCGCAAGCCCCACGCCGCGTTTTTTCTCGGGAGTGGACAGCTGCTTGCAGCGCTTCTTCGCTGCCTCGTATAGCGGACGCAGCTTGTCGAACATCGGGACAAGACAGTAGACGTCGGGCTTGCACCCGTTGGGTGTGGTGTCCCCTTCGCGGTACAGGTTCCGGTAGCGAAGCTCAAAAGGGTCTATGCCCATTTTCTCGGCCAGTTCATCCATCAGGCTTTCCGAAGCCAGGAAGGATTGCGGCGATCCATAGGCGCGGAAGGCAGAGCCCCATGCATGGTTGGTGCACACAGTCCTGCCCTTGCCCCGGATGTTCGGGATATTGTAGCCCGCGCCGATGAACTGGGACTGGCGTACCGTGAGCAGGTCGCCGAATTCGGAATAAGGTCCGTGATCGATGGTCCAGTCGCTCTCCATAGCGATCAGCTTGCCGTTCTTGTCAGCGCCGAATTTCAGTTTCACGAAACCGGGCGAACGCTTGCCGGTATAGGTAATGTGCTGGTACATTGAGTATTTGAGCGAGACTGGCCGGCCTGTTGCCATGCAGGCCACGCCGAGCAGCGCTTCCATTGTAGGGCTGAACTTGTAGCCGAAGGTGCCACCCGTGGGATTCTGGATGATGCGCAGTTTTTCCGGCTCGATCCCGAGTCCCGGACAGATCATGGCATGGTGCAGGAAGATGCCGATGCTCTTGGAGTGTATAGTCAGGCGGCCTTCATCGTCGTAGTAGGCGCTGCCGCAATCCGGTTCGATGGTGAGGTGCGGCTGACGACTGCAATAGAACTCGTCCTCGACGACATAGGCGGCTTTTTCCATAAGCGGCTTCGTGTCCTCGCCTTTTACGATTCCCTGCTCGTAATATACGTTCGGCGTTCCAGGGTGGATTTCAATGGCGTCAGCCGCCATTGCCGCCGGAGCGCTCATGTACGCCGGGAGCACTTCGAGGTCCACCTTGACTTTCGCTGCGGCTGCCCGGGCATGTTCTTCTGTGTCCGCGCACACTATGGCGATAGCATCGCCGAATTGGAACACCTTGTCTTTGCACAGGATAGGGCGGTCCCACCCGTCGCCTTTATTCGCAGGAAAAGTGATCAGGCCCGTAATGGCGTTCTTGCCTTTGACGTCTTTATGAGTGACGACTTTGTACACGCCGGTCATTTTCTCAGCCTCGGATATATCGATTCCTTTGATGTTGGCATGTGACACTTCCGCCTGCACCAGGGCGAGCCGCAACGTATCGGCAGGCATCTGGAGCGCCACGTCTGCGCCGTAATCCCAGGTCCCCGTGACTTTGGCCAGCGCAGAAGGACGCTGGTACGTGGAGCCGAGAATGCTCCCGTCCTTGCCCGGTTTAAACAGCAGGTCATCTTTTTTCATTTCACCGCGCATCACTTTTGCCGCGTCCATTACAGCATCCACGAGGGGCTTGTACCCGGTGCACCGGCAGGCGTTCCGGTTTGTCTGGAACCAGACGCGCACGTCTTCCCGCGTCGGCTTTTTATTAGTGTCCAGGAGGGTCTTGGCGGACATGATGAACCCGGTTGTACAGAATCCACACTGGGCCCCGCCGTGGGCCATCCAGGAAACTTGCAGCGGATGAAGGTTTTCCGCAGTGCCGATTCCCTCGATCGTGGTGATCTCGGAGTTGTCCGGCACGTTTTTCATCTTGACGATGCACGATCTGACGACTTTTCCGCTCATGATCACTGAGCACGAGCCGCACTGCCCCTGCCCGCACCCGACTTTGCAGCCCGTCAGAAGCAGCTGTTGCCGCAGTACATTGGCCAGAAAATTCTCCTGATCCACGATAAACGAGCGGGTGATGCCGTTGACTTTTAAAATAGTTCTTTGCATGGTGTTCCTCCTGTGTAGGATTGTTTAAAAAACTCCCGGAATTCCATACCCGAATTACATTAAATCAATTCCCTTTTCCGAACGCACAATCGGGATAAGTACAGGGATTGCACAGCGAACACAACCCGCCGTGGCCGAGCCGGGCAATATCCTTGCGCGTGATCTCGTCGCCGGCCAGGATGCGGGGGAGCAGGAGATCGAAAATCGTCGTCTTGTGATACATCACGCACCCTGGCAGGCCGAGCACCGGAATCGATCCAATATGGGCCAGCATGAACATGGAGCCGGGAAGTACCGGAGCGCCGTATGAAACGACACGGCCGCCTGCCGCCCTGATGCCTGCCGGCGTCACGTCATCGGGATCGACTGACATGCCCCCTGAAATGAGGACCAACCCCGCCCCTTCGCGCAGCAACGATTCAATTGCTTCTACGATCATCGGGATGCTGTCGGATACGAAAATCTGGCGCAAGAGCCGGCTGCCCAAGTCCAAAACCTTCTCCCTCAGCACGGGTCCGAACTTGTCCTGGATGCGGCCGTGATAAACTTCGCTTCCTGTCGTGATGATACCCACGTTCAGCGAACTGAGCGGCTTTACTTCGAAAAGCGGGAATGAGGACCGGCAGGTTGTCTCCACCTTCTCTATTTTTTCCGCTTCAATGACGAGAGGGACGACCCGGCAGCCCGCCAGAGTCTTCCCGGCATTTACCATCCGGTTCGAGTGGATCGAGGCAAAGATGATCTGGTCTATTTCATTGACCTCTTCCAGTGCCTGGACATTGATTTTTAAGAGACCCTTTATTTCCGATTTCAACTCAACCTTGCCTTCCACCGGCTCGGTCAGGCTGATGCCGGGGCCGGCCGAGGCCGCCGCCATTCTCAGTGCCGCGTCGTTTTCGTGCAGCATTTTTTCATTCACTTCCATGACGTAGAGATGCTCTTTGCCAAGATCGAGAAGCTTGGGAATGTCCTCGCGCCTGACCACATGCCCTTTCCTGAATGCCCTGCCCTTGAATTTATCCGGCACAATCTCCGTAATGTCGTGGCAGAGGACCATGCCTTCCGCTTCGAGAACTGATATTGTTTTCATCGAATTGTTTCCTTTTATTCGCGCTACTGATGCGCGATGTTGCGTTATGGCCTGTTTCAGTCTTATCTGCAAATAAATGCATATCCAATGCCATCCCGATGAAGATCACTGATTTTCTTAAACAGGCAGAAGAAACAAATGATCTGTGCCGTCGCCGTCAGCATGAGCATAGCGAAGAATCCCGGTTTTCCAAATACTTCAGGTCTTTCACTTTGTTGAGAATGGCTCTATCATTTATTTTTTTATGCGTCCTGTCAATCAACCGAAGGCATGTTGTTTTTGGAAAGAGACGAGCACGAACAGGAGATGTGTGTAAAAGCTGTAACCTATTTGGGAAATAAGGAAACAGATATTTTACAGGTTGGTAACAATTTACTGAAAGTAGAGAGAGAGTTTCAGGTGGTGGATTCGGGGAGTTCGTGGCTTCCCTAATTTTGTATAGCATATAAGCGCATTTTGTTATACAACGTTTTCCTGGATATTCCCAAATCCCGTGCTACTTTACTCACATTCCCCCCGTGCTGATTCAGGAGATAGGTGATTTTTGACTTTTCCGCTTCCCAGGCCACTTTCTGCCGTTGTTCTCTTGTATCGCAGCGCACTTGTTCCGGCAGTACCACATTACCTGGGGCATAAGAAAAGGGCGAATATAACTCAACAGGGAGTTGGCGCACTGAGATAACGCCGTTTTCAGCAAGACTTGCCGCCCGTTCAACAACATTCTGCAGTTCCCGCACATTGCCAGGCCACGCATACTCAGTCAGGAAATCGTACACATCGAGATTCACCTGGAACTTGCATCCCCAATCGCGGCCCAGCTTTTCGATGAAATGGTTAAAAAGAAGCAGAATGTCCGGCCTGCGCTCGCGGAGGGGAGGGATGGTGATCGACATGACCTTTAGCCGGTAGAATAGATCGTGCCGGAACGCCCCTATCTCCACTTCTTTCAATAAATCCTTGTTGGATGCGCATATCAACCGCACGTTGACCGCTATCATTTTGTCGCTGCCGATGCGTGACACCTTTTTTTCCTGGATCACTCTCAGCAGGGAACTCTGCTGCTCCAGCGGCATATCACCGATCTCGTCGAGAAACAGTGTGCCGCCCGAGGCCAGCTCGAACTTTCCCGGCTTCCCACCGCGTTTAGCACCCGTAAAGGCTCCTTCTTCGTAACCAAACAGTTCGCTGGCGATCAACTCCCGCGGAATCGCCCCGCAATTCAAGGCTATGAACGGCCCGTTGTGCCGACCGCTCCAGTTATGGATCGCCTGGGCGAATATTTCTTTTCCTGTCCCGCTTTCGCCTTCGAGCAGCACATTCGACGTCGTCGTTGCTGTCAGCTTTGCGAGCCGGACAGCCTCGCGGATTCCCTCGCTCTCGCCGATCAGGTCGCTGAATTGGAGCGTCGCGTAATAGCCGCTGAAGCGGTGCACGAGGTTCTGCACCTGCTGGATGGGACGCAGCAGGATGAGACCGCCGGTGACTTCGCCGTGCTCGTTCAGAATGGGCTCGCCCGAGGCCAGACAATGGCATGCCCCCTCGTTAGAGTCCATCATGATTTCCACATCGGAAAAAGCCTCGCATGTAGACAGCAGGTTCCCTTTCGAAGACATTTTGTGATCAACCAAATTACTGAAGGGCATTCCCAGGATGGCCTGCGCCTTTTCCCCGAGCATCCCCTTGGCCGCGGGATTGAGTTCGATGATCCTTTCCTGCCGGTCAACGATCATGACGCCGTCAGAAACGGTATTGAAAAAGTTGGTCAACCGTTTGTTCACCAGCACCAGCTCATCACTTTTTTTCTTAAGTTCTACGTTCAAAGCGCGGACCGACTCCTCCGCCATCCGTTCCTGGTCGAGGGTTTTTTCCATAGCGGAATTGTACATATAGTTTTCGAGTGATGAAGAGAGGATCCCAGCGAGATTCCCCATGCCGAGCAGCGTATTGTCGTTGTCGGTCACTCGCCGGTAAAACTCCGGGTTTTCCCCCGAGTTTCCGACTATCAGAAGCGCGAGGGGCTGCGCGTGCGGTCCCAGGGGGTAAATAAGATATTCGTCCATCAGCAGCCTGGCCCGGTATTCGACAAAGAGCTTTTTTCCCGGACCGGCCTTGCAGATAATATATTCCGCCCCGGCCTGCAGGAATGATAGAAGGCCGTCGTCACGGTTTATCGTGAGCGACTCGACACCACTTTTTTCCTTATCGTTGTAATAGCCGTCAAAGGCCTTGACTGCAAAGGCGTCCGAGGGTCCGGCCGGCTGAAGGATAAGGGCGCGCTCATACTCAAGCCCGTAGATGATGTATTCAAGGGCGTATTCAAAAATCTTGCGGACATCAAAGGTCGCACTGAGCTTTCTGCTTAATTCATGGAGATTCTTATACTCTTTGAGCTGGGCATCAAGCTTTTCCTGGTACTCGTAGAGCTTGCTCTCAGACTTGATGAGTTGTTTGACCTGCTGGGCAAGTATCTGCCTTTCCTGCTGCGCCTTCGTTAACTCTTCGGCAGCCTTGTGTGAATCGGCATCGGCAATCGGGTCGTGCATCATGGTCCCTTATGAACTGGAATCAGTATACGGCGGTCACTACAGCCGTGAAGTTGTGAAGACAATTATTCTCCCTGACCGGCCCGATCTCCCCGTAGCCGTAAAAGCCGAGCCACGGGATGTCGTCCCCGATCTTTTTTTGAAGGGACCGGATCAGATCGATCTTCTCACTCTCCCGGAATACGACTTTCCCCCTCCCCACGCATTCAAAGTGCAGTACGAACTTCGGCTTCTTTGCCCCGGCTTGTTCCAGAATCCGGCCAGATATCGTCTGCAAACCGTTCCGGATCAGTTCTTTGTCGCGCCGAACGATCCAGAGGTCGGCGCCTTCCCGGACATCGGATTGAATCGTGACCGATCCCGACTGATTATTCTTCCGGTTCATATACCGGACAATATACTCGTCATAGAACTGCTTCAGGTGTTCCGGTGTTTTGAAGCCGAGACAGAGGTTGAGGGACGTCTTGTTCCATTGCTCGGTCCATGCCTCTCCCGAGTATTCCTTCAGGGCTTCCAGGGCCGGGGAACCGTCGATCTCAAAAATCTCGTTACCGCTGCTCCTGGTTATCGTGCGTTTCGTCCCTACGGGAACGCAGCCGTGATTGATGCCCCAGGCGATGGCGCCCTGTCCCGACATAAGGACGCAGGAAATGCCGCAGGAAAAAACATCGTCATCGTGATACTGGTAGGTTTTTTTGGAGGTCCAGTTGTCAGCGGCCAGTCCGCCGAAAATGGGGAGGGTATGTTCGCACTGAAGTACCCTCTCGAAGGTCTTCAAAAAAGGATCGAAGTTCAGTGCCAGTCCGTCTGCGAACAGAAAACACGCGATACTATCTGATACCACATATGGCTTTATATTCTCCGCCAGGCGCTCACCGGCCCTGTCGGCCCCCGCACCAAGTTCTTTCACACAGACATTATGGAACCTCAATTCGTCCGAACGGATAGTCATAACTGCGACGCCGAAATTCGTCTCGTCCGCCACTCCCTGGGTGATGATCCCTTCTCCGGAACAACCGCTTAAGGGAACATTTGCTGTTGTTTCTCTGATCGTTCGTATAAGTGCCTGCTGGTTGTATCCAACTGATGCAAAAACGAAAAGGAAATCTGGCGTCTCGATTTTCGCTTGTTCCAGTGCTTTCAGTGCGGCTTCTTTCCCAGCCTCAGCAGGATTTCTCCGGACACTGTAACCTACTCCAACCGACGTTCCCATGGGACGTTTCTCCTTATTTATCAGGGCCGATTGAATAGCCAAACATGCTGCCGTCATCCATAAGCACCGTGTTTCCAGGGCAATGGTTTATAAACAGACTCTATTCATTATACAACTATTATGTATCTCGATCATTAATCTATGCCGGCAATATTATTATTTTTTTAAAGGTCCATTAACATTACTCCTTCTGTCCCCTACCGAGAAGCCGGATGAATTCTCGCAGTATATCGTTGTCGTAGTCTTTCTTCTCTTTTATCAATATCTCCAGTGCGTAATAAGGCGTATAAGCCTGTTTGTAGGGCCTGCTTGTTGTGAGCGCGTCATAACAATCCACAATTGAAGTGATCCTGCCGAAAAGAGTGATGTCTTTCCCTGCAACACCAAGGGGATAACCCTTACCTGTGAGCTTTTCGTGGTGTTGAAGGACTGCCTGAATAGACTCCTTGGGAAAATCCTTATGAGCGCACAGGATATTGTTGCCTTCGTTGACATGCTTTTTGATGATCTGATACTCATAGGGATTCAGACCGCCCTGCTTGTTGAGTATCTCGTGATTAACCATGCTCTTGCCCAGGTCGTGAAGCATGGCGCCCATCCCCAGTTTCTCAACATGCGCTCTGTCGACATGGAGCGCCGTCGCAAGACCTATCGACATCACAGCCACATTCACAGAGTGGGTATAGGTGTAGTAGTCGTGCTTGCTAAGGCCGATCAGGTCGTAGAGAGCGTCTTTATTTTCCATGATCGTATCGATGATGTTATTGACCTCTTTGTTGACCTCCTTGATCTTTGTGCCGCTCCGGGGGTCGTCTATCAGGTCCTTGATGATCAGCTTGGAGTTCTCCCTGATTACAATGGTAGTGACCTTCTCCGCCTCTTTAGCCGGCAGTGATGCGATCTTTTCCCTCAGCGTATGCAGATACTCGGTGTATTTTGGAAGATCGGCTTTTTTGATGAGTATGTCGCCATAAGCTTCGGCAAGCTCAGTCCCTACCTTTACAGACTGTTGGTCTGCAGGCCCCAGAACTGGTGAGATTTTCATATTGTTTAAAACGTAGACGATGAAGTTGATCTCTGTACCTGGCACGAGCAGTCTGCGTTCTATCTGATGATAGTCCTCCTTCTCCTGATCGTACCTGCTGAAGACTACGGGGTCGACAATATTGACCCTGTCTTGTTCACCCCCTTCAGAAATGTATTGCTCGGCATTCCGGGCGTCTGCTTCGTCAAAATATATCTCGGTTATGTTTTTGCTCTGCAGTATGCCCTTCTCGTAGTTCGTATAGCGCATGCCTTCTTTGAAGAGGTGGCGCACCTGCCCGCCCTCTCTCAGGTACACGTCGAAGGGCAGGCATTTCCCTACTATGAGGCAGTCCAGCTGGATCTTCTTTTGTATCTTGTCCAGGGCTTCGCGATATCTATTTGCATGCGCCATAGATCAATGATAGGATGCCGGATCAGATATTACATTCGCCTGAGCCATTGAGCAATTATAGCACTTGTAATATCTTTTTCCGTATGTGAGTATAGAAGACATGGAGACCCATCTGGAAATAGGCAGATTCAATGATTTGAAAATAAAAAAGGAGACAACTATCGGGGTCTATCTCGATTCCGATGCCGGCGAGATTCTTATGCCCCGCAAGTATGTTCCTCAGGAAGCCCGCGCAGGCGACAGCGTACGGGTATTCGTTTACAGGGATTCCGAAGACAGGCTGATTGCAACAACGCTGACGCCGGCCGCCCTCGTGGGTGAATTCGCCTGTCTGAAGGTAGTCGCAATAAGCAGGGCCGGAGCTTTTTTGGATTGGGGGGTACAAAAAGATCTGCTCGTGCCGTACAGTGAGCAAGCCGGAAAGATGGAAGTGGGGGGGAAATATATTGTCAGGATATTCCTCGATGAGCGGACTCAGAGGATAACAGCAACAACAAGAATCACCAGATTTATAGAAAAGGAAAATGTTGACCTTCATGAAGGTGAAAACGTTGGGCTCCTTGTATACAGGACCACCGACTTGGGAATAAAGGTAATTGTTAACAACAGATACCTGGGCATGCTTTATAAAAACGAGGTATTTGAAAAGCTGCATATCGGCGATAAGGCTGAAGGATATGTAAAGAGGATACGTCCCGATGGTAAAATAGATGTCATGCTCGGCAAAGCCGGGCCGGCAGACATTGAGGAAGCCAAAGTTGTAATCTTAAATGCGCTGAAGGAGCACAAGGGCTTCCTTCCGCTGGGAGACCATTCTGAGCCGGAACAGATACGCGAGATCATTCATATGAGCAAGAAAACATTTAAGAAAGCTGTCGGCGGCCTTTACAAGAAAGAGCTTATAGAAATCAAAGAGGACGGGATCAGGCTGAAAAGGGTGGACAAGGCCAAGACAATTCACCTTTTCAAGTTTTAAGTCAAAATATGAAACCACAGAAAACCAACCACAGAGACCACAGAGAAACACCTGTATTCCATAAAGGAGATTCCATGAGTGCGCAGAGAATACTTCTGTATTTCGCAAAAGAATTTTCTTTTATCTTTAAATATGTTCTCTGTGTTCTCTGTGGCTGGATTTGATTATGATTGCAATCTCGCTACAATCAGGGAGTAACGGCAATTGCATTTATGTGGAGGCCGGCGGCCTGAGGCTTTTGTTTGACGCCGGGATATGCGGCGCTGATGCAGAACGCAGACTCGCGCAGTACGGCCGCGATATCAGGGGAGTCGATGCGGTAATCATATCACACGACCACGCTGACCATGTCCGTTTCGCAGGCGTCTATCAGAGAAAATACAAGCTGCCTGTTTATATGACCCCTCAAACGCTGGACGTATCCAGGGATAGACACAGGCTCGGACGGCTTGACAATGTGCATTTTTTTCTTTCAGGCGGGACCCTCAAATTCGGCGGAGTATCTGTCGAGACAATATCTACTCCCCATGACGGCGTTGACGGTTCTGTCTTTGTGGTCGATTGCGGCCAAACACGCCTGGGTATACTGACCGATCTCGGGTATGCTTTTGAAGAACTTTCTGCCGTTATCTCGTCTCTTGACGCCGTGTTTATCGAAAGTAATTACGATCCCCGTATGCTGGATCGAGGTCCGTATCCTGAATTTTTAAAGCGCCGGATACTGGGCCCCGGAGGGCACTTGTCAAACCATGATGCCGCTCACCTGCTCAAATCAGGCGGACGGTTGAAATGGGCGTGCCTAGCCCATCTTTCGGAGCATAACAATAATCCTCAACTGGCCTTGCAGACGCACCGCGATATTTTGAATAACGGTCTCATGCTTCATATTGCGGGCCGCCACATGGCTACGGGTATCTTAACTGTTTGACGGCAAGTAGATAGCCCCTGCTCCGTTTTGTTAGTATAAAGACATGGCTTAATTTTTTTGATGGGGGCTTTACAGAGGTAATGAATCTTCATTTTTCGATGAGTAACGGTCCTGTAGACGCTGCAATTGGCCGACTGCTGGAGATGGTCCCCGTGAACCATCCGGAACTGGTGCGGGAGATGATCATTGCTGCGCTAAAAGCGGGACAGGAAGACGACATAAGGGCAGACCTGAAACTGATGAATACCACGCTCAAAGAGATGCGTTTTACCTCAAAGGTATTCGGCCCTTACCGCAGCGTGAAAAAGGTGACGGTATTTGGGTCGGCGCGGACCAGGCCGGTCGAGCCGGTATATCTCCTGGCAGCGCTTTTCGGTAAAAAACTCGCCGAAAGCGGATATATGGTGATCACCGGGGGAGGTGGCGGAATAATGCAGGCAGTCAACGAGGGGGCCGGACCTGATAATTCGTTCGGCGTAAACATACGCCTTCCTTTTGAACAGAGAGCCAACTCTACACTCGAGGGTAACCCGCGGCTTATTACGTATAAGTATTTTTTTAACCGGAAGGTGGCATTTCTGAAGGAATCCAACGCGGTCGCACTTTTCCCCGGCGGGTTTGGGACGCTCGATGAGGCAATGGAAACGCTTACCCTTATTCAGACTGGAAAGCGTAATCCCATGCCGCTTGTTCTCATTGATGAGCCTGACGGAACGTATTGGTCGCTGTGGCAGAAGTTTCTTGAAGATGAATTGCTGGCTCACGGATATCTGAGCCCGTCCGATTTTTATCTTTTTGAACGGGTAAATTCCGTCGATGCCGCGGTTGAATGCATAACACGGTTTTACCGCCGCTATCATAGCCAGAGGTATGTGGACAAAAAATTGGTAATCAGGCTGACCTCGGAACTCAGTCCCCAGGCGGTTGAAGAACTAAAGGAGCGTTTTCCCGATATATTGACATGCGGGGGCGATATATGCGCCTCATGCGCTCTCCCTGATGAGGCTGACGAGGAGCAGCTTGCTGATCTGCCCAGGCTTGTTGTTGATTTCAACCGAAAGGACTTTGGCAGACTCAGAAAGCTTATCGATGCTATCAATGGCTATTAATCCCGAGTGGGTGGAAGCGATTAAAGCGCTTATCGCCCGCTATGGTCTCGAGGAGGATGCCGAAAACATAATCATTCCTTTTTCCGCCCAGGGCGGCCGTGTGAAACGCTGCTATATTCTGAAAAGGCCGTTTATCAGGATTGTGTATCCTGACAGACATTATGTTGATTACCCGCTGGGGGATGTCATAGAGGCCACTGTAAGATTCCCAGAGATCCTCTTGAGCGAAGCGCTGCGACTTGTATATAACGAACGCGGCGTTCATGAACATGAACCGCCGGATAATGAAAGAAAGGAGTTCTACAGACAATGATGAAAAAGAAAATATTGATAAACGCACTGCATCCTGAAGAGAAAAGAGTTGCAATTGTCGAGGGTGATACCCTTGTAGATTTTTATGTTGAATTTTCTTCCAAAGAGCATCTTAAAGGCAATATCTATAAGGGAGTCATCAGCCGCATAGAGCCCGGCCTCCAAGCGGCTTTTGTGGACTTTGGGCCAAAAAAGCAGGGCTTCCTTCAACTGCGGGAGATACAGTCTCAATACTTCCAGAACAAGAAAGAAGGGAAGCGGGTGCGGGTGCAGGACGTTTTATCGAAGGGGCAGGAAGTTGTGGTACAGGTGGAGAAAGACGAACGGGACACCAAAGGGGCAAGCTTGACTACTTTTATATCAATTCCAGGCAGGTATATTGTGATGATGCCGGGCCAGAAAAGGGTAGGCATCTCGAGGAAAATAGAAGACAGAGAGGACAGGGACCGGCTTAAGGAAATGTTCAATTCGCTTAAGCTTCCGGCAGACATGGGTTTTATTCTAAGGACCGCCTGCAGTGACATATCAAGCGATGAGCTTTCCAATGATCTGAAATACCTTACCAGGCTGTGGGACGGGATAAAGACCGAATCAGAACAGGCTTCTGCGCCGGCGCTTATATATAAAGAGCAGGACATCGCCGTTCGGACGGTCAGGGACTATTTGACTTCAGATGTTGCCGAAGTGCTTATAGATGATGCGGAGGCACACCGGAAGACAAAAGATTTTTTGAGAAGGACCGTGCCGTGGCGTAAAATCAATATTAAATTCTATAAGGAAAAGCGGCCTATTTTTGCCAATCATATGATCGAGGAGCAGATTGCGAAAATCAATGACCGGTTTGTAAAACTCCCTTCGCATGGATACATTGTATTTGATAAAACCGAGGCGCTTACGGCGATCGACGTCAATTCAGGCAGAAGCAGGAAAGAGGACAATATAGAAGCAACGGCCTTGAAGACGAACCTTGAAGCGGCCCAGGAAATTGCGCGGCAGCTTCGCCTGCGTGATATAGGGGGTCTTGTTGTAATCGATTTTATTGATATGGCATCAGCTAAAAACAGGCGGGAAGTGGAGCAGAATCTGCAAGACGCTTTAAACTCCGACAAGGCGCA
>Ga0074045_10000498_pt1 | contig 38082 bp, 32 predicted proteins | sample BogForMeECP23OM2_FD_94442 | JGI IMG/M metagenome (GOLD analysis project Ga0074045, IMG submission 94442) | Bog forest soil microbial communities from Calvert Island, British Columbia, Canada - Bog Forest MetaG ECP23OM2 | ecosystem: Environmental > Terrestrial > Soil > Wetlands ...
ATTCTCATCAGCCCGGAAGGCGGCAATTTCCACGCCGAGAATGTGCACCAGTTGATCGGCTCGCGCGCCACCCTGGCCAACGTGCGCCATGAGCTCGAGGAGTGGCTTCCCGCCACCGCGCACGCCGACGACCGCGTGCTGATTTACTTCGCCGGCCACGGTTTCGTTTTCGATGGCCGCGGCTATCTCGCGCCGTACGATCTGGAGCCCGGTCGCATCGCCGCGACTGGCTATCCCATGGAGACGCTGGGTTCGGTCATCGGCTCGCGCATCAAGGCTAAGTGGAAGGTGCTCCTCACCGACGCCTGCCACAGCGGCGCCATCACGCCGGAAGCCGACCGCGCCACCCTCAGCCGCGGCCTGCTCGACCTCAGCGCCTCCCTGTTTTCGCTCACCGCCAGCCGCGACCGCGAGCGGTCTTTCGAGAGCGCCGATTGGGGCGGCGGCCACGGTATCTTCACTTACTACGTCGTCAAGGGTCTGGAGGGCGCGGCCGACGAGTCGCACGACGGCATCGTAACCGCCGACGAACTCGCCGAGTATGTCCGCCGCAACGTGCGCGAAGCCACCAACGGCCAGCAGAATCCCACCTCCGAACGCGGCAGCTTCGATCCCAACATGCTGCTCGCCTATCTCCCGTCCGGCGGCGCGCCCGGTGCACCGCCGCCGCCCAAAAACGGCGCGCTCGTCTTCGAAACCAATATGGACGGCGTCGAAGTCCTCGTGGATGGTAAGTCCGCCGGCGTAGTGAACAAGGGCACGCCGCTGCGCCTGCCCGGCCTCCAGCCCGGCGTGCACACGGTGCAAGGCGTACACATGGGCTACGAGCCCGACGGCCCGCGCGAGGAAACCGTCTACCCCGGTGAGGAATCCACCGTCACGATCAAGATCCTGATTGCGCGCCGCCGCCCGCGCGCCGCCGTCGAGCAGTTCGACAAGGGCCTGGACTTATATAACAAAGGAACGCCCGAGAACTATCGCAAGGCCGCCGTGTGCTTTCAGGCGGCGCTCGCGGCCGACCCCAATTATAGCCAGGCGGCGCTCTACCTGGGCCGCGTCTACCGCGATCTCTTCCAGGAGGACGACGCCGAGAAGGCACTGCGGCGCGCCATCGAAATCGATCCGGATTACCTGGAAGCGCGCGCCACGCTCGGCGGCATGCTGCTCGACAAAGGCGCGCTCGACGAGTCCATTCGCCAGTTGAATACCGTGGTCGACCGCGATCCGAAGGATGCACTCGCCTGGTATCTTCTCGCCGAGGCCTTGCGCATGAAGGAGCTGTACCCGGATTCCATCGCGGCCGCGCGCAACGCCATTCAGCTCACTCCCCACAACGCCGAGGCGCACTTCTGGTTGGCGGAAAGCTTGCGCCTGAGCGGTAAGTACCAGGAAGCCACCGATTCCTACCAGCAGTATCTCCGGCTCAGCGATTTCGATAGTCACCTTGCCGGTAAGATGAACTACTACGTGCTCGGCTATCTCATCGGTTTCGGCAAGAAGAAGCGCGCGGCCCAGCGGGATGTGTGGCAGGATTTGCGCAGCCTCGCCTATTTCGGCCTCTGCGACGCCGAGCGCACGATGAATCGATTCGACAGCGCCATTGCCTATTGCCAGAAATCCCTCACCTACGATCCCAGCGATCCTTACGCCCACTTCGGCCTCGCTCTCGCATACACCAGCAAGGCGCAAGCCACCGGCACCATCGAGCCCCTCATACCCGCCCGCAAACACTTTTCGCAGACCATCGCCCTCAACCCCGATATGCCCGAATCCGACCGCGCCAAGAAATACCTCGCGCGCATCGACACACTCCTGGCCAGCGCGACTAAGTAGTACACGGGCACTGGTGACACGTGCAGATTCGTACCTGGGCATCTTATAACTGACTGCCCCTGCCTTCCTTACCACTTTCCTGTAGGATATGTGTCAGGTCCGTCGTGGCCTCGAATCGAGAACCGAATGAAACTTCTGGCGAAATTCAACTTGATTGTGGGACTGGTGCTGGGCGCGGGACTGGCCGTTGCAACCCTGGTCTCCCATCAATTCCTCCAAAGCGGCGCGCGGGTCGAAGTGCTGCGCCAGGCGCGGCTCATGATTGAAGCGATGCAATCGGCGCGCGATTACACCTCCAAACAGATCAAGCCGCTGCTGCTGACCCAGGCGCAGCAGCAGGATACATTCCTGCCGCAGACCGTTCCGGCGTTTGCAGCCACGGAGAATTTCGCTCAGTTGCGTGTGAACTATCCGGACTACGCGTACAAAGAGGCAGTACTGAATCCGACCAACCCGCGCGACCGCGCGGTCGACTGGGAGGCGGATATCATCAACGCGTTTCGCAACCACGCCGCCGGAACCAAGGAACTGGTCGGCGAGCGCGACACGCCCACCGGCCGTTCGCTCTACATGGCACGTCCGATCCAGGCCCGTCCGGCCTGCCTGGAGTGCCATAGCGTACCCAGCGAGGCGCCCGCCGCCATGCTGCGCCGCTATGGATCGAATAACGGATTCGGCTGGCAGCCCAACGAAATCGTTGGTGCGCAGATCGTCTCGGTACCGATGGCGCTTCCGACACGGATGGCCAACCAGGAGTTTTTGACACTGGTGAGCTGTCTGGCGGGAGTCTTCCTGGCCAGCCTCGTCTTGCTCGACTTGCTCTTGCTCTTCACCGTGGTGCGTCCCCTGCGCAGGCTTTCGGCGACGGCGGATCAAATCAGTGTCGGGCAGGTCGATATGCCGGAACTGCCAGCGAGCGGCAGGGACGAGATCGCCATTCTGGCGGGGTCGTTCAACCGGATGCGGCGCAGCCTCGACCGCGCGATGAAGATGCTAGGTTCGTGAGCGCCGGGAGTTGAGACAGGCGATCGGTCTGTGCCGCCTCTCTTCCGCTCTCCACTGGCCGGCTGTCCAGCTCGCGCCTCTCACCATCCAGCCTCCCATGTGGCGCGGGCTGTCAAGCCTGCTGTGTCGAGAGTCATCTCGACATTTCTTAACGCGCGCTCCACAACGTTAATAACCGGAACGTCGTCATACTCCATGCTGGAGCGGTCATCCGAAATGCGCGTTAGAACATCGGCCGGATGGCGGCGAGGAAACGCTGGCGGTCGGTCTCGGATGAAATCTCGGTAGCCAACGCACTTTGCAATTCCTCCGCGCTGCGCGCCGAACGTGCCGCGCGGGCAACCACTATCTTCGCAATTGGGCCGATATGCGCCGCCAGCGCCTGCGCGACGCGGTCCAGCACGACCGGATCGAACACGGCGGGCGCGGTGGGCGGGCGCACGTCAATCGTCGCCGTGGATACGCCGGGATCGGTTTTCACGCCCGAACCGGCTTTTAGGAATGCCGCGCGCTCCTTGGGATCTTCGATCTCCGCGGCCAGCGCTTGCCGGATTTCGGAGATCGTGGCGTAGCGGCGAGAGGCGGTGGCGACCAGCCGGCTGGCGATGGGTCCGAGGGTCCGCGAGAGGCGGCTTTCCATCTCCGCCAATTCCGGATTCCGCACGGCGGCCACACTCGGAGCGGGCGGTGGCGCAGCCTCGCCGTGTCCGGTGTCTCGTAGCGCGGCTCGGAATTCCAGTGCCGACTGAAAGCGCCGGCCGGGCTCTTTGGCCAGCGCGCGCATGAGCGCCGCGGAGAGCGCCCGCGGCACCCGCGGATTCACCGCGGCGGGTTCGGGCGGAATGACATTCAGTTGCGCATTCATCGCGCCGTGCTCGGTATCCGCCTGAATGGGGTGGTGACCGGTGACCATCTCGTAAGCCGTGATGCCCAGCGAGTAGAGATCGGACCGGGCGTCCACCTCCTCCCCTCGGATCTGCTCCGGCGACATGTAGGCAATCGTCCCCACGGCGAAGCCCCTACCCGTCATGCGCACCGTGCCGGTCGGACGCGCGATGCCGAAATCCGTGAGCTTCACCACGCCACCGCTGCCAATCAGGATGTTGGCCGGCTTGATGTCGCGGTGAACCACACCGTGATCGTGCGCGAACGCCAGCGCCGTCAGAATCTGATTGAGGTGCTGGACGGCCATCGGTATATCGAGAGGCCCATGGCGCAGCGTCTCTTCCAGGCTGACGCCGTCCACCAGCTCCATGATCATCACCAGTTGGCCCCCGATGCGCAGTGCCGTGTGCATCGCCGCGATGTTGGGATGCTGGAGACTGGCGTGGACCTTGATCTCGCGCAGAAACCGCTCGGCGAGCGCAGGATCTTCCGCGAGATCGGGAAGGACGACCTTCATCGCCTCCTCGCGCTCCGAAACCAGGTTCCGCACACGGAAAACCCGACCCATGCCACCTCGGCCTAATACGCCGGTGACCTGATAATCGCCGAGGATGTCGCCGATCTGGATGGGCATCTCTAATGAATGTAGCGCGAACCTGGCTCGATGCGGCGGCTTGGCCGGAAGGGGCGCGGATTGCCGCCGGCGCGCAATCCGATTCCGCCCGCCGCCCTCCTCACTCGATCGGAGCCACCGCGAAAGCTTGCGGCGCTTCGCTGGCCCCGTGCCTCCGCCACATGGTGTCAAACGCGCTTTCGATGTGACGTGTGAACCGCCGGCTGTCGAACAGCGGCGTTGTCAGCCGGTTGGCCTGCAACTTCGCGCGAATCGCCCGTAACCGCTCCGGCTCGCGCGCGAGCTGCAACGCCAGCGCCTCGTAGTCCGCCAGCGTGTGGGTCACCAGTTCCGGCAACCCGATCGCCCGCAGCAGGCTCGCCGCCACGCGCCCCGGGAACGCACGGCCAGCGCACGTGATCACCGGGCATCCGCCCCACAGCGCATCGCTCGCCAGCGTATGTGCGTTGTAAGGAAGTGTGTCGAGAAACAGATCCGCAACCCCCATGCGGGCCAGGTGTTCCGGATTCGCCAGCCCCGGCGCGAATACCACTCGCATCGCCGCTCCGGCGAGCCTCGATTCCGCCTCGCGCCGCAGATTCTCGGCCGCCGTCGCGTTTGTTTCGATCAGCCACAGCACGCTCCCCGGCACTCCACCCAGCAGCCGCATCCAAATATCGAACATCGGCGCCGTGATCTTAGACGCCGCATTGAAGCAGCAGAACACAAACGCCGTTTCCGGCAATCCGCACTCCGCCCTCGTTGGCGTGCGCCGTGCGATTCGCCGCCGCCGGTCGTTCACCTGGTAGCAGTCCGGCAGGTGGACCAGTTGTTCGGTGAAGTGCGCCTGCTCGTCCGCGGGCACCACCGTCCGGTCGGCCAACAAATAGTCCACTGCCTCAATCCCCATCGTGCCGGGATAGCCGAGATAGCTCACCTGAATCGGCGCCGGCCGTAGCTGCAGTATCTCCGGCCGCGCATCGGTCGTGTAACCCTTCAGATCCACCAAAATGTCCACCCCGTCCGCGCGTATCCTGGCGGCGGATTCCACGTGCGAACAATCCAGCAAATCCACGAACTCGTCGAACGACTCCCGCAACTCGCGGCGGGCCGCGCTGCCATCGTCCCGCCCGTACGAATAGCCGACCACTCGAAATCGCCCGCGGTCGTGCAACTGAAACAGTTCCGCAATCAGATGTGCGGTGGCGTGTTCCTGAAAGTCGGCGGATAAGTAGCCGATGGTAATTCGTTCGCCGCGGCCGCTCGTCGCGGGCCGTTCGGCCGCGGCTCTCAGGTGTTCCGCCGCCCAACGTTTCGCGCAGAGTAACTGCTGGCGTGGCGTCGTGCCCAGACTCAGAAACACGAACGGGTTCACCGCCGCGGAACCGGCTTCGACGATCTCGAGCAGTTTCGCCGTCAGAGCGTCTAACTGGGACCAATCGCACAGCTCCTTCGACAGGTGCACCAGTTGTGCGATCGCTTCCGTGAACCCCGGATCGATCTCGAGCGCCGTACGGAGCGCCGCCATCGCTTCGTCCGCTCGGCCGAGCCGGCGCAACGCGCTGCCCAGGTTGCGAAATGCCTCGGCATAGCCGGGCCGCAGGCCGGCTGCTGCGCGATAGCGTGCCACCGCTTCTTCGAGCGCTCCCGTCATCTGCAACAGGTTGCCCAGATTATTATGGGCCTCGGCAAACTCCGGCGCTTCCGCAATCGCCCGCCGGTAGCTGGCGGTAGCTTCGGTTAGCTCACCCTGCATCGCCAGCAGATTGCCGAGATCGTTCCACGCCACCGCCAAGCGACGATCGCTCCGCACGGCTCTGCGCAAGAGCGCCAACGCTTCGGCCGGATGGCCGTTCTGCACAGCGGCCATCGCAAGCAGGTGCAGCGCCTGCGCCTGATCCGGTACGGCATGCAGAATCTTGGCGCAGATTTGCGCGGCGCCGTTCCGATCCCCCGACCGCGCCAGGTCGCGCGCCAATGCCAATGCTTCCTCCACCGTGAACGCTTTGGGCACCGGATCAGTATAACCGGTGCCGTGCTCGCGCTTCGGCCAACGATGCCGCGGCCCACATTCGCCACACCCCCACTCTCCTCGTGGTATAATTATTCATTCAAAAGAATAAACAACCAAATGACAGCTAAAGTCGGCGTTGTCGGTTATCGCGGATATAGCGGCGCGGAACTGGTTCACATTTTGGCGCGCCATCCTGGCGTGGAAACGTATTTGCTGGAGCATCGCGAAGAGTCCGGCCCGGCCTCACCGATCCGCCACGCGGAGCCGCCGGAATGCCTCCCATGCGATCCGCAAGTGATTCATGCCGAAGGCCTTGCGCTGGTCTTCCTGGCCACTCCGCCGGAGGTTTCGATGACTCTGGCCCCGGCCATGCTGGATGCCGGAGCGCGCGTGATCGATCTCAGCGGCGCTTTCCGCCTGCGCACCCCGGCCAACTACCTCGCCTGGTACAAGGAAACTCATACCCAGCCGGACCTGCTCGCGGGGGCCGTTTACGGCCTGCCTGAATTCTGCCGCGAGCAGATTCCCAGCGCCCGCCTGGTGGCCAATCCGGGGTGCTATCCCACGGCTGCCAACCTGGCGATTTGCCCTCTGCTCGAGGCAGGTGTGGTCGACCGGGCCGCCGGAATCGTCTGCGACGCGAAGAGTGGCGTCAGCGGCGCTGGACGCAAGCCCACGCTGAAAACCAGTTTCTGCGAGGTCACTGAAAACTTCTCGGCGTATTCCATCCTCCGCCACCGTCACGTTCCCGAGGTCCTGCTGGTCAGCGGCTTGGAGGAAAGCGAGTTCAGCTTCACCGCGCACCTGTTTCCGCTCGACCGCGGCATCCTCGAAACCATTTACTTCCGCGCCCGCAACCTCGCTTCGGCCGACGATCTGCTGGCCACTTACGAGAAGCGCTACGCCGGCGAGCCGTTCGTCCGCCTCTATCAGGCCGGACACGTTCCCGACTTGCATGCCGTCGCCCGCACAAACTTCTGCGATATTGGCGTCACGCTGGATGCGAAAACCGGCCGGGCGGTGGTGGTCAGCGCCATCGATAACCTGGTAAAGGGCGCCGCTGGCCAAGCCGTGCAGAACATGAACCTGATGCTCGAATACCCGGAAACCGAGGGGCTGCTGTGAGTCGGGTTCTGATCAAGCTCGGTGGCACGCTGCTCGATGACGCCGCCTCGCGCCAGCGGCTGGCCGGCGAGATCGCGGCGGTTGCCGCCTCCGGCGTCGAACTCGTCGTGGTGCACGGCGGCGGCAAGCAGATGACGCGCTATCTGACCGAGCGCGGCATCGAGAGCCGTTTCGTCAACGGCCTGCGCGTCACCACACCGGAAACCGTGGATGCGGTGTTGAAGGTCTTCGCCGGCAGCGTGAATCACGATTTGGTGGCTAGCCTGAACCGCGCCGGCGCGCTCGCCGTCGGCCTCACCGGCATCGATGCCCTGCTGGCCGAGGCCGAACAACTCGACCCTGCGCTGGGCGCGGTCGGACGCGTCACCCGCTGCAATGCCGGCCTGCTCGAATTATTGACCGCCAACCGCTACCTCCCCGTCGTGGCGTGCGTGGCCGGAGATCGCGCCGGCAACATTTACAACGTGAACGCGGACCAGATGGCGGTTGCCTGCGCCGCGGCTTTCCACGCGCGCCACTTGATCTTCCTCACCGACGTTCCCGGCGTGATGGATGAGTCGAAACAGGTTCGGCCCGTGCTCACCGGCGCCGAGAGCCGCGCTTTGATTGCCAACGGCGTAGCCACTGGCGGCATGCAGGCCAAGCTCAATGCGGCGCTGGCGGCTCTCGACGCGGGCGTTGCCGAAGTGCGCATCGCTCCCGGCGCGGCCGGCAGCGTCTTGACGCGTGTTTTGGAAGGAGAGGCGCTGGGCACGCGTCTCGGTCCCACACCATGATCAGCTCATTGCACGAGGACGCATTCGTCGAAGCCCATGCGGCGCCGCCGCTCACCGTGCGCAAGGCCGCCATGCGCGACATCCCTCCGATTCTCCGGCTCATCAACGACTATGCCGCCCTGGGCCAGATGTTGCCGCGCACCGAGTTCGAATTGTCGGAAGCCATTCGCGACTTCACCGTGGTCACCTCCGGCGGTGAGCTATTGGGCTGCGGCGCGCTCCATTTTTACAGCCCCACGCTCGCCGAAATCCGCTCCCTGGCCGTTCGCGAGCGGGCCAAAACACAAGGCGTGGGGCGAAAATTGGTCGAGGCGCTGGTGGCCGAAGCCGGACAGTACGAGCTGGACGCCGTCTTCGCCTTCACGTACGTGGTTGGGTTCTTCCGCAAGCTGGGCTTTCAGGAGATCGAGCGCGGTGCGCTGCCGCTTAAGGCATGGAAGGACTGCCTGCGCTGCCCGAAATTCCAGTCCTGCGACGAAATCTCCGTGCTGCGGGTGTTGCGGCCCGGCCACTGGGCCCAAGCGCAGCCAGAAATCTGGGCGCCCGCGCCCGACGACCAGTTGATCCCGTTGCCAACTCCTCGCTTCCCATAACGGATACCCGCAAGCTCGGCGTTTTCCTCACCCCGCAAAAAATCGCAGAATTAATCCACGGTTCGACTGTACTTTGGTATACAATCAGTCTTCAAGAGCTTTAAGTCTGGAATTCTCCTCAGATCCTAACTTCTTGTGAGGCTGCCATGAGAGCGCAAACTGTTGACGTGAAATCCTCAACGGGACGGATCCTGTGTTGCACCGTTTTCCGCCCGGGTGGGAAGAAGCTGTTGGCTAAGGGCCATATAATCAGCGATGAGGACATCCGGGTCCTGGAATCCGAAGGCATGGAGACCATCTGGGTCACCGAGCTGGAGGATGGCGAGGTGGGCGAGGATGACGCCGTCGCGGCTGTGGCCAGCGAGATGGGGTGCGGCAGCTTCGAAATTCGCGTCGCCGCCGGCGGACGGGCCAACCTGGTGGCTACCGAAGATTGCTGTGTGCTGGTCGACGATGAGCTGCTCAAGCAGATCAACTGCGCCGCCAGCGTGGTGATCGCAACCGCGTTGAACTTCAGTCACGCATCCGCGGGCCAGCGCGTGGCTACGGTCAAGAGCGCTCCATTCGCCGTCGGTAAGGAGCAACTGGAAGCCGTCATCAACATTTTGAAGGAGCGCGGCCCGATTCTCCAGGCGCGGCCCGTGCGTTCGCCGGCTGTCGGAGTTCTCTATACCGATCCCATCAGCGGCGAGCGCGCCCGCCAATTGTTCGAGAACATCATGCGGCAGCGGCTGGAAAGGTTCGGCGTCAGCCCCAATTTCGTGCTTTCCTGCACCGAAGATGAGAACTCCGTCGCTCGCAGCCTACAGCATTTATTGAGATCCAAACCGAGCGTCATCATGGTCGCATCCACCACAGCTCCGGCCGGACCGGAGGATGTGGTTGGCCAGGCCATGTTGCGCGTCGGCGCACAGGTGGAACGGTTTCTGGCCCCGGTCGAACCCGGGAACCTGCTCTTGCTGGCATACAAGGATGAGGTGCCGGTGGTATCCGCGCCGGGCTGCTTCCGCTCCGCCAAACCGAATGTGGTCGACTTGGTTTTGCCCGCGCTGTTGGCTCGTTACCATATCACGGGCTGGGAAATTGCCTGCCTGGGCCACGGCGGTTTGCTGGCGTAAACCGTCTCCTCCACCGCCGCAGCCCGAACCTCCGAGCGGACTGCGAGCGACTCCTCCCGGGCGCCCTTCTCAGGACGCCCGGTTTTTTTGCTTGGCCCCGCCGGCATCAGCGCCGATTGGCTCCCTGAGCCAATATTCCCTTGGCGTCCGCAGTCTGCGTCCTTCTCGCTCGAGCTAATCTGGACAAGCTGTAGCCATCGAACACGAACTACGGCAAGTGCCAGTTGGCAACCCATATCAACCTTAGTGGTAAAACTAATGATATCTGTTTTGCGACCAGTACCAGAAACACTCATTCTTGCTTGCAAGCAAAGCATTTATAGACTCTAATAACCGTGGAGGATATGGTGCGTACTAGGAAGTTTATTACGGAATTCTGGTACTCTCAGAAAGCTCAGGACCTGATCGAGTATTCGCTAATCATAGCCTTAATTGCGGTGGCCTCGTTCGGCATCATCAGCCTCATCTTCCCGAGTACGCAGTACATCTGGACGGGAGCCAACACCTCGCTGTCGACCGCCGCATCGGCCGCGAGTTAGCTGCGCGGCAACCTCCATTCGCTCCTCCGTCTATCGCAAGTTCCTTGCATCTCACTTTTCGAGGTCCGGTTACGTCTAAAATGGGTACGTAACCGAATCATGAAAACCCCTGCTTTCTTTCTCTTGCCTCTGGCTCTGATGGCAGCCACCGGCACTCCCGATCCAAACACAGTTGCCGCTATGGCACGCCAAGCCCCAGCGGAGTTTGCCGCGGACGCGATGATCCGCCTGGCGTCGACTGCCAAACTGGATCCTCGCACGCGTGTCAAATTGCTGACCGAGGCTTTTCAGCGGGCCGCCGGCGCCCAGCACCCATACAAGCTGCACGGCTCCATTACGCAAAGCGGCAGTTCGGGAGCGTACCTGGAGCGCGCCTACCGGCAGGATCTCGACACGATGTCCCTACGCTTGCGCGCCATTCAGCAAATGCTGCCACTCGATAGCGCCAAGGCCAGCAAGCTATTCCTCTCCATCGCCCGTCCAACGCTGCCGCCTGTTCGCTGCGAAGAGATCGTGGTCTACGACGTGGACCGCTATTATGACGCTCTCGGCGCGATCGCCAAGATCGGGCACCGTAATGTTGCCAAGGTTCTGAAGGACCGCATCGGCGGCATCACCTCACCGGCGCAGATTGCGCCTGTGGCGCGCCTGCTTGCGCAGGTCGGGTTGAAGGACTCCGACCTGCAGGCCTTCACCGGCACCTTCGCATCTAGCCTGCGCCGGGTGGCCGGCGACGATCACTCGTTCACCTACTACGCCCCGGCAACCGGACCGGCCATTCTGAGCTTGGTCGACGAGTTGAAGCGCCGCAATCTCCCACCGCTTCCTCTGGCCGAGGCTTACCGGCTCTACCTGGTTCACCATTTGGCGGGCGATCGCTGCGCGGATGGGAACTTGATTTACAACGGTCCCCCAACCGTGAACCTGTTCACGGGCGGCATGGTCGAGGTGCTTGGTTCGAACGCCGCCACGTTCTTCGCGGACAGGATCATGATGCCACCGCTAAAACGCCTAACGGAGCAGGAGAACACGCCCAAGAGCGTGGAAGGTGTTGCCGACGGCGTTCACGCTTGCGGGGATTCCGATTGCCAGCAACTGACCGACTTTTCGCTAGATTTGGCCCTCGGTCCCGATGGGATACCGCTGATTCAATCGCAACGCGATACCGACGCATGGCGAGCCGCCCTCAAGACCACGCTGACAGCCCTGGAAGCCTGGCAACCCGAGAAGGGGCAGGCCGACAATGTGTTTCGCAATAAAACCTGGATCTATAACAACCTGTATGGAATGAGTATCGGCCCTAGCCGCGAGCTTGTCGAGCGTTCCTGGCTCGCCTATTTGAAACAGAGCCGCGCCACGGTCAGCGGCCGGGCGCAGTGGCTGCTCCCCGTGAGCTCCCTCATCGGACGCTCCGCCCTGGACCCGAGCGATACCAAACTGGCCGAGCTTCTGCGCCAACAGGACGATCCGGTGATTGCTCTCTATTTGCAGATCGAAGCCCTGGCGCCTCGCGGGCCCGGCAAGATTCTGCCGATGCTGTAGCGCGGCCGCAATGCCAGCCGCTTGCGTGAGTGGGGTTGCCTGCAGCCGACCAACGCCCGCATACGGGCTGGTCCTTTTGAGAGGTTCGGCCGCCGCGGGCGCGCCAGCGGCCGCTGCGGCGCGAGTCCGCTCGGCCCTAGCGGTGCCTGTTCCTGGCTACCGACTTGCGAGCCTTCCCCCTGCTCGCCCGCCTGCCCTTCCTCGAATTCCTGTGGTTGCTGACCCTCTTCACCCGGTGCGATTTCGCAGCCGGATGAATCACGTTCTTCTTGGCTTCGCCGGAAATCGTGAAGCCGCAGGCCAGCGCCAGCGCCAGCGCGCTCGTACGCAATCTCATCTTGTATTCGATTATCCCGCACCGCCGCCGCGAACCACAAGTACGACCTTGGTATACTACAACCCGATAACGCCGGTGAATCCCGCGGAACTTCGTCCTCACGCCGCGCCAAACGGCCCCTTACTGTTGATCGGCCGGTCCGAGCATCGCGGCGCCCGCCACCGCTCCCACATCCCCAACTTGCGTCCACACGATCACGCGCTGCTTTCGCGCCTGCGGTGGCAAATCAACGAGCTCGTAGAAAGCTCCCCCGAGCGGCACCACGCCGGCTGCGCGCAGTTCGCGGCACACCGCCACATGATGCAACTGGCGCCCCCTGTTTTCCCCACCCGTTACTGCGGTCGTTGCGCTGTCGTCGGCCACCGCCACAAACACCCGGTCGCCCACGTGTGCCCCGTCGATCTCCACCTGCACACCGCCATCCACCCATAACAGGCGCGGCACGACCTTGACGCGTTTTGCGGCCTTGGCAATTTCAACGTCGGCGCGGCGGGCGTCGCTGCCGTTAATCTGCACCGCCCCGTCGACCACCATCTGGGGAACGAAGGTCCTGTCCAGGCGGAAGCGATCCGCGTATTCCTGCTGGCGCTTGGTAGTCGCCTCCAGGCCAAACCGGTCGCGCCATAAACTGTTGTCCAAAGAAGTCACATGCTCGCCCAACACGATTGCCGCGGCGTCCAGTTTGCCCAACAGCATGTCCGCCGGCGGGCTGCTAATGGAAGCTTCCGATGTAAACAGTTCGACCAGCACCGGAGCCTGGCTCGGCCCAGCAGCCCCGGCTGGTAGAACGGCGGCCAGCAACCAGATCCAAATTCCCAGACTGTGCTTCATTTCGTCATCTCCGCAAACGCGGCCTCAACGGCGATTCGGAAGCGGCCGCCCAACGTATTGTCTTCAATCGCATAGATTATGCCAGATCGTTTGGCAACACGCCAGTCTACTGTCCGATATGACTGAACCATAAGTACCAAAATGCAAAGCTCAATCCTGTCAAACCCAGACAAACCCACGCGCCCGCCTGCCACAGCCTCTCCACCGGCGATCCTTCGTAACGCGGCGTCCCGGCCAGGTACGCTACGCCGAAACCGGTGAGGCCGCCGCCGATGTGCGCCGCCTTGTCGATCCCTGGGATCAGGCTGAAAACCAGAATGTAGATCGCCCAGCGGATGTATGTACTGCGAATGGCGTCTCCCAACGCGCTGCGGTGCGTCAGGCCCAGCGCAATCATCGCCCCGATCAAACCGCACAACGCCGCCGATGCGCCCACCGAAGGAGACATTGGATTCCATAGGTTACTCAGGTAGAACCCACCAACCGATGAGAGGAGGTAGATCACCCACATGCGGCTGGCGCCATAAATCTCCTCCACCTGCGGCGCCAGGTCGAACAGCACCCAGCAGTTCATCAGGATGTGTAGCATGCCACCGTGCAGAAAGCCCGCCGTTACCAGCCGCCACCACTGGCCGGCCGCTATGGCGGGGCCGAACTTGGCGCCGAACGCGATCAGAGTGCCGCCGTCAATCCCCCAAAAGCCCCCTCCGGTTTCGGCCCTCATGCTGTACAGCGCACTCACCAGGAACAGTCCGAAGTTGGCCAGCAGAATGACGATGGTGTTGAACCGCGCGTGCGGAATCAGCCCGCCCAGCAGGTCCGCCGGACTGCGCCGGTCGATCGCGCGCGCTCCCACGCGCTCCTCGCAGTACGGGCAGACCTTGTCTTTGACTGTAATAAATGCCCGGCAATGCGGGCACATCCGGCGCGAATCCATAAGAGTTTATGGTAAACCCAAGTGGGGCAGGTCCCCGACCTGCCAACACCGAGCGTGGTTCTTCGCCTCGGTCCGACAGACGACATAAACCGATCGTCCGTCCTACCTCGGGGCTAGTATCCGTCCAGTTTCTTCAGCCCCTGGCCTTCCAAACACTCGTATCCGCCGAAGCGGACGCCGGAGAATTCCTGCGTCGCGCCGCTAGGCCACGCGATGGTCAGGCGCGTGGCGGCATCGCGCGGTCCCAGACCGAAGGTGAGCGTCAACTCGGATTGCGACAGGTAGCTGGAGCCGGTCTTGACCATGCGCGATTGGGTTCCTTCGGGCGTGGTCGCGCGCACCACGGCGCCGATGCCATCCCGGTTGGACTTCTTGCCGATAAGACGAATGCGTAGCGGATGGAAACCGTTGCTTAGGTCGTTGCGGTACAGATACGCGGGCCCCTGGTTGGTGGTGACCGCCAGGTCCAGGTCGCCATCGCGGTCGAAATCGCCATAGGCCAGCCCGCGCGCCACTTTCGGCGCGGCAAAACCGGCGCCGGCGCTTGCGGCAATGTCGCGGAAGTGGCCCTGGCCGTCGTTGTGAAACAGGTGCGGCGGTTGCGCGTAGCCCACGTTGCTGCGGATGTGGCGAACGGTTTCGTCGATGTGGCCGTTCACCGCCGCCAGGTCCAGCCGTCCATCCAGCTCGATATCGAGGAAGGCGCAACCGAAGCCGAGACTCTCGCGCGAGGCCTGGCCCACACCGGCCTTGATCGCCGAATCGGAGAAGCCGCCCGATCGCGACGGACGGTAGAGCGCCATCATTTCGTTGTCGAAATTGGTGATGGCGATGCCGTCGGCGCCGGAGTTGTCGAAATCGGCCGCGTCGATTCCCATCCCGGCGCGCGCCTTACCGTCCTCGCTGAAGGCAATGCCGGCGCGCACGGCCACGTCTTCGAAAGTGCCGTTGCGCAAATTGTGATACAGCTTGTTGGGTTGCGTGTCGTTGGCCACCAGAACGTCCAGCCAACCGTCGCGATCGTAATCCACCAGCGCCACGCCCAGCGATTTCGAGGTGCTGTCGAAGATTCCGCTCCTGGCGGTCACATCTTCAAACGTGCCGTTGCCACGATTGCGAAACAGCCAGCACGTCTCGCCGTGGTAAGCCTCCGGAGTGCAGTACGACTTGCGCTTGCCATCCACGCTGCAGAATACGTCGCGCTCGGGCGACCACTTGACGTAGTTGCAAATCAGCAGGTCCAGCAGGCCGTCGCGATCGTAATCGAACCACACCGCCGACGTCGAGAACGACGAGCGCCCGCCCAAGCCGGCGCGCTCGGTAACATCGACGAAATGGCCCTTGCCGGTGTTGTGGAACAGCCGGTTCTGGCCCACCGCGGTGATCAGCACGTCGGGGAAGCCGTCGTTGTCGTAGTCGGCCACCGCCACGCCCATGCCGTACATCTCCACCGCCAGGCCGGCGCGCTCGGTCACGTCGGTGAAGGTGCCGTTACGATTGTTACGGTACAGCTTGAGCGTGCTGCGGCGGCGCTTGTGGCCGGGCCAGTCCATCCCGTTCACCAGCAGCAGGTCCAGCCAGCCATCGCCATCGTAATCGAAAAACGCGCAGCCGGAACCCATCGTCTCGGGCAGATATTTGGCGCCGAACGCGCCGCTGTTGTGATGAAAGTCGATCCCGGCCGCGGCCGTCACATCCACCAGTTGGAAGCCGAGTCGATTGCCAGCGGCGGGAAACAACGGCGCCGCCAATCCAGCCAGCCCGCCCAGAAACGCCCGGCGGTTCACGCGATGCTCACCAGCCCTTCGCGGATGGCGTAGACCACCAATTCCGCTGTATTGTGGATACCCAGCGCCTGCATGATATTGGCGCGGTGCACGGCCACCGTATTGGCGCTCAGGCCGAGCACGGTGGCGATATCCTTGTTCGATTTGCCGTTGACGATCAGTTGCAGCACTTCCAGCTCGCGCGTGCTCAGAGCGGGAGCCGCGCCAGAGCTCTCCGCCACCGCGCCCAGACGCGGATCGAGCACCCTCGCCCCACTGGCCACCTGCTTGACCGCGGCCACCAGTTCCAGATCCATTGCGTTCTTGAGCAGGTAGCCGCGCGCGCCGGCTTCCAGGCACGTGCGCACGTAGGATGCATCCGCGTGCATGCTGAGAATCAGCACGGCCGTCTGCGGGCTTTCCTTAAGGATCAGCCGGGTCGCCACCCCGCCGTTCATGCTGGGCATCGCGAAATCCATCACCACCACCGCGGGATGCAGGCGCGCGGCCGCTTCCACCGCCTCGTGGCCGTCGCTGGCCTCGCCCAGCACTTCGATTTCGGGATCGTCCTCCAACATGCGGCGAAACCCGCGCCGCACCAGGGCGTGATCGTCCACCAGCAGTACCGTAATGGGTGACATGGGCACTCACGTCTATGGTATGCCAGTGGAGCGGTATAGCTCAATGCGCGCCGCGGCAGGCCCGTCCGGAACCCCCCTTTCCGGGTTGGTTGACCAGGACAACATTATCCTCAAGACTCTTGAATTCTCCGGCGCGATGAGTGAGCATGAATGGGGGGGCCTAATTCCGGGCTCCGGCGGGACTGGCTGAAAACCGGCAGCCGGGAATGGAGCGCCCTTATCCGGGCAGCGCCGCTGGTTCTCCCGCAGCCATGGTCCGGCATCACCGCGGAGTCGTGCATGAGATTGCAGGCATTTCTATTGGCCGTTGCAGGCGCCGTGTTCCTGACCGCCTGTTCCAACGCGCCTATAGTTCCTGATTATGAGTCGCCCGCTTTTGTGTGGAGTCAGGCGAGACATGCCTATCACTCCGGCGACCTCGCGAAGGCTAATGAGCTTCTCTCCCAACTGCAACAGAGCGACAACGCGTTCACTCCACGGGCGCGCATCTGGCAAATTGTCCTTGCCGGCGGCATGGCGCGCGGTTATTCCGAACTGGCCGACGCCTACGCGACCGGCGAGCGCGTCAACCGCAAGAATGCGCTGGCGTTCCACAAGCAGATGATGGATCTGCGCGCGATGGCGGCTCACACCGCGCTGGATTCCACGCAGGCGGTGCACTACTTCATAGCGAGGGATCCGTCGGTCGAGGTGCAGCTTGGCTTCGACCTGCCGCCGGGTTCGGCCGCCGACCCGAGGGCGTTGCGTCGGCCGCTCGGCGGCACCATGCCCATCGAAGCGGAGGTACTGACGCTGCAAACAACGATGGTGGAGCGAGGCGTCACTCGTGCCATCTGCCAGGCCAACGGCACGGAGGCCGATTCCGCCCAGGCGCTCGAAAAGTTCCGCTCGGGCGAGGTGAAAACGCCGCGCGCCACGTTCCTTTACGCCGCTGCCAGGATTCTCTTCGAAGTGTCCGACCTCTTCAACTACAACCGCATGGACGAGCCACAGCGCCGGCGGGTGATGTGCGAGGAAGCCTTGGCCGCATTGCACTCGATTCCCGAAACCAAGGAAACCACCGCGCTGGCCACCAAAATCCAGGCTGTGCTCAAAAAGATCCCGACCAGTTAGCACGCACTATCCGCCGACACTTCGCTCGCGTCCGGATATAATCGTGTTGTTCCCTGCGACATGGGGAAGCGCGAAGCGAAGGAGACAATCGTGATGCAGTCCCGGCGTCTGTTCCTCGGCAAAGTGGCCACCGGTCTCGCGGGCACTTTGGCCGCCTCCAAGGCGATGGGCGCCAATGATCGTCTGCGCATTGGCATCATAGGCCCCGGCGACCGCGGCAAGGAGATTCTGCGCCAAGCCTTGGCACTCTCGAACCTCGAGTGCATCGGCGCCGCCGACGTGTACCAGCGGCGCCTGGAAGAGGTCCGGCAGATCGTTCCCGGCGTCAGGACCTACCTCGATTACCGGCATCTGCTCGAAGACAAGGACGTGGATGCGGTGCTCATCGCCACGCCGCAGCATCTGCACGCGGAGCATTTCGTGGCCGCGCTCGACGCGGGCAAGCACGTTTACCAGGAAAAGACCATGGCGTTCACCGTCGAGCACGCCAAGCGCATGCGCGCCGCCTGGCAACGCGCCGGCGCCGGCCGCACGGTGCAGATTGGGCACCAGTGGACTTCGAGCGGCCAGATGGCCGACGCCGTCCAATTCCTGCGGCCCGAACTGATGGGCAAAATCACCGTCATCCACGGCCACATGTACCGCAACACGCCGCATGGCAAGCCGCAGTGGTCGCGCGCCATCTATCCCGACATGACGCCCGCCAACATCGAATGGAAGTCGTTCCTCGGCGAAGCTCCCGAGCGGCCCTTCGACGCCAACCGCTACATCAACTGGCGCTTCTTCTGGGATTATTCCGGCGGCAACGTCTACGAAAACATGTGCCATCAGCTTGCGTTCTGGTACAAAGCGATGGGCCTCGCCATTCCGCGCAGAGTGACCATGACCGGCGGCTTGTACCTTTGGAAGGACGGCCGCGAAGTGCCCGACACGATGAACGTCTCCATGGAGCACGCGGAAGAGTTGCTCTATAGCTGGGATTCCGGTTTCGGCAACGAGCGCCTCGGCGTGACCGAGGACGTGCTTGGGTGTGACGGAGCCATCGCACATACCATGCAGAGCATCCGCTACCAGCCGGAAAAGAAAAATCGGCCCGACGGAACCGAAATGGCCGGCATGACGCGTTCCGATCCGAAAGCCCACATGCAGAATTTCGTCGATCGCATTCGCGGCAATGTGCGCGAGGTGAACTGCGGATTCGAGCTGGGCTACCGTGTCGCCATCGCCTGCCGCATGGCCGTGGAAAGCTATCGCAGCGGGCGCACCGTGAGCTGGGACGCGGCCAAGGAAGAGATTGTCTGACGGCGTGGCTGGTGATCAATTGCCGGCAACCGCTCCCTCCGGTCGCGGCTCCGGGCGGGCGGCGCAGATCTTCGACCGAACCAATGGCCATCGGGAGCCGTTCTTCCATTCTGAACGCAGCCCGATATCCGGGATCCGGAGCCGCGACCGGAGGGAGCGGTTCTTACATTTTGAACGCCGCTCGCCATCGCGGCGCGGTTGCTACAGTGATTGAGGAGATCGTTACGTGAAAGCAGAAATCGGAATCATCGGCGGCAGCGGGCTCTACTCGATGCCTGGCTTTGCGGCCCAGCGGGAAGCCGCCATCGAGACGCCCTTCGGCGCGCCGTCGGACAGCTTCGTGGTGGGAACGCTGGCCGGGCGCCAGGTGGCGTTTCTGGCGCGCCACGGACGCGGCCATCGCATCTCGCCGTCGGAGATTAACTTCCGCGCCAACATCTACGCCATGAAATCGCTGGGCGTCGAGCGCATCGTTTCGCTCAGCGCGGTCGGCTCACTCAAGGAAGAGCATCGCCCGCTCGATTTCATTCTGCCCGATCAGTTTTTCGACCGCACGCGCGGACGCGCTTCCACATTTTTCGGCGACGGCCTGGTGGCCCACATCGGCTTCTCCGATCCCATCTGCCCGGAGCTGGCCGGCGTGCTCGCCCAGGCCTGCGCCGCTTCCGGCGTCTCCGCCAAGTCCGGCGGCACCTATCTCTGCATGGAAGGCCCCGCGTTTTCCACCAAGGCCGAGTCCAACGTTTATCGAAGCTGGGGCATGGACGTGATCGGCATGACCAACCTGACCGAGGCCAAGCTGGCCCGCGAGGCCGAGATCTGCTACGTCACGGTGGCCATGGTGACCGATTACGATTGCTGGCATCCGCACCACGACGCGGTAACCGTCAACCAGATCGTCGCCAACCTCGTGAGGAACGCGGAGAACGCCTGCAAAGTGGTGACCGCCGCGGTAGCCGCCATACCCGCCGGCCGCGCGTGCCAGTGCGGCGCGGCGCTGTCCCACGCCATCATCACCGACCGCAAGCTGGTCAGCGCGGCCACGCGCCAAAAGCTGGGGATTCTGGTTGACAAGTACTTCGTGTAAGCTCGTCGCCGAGCAGGTGCTGGCGCAGTGCCTGGCGGGCCATCCGCCGGCCGCGCTGCCGCCCGAGCTGCTCGAAGAAGCGTGCGCGCCGGATCTGTTCTCGATCTTGGTCGAGGGCCTGGCCGACCGCTTCGAGCCGGCGCTGTGCGACATCTACGTCCGCTTGTTTTCGCAAGCCATCGCGCAGACTGCGGGCGAGGTGGATGCCGCCGCGCTTGAGGCGCGCTACCAGCGCGTGCGATGCGCACGTCCCGTCACCTTCGAGCCGCGGCGCGTCTTCGTGCTTTCGCGCGTTACGCTCGGCGCCGATGTCGCCGTCTCGAGCGTCCTGCTGGACGCCGCCAAGCGCCGCTTCCCGCAAGCGCGCATCGTCTTCGCCGGCCCGCAAAAGAACTTCGAGCTCTTCGCCGGCGACTCGCGTCTCGAACACGCGCCCGTAGCCTATCAGCGCGGGAGCTTGCGGACCCGGCTCGCCGCGTGGAACGAGTTGCGCGCCCTGTGCGGCGGCGCCGACGATCTGGTGATCGATCCCGATTCGCGCCTGACGCAGCTCGGCCTGCTCCCCATTTGCCCCGACGAGCGTTACCACTTATTCGAAAGCCGCGCCTATGGCGGGCCCGATCCGAGCCGCGACCGTGAGGGAGCGGTTGCCGGCCCGGACGCCGATTACCACGCTACCGGCCAATCCCTCTCCGAGCTGGCCGCCGCCTGGGCGCGCGAGACGTTGCAGGTGGAGGGCGCCCGCCCGTACCTCGCGCTCGCTGCTCCGGTGCCGCCGCGGCCGGGCATCGCCGTCAGCCTGGGCGTTGGCGAGAATCCCGCCAAGCGCTTGCCCGATCCATTCGAAGAGAAGCTGCTGGCACTCCTCGCCGCGGCCGGTCTTCCCTTGACCATCGACAAAGGCGCCGGCGGCGAAGAAGCCGCGCGCGTCGAACAAGCCTGCCGCCGCGCGGGTATCCACACGACGTTCTGGGAAGGTTCATTCGCGGGCTTCGCCGCGCTCATCGCTGCCAGCCGCCTCTACGTCGGATACGATTCCGCCGGCCAGCACGTAGCCGCCGCCGCCGGCGTCCCCTTGATTTCGATCTTCGCCGGCTTCCCCGCCCCGCGCATGTTCCAACGCTGGCGCCCCATCACGAAAACCGCCCACGTCATCCGCGTCGATGAGCCGGATGTCGAAGCCACGCTAGCGCAGGTACGCGAGGCGCTGGTGAAAGTCGGGTAACGCGCGCCAGTTGCGTATCGCCGAATGGCACACTCCGGTTGACAGCCCACATGTGACGACCCGTAATGAACCTACACGTGCAACTTCTTGTCCGGCGGATCGGCGGCTTTACCCTGCTGACCACCCTGAGTCTTTGGCTTCAGCGAGACAGTCCTCTTAATCGCGTCGCCGGCCACTACCCCCTCGAGGTCGATCGTCATCGGATCGTGTGTGTCTTGAAAGCCTTGGTTCGGCTCGGCCGCGATGTGTAGGTTCAGCTTTCTGCCCTTTCCCCACGGCAGCAGGCCCTTCTTGGCAGGTATGACGAATGTGTAGGTGTCATTCGGAGGTTCCTTTCCAAAAAGGTCGCATTCCCACTTCTTGGAGAACTTGCTATCGGCAGGGTCGGTGGCAGTCAGCGTCACGTGGCAATGGGGCGGGCGTTCCGAGAAACTCAGATCGGTCGCTTCGGGGACGCGGGTGACGGTCACGCTCGCCTTGCCGAGTTTCGCCAACGCTTTTTGAACCGCGTCAACCTGGCCGGCATTTGGTATCGGTAACATACTCGACCTCGACGCTCGATTATACATCGCTCCAATCGGATGTGCGGCTCTCTTACGGTGTACCGAGCAGTACGCCGCTCTTACTGGAATCGTGCGTTGGAGACATGGTGGGCAATGCCTACTCGCTTTAAGTCCGCGCGCAACCACGATCCGTTCGCCTGCGCCCTTCCGGTCTCATCGACCGAGCCAATGCCCCGTCTGGCCGGTGTACACTGACGGTATCCGGCATCCCAGCCCCACATTCCACCATGACAATTTCGTCATCGTCCCTAAGCAGCGGAAAAACAAACATCCGGATTTCGGTTTTTTTCGCTGCATGCCTTCTGCACGCCGCGTCTTCCTGCGCGTTGCGGGCGCAGGGCGGCCCGCCCTATTACACGAACGATCCGGGAACGCCCGGCAATCGGAACTGGGAAATCAATTTAGGCTACATGCCGTTCCTCTTCAACGGCTCGTCCACCACCCACACGCCGGATATCGATATCAACTACGGGCTGGGCGATCGCATCCAACTCACTTATGAGAACGCGTGGTTGCGCGACAAAGACGGAACAAACGCCGCGCAATATGGCGTGGGGCAGGATCAGCTCGGCGTGAAATGGCGGTTTTACGATAACGATCGGAACGGGCTCGCCATCTCCGTCTTCCCGCAGCTCTCGATCAACAATCCGGACGATTCGGTTGCGCGCGGCATCGCGCCGCCGGGCGCCAGCTTGATCGTCCCGGTGGAGTTCTCGAAAAAGCTGGGACCGGTCGATATCAATTGGGAGCTCGGCTACAACGCGGTTCACTTAGGGCCGGACGGATGGCTGGCCGGCTTCGTGGTGGGGCGCGATCTGACGAAGAAGCTGGAGCTGGACGCAGAATTCTACGGGCTGGGAACGTTCCACCATTCGTACAACCAGCAAACGCTGGACGCCGGCGTGCGTTACAAGCTGCGCCCGCCCTTCATTCTCCTATTGATGGCCGGCCGCAGCGTGGCGCCCGCGCGCAACGGCCAGCCATATTTCGTCGGCTATTTCGGCATGCAGTTCCTGCTGCCACCCAAGCCGTTCGAGTAAAGGCTCACGCCGAGCGTCGAGAATAGCCGGGATGACCCTCGCGCCCACGGGGCTCCTTTCCTCAGCCCCCAAAAACGCGAAACGTGTATACCATGTGCCCGGCACGATGTGTATACCATGTGCCGGTCTTGACAGAGTCGTCTCGACCTTTCTTGCCGCTGCTTCGGTGAATTCCGCCGCCGATGCCGCCGCGCCGGTCAGCGCGTCTCCACCGTGAACGCGTTGCCGCGGCAGGCGTTGACCTGGACGCTAACCGCTGTCTTCGCCGCCGCGTCGGGCGGTAGCTGGAACGTGATCATGTTCGGCGAATGGTAGACGATTTCGGCGGCGCGGCCACCCAGCCACACGCCGACTGTGTCCTTGCTCGCGCCGAGGTCCACGCCATAAACCGAAAGCGCACGGCCGCGCGCGAACGGCGGCTGCCGGCCGCTAGCGGCATCGACGATTCCGCGCGGGCTGATGGTCGGTGGCCGCAACCGGACGAACGCCTCGTCGGCCACTTTGGCGGTGCGAGGCGGAGTGGCGGCCAGCACCCCGTACGCGGCCATGGCCGGCACCATGGCGAGCGCGGCGATCCACGATTTGGGCACGCGAACGAAAAGCAGAACGATCGTCAACAGCGTGATCGCGCGCCCTAGCCAGACATCCCACGATGCGCCGAATTCGAGTGCCACGCGCCGTTCCCCCGGCCGGCCGCGAATCAGAAGAAAACCAATCGGATCGCGCTCCACCGTCGCGCCCGCGGCGTGCCAGCCGTGATCGTGATTGATCTTCACCAGGACACCTTCGTCCGGACCGAGCGGCGTGTCGATCACCGCGCGATCCGGTGCGTTCCAGCGGATTGCGGCGGGCCGCTTGCCGGCGGCCCAGGCATCGTACGCCACTAGAAAACCGGCATCGCTGGTGGAAGTCAAACGCGGCAGCCGGTCCATCGCGGGAAGATCCACCACCACGGCGTCCCGCCCGTCGAACCCGGGCGCCTCATAAATCGTGTCGCCAGCGCCGTCGTCCCACGCAACTGGGAGTACCGCGAACTTTTCCGGTTGCGAGAACCAGTGAAAGTGCTCGCGGGATTCGGCGCCGTGCACCACCAGGTACCGGATGTGCAACGCGCGCAGCCAGAGTTCCGCGATGCGCTCCGAATCGCCGCCGCACCCAAACGCGACCTGCCGCTCGGCCGCGAAGATCAGATAATTCGAAACATCCTGGCCGGGTCCGCCAGCCTGTGGGACATCCGACCAGAGAAAGAGAGTCTCGTCGAGTTCCCCCGACCCCAGAATGCGGGAATGCCCCGCGTGTCCGTTCAACCACCCGGCGATTCGATAGACCACGGTGCCGGCGGCATCCGCGTCATGCGGTTGCACTGCCCATGCGTGACGGACGAAGCCGAACGCAGCGGGCGCACCAGCGCCCAGCACAGCCAGCGCCGCCAGAACGGCCACCACACGCCATTTCCGCAGCAGTGAAATCAGCCCGGCCACCGCCATCGCCAAACCGGCGCTGAATTCGAGCATATAGCGATTCCCCATCGGCAGCGGAGAACTGCCGGTAAGCGTAAAGCAAACCACCACCGCACCCGTAATCGCGATCCACGCCATCAGAAAGGACAGCTCCGGCGCGATGCGGCGCCAGAACCCGAGGCCTAGCACAGCGGCGGCAACCAGGAGGACGAACCACGTCGTCGGATTCCAGGGCACCGCCGCCGTCGCGTGCCGAAGAACGATCCGGTTGACCGACCAGATGGAAATCAGATAACCCGGGGTTAACCAGAACGCGGCAAGGCCATAGCCCACCCCCACCGTTCCAAATGCGGCGAGGCAGGCCTTGCGAAGGCCGGCGTCACGCGCCTTGGCAACGGCGATGGCAATCAGGATGGTGCCCAACCCGAGCATGCCGGGCCAGCTCGTAAGGCAGACGGCCCCGGTCAGAACGGCCGCGAGCGTCCACCGGTTGCGCCACGCAGCGGTGACCGCCAGCAGCCCTAACAGAAACGCGAAGCCGTGGGCGGCTTCTTCGTACCCCACCAGCGCCACAAAGCCCCACGGCCCGTTTGCGTAAGGCACCGTCAGATCCCGCCATGCCGGCAGAAAATAATACGGGATTGAGGGATAGGCGCTGTAAAGAATCGGGGGCAATACGGCCGGAAGTCGCGAGCGGAACAATGCCAGACCGAGCAGGTAGAGGCAGACTGGAATCAAGGCGTAGTCGGCTGCCGTCAACAAATGATAAGCCCGGCCGAGCGAGGACACCGGCAGCACGCCCAGCAGAACGTGAAACAGCGGCGGGTACTGGTATTGCAGTGGGGCGCCCGCATAGGTCAGCGGATTCCACGTCCACTGGAAATCGCGGAACACACGCGCGGCCGCCATGTAGGCATACCCGTTGTTCCATGGCTGGTCGGTAAACCCGGTGCGCAGGTAGGGGCCAAGAATCGCTAGGTTGCCAATCAGAATTGCGAGCGCTATGCCGGTGTCCTCGAGGATGCTTTTTCTGCGCAGGGTGAAGTCCGATGCAAGCCGCGCCCAATCTTCCCAAATAACCCGGCGAAACCTGGTCACGGCCGCGCGCGCTCCCCATCGAACCTTGCAAGGGGAACGCGAACACACGCGGTTTCGAGCCACGGATAAGCTCGGTGGAACACGGATATCGGAGCTTGCATTCTATCGGTATTCATCTGTGCTGGTCCCCGGCCATGATCCTGCAACGCCTTTCCCAGCCCCTCCCACGGCCACGCGGCGCGCATTCGGCGCCACTGGGCACCGGAGATGTCCTCGGCGCCGATTTCGGCCGCTTTGGCGCCGGCGTGTTTGGTATGGGGAATCCATCCGGCGGCGTTCCCGAAGGCCGGCCTGCCGATCGCCGGCACCACGCCCGATCATGCGACGCAGCGCGCGTTAGCCAGTAACGCGCGCGTGCCAGGCCGGGCGTGTTTGGACATCCCACGCACACGCAATCAGAACTGGTCCCTCAGAATCTGGATGGTGTCCCGATCCTCCGGGAAGATTCGGGCCGTCTCGATAAAGAACTCGTCCCGAATCCCTTCGGACGCCCGTCTGCTCTCCGTGAATCGAAAGGTCTGACTCTCGAGTTCAATCTTGAAGGTGAGCTGCGAAGTGACGCCCCGCTTGATAATCAGGCGATTCCTGATTACCGAATAGGGGTAGCGCCGGGTTCTCCACGCAGTACGGAGGTAGAAGCTCCCCCGGTCCAATTGTTCGACTTCTCTGTAATTGTCGGTCACGATGCTGACAATCTTCTTCCAGGCTTCCCCTTCGTCGATTACCTTACCCGGACCGCCAGTCGCCGTCGGATCGATCGTCAGCCATTTGTTGGCGATGTCGGACAGGACCGTCTGCTTGACCAGCTCATCCTCTTCCAGCCGGATCAACACCACCTGGGCCTGGTCCTTCGTGAACTCCGTGATCCATCCACCGATGGCCCCGTCTTTTTCGGCCCGGGCCTTCATCAAAATGCCCTTTGACACCTTGAGATCCACCGTCACCGGAGCGACTCCGACGAACCGGTCGTCGATAAAAACCCGCCCTTGCGTCACGGGTGACGTGTCCAGAGTGAATTTCTTCGCCCAGGCCTGTGGGCTGGCAAGCAAGCTCGCCGCAACCAAAACCACCGAAGCCGTAAAACCGTGTCTGATCGTCACCTTGACCTCCGCCCGTCCAGTCCGGAATAACCCAAGTGTTGACACAGTGCAACTGGCTTCCCGGTTCGTCAGCCTGGCCAAGACTGATTCTACATCGAAGTGCTTTTTAGGGAGCCGCTTATCTTAGTTATTTCCGCCCGAGCGGCGGGAAGTGGTCCCGGAAGGGGCCGATTTTGGCCCCTCCGGGCTCTGAGATGGCTGCACGTCAGCTTTAAACGACGGTTACGTTTTCCGCTTGCAGCCCTTTGGGGCCTTGCTTTACCTCAAACTCCACGGCTGCGCCTTCCTCGAGCGACTTGTAGCCGTTCGACTGGATGGCGGAAAAATGGACGAACACGTCGTCGCCGCTCGGCCGCTGGATGAATCCATAGCCTTTGGCGGCATTAAACCACTTCACAACACCTTTTTCCTTCACTTGCGCTTTCTCCTGATTTATTGTTCGTCGTGCTCGTGGCGGTCCTGAGGCAAGGAAAGCGGACTTTCGAGGCTTGCTAAGAACATTTCCCGGCTACGGCTAACAACCATATCTCCAACGTAAGGTATTCTCTCAGATGGCACTTCTATGGTCAAGGGTATCAGTTTTCCGAAAACCGAGGCGGAGCTGACGAACCGGCTCCGGCGGCTGGCCGTGGTGCCGCCGGGCTCGGGGGTGGTGAAGGGGATCGGCGACGATTGCGCCATCTTCCGGCCGCGCAACAGCCCCGACGATCTGCTGTTCACCACCGACCTGCTGGTCGAGGACACGCATTTTCGCCGCGCCACTCACAGCGCCGCCGATATCGGCTGGAAGGCGCTGGCGCGCGGTTTGAGCGATATCGCCGCGATGGGCGGCGAGCCCCGCTTCTGCCTGGTGTCGCTCGCGCTGGCCCCCTGGTGCGACGCCAAATGGGTGAATGGATTCTTCCGCGGCCTGTTGCGGCTGGCCGGCCGAACCGGCACGGTGCTCGCCGGCGGCGATCTGTCGCATGGAGCAACCCTGGCCTGCGATGTAGTGGTGGCCGGAGCGGTTCCCCGCGGCGCTGCCCTCCGCCGGGATGGCGCCCGCCCCGGCGACGCTATTTACGTTTCGGGCGTCCTGGGCGGATCGGCCCTCGGTCTCGCGACCGGCCGTGGCAAGGCCTGGCGGCGTCAACTGCGCCCCCAGCCGCGCCTGGCGCTGGGCCGCTTCCTGCGCCAAACCGTGCGCGCCACCGCAGCCATGGACCTGAGCGACGGCCTGTCGCTCGATCTCGCCCGCCTCGCCACAGCCTCCGGCCTCGGCGCGGAAATCGCCGCACCACCCGTCTGGCGCGGCGCCACCCTCGCTCAGGCGCTCGACGGCGGCGAAGACTACGAGTTGCTGTTCACCGCGCCGCCGCGCACGCCCATCCCGGCGGCCTTCCAAGGCATTCCGCTCACGCGCATTGGCGTGATGCGCCGGCAAGGTCCCGGTAAAGTGACGCTCGCAGGTAAGCCCCTCCCGCCCCGCGGCTACGACCATTTCCGAGTGCGATAGACTGGCATACATCCGCGCACCAAGAGCGGGCATGGCTCCGGTGAAAAACAGTATCGCGGCTCGACAAGCGATCGGTATGTGTCGCCTTTTCCTAATCGCGAGCGGCAGGCCCGGAAAGGAATCAACATGCGAACCAGCACACTACTGTCTGTAGCAATGATGGCCCTGGCCCCATGCTGGGCGGCGGCCGAGGTCGTCGATTCGGCGAGCGACGGTTTCACGGTTCAGCTCGCCATCGTCATTCAGGCTCCTCCGGCGGACGTCTACCACCGGCTGATTCACAACGTGGGAGACTGGTGGAACTCCGCTCACACCTACTCCGGCGATGCCCACAACCTCAGCATCGAAGAGAAACCGATGGGCTGCTTCTGCGAGAAACTCCCCGGCGGCGGCGGCGTTCGCCACATGGAGGTGATCTACCTCGTGCCGAACAAGCGCCTCGGTCTCAGTGGCGCCCTCGGGCCGTTACAGGCGCTGGCGGCCACCGGCAGCATGCGATTCGAGATCGCGCCCGCCGAAGGCGGCTCCAAGCTGGAAGTGACGTACGCCGTTGGCGGATACTTGAAGGCCGGCCTCGATACTTGGGCCAAGCCAGTGGATTCCGTCCTGCTGGAACAGATCACGCGGCTCAAAAACTACGTCGAGCATGGCGACCCAGCCCCGAAACCATGAACCTTGTCCGAAGACAAGTGGGGCAGGCGCTTCCGCCTGCCAACCCGCCAGCGGTCGATGGAACCCTATGCCCCCATTCGCCACCACTCCCGACCCGCCGTACTACGCGGTGATCTTCACTTCCGTTCGTACCCAGGGCGATGCCGGATACGCCGAGACGGCCGCGCGGATGGAGGCGCTCGCCCGCGCAGTGCCCGGCTATCTCGGCATTGAAAGCGCCCGCGGCGCGGATGGCTTCGGCATCACGGTTTCCTACTGGGCCAGCCAAGCCGCCATCGCGGAGTGGAAGCGCCACCTCGAACACCGGGCCGCCCAGGCGCGCGGCAAGCGCGACTGGTACGCGGAATACGAGATTCGCGTCGCCAAGGTGGAGCGCGCCTGCGGCGGACCGGCGCGACCCTGAGCGAACCGCCCGCCGTTGCCGCTTTCAGACGGTGCAGTATGATGGTGGGTCACCGGCCGGAAGGTGCCGTATGTATTGTCCTGAATGTCTGACCGAGTATCGAGAAGGTTTTTTCGAGTGCGCCGATTGCCGCGTGCCGCTGGCCCCCGGGCTTCCTCCGCAACTGGCCCCGGAACCGGATTCCCGAGCATTCGGTCGACCCTCCCGGCAATCGCCATGCAATGGCGACCTCGAGTTGGTCACCGTGTTGGAGACAAATGACCCGTTCGGCTTTTCCTTGGCCACAGCAGCGTTGGAAGATGCCGGTATCGAATACTTGACCCCGGGCGGAAGTGCAAAATACGAGGCGGGATCTGCCTACACGTTTGGAGTCGGCCTAAGCGGATACCAGAAGAATCCCTGCCGGATTCAAGTGGCCCCGGAATTCGCAGCCGAAGCTCGCACTCTGTTAGAGCCCTTTCAGAAGCCCTTGTCGGAATCCGACATCGAAACGGAAGATAAGCCGGATGGGCGTCCTATCGAATAAATCGTCCGTGCCCAGGGCAAGTTGCCGCCCACTGCCCGATTGCGCTATCCTGGAAGCTCCAAACGCTGAAGTAAGGATTCGATTTAGCACAGATGGCCAATACCTATTCCGCGATCAAGCGGGTGCGCCAGATGGAACGGCGCACGGAAGTCAACCGCAAAAATAAAACCCGTCTTCGTCACCAGATCCGCGCCATGCGGCGCGCCATCGCCGGCAAGGACGCCCCGGCCGCCGCCGCTCTACTGCCGGCGACGTTTTCCATCATCGACCGCTCGGCGAAGTCCGGCATCATCAAGAAAAACACGGCTGCGCGCTACAAGAGCAATCTGCACGGCCGCGTCAAAGCGCTCTCCGCATAAGTTTCTTCGCCTCGCGCCCGCTCCATCGTGCGGGGCCGGCGCGTCGGTTCGTCTTTCGCGCCGCTTCCTGCCTTTCTCTGCAGAATCGCCGCCGCGTCGGCTTGTAAACTTCTTTGGACTTCGGTTGTAGTTGCAACTGAGTTGCGTTATGGTATGACTTCCGGCAGCCGGAAGTCCCATGACGAAAACCCTTCGGACACTCGCTCGCCCGCTCCTCTGCGGATTGCTGCTGGCACTCGCCGCGGCCGCTCAAACCGATGGCAGCGTCTCGGGCGTGGTGTCCGATCCCAGCGGCGCACCGATACCGGGCGCCGCAGTGACGGTGCAAAGCGAGAGCGACGCCCTGCTGTACCGCACCGGCACGGATAGCGGCGGCCACTATCGCATTGCCGGGTTGCGGCCTGGCGTCTGCACGCTGACGGTCTCCGCCGCCGGATTTGAAACCTACCGGCGCGCGCGAGTCGAAATAGCGGGCAGCGAACTGCGCGTCGATGTCGCGTTGGCTCTCCCAAACCACCGGGAAACCATCGTGGTGGCCGAGTCGGCGACAGCTCTTGATGCAAGTCAGATGCAAGTTGCGCAACCGTTGAATTCCACCGAAACCGCCGCGGTTCCCCTCAACAGCCGTGGATTCACCGACCTGCTGGCGCTCTCGGCCGGCGTCGTACCGTCCAGTTCCGCCCAGCCAGGCGCGGTGGTGATGTCGGGCTGCACCAGCGCTCCGCCTTCGGGCGATCTGAACCCCGGCAACCTTTCCGTAAACGGCCAACGCGAAACCACCAACGGCTTCTACGTCAACGGCGGCGCTGCCCAGGAAGACTTCAACATGGGAACCGCGGTGGTGCCCAATCTGGATTCGATCGCCGACATGCGCGTTCTCACCAGTACCTTCGACGCGCAGTATGGCAACTTCAGCGGCGGCCAAGTGCTGGTGATCACCAAATCCGGCAACAACCAGTGGCACGGCAGCGCCTTCGAATTCCTGCGCAACACCGATCTGGACTCGCGCAATTTCTTTTCGTCCGAGCGCGCTCGCTTCCAGCGCAACGAAGCCGGCGGAACCCTGGGCGGACCCGTCCGCCCCAACCGCGTCTTCTTCTTTGCCGACTATCAGGCCACGCGCTCGAAGCAGGGCCTGGACACCGGCCTGATCGCGGTCCCTTCCATGGTGAATCGCGCCGGCGATTTTTCCGCCCAGGCCGGCGCACTCACCGGCAACGTCAGCGGGCCTTATTGGGCCGGCCTGCTGGCGCAGAAGTTGGGCTACGGAGTCGGTGCGGGCGAACCGTATTATTTCGCCGGGTGCGCCGATCCTGCCGCGTGCGTCTTCCCCGGCGGGCGAATTCCCCAGCGCGCTTGGTCCGCGCCCGCCAACGCTCTGCTGCCGTATATCCCGGTGCCGAACGTCGGCACTGGCCAATTTGAAACTTCCGCCGCCGCCGAAACGCTGCGCGATGACAAGGGCGCGCTGCGCCTGGACGCCACCACCGGCTGGGGCACGCTGGCCGCCTACTATTTCGCCGACGATTATGGCCTGAACAGTCCGTACCCCACCGCGCAGGGCGGCGCCAATGTGCCCGGCTTTAACGCCCTGTCGTCCGGCAGAACGCAACTAGCCACGATTAACTTGACAACCACGCGCGGCGCCACCGCGGTCAATGAGCTCCGCATCGGCTACCTGCGCGATGCTAACAACATCGGGCAGCCGGCCGGCGGCGTCGGGCCGTCGCTCGCTTCGCAGGGATTCACCGGCATCACGCCGCTCGATCCGCGCATCGAGGGCATCGAAAACACCGCCTTCAACGATTTCACGATCGGCGTCGACTCGACCGGCGCGGTCGAGGCCAACAACATGTACCAGTGGTCCGACCAGTTTTCCAAGTCCACCGGCAACCACATGCTGATGTTCGGCTCGAGCGTCCATTACGACCAGGTCAACATCAACCCCGATGCCACTTTCAACGGATCCTTCCTCTACGAGGGGACCGAGACCGGTTCCGACTTCGCCGATTTTCTGCTGGGTGTCGCCAGCAGTTACGCGCAAGGCGATTCGCAAGCGTTCTACTTACGCAACCACTACGCGGGCCTGTTCGCGCAAGACACCTGGCGCGCGCGGCCCGACCTCACCCTCGATTTCGGCTTGCGCTGGGACCTGCTGCCGCCCTGGAGCGAAAAGTTCAACCAGTTGCAAACGATCGTCCCCGGCGAACAATCGCTCGTCTATCCGGGCGCGCCGCGCGGCCTCGTCTTTCCCGGCGACCCCGGTATTCCTTCCACGCTCGCCCCTGCGCGGCACACCAATTTCGCGCCGCGCGCCGGTATCGCATACACTCGCGGACGCACCGTCGCACGCGCCGGCTTCGGCGTCTTCTACACCGCCTTCGAAGGCCTCTCCGCGGGCATCATGAGCGCCAATCCGCCGTACGGTTACGATTACGATAGCCTCGCGCCGCCGCTCGCATCCAATCCTTTCATCGGCGCGGCCGATGGCGTCAACGTGGGGCAGCGCTTCCCGGAGCCTATTCCCGCGTTCGGTGCGTCGGCCGCGAATCCGGACAGCTCAGTCGATTGGTCGCCGTATCTTCCCATCACCGGCGTGCCCTCGTTCTTCCACCAAAACGTCACGCCGTACAGCGAGAGCTACACGCTTTCCATCGAACGCGAACTGGCACGCGGCACGCTGGCCAGCATCCGCTATGCCGGCGCGCAGGCGCATCGTCTCCTCGTCCTCATCTCCGCCAATCCGGGCGACCCGGCGCTGTGCCTGAGCCTGAGCCAGTCGCAGGACGTTGCGCCGGGAACAGCGGCCTGCGGGCCATTCGGCGAAAGCGGTGTCTACACGACCGCGGCGGGTACCGTGGTTCAGGGAACGCGCACCACACTCTCGCCGCAGTTCGCCTCCGTCACCTATCAGAAGACCATCGGCAATTCGAATTTCAACTCGCTCGAAGCCACCCTGCGGCATTCCCGCGGGCCGATCGATCTGTTGGCCGCATACACCTATGGCAAATCGCTCGATCAATCCTCCAGCCTTTCCGAAGCCGTGAACCCGCTCAATCCGAATCTCGACAAAGCGCCTTCCGCTTTCGATCTGCGCCACAACTTCGTCGCCAGCGGGAACTGGAAACTGCCGCTCGGCTTCAGCCTGTCCGGCATCCTCCGCTTCAGCACAGGAATGCCGGTGACGCTGTATAACAATGACGACACGTCGCTGCTCGGCACCATTCCGAACGGCATTAACAACAATGGCGTCGATACGCCGGACTATGCACCGGGCAATCTGAGCGTGAATCTGAATCCGCGCAATGGCCGCCCGGCGTTCAACACCGCTCTATTCAGCCTGCCTGCGCTGGGGCAAACCGGCACCGCCGACCGGCGCTTCTTTTATGGACCGGGAATGGCGAACGCCGACCTGGCCCTGCACAAGAACGTGAACATCGGCGAGCACCGCACGCTCGAACTCCGCATCGAAGCGTTCAACGCCCTCAATCACGCGCAGTTCTTCGGACCGGCCGCGGTGGATGGCAACATCACCAGCCCCAGCTTCGGCACCATTGAGAGCTCCCAGCCGCCACGCCTGATCCAGTTGGCCGCCAAACTCGCGTTCTAATGTGGGGCAGGCCCCCGGCCTGCCAACAGTACGCATCGCATGTGCACGCCCCCGGCCCACCAACATACGTTCGCACGCCGCCCGACCGCCGCCGCGCCTCGCCATCGCGCCGCACCGGCGGCGTTCACGCTTCCGGCTGCCCTTCGAACAGGTTGAGCCGGTACGCCTTCGCGACTCCTGGAAAGAGCCGGCGAGCCACGCGAGACATAATACGCACCGGCAGCGAAAGCCGCCGCTGCAACGGGTCCGGGACGTCCGCCATCGTGCACGATTTCACCAGGCGCAGTCCGGCGTTCCAGCCCTCTATCTCTCGCGGGTCCGCGCAGGCCCATGCGAAACGCGCCGCCAGTTTCCTGCGCTCGTGATCCCTGTTTGCGCCCTCGATGGCTCTGCGGCTCGTGGTGTCGAAGGCGATACCGGCGTGCGGAAAGCTGCGCATGATCTGCTCGATCGCCGCCTTAACCTGCCGCTCCTCCAGATAGACGAAAACCGTTTCCGCGACGAAGAAATACGGTCCGGGGCTGCGCCGCACCCTCTCCATCCAGTCCGGATCGACGACCGACCCGGCCAGCGTCGTGCGGCGGTCGCTGTCGGTGAAGAATTTCCGTCGCAACTCGACGACATCCGGCAGGTCGAGGTCGAACCAGTGGATGCGGCCATTGTCGAGCCGCTCGAAGCGCGTGTTGAGCCCGCAGCCGATTTCCACCACGGTGCCGTCCGGGTGCTCGCGAAGAAAATCCGCCACAAAAATATCGAACACGGCGGTGCGCAGCACGCACGCGAGCATTCTCCAACGTTGCCCGAACCTTTGGAAATCCCAATCGATCGAGTCGACCATTTCGATCGCTTTGGAATCGTCCAGAATCGGCCGCTTCCGGCGGCTCTCGAGTGCTCGCAGGTACAGCGGAACCAGCAGCGTCTCCTGCACCTGCCCGAGTTGGATGGATTGTTTCGAAGGCATGTCAGCCGAGAAGCAAGTATAGCGCCAGGCGGAAAGTGGGGCACGCTCCCCGGCCTGGCAACAGCGGCCGTGATCGAAGGCGTCCGCCTTACGCCGCGCGACTCTGGCATAATCTTGGCTTATGCCTGTTTCCCTTAAAGGTAAAGTGGCTCTGGTGGTCGGCGCGTCTAGCGGCATCGGCCGCGCCGTGGCGGTTTTGTTGGCGCGCGAGGGCGCTAAAGTGATGGCCGCCGCGCGACGCCTCGACCGCCTGGTCGCGCTGAAGGCGGAAATGGCCGGTTACTCCCTGGAAATATGCTCCGCCGACTCGACCAGCGTGCCCGACGCCGAACGCCTGGTGGACGAGACGCGGCGCGCGCTCGGTCCCATCGCCATCGTGGTCTACGCGACCGGCACCAACACGCCGGACCGCGCGCTGGTCCGCCTGCGTCCGGCCATCTGGGATGAGCTGATCTCCACCAATCTGAGCGGCGCTTACTACGTCACCCAGGCCGTGCTGCCCGCCATGCGCGAGGCGCGCGACGGCCACCTGATCTACATCGCCTCCATCTCCGGCCACACACCCGACATTTCCGGCGCCGCTTATCAGGCCTCCAAGCGTGGCATGATCGGCCTCGCCCACGCCATTCGCGTCGAGGAGCACGAGAATGGCATCCGCACCACGGTCGTCAACCCCGGTTTGGTGGACACGGAGATACTGGACAAGCGCCCCGTCAAGCCTTCGGCCGAGGTGCTGGCGCAGGCGCTGTTGCCCGAGCACGTCGCCGAGGCCGTTCTGGCCTGCATCCAACTGCCCCCACGCGCAGTGGTTACGGAGATGACCATCGTCCCGACCGCGATATGACCGGGGCTACGCCAACCCCGCACCTGCCGCGCCGCGTTAGCATCAATATAGTATCCAAACCCAACCATGAATAACCTCCAAGTGAAGGAGATCGAATGCCGATGTCTACCCGTCTGCTTGGCGCCATCGGAGTTGTCGCGCTGATGCCGCTCGCCGCCCAAACGCCTAGCGCTCCGGCGCCGCCGATTGCGCCCATCCAGGAGCATCGCGAGATGCGCCACGGCGAAACCGTCGTCGACAATTACTTCTGGCTGCGCCAGAAGAGCGACCCGGAAGTGGTCCGCTATCTCGAAGCGGAGGACGCTTACACGGAGGCGCAGACCCGCGGCCTCAAGCCGTTCCAGGAAGCTCTCTACACCGAGATGCTGAGCCACATCCAGCAGACCGACATGGGCGTCCCCGTGCGCCGCGGCGCGTACCTGTATTACGCGCGCACCGTGGAATGCAAGCAGTATCCGATTCATTGCCGGCGTAAGGGGAACATGGACGCCCCGGAGGAGGTGCTGCTCGATGCCAACGAGCTCGGCGCGCAGCACAAGTTCGTCGGCATCGGAAACTTCGTGGTCAGCGACGATGGCAACCTGCTCGCTTACACGGTCGACTACACCGGCTTCCGCCAGTACACGCTTCAGCTCAAGGACCTTCGCGACGGCCGTACGCTGCCGGATTCGACCGAGCGCGTCACTTCGGTCGAGTGGGCGGCCGACAATCGCACCTTGTTCCTCACCACCGAGGATGCCGTCACCAAGCGCCCCGACAAACTCTGGCGCCACGCGCTCGGCGATTCCACGTTCACGCAGCTCTACGAAGAGAAGGATGAGCTATACGATATCGGCGTACAGAAGACGCGCGATAAGCGCTACCTGATACTCGGGATCGAGAGCAAAGACACCTCCGAGTGCCGCTATCTCTCGGCCGCCGAGCCAGGCGGCACGTTCCAGGTGTTCCTGCCGCGCGAGAACAAGCACCGCTATTACCTCGATCATCGCGGCGACGTGTTCTATATCCGCACTAATAAGGGCGGCCATAATTTTGAAATCGTCACCGCGCCCGAAAAGGACCATGCAGCGGCCAACTGGAAGGTTCTGCTGCCGCACAGCGCCGACGTCCGCATTCAGGATATCGATCTGTTCCGCGACTTCGCCGTAGTGGTCGAAAAAACGCAGGCGCTCGACCGCCTCCGCGTCTACGATTTCTCGACGCGCACCTGGACGGCAATCGAGTTTCTCGAGCCCGTCTACGCAGCCTTTCCGGGCGAGACGCCGGAGTTCGATTCCGAAACCTACCGCTACAACTACCAGAGCATGGTGACACCGCCCAGCGTCTACGATTACGACGTGCGCGTCCACAAATCCACGCTGCGCAAGCGGCAGGAAGTGCCGGGCGGCTTCGATCCGGCGAACTATGCGACCGAGCGCCTGTGGGCCACCGCGCGCGACGGCGTCCTGGTTCCCATTTCGGTCGTGTACCGCAAAGGGTTCCCGCGCGATGGCTCCGGCGCGCTGCTGCTGTATGGATACGGCTCTTACGGCATCGGCACGCCGCCCACATTTTCCGCGCCGCGGCTAACGCTGCTCGACCGCAGCATGGCCTTCGCCATCGCCCACATTCGCGGCGGCGACGAGATGGGCGAGCAGTGGCGCGAAGATGGCATGCTTATGAAGAAGAAGAACACCTTCTTCGATTTCGTCGATTGTGCAAGGTATCTCGAGGCGCAGCATTGGACTTCGCCCAGACGGTTGGCCATCGAAGGCGGCAGCGCGGGCGGCCTTTTGATCGGCGCAGTAGTAAATTTGGCGCCCGATTTGTTCCGCGCCGCGCACCTGGCGGTGCCGTTCGTCGACGTGATCAACACCATGATGGATGCTTCCTTGCCACTTACCGTGGGCGAGTATCTCGAGTGGGGCGACCCCAATCAGAAAGACGCCTACAATTACATGAAGACGTACAGCCCATACGACAACCTGCAGCGCCGCGGCTATCCGGCGATATTAGTGACGACCAGCTTCAACGACAGCCAGGTGATGTACTGGGAGCCGGCTAAGTACGTCGCCCGCCTGCGCACGCTCAAAACCGACGCGAACCCGCTGCTGCTGAAAATCAAAATGGAGCCCGCCGGCCACGGCGGTGCATCCGGCCGCTACGACCGCTTGAAGGATCAGTCCTTCCAATACGCTTGGCTGCTGACGCAAGTGGGCGTGACCCGCTAAAGACCTCCAGGTGGGGCAGGTTTCAACCTGCCAACCGGGCGAAGCCCGGAAAGTGTTTTTCTCGGCCCCGTCCAGCCGCAGTCACGCCCATTCCGCCCCGCTGACTCAATCACTTACACCCAGAAACTCTTGACACATCGCGCATACTGAAGTTGGGACTGTGGCGCTCGAGTTCCGCCGCTAGTCCGTCCTTGCTGGCCAGCAAGCGTTGCATTTCAGTGGTACTGAACTTCCGGCGCCCGTCAACGGCATGCGGGGTCCCCTTCGGGCAGGACTCCCGACGGAAGACTTCGGGTTTCGAAATCCATCACCGCCGGCGGAAAACGGATAGCAGTCATCGCCGCCCGCCGGATAACAGAGAGTAAGGAACGAATCGGCAAAGATGTGTCCGCCATCCAGCGGGCCTAAATCATCGAAGTTCCTATTCAATCCATCGGGTGGCCGATACGCACGGCGATA